>Ga0326735_1000008_pt1 | contig 36173 bp, 35 predicted proteins | sample 37_GP2_1092_FD_207945 | JGI IMG/M metagenome (GOLD analysis project Ga0326735, IMG submission 207945) | Glacier ice microbial communities from Ngari, Tibet, China - 37_GP2_109.2 | ecosystem: Environmental > Aquatic > Freshwater > Ice > Glacier | place: China: Ngari, Tibet | collected 2018-07-31
GCGACGGCGGTTACGATGTGTGCGGCTTGAGCCATGCCAGCATCCCGGGCTTGAGCCTGGTGCAGAAGCATCATCCTCAGCTGGTGTGCATCGCGCGCGCGCAAACCGAGGATGGCAACGACATCATAAGCAAGATCCGCGCGAGCTGTCCGAAGACCATCATTTTCATCGTCGCCAGCGGCATCGATGCGGCGATGGTGCAGGCGGCGTACGCCGGCGGCGTCAGCGGTTTCATCGTGCAACCGTTCAACGCCGATGCGGTACTGCGCACGATCCGCACCACTTTGCTTGCGGTAATCAGGAGGCAGCAAGCATCGGCGTGAAAGGAGCCAGGTTCAATCGCGGGGCAATGTCGCGGGTAATTGCTGCCGCATGCGCCGCTCGAGCCTGGCTTCTGGAATCAACTGTCGATGATGCCGCCACCCAAACAGATGTCGCCGTCGTACAGCACGGCCGACTGGCCTGGCGTGACTGCCCACTGCGGGTCGGCGAAGTCCAGCGTGAATCGATCAAGGCTTGTGGGCGCGAGCGCGCAAGCGACGTCGCTCTGGCGGTAGCGGGTCTTGGCCGACAGCGCACCGGCTTGCGGCGCGGCGCCGGCGATCCAGCTGGCCTGGCCCGCCACCAATGTCGATGACAGCAGCCACGGATGGTCGTGGCCCTGCACCACATACAGCGTGTTGTTGGGAATATCCTTTTGCGCGACATACCAGGCATCGCTGCTGCCGTCGGCGTTCTGGTACGACTTCAAGCCGCCCAGGCCGATGCCCTTGCGCTGGCCCAGCGTGTAAAAACTGAGGCCCACATGCTGGCCCACGGTCTTGCCATCGGGCGTTTTCATCGGGCCATGCTGGTACGACAGGTAGCGGTTCAAAAATTCGCGGAACGGGCGCTCGCCGATGAAGCAGATGCCGGTTGAATCCTTTTTTTGCGCGTTCGGCAGCGCCAGTTTTTCGGCGATCTTGCGCACCTCGGTCTTCATGATCTCGCCCAGCGGGAACAGCGTCTTCGACAGCTGCGCCTGATTCAATCGATGCAGGAAATAACTCTGGTCCTTGCTGCCGTCGACCGCCTTGAGCAACTCGAAGCCGTGACCCGCATCGCGTACGCGCGCGTAGTGCCCGGTCGCGATCAAGTCCGCGCCGAGCAGCATCGCATGGTCGAGGAAAGCCTTGAATTTGATTTCGGCGTTGCACAGCACGTCCGGATTGGGCGTGCGGCCAGCCTGATATTCGCGCAGGAACTCGCTGAACACGCGGTCCTTGTATTCGGCCGAAAAATTGACGGCTTCGATGTCGACGCCGAGCACGTCGGCCACGCTGACGGCGTCGATCCAATCTTCGCGCGACGCGCAAAATTCGCTGTCGTCGTCATCTTCCCAGTTTTTCATGTACAGGCCGATCACTTCATAACCTTGTTCCTTCAGCATCCACGCCGCGACCGACGAATCGACCCCGCCGGACATGCCGATCACTACTTTTTTCTTGCTCATTGCAGACTCATTTCTGATTCAATTCCATTCGGTTTTTGCTGATTTTGCGTGCTTGCGGCAGCGCGGCATCGAACACCGATGCATGGGTATGCAGCAGATCGAGCGGCGCGCGCCGGCCTTCGAGGTATTCGTCAACGCAGCGCAACATCAGCGGGCTGCGGTGGCGCTCCTGGCATGCGGCCATCTCGTCGCGCCCCATCCACAGCACGCGCAGGATGCCGTGATCGAGCGGTTGGTCGTGCACGGCGCCGACCTCGCCGCAAAAGGTGAAGCGCAAATAGGTGACGTCCAGGCCGGTGCGGGCCGAACGGTAGCTCGACATGTAGACGCCCACCAGCGCCGTCGGCGTAAAGTCGTGTGCCGTTTCCTCCAGCGTTTCGCGCACCACCGCCTGTTGCAGCGATTCAAAAGGATCGAGATGGCCGGCCGGCTGGTTCAGCCGTATGCCGTCACTGGTTTCTTCTTCGATCAACAAAAACAAGCCGTTGCGCTCGATGACGGCGGCCACGGTGACAGAGGGTTTCCAGATTGTCGGCATGATCGATCCTTGAAAGAGCCGCCATTTTAGCCTGTTCTGCGCGCTTTGTTGCCCGATCGTGCCAATCTGCGCTCGCCATCATGAACCCGTCGCTAAATTTGGAAAGCTTGATATTTATCAATTAAACCAGCATCGATATCGTGTTATTGCGCAATAAAACCCTATTATGCGGCCAGATAACGTGGCAGCGTTTTTCGCGCCTCCGGCGGGTATCCGCCGGCGCTTTGTCGTGTCGGCAAAAATGCAAGGTTTCATTTCATCAATTTCGTGTTAAATTCCCACGAGTTTATAAATCCATCTGGAGGCAGTATATGAAAATAGGCATACCGACCGAGACAAGGTTGGGCGAGACTCGGGTTGCGGCAACGCCCGAGACGGTCAAAAAACTGGCGGCCAAGCATCAAATCATCGTGCAGGCGGGCGCTGGCTTGATGGCTTCGGTCATCGACGACGCTTACCTGGCGGCCGGCGCCACCATCGGCACGGCGGCCGACGCGTTCGGCTGCGAAGTGGTGCTGAAGGTGCGCGCGCCGAACGATGGCGAGCGCGCATTGATGAAGCCGGGCACGGTGCTGATCGGCATGCTTAATCCGTTCGACGCGGAGAACATTGCAGCGATGGCCAAGGCCGGCTTGTCCGCGTTCGCGTTAGAGGCGGTGCCGCGCATCACGCGCGCGCAATCGATGGATGTGCTGTCGTCGCAAGCGAACATCGCCGGCTACAAGGCGGTGCTGGTGGCGGCCAACACCTACGGGCGCTTCATGCCGATGCTGATGACGGCAGCCGGCACCGTGAAGGCGGCGCGCGTGTTGATCATGGGCGTCGGCGTGGCCGGTTTGCAAGCGATCGCGACCGCCAAGCGCCTGGGCGCCGTGATCGAGGCGTCCGACGTGCGCCCACCCGTCAAGGAGCAGGTCGAATCGCTGGGCGCCAAATTCATCGATGTGCCTTTCCTGACCGACGAGGAAAAGGAAATCGCGAAGGGTGTGGGCGGTTATGCGCGTTCGATGCCGCCCGACTGGATGCGCCGGCAAGCGGAACTGGTGCATGAGCGCGCCAAGCTGGCCGACATCATCATCACGACCGCGTTGATCCCTGGCCGTGCTGCGCCTATCCTGATCTCGGAAGAGACCGTGAAGGCGATGAAGCCGGGTTCCGTCATCGTCGATCTGGCCGTCGAGCGCGGCGGCAATTGCCCGTTGTCGGAGCTGGGCAAGACCGTCATCAAGCATGGCGTGCACATCATCGGCGAGCCGGACCTGGCGACTTTGGTCGCGGCCGACGCTTCTGCGCTGTACGCGCGCAACGTGCTCGACTTCATGAAGCTGATCGTCGACAAGGACCACCAGCTGGTGATCGACCGGGAGGAAGAAATCCTGAAGGCGAGCCTGGTCTGCTTTGGCGGTGAAGTGCTGCGCAAATAAAAGTTCAGTGTGAAACGCGGCTTGAAACAAGCAAAAATAAACGATAAGTAGAATCAAGGGAGCATCATGGAATTGAGTCAATTCATGCAGGTCAGTCACACCATTACCAACCTGATCATCTTCGTGCTGGCCATTTACGTCGGCTATCACGTCGTCTGGACCGTCACGCCGGCGCTGCATACGCCTTTGATGGCGGTCACCAACGCGATTTCGGCCATCATCATCGTCGGCGGCATGCTGGCCGCCGGCCTGACTGAAGGGCTGGTCGGCCAGGTCGCCGGCACGCTCGCGGTCGCATTGGCGGCGGTCAATGTGTTCGGCGGCTTCCTGGTCACCCAGCGCATGCTGGAAATGTTCAAGAAGAAGGAACCGAAGGCGCGCCCAGCCGTCGCATCTTCCTTTACTGCAGCGGGAGAAAAGGCATGAGCTTCATCACGATGAACCTGGTGACGATGATGTATCTGATCGCCTCGGTCTGCTTCATCCAGGCCCTGAAGGGCTTGTCTTCGCCGGCCACTGCCAGGCGCGGCAACGCTTTCGGCATGTCCGGCATGGCGATCGCCGCCATCACCACGGTGGCGCTGATTTTGAAACTGAAATCCGAGCAAAGCGCCGGCATGGGCATGAATTTGGTGATTCTCGGCATCGTCGTCGGCGGCGCGATCGGCGCTTACCTGGCGAAGACGGTCGAAATGACGAAGATGCCGGAACTGGTTGCGGCGATGCATTCGCTGATCGGTCTCGCCGCAGTGTGTATCGCGGTCGCCGCAGTGTCCGAGCCATGGGCTTTCAACATCGCTCAGCATGGCGAAGCGCTGCCGTTCGGCAACCGCCTTGAATTGTTTATCGGCACTTTTGTCGGCGCCATCACGTTCTCCGGTTCCGTGATCGCTTTCGGTAAATTGTCGGGCAAGTACAAGTTCCGTCTGTTTCAGGGTAAACCAGTGAGCTTCAAGGGTCAGCACATGCTGAACCTGGCGCTGGCGCTGGCCATGGTTGGCCTGGGTTTGATGTTCGCCTTAGCGCCGGGTAATGAACCGGCCTGGACGCCATTCATCCTGATGGCGATCATTGCCTTCGTGCTGGGCGTGTTGATCATCATCCCGATCGGCGGCGCCGACATGCCGGTTGTGGTGTCGATGCTGAACAGCTATTCGGGCTGGGCTGCGGCCGGCATCGGCTTCTCGCTCAACAATTCGATGCTGATCATCGCCGGTTCCCTGGTCGGGTCTTCCGGCGCGATCCTGTCGTACATCATGTGCAAGGCAATGAACCGTTCGTTTTTCAACGTGCTGCTGGGCGGCTTCGGCGGCGACACCGCTGCCGCTAGCGCAGACGGCGACGTGGAACAGCGTCCGGTCAAGTCCGGTTCTGCCGAAGATGCCGCCTTCCTGATGGGCAATGCCGAAACCGTCATCATCGTGCCAGGCTACGGCCTGGCGGTGGCGCGCGCGCAGCATTCGCTCAAAGAGTTGGTCGAGAAGCTGACGCACAAGGGCGTGATCGTCAAGTACGCGATTCACCCGGTGGCGGGGCGCATGCCGGGTCACATGAACGTGCTGCTGGCCGAAGCCGAAGTGCCGTATGACCAAGTGTACGAGATGGAAGACATCAACAGTGAGTTCGGCCAGGTCGACGTGGTGCTGGTATTGGGCGCCAACGACGTCGTCAATCCTGCCGCCAAGGACCCCAAGTCTTCGATTGCCGGCATGCCGATCCTGGAAGCCTACAAGGCTAAGACCGTGATCGTCAACAAGCGCTCGATGGCAGCCGGTTACGCCGGCCTCGACAACGAACTGTTTTACATGGACAAGACGATGATGGTGTTTGGCGACGCCAAGAAAGTCATCGAAGACATGGTCAAGGCGGTCGATTAAGGGTCCGCCAGCAACGCTCGATCCAGACCGTTCTTGCTGAATAAAAACCGCGCCAGCCATATGGGGATGGCGCGGTTTTTTAACGCCGTCCGAACATCATCAGTTCGGCCAGCAGGTGGCGCGCCGGGGGGACAATGTCGACCAGGCCGAGCGCTGCGCCCAGCAGGGTCTGGGCCGGCCCGTCGTTGGCGAACATGCGCGCCAACGCATCGGTCAGGCGCACCGTCTGCGCCCGATCGTTCTGGCGCAGCGCACGAAATTGCTGCAGCAGCTCCGTGCCGGGCTGTCTGCTGGCGCCACGCGCCAGCAAGCGGGCCAATACGGTAGCGTCGCGCAATCCCAGATTCAAGCCCTGGCCGGCGACGGGATGCAGCGTTTGCGCCGCATTGCCGATCGCGATCGAGCGCGCGCCGCCCGCGCTATCGACAGACAAGCCGAGCGGGTACGCCTGTCTTGGGCCTACTTGCGTGAAACTCCCCAGCCGTGCGCCGAAAGCTGCGCCCAGTTGCGCCAGGAAGGCATCGTCGGACAGCGCCAGCAAGGCTGACGCGGTATCTGGTCGCACGCACCAGACCAATGAATATTCGTGCTGACCTTGCGGCAGCAACGCCAGCGGGCCTTCCTCGGTGAAGCGCTCGAAGGCGCGGTGCGCGATCGGCGCGCTGCTCGTTACTTGCGCGATGATGGCGCTTTGATGGTAATCGCGGCGCACCGCGCGGTCCAACTGGTCCTTGAACAGACCGCCTTCGGCTTGCACCAGCAGCGCCGCGCGCAGTGTGCGGGGATGATCCGCATCGGCGGCATCGAGCGTGAGCACGACGCCGCCCGACTCTTCGCTGCAGGACAGCACGCGCGCGGGCCGCAGCGCCTCGACGCCGTGGCGCGCGCATGCCGCTCCCAGCGCGGTGACCAGCGCGCCGTAGCGGGTGACGTAGCCGAGCGCTTCCAGTTTATGTTCGTCGCGGTCGATCAGGCTACGCCCGAACCGGCCGCGGCGCGACACGTGGATTTGGTGGATCGGCGTCGCTTCGATCGGCCAGGCCTTGATTTCTTCGAGTATCTGGCGGCTGCCCCAGGAGAGCGCGATCGAACGCGGGTCAAGGCTGGCCTGGGCCAGCGTTTTCGCGTCCAGCAGCGCGATCCGTTCGGGCGCCATCCCGCGCTGCGCCAGCAGCGCGGCCAGCGCCATGCCGACCGGGCCGGCGCCGCAGATCGCGACATCGCAGGGTTGACCGCTCACGTTCGCATGCATCACGTTCGCATTCATCACGTTCGCATCCATTCTTCGATCGCGCGCACTGATTTCGGCGCCGCGCAGCTGATGATCGCGTGGCCGTCGGCGCACACTTGCACATCGTCTTCGATGCGGATGCCGATGTGCCAGAATTGCTCGGGCACGCCCGGGGCGGGGCGTACATAAATGCCCGGCTCCACCGTCAGCATCATGCCCGCCTGCAAGGGGCGCGACGCTGCGCCGGGCTCTGCGCTGGCGCGGTAGAGGCCGACGTCGTGCACGTCCATGCCCAGCCAGTGGCCGCTGCCGTGCATGTAGAATTGGCGATAGCTGTGGTTGGCGATGACATCTTCCAGGCTGCCGCACAGATTTGGGTCGAGCAATCCCAGCTCAAGCATGCCTTGCGCCAGCACGCGCACTGCCGCCTCGTGGAAGGCCGAATAAGGCTGGCCCGGCTTGATCGTGTGCAGCGCCGCTTGCTGCGCCGCCAGCACCAGTTCGTACAGCGTTTTTTGCGGCCCCGAGAAGCGGCCGTTGACCGGGTAGGTGCGGGTGATGTCGGAGGCGTAGCCGTCGAGTTCGCAACCGGCGTCGATCAGCACCAGATCGCCCTCGTTGGCCAGCGCATCGTTGGCGCTGTAGTGCAGCACGCAAGCGTTGGCGCCGGCGGCGACGATCGACGGATAGGCCGGGTATTGGGCGCCATTCCTGCGAAATTCATGCAGCAATTCCGCTTCGATCTCGTATTCGCGCATGCCGGGGCGGGTCTGCCGCATCGCGCGCGCGTGGGCCTGGCACGAAATGCCGGCCGCGCGCCGCATCAGCGCTTGCTCGGCATCGTCCTTGAACACGCGCATCTCGTCGAGCGCGGCGCGCAAGTCGCAGGCGACGGCGGGGGCATTGTGCAGCCAGATCTTCACCTGCGCATCAAACTGTGGATCAAGCGCGCTGCTTGCGCCCGTCAGCGTGTAGAGCGCCGGGGCATGCGCCAGCAGGGCTGTGACGTGCGCATCGAGTGCGTCGACCGGATAGGCTTCATCGAAGCCGAAGCTGGCGCGCGCCCCTTCCGGGCCGTGCCGGTGGCCATCCCAGATTTCCCGTTCAGGGTTTTTGGCGCGGCAAAACAGGATGCTGCGGGCCGGCCCTGCAGCGCTGGCGGCGACCAGCACCAAAATGCTGCTGGGTTCGGCAAAGCCGGTCAGATAATAAAAATAACTGTTGTGGCGAAACGGGTAATTGCAGTCGCTGTTGCGCCTGACTTCAAGCGCGGTCGGCACCAGCGCCACTGCGCCGGGCGTCATTTGCGCCATCAGCCGGGCGCGCCGGCGTGCGTAGATGCTCACGCCCTGAGTCCGGCGTTGGCCTGGTTCAGTTGCTCCAGCTGCAAGCTGGTGCCGACATTGGTCCAGTCGCCCGCGAAGACTTCGCCGCCGACCTGGCCACGCTCGGCGTAGTGGCGGATCAACGGCCCCAGCTTCGCGTGCTGGCCGGGAGGAATCGCGTCGAACATCTCGGGCCGGTAGACGCCGATATTGGCGAAGGTCCACAGCGGCTCGCCCTGGTTCGAAATCGAATACAGGTTCAGCGCAAAGTCGCCTTGCGGATGGTGGGCCGGATTCTTGACCAGATATAGCCAGGCGATGTCGCGCTGGTCGACCGGATAGGGATTGCCCCACATGTCGGCGTCGGCCAGCACACCCTTGACTTGGGCAAAATCGAAATAGGGGCAATAGATGTCGCCCGAAATGGCCAAAAATGGTGCATCACCCAGCAGGTGGCGGGCCTGGGCCACGGCGCCCGCCGTTTCCAGCGCCTGCGCTTCCGGCGAATACCGGATCGTCGCGCCGAAGCGGCTGCCGTCGCCCAGCGCATCCTCGATCTGCTGTCCCAGATGGGCGTGGTTGATGATGATGTCGACGATGCCGGCGCGCACCAGGTTCAGCACGTGCCAGACAATCAAGGGCCGGCCGCGCACCTTCAGCAGCGGCTTGGGGCAGGTATCGGTCAGCGGACGCATACGCTCGCCGCGTCCTGCGGCAAAAATCATGGCTTTCATGGCAATCTCGCGAAGGGGTGTTGCATCAGGGGCGATGGCGCGTTCAGAACGTGTAGCCTACTTGTTCGGGCGTGTTTTCCAGTTCATCGAGCAAGCGCACCAAAGGCTTCAGCGCGCCGTAGCGGTTGGCCGTCTTGCGCACGTAGTCGAGCACGACCGGCAAGTCGTTCAGGTAGATCGCCTTGCCGTCGCGGTAATTCAGGCGCGCGAAGATGCCGAGGATTTTGAGGTGGCGCTGCATGCCCATGAATTCAAAATCGCGGTAAAAGGCGTCGATGTCGGGATTGACCGGCAAGCCGAGCTGCTTGGCGCGCTGCCAATAGCGCACCACCCAGTCCAGCACCATTTCTTCATCCCACTGCACGTAGGCATCGCGCAGCAGCGAGGCCAGATCGTAAGTGATCGGGCCGAACAAAGCATCCTGGAAGTCGAGGATGCCGGGATTGCCCTGCTCCATGACCATCAGGTTGCGCGCATGGTAGTCGCGGTGCACATAGACTTGCTGCTGCGCCAGGTTGTTGGCCAGCAGCGCCTCGAACACGCCGTTCAGCTGCGCCTGCTGGAGGGGTGTCAGCGTCACTCCCAGGTGCTTGCCGATATACCATTCGGGGAACAGGTTCAATTCGCGCAGCAACTGCGCGCGGTCGTATTCGGGCAGTACGCCAGGCGCGCTGCACTGTTGTATCTTCAACAGCGCATCGAGCGCCGCGCTGTACATGGGAGCGGCGGTGTCCACGCTCAAACGCTGCAAATAGGTCGTGGCGCCAAGGTCGGACAGCAGCAAGAAACCCTGTTCGACATCTTGCGCGACGATGGCTGGCACCGACACGCCGCTGGCGGCGAACAATTGCGCCACCTCGATGAAGGGACGCACGTCTTCCTGCGGCGGCGGCGCATCCATCGCGATCAGCGTCGCGCCGAGCGCGCCTTGCGCCCCAGCCAGCACATCGACCCGGAAATAGCGGCGGAAGCTGGCGTCGCTGGACGCCGGGCGCGCGGATGCCGACTGCACCAGGTTCAGGCTCGCCAGCCAGGCTTGCAAGCGGATCAAGCGATCATCAATGGCCAGCTCGGCGGTGGCGGTGGGAGGGGAATTGGACATAAGGGACATTAAGCGGCCTGAATCGGGTTGAGTATAAACTTTCCCCTATAATAAAGGATTACGATCAAAAAAATTGCCCGCCATGGTACTTCACTCTTTTTTTTCATGAAACGGTTCTCATGAGCTGGCCTACAGCAACCCCTTTGTCGCGGCGCTGGGTTTTCGCGCTGACCGCCATATCCGCCGCTGTGGCGGCGCCCGGATTTGCACAGGCGGCGCAGAAGCGCTTGTCTGCAGCCGAAGAAAAAAATGCCACCATGACGGTGCAGGCGGAGTCCATCGTCGGCCGTCCCGAGCGGGAAATCATCCTCGAACGCGATGTCGATCTGGTGCGCGGCAGGACCCGCCTGACGTCGAACACGGCTTGCTATCGCCAGGTCGAGGATGACGTCGAGGCCAGCGGCAATGTCCGCATGTGGCGCTATGGCGACCAGTACAGCGGCGACTTGCTGAAGCTTAATTTGGAATCGGGCAAGGGTTACATACTGAATCCGACTTACAAGATGGAGCTCAACAATGCGCAAGGCAAGGCGCGCCGCATCGATTTTCTGAACCAGGACGAGGCGGTCGTTCTTGATGGCACCTACAGCACCTGCGAAGGCCCCAATCCGGATTGGTATGTGAAGTCGAGCAGGATGAACCTCGACAGCGGGCGCGACGTCGGCACCGCCGGCAAAACCGTCGTGTATTTCAAGGATGTGCCGATCATCGGCACCCCGCTGCTGTCGTTTTCGCTGTCGGGTGCGCGCCGCTCCGGCTGGCTGCCGCCGACGCCTGGTTTCACGACCAAGGGCGGGGCCGAGCTGACGGTGCCCTACTATTTTAATATCGCGCCGAACCGCGATCTGACGCTGGCGCCGAAATTCATCGAACGGCGCGGCTTGCAGATCGGCGCCAAGGGCCGCTACATCGGCGAGACCGATGCCGGCAGCTATGCCGGCGAGACCGACCTCGAATTCCTGCTGGGCGACAAGCAAAGGGATACCGACCGCTATCTGGTCAAGTCGCTGCACTCGCAGGCGCTGGCGCCCGGCTTGTCGTTCGGCTGGAACCTGCGGGCCGCTTCGGATGACGATTATTTGAGCGACTTTTCGACCTCGGTGGCGAACAGCGCCGATCGTCAGTTGCTGCGCGAAGTGCGCACCGATTATCGCAGCGAATTCTGGTCCTTGTCGGCACGGGCGCAAAACTACCAAGTGCTGCAAGACCCGGCCGCAGTGCAAAATCCCAGCCTGGCCGTGGCCAGGCCGTACGATCGCTTGCCGCAGATTTATTTTCACGCCGGCCGCTTCGATGTCGCCGGGGGGTTCGACTGGGCCCTGGACGCCGAGCTGACGCGCTTTTATCATCCGGATCTGGTGCGCGGCGACCGCCTGGTCGCGGTGCCGCAAGTGAGCTATCCATTCATCCGGCCCGGCTATTTTCTCACGCCCAAGCTGATGCTGAACGCCAGCACTTACCAGCTGGGCGAGAACCCGGTTGTCAGCGTTGCGCCCGACGCGCAATCGCTATCGCGCGCGATCCCCACCTTTTCGCTCGACAGCGGCTTGATGTTCGAACGCGACGCCAAACTGTTTGGGCGCGCCACCACGCAAACGCTGGAGCCGCGCCTGTTTTACGTCTACACCCCGTACCACGACCAGAAGCTGTTTCCGAATTTCGACACCGCCGCAGCGACCTTCAACCTGGCCCAGCTGTTCAGCGAAAACCGCTTCGTCGGCGCCGACCGCATCGGCGACACCAATCAAGTGACGGCGGCGCTGACGTCGCGCTTTATCGAAGAGAGCGGCGCCGAACGCCTGCGCCTGACCTTCGGCCAGCGCTTTTATTTGCGCGAGCAACGGGTCCAGCTCGATGCCGCGACGCCGAGCACCGATGCCCATTCGGACATTCTGCTGGCCGCGACCGGCCGCATCTCCGAAACTTGGGGCTTCGACAGCGCCATGCAATACAATCCGGACGACAGCCGCATCGTCAGCTCGCATTACACGGTGCAATGGCAACCGGGTCCGAAGAAGGTGCTCAATCTCGGTTACCGCGAATTACGCGACGTTTTCAAGAATGCCGACCTGTCGGCCCAGTGGCCGATTTCGCAGCGCTGGTACGGCGTCGGGCGGGTCAGCTATTCGATGCGCGACAAGAAAATCCTCGACAGCCTGATCGGACTCGAATACAACGGCGATTGCTGGGTATTCCGGATGGGCGCGCAGCGTTTCGTGACGACCGCCAATACCGTCTCGACCCCGATTTTTTTCCAGCTTGAACTGAGCGGATTGTCGCGCTTCGGGGTGGGCAACAACGCGCTGCAAACGCTGAGCAATACCATTCCCGGCTATCAAAAGCTTAATCCCGGCTTCAGCAGCGAGGGCCGGCGATTTTAAGCCCTCCCGCCTGGCAGGATGATGTGTCATTTTTATTTAACAGAACTCATGGACGCTTTACACACTATGCGCAATGTCAGTCTTCACCAATTCAAGCTTGCAGCACTCGTGCTCTGCGTCCTGTCGTCCGGCGTGACCGGCAGCGCCCTGGCCCAAAACGTTAAAAAAGCGCCAGTCGCCGCCGCCGTCGCCCCCTCCGCACCGAAACCGCTCGATTCGATCGCCGTCATCGTCAACGACGAAGTGATCACGCGCCAGGAACTGGCGCTGCGCATCAAGACCGTGGTGCGCAGAATGACTGCGCAAAATGTCCAGTTGCCCGAGCCGGCCGATTTGCAGCGCCAGATGCTGGAGCGCATGATCATCGAGCGCGCGCAATTGCAATTGGCCAGGGAAATGGGCATCCGGGTCGAAGATGTGGTCCTCGACCGGGCCATCGGCCGCATCGCCGAGCAGCAAAAAATGACGGTGCAGGACATGCGCAACCAGATGGAAAAGGAAGGCACGACCTTCGCCTCGTTCCGCGAAGAAATTCGCCAGGAAATCATCATGCAGCGCCTGCGCGAACGCGAAGTCGATGCTAAAATCCAGATATCCGATGCCGAAGTGGACAGCTACATGGCCGGCGCGCAGGCCGAGGCGCAAGCGCAGGTCGAGCTGAACCTGGCCCAGATCCTGATCCGGATTCCCGATAATGCATCGGCCGAACAGATCGCGGCGAGCCAGAGCCGGGCCGAGACCGTGATGCGCCAGTTGCGCACCGGCGCCGACTTTGCGAAGATGGCGGGCACGTATTCGGATGCCAGCGATGCGCTCAAGGGCGGTGAAATCGGCTGGCGCAATCCGGACCGTTTGCCGCCGGTGTTTGCCGAAGCGCTGCAAAAGCTCAAACCTGGCCAGGTCACGCCGCTGATCAAGAGTCCGGGTGGTTTTCACATTCTGAAGCTGATCGACCAGCGCAGCGCCGCCGAAACCCAGGCTGTGGCCACCGTGCAACAGACCCGCGCGCGCCACATCCTGCTCAAGGTGACTCCGGCCGTCAGCGCCAGCGATGCCAAGCGCAAATTGCTCGAACTGAAGGAGCGGCTGGTGAACAAGGGCGCCACCTTCGAGGAATTGGCGCGTTTGTTCTCGAACGACGGTTCGGCCAGCAAGGGCGGCGACCTGGGCTGGCTGTATCCGGGCGACACCGTGCCTGAATTCGAATCGGCGATGAATGGGTTGAAGCCGGGCGAATTGAGCGGACCGGTCGAATCGAGCTTCGGTTTCCACCTGATCGAAGTGCTGGAGCGCAAGACCGACGATGTCTCGAAGGAGAAGCAGCGCAATGCGGCGCGCCAGGCGATGCGCGAGCGCAAACTCGAAGAAGCGACCGACGACTGGCAACGCCAGGTGCGCGACCGCGCTTACGTCGAGTTTCGCACCGACGACCAGCGCTGATGCACGGCGCTGACAGCAAGCCTGCGGGCGCACGGCCCGCGATCGCGATCACCAGCGGCGAACCGGCCGGGATCGGCCCCGAGATTGCGATCCGGGCCGCCTGGGCCATGCGCGAGCAAGTCAATTGCGTGCTGATCGGCGACGCCGCGTTCCTGGCGATGACGGCGCACCAGATTGATCCCGAGATCAAGCTGGTGGCGCTGTCGCTGGAAGCGCTGCGCCTGTCCAGTTTGCCGCATTTCGGCCCGGGCCGCGTCATCGTCATCGATGTCCCGGTGGCGGCGTTCGTCACGCCGGGCGTGCTGGACCCGGAAAACGGGCGCAGCGTGCTGGCGATACTCGATGCGGCGCTGGAAGGCATTGCCGCCGGCTGGTTCGAGGCGATGGTCACCGCGCCGCTGCAAAAAAGCACGATCAACGACGCCGGCGTGCCGTTTTCCGGCCACACCGAATACCTGGCTGAAAAGACCGGAACCGCGCGCGTCGTGATGATGCTGGCCGGCCGGACCGAATCCGACACTACCTTTGGCGCCACGGAGGGCAACTTGCTGCGGGTCGCGCTGGCGACGACGCATCTGGCTTTGAAGGATGTGCCGGCGGCGATCACGCAACAGAGCCTGGGCGCGACGCTGGACATCTTGCAGCATGACTTGCAACACAAGTTCGGCATCCCTGCACCGCGTATTTTGGTAGCCGGCCTGAACCCGCACGCGGGCGAGGGCGGATACCTGGGGCGCGAAGAAATCGATACCATCGCGCCCGCGCTGAGCGCTGCGCAGCACAGGGGGATCGCTGTCAGCGGCCCGTATCCGGCCGATACGTTATTCCAGCCGAAGTATCTGGCAGAGGCCGATTGCGTGCTGGCGATGTACCACGACCAGGGCTTGCCGGTGCTGAAGTACGCCAGCTTCGGGCGCGGCGTCAACATTACGCTGGGTTTGCCTTTGATCCGCACCTCGGTCGACCATGGCACGGCGCTCGACCTGGCCGCGCAAGGCACCGGCCTGGCCGACTGCGCCAGCATGGAACAGGCAATCAAGATTGCGCTGCACATGGTGCTGGCCAGCCGCGCCGCAGCCAGCGGCGCAGCGCTATTTACCTGATTTCGCCTGATCCGACTCAATAATAGAAAGCAAGATGAAACACATAGCCCGCAAGCGCTTCGGCCAGAATTTTTTGCACGACAAACTCGTGCTCGACAACATCACCGAAGCGATCGCGCCGCAAGCCGACGATAGCCTGGTCGAGATCGGCCCCGGCCTGGGCGCCATGACCGGCTTGCTGCTGAAGCGGCTCAACCGCATGCACGTCGTCGAACTTGACCGGGACTTGGTCGCGCGGCTGGAAAAGACCTTCAATCCGGCCAAGCTGACGATCCACGCGGGCGATGCGCTGAAATTCGACTTTTCAGCCATTCCGGTCGCGCCGGGCCAGAAGCTGCGCGTGGTCGGCAACCTGCCCTACAATATTTCGAGCCCGCTGCTGTTTCATCTGGCCGAGATCGCGCCGCTGGTGCAAGACCAGCACTTCATGCTGCAAAAGGAAGTGGTCGAGCGCATGGTCGCCGCACCGGGCAGCAAGACCTATGGCCGCTTGTCGGTGATGCTGCAATGGCGTTACGACATGACGCTGCTGTTCATCGTGCCGCCGACCGCGTTCGAACCGCCGCCGAAGGTCGAATCGGCGATCGTACGCATGATTCCGATCGCCCGGCCTTTGCCGTGCGACGAGGAAACGCTGGCGGCGGTCGTGATGAAGGCATTTTCGCAGCGCCGCAAGGTGATCCGCAATTGCCTGGCCGGCATGTTCACCGAGGCGCAGATCATCGAAGCCGGGATTGATCCGACGCTGCGCCCCGAGACCGTGGCGCTGGCGCAGTACGTGGCGCTGGCCAATTTGCTGAAAAGCCCGCAATAGGGTGATGGTTTGATAGGGGGAAGGTCAGATAGGGTGAAAGTCAGCTTAAGCCGTCATTTTCAGCGCGGCGCTCCCTTCAATGCCAGCGGCAAGCCGGCGACGATCAACAGCGCCCGGTCGCCGCTGGCCGCGACCGCCTGGTTCAGGCGTCCCGCTTCATCGGCGAAGCGGTGCGACAGCGCGCCTCAAAGCACGATGCCGATGCCGACTTCGTTCGATACCAGGATCAGTTCGCCACCAATGCGGCCGGCCTGATCGAGCGCGGCAAGGAAATCGGGGCGCTCGGCATCGAACAGCGCCGGCAACGCAAAGTCATCCACGTCGGCATGCTGTGCAGCGCCTTGCAACATCAGGTTCGACAGCCACAGCGTCAAACAATCGACCAGCACCACGCGCCCCGGCGCGCAGCCGCTGGCGCAGCGCATCGCCCAGCGCCAGCGGCTGCGCTGGCGATGTAGACGACTTCGCAGCCGCTTTCCAATGCGATGCTTTCCGCATGCGCGTTCTTGCTTGAGCGTGCGCCGCCCAGAATCAGCGTGCGCGTCATGCCGGCGCCCCCGGCAAGACGGTCATCGATCAGGGTGCCTTGCAGTCGACTGCGATGTCGGCGACGTTGGCGTCGCCCATGGTGCCGGTGCCGTTGGCGCTGACCGAGCAGGTTTGGCCGCTCGGCTGCGTCAAGACGCCCACGCCATAAGGTTTGCCGAACTCGACCTTGTTGGCGAACGCGAACGTGGTGGCGCCTGCGGCCGGCAAGGCGGTCGCAAGATCGCTGCCGTTGGCCAGTTCCAGGCCGGCGCCGCTCAAATCGGAGATCGTGCCGCTGATCGTGTACGCATTGACCGAGCACGTGACGGCGACAACGATGTCTGCTTTGTGGCCGGCCGAACCGGTGGCGTTGGCGACGGAGCAAGTCATGTGTTGCGGCTGGGTCTGGATCTTGACGTCGTACGAGGTGCCGTAATCGACCCGGTTCGGAAACGTGAAGCTGGTCGCGCCTGCGGCCGGGCTGACCGTGTCGGCGCCGTTGGCCAGCACCAGGCCGGCGTAATCGAGCCGGTTGATGTTGCCTTCGATGTCGAACGATGCCTTGCCGCCGCAAGCGGTCAGTCCCAGCGCGACGAGCAGCGCCGCGATGGTGTGCAAATTGGGTGAGCGCATTGATTTCTCCATAATTTAGATAAGCGCCTGGCCAGCGGCCAGTGGCTGATTACACCTATTCTTGATACCCACTCAAGGGCAAGTAACCGCGACATTGTTAATATCCGCCGTGCCCATGCGTCCTTCGCCATTGGCAATGGAACACTGCGAACCGCTCGATGGCGCAGTAAATATCGTGACGACATAAGGCGCGCCGTCGGCGACCTTGGCCCCGAACACGAACGCGCCATTTTCCGTGATGTTCAATTTGTCAGGGGCGTTGACCAGTACCAGGCCGGCACTGCGGCCGGTCACGCTGCCGCCCAGCGAGTAGGCGTTGGTGACGCACGCAACTTGCACCGAGTTGATGTTGAACGAGGCCTTGCCGGTGTTGGTGCCTGCCACCATCGTGCAAACGGCGCCGGTCGGCTGGGTCTTGATCTGGACGTCGAAATTGGCATCGGTATCGATCAGCTGCGGGAACGAGAAGCTGGTCGCGCCGGAGTCGATCGCTAGGTCGGGGCCGCCGTTGTTGGTCAGCACCAGGCCGGTCTTGGTCAAGCCGGTGATTTGGCCTTTGACGATCAGGGAGCCGCTGCTGCCGCCGCAAGCGGCCAAACTGGTGGCGCACAGCAGCGCCAGGCACGAACGCAGATACACATGTTTCATAAAATTCTCCAAAGGCGAATGGGGTTGCTACAGCGGGTGGCGGGTGGCTGCTGCCGGCCGCGGGGTCTATATCGGGACGAAGCGCGTATTCTAGTGCATATGGGCCTATCAAGGCTCGCATCGGCGTGCCGCGCCGGCGCCGTGCTTTTTACTGCACTTGCGTCAGCGCGCATTGCGACTTGCGGCCTTCGACCCGGCACGTGTTTTTCAATTCACCCTGCGCATTCCACACCGTCACTTGCCACCGATCCGGGCCGCTGCGCTCCAGCGTCATGTAGCCGAAGCCGCCAACCCAGGAGCTGAAATGTTCGACGATGGCGCCGGGCGCCGGCGTGGCGCCGGGCGGCAAGCTGGCCGGCAGCGGCGCGCTATCTTCCTGGGTGCCGGAAAATCCGGCCACCAGCTGGCTCGGATGGGCGCTGGAAAAGCTCAGTTGTTCCCATAAATGCACGTGGCCCGACAGCATCAGTTGTATGCGCGGCGGCAGCAGCAAGGGGTTGAGCTGGCCCCAGGCTTGCTGCAGCCCGGCATCGCCAGTGCGCAGCGTGATGCCGCCGTTGGCATTCGGGACGGCATCGAAGGCCAGCACCGGATGGTGGTTGATGCCAATGTTGTAGGTGGCGCGCTGCGACAGCGCTTCCAACTCTTGATAATCGGCGCGGTAGCGATTCAGGCTGTGTTTTTGCTGCAGATTCTGTTCGTCGAAGCCCTGCCAGCGCGTGGCCGACGTATCGATGACCAGCAATTGCGCATCCTGACCCAGCGGCACCGCATACGGAGGGCTGTAGTCGCCGTGTTGATCGTCAAAGGCATCGATGCAATCGCGCCCCGCCTGCAGCGGGCGCGGGTCGATGAAGCGCCAATAGCCCTGACCGGCGCGTGCGCACGATTCATGATTGCCGCGCGCCATGACCCAGGGCGCCGCCTGCAGCAAGCTTGCTGCAGGCGTGAAAAAATCGTCGCGCCACGCATCCCAGCCGTAGCCCCAGCTGCTGCCAAGGCAGCCGGCGTTGCCGTCGGGGCAAGCATTTTCGCGGTAATGGAAGTCGCCTACATGCACCACCAGATCCGGCTTCCAGCTGGCCGCGCTGGCGGCGATCCGGGCGAACGGATATTGCCGGGCATCGTTGCAAGCCTGGTAAGCGTTGCCGCTTTTTTTCAGGCGGCAGCCGGTGTCGCCGATGACGACGATGCGTGTCGGCTCAAGCCGAGGCAGCGCCAGCTGGCGCCCCAGCACGCTGGCGCTTTTGCTGCCGGACGGGATCGCGCTGTCGCAGGTCAGCAACGGAAAAACGGACGGCTTCGCGTCTTCGGGCCGGGACGCGGTCGGGCGCTGCGCCAGCGTGCCGGCAGCGGCGCGCAGCTGCATGACGCCGGTGTGCCGATCGATCGTGATGGCGGGGCAACTGCTGGCCGCGATCAGTACGCGGGCCACGGCCGCGCCGTTTTCGCCCAGCACGACAAAGGAGGAAAAGTCCTGGTCGGCCAGCGGCGGCAGCGCCGAGCAAGCCTGCAACAGTGCCAGCAGCGGCAGCAGTCGCGCGCCCGTGCGCAATGCAAATGATGGTGGCGACACGGCAACTCCGGGCATAGAATAAAGAGGATGGATCAGAGCTTGCGGCAATGGGCGTGGCAACTAAAGCGATAACTAATGCGACAATGCAGCACAGGCCGATGGTCTGCTCCATTATAAAGCCCGAACGCCATGACCAACGCCATTTTTCCGCAGCGCCCCAAAGCCATCCTATTCGATCTCGACGATACCTTGTGGCCGATCGCGCCCGTCATTGTGCACGCTGAAATCGTGCTGCACGACTGGCTGGCGATCCACGCGCCCAAAGTGACGCAGCAATTCAGCATCGACCAGTTGCGCGCGCAGCGCCTGGCCCTGCTGGAGCTGCAGCCCGCCTTCAAGCTCGATTTGGGTCAATTGCGCCGCGCCGGTTTGCACGGCGCCTTCGAGCAAGCCGGCGAAGACCGCGCCAACGTCGATGCCGCGATGTGTCATTTCTTCGCCGCGCGCAATGCCGTCACATTGTATGCCGATGTGTTGCCGGGTTTGTCGCGGCTGGCGGGCAGCATGCTGGTCGGATCGATCTCGAATGGCAATGCCGACCTCGCGGCGATCGGCCTCGCGCACCACTTTGCGGTGTCGCTGTCGGCAGCGCAGTTCGGCAGTGCGAAGCCGGAGCGGGCCATCTTCGAGGCCGCCTGCGTGGCGCTCGGCGTGGCGCCGCACGAAGCCGTCTACGTCGGCGACGACTTGCACTACGACGTGGTTGGCGCGCAGAATGCCGGCTTGCGCGCGGTCTGGCTCAAACGCGACGGCGCGCGCACGCAGCAGCAGGACGGCGTTTTTCCCGATGCGATCTGCGCCAACTTTGATGAGCTTCTTGCATGGCTGGAGTTCCCGCTGCAACAATGAGGCATCGAGGCGATCGCCAGCGCGCATAATAAGATGTTGGCAATCGATATGAACGATTAATATAAACGATTAATACAAACGATTAATACAAACGATCAATACAAACGATCAATGGCTTCCGGACATCTGCCGGCGCCTGACCCGAAGAAATGACTCATGCAACTCGATACCCGTGCCAAAACATTGCTCAAAGCGCTGGTCGAGCGTTACATCGCCGACGGCCAGCCGGTGGGTTCGCGCGCGCTGTCGACGCTTTCCGGCCTGGACCTGTCGCCGGCGACGATACGCAACATCATGGCCGGGCTCGAAGAGATGGGGTACGTGGCCAGCCCGCATACATCGGCCGGCCGGATTCCGACGCCGCGCGGCTATCGCATCTTCGTCGACACGCTGCTGACGGTGCAGCATCTCGACGAGCACGAGGTCGGCTCGCGCATGCGTCTGCCGGCCCAGCCGCCGCAAAAAATGATCGCCAGCGCGGCGCAGATGCTGTCGTCGCTGTCGCAATTCGCCGGCGTTGTGCTCAGTCCGCGCCGCGAATCGGTATTTCAGCAAATCGATTTCCTGCGCTTGTCGGAAAAACGGATATTGCTGGTCATCGTCAGCCCCGGCGGCGATGTGCAAAACCGGCTGCTGCTGACCGATGCCGACTACACGCCGGCCCAGTTGGTGCAGTCGGCCAACTACATCAACCAGAATTATGGCGGCTTGTCGTTCGATGCCGTGCGCACGCGCCTGCAGGGGGAGTTGCGCCAGTTGCGCGACGACATGGGCAGCCTGATGCAGGCGGCGGTGGAGGCGGGCAGCGCAGCAATGGCCGACGATTCCGACGGCATGGTGATCTCCGGCCAGCGCAACTTGCTCAGCGTCAGCGACCTGTCCTCGAACATGACGTCGTTGCGCCAGATGTTCGACATGTTCGAGCAAAAAACGGTGTTGATGCAATTGCTCGATGTGTCCAGCAAGGCCAGCGGCGTGCAAATTTTCATCGGCGGCGAATCGAACCTGGTGCCGATGGATGAAATGAGCGTGGTGACCGCGCCCTATGAAATGCACGGCAGGATCGTCGGCACGCTGGGAGTGATCGGGCCGACGCGGATGGCGTACGAGCGCGTGATTCCGATCGTCGACATCACGGCCAAGCTATTGTCGAACGCGCTCAGCCAGGCCTGACGGCAGGACCGTGAATGCGGATCAGCCTCGGTGCGGACAGTCGGTCTTGACGCAATTGCCGTAGATCGCCAGCGCATGCTCGGCGATCGCGAAGCCGCGCTCGCTGGCCACTTTTTCCTGGCGTGATTCGATTTCGGGGTCGAAGAATTCCTCGACGCGGCCGCAATCGAGGCAAACCAGGTGGTCGTGGTGCGATCCTTCGTTGAGCTCGAAAATCGCCTTGCCGGTTTCAAAATGATTGCGGTTAAGCAGTCCTGCCTGTTCGAACTGGGTCAGCACGCGATAAACGGTTGCCAAGCCGACATCCATGTTTTCGGCCAGCAAAATCTTGTAGACATCTTCGGCGGTCAGGTGGCGCACCGGACTGTTTTGAAAAATATCGAGTATCTTCAGGCGTGGAAGGGTTGCCTTCAGGCCGCTGGCCTTGAGGTCTGACGGATTGTTGCTCATGTTTGTTGCTCGCATCTGGTTTATGTGCATTATCATATAGTGTTTTTGCATTTTCGCTCAATCGAATTGAGGTTACTCATGCGCGTCACCCAGGCTGTATTGCACTTTCATCGTCTACCTCGTTCCACCATGCTGGCTGGCGCAATCTGCGTCGCGCTGACGATGTCGGGCTGCGCCAGCCTGACCGGGGCCGGCACCACTTCGACCGAAGCGGCGGCGCCAGCTTCCGGTGCGCAAACCACCAGCGCCACGTCGCTGCAAAAATTCATGTGGTTTTTTTCGCCCTATCGGCCGACCATTCAGCAAGGCAACTTCGTGTCGCAGGAAATGCTGGCACAGTTGCAGCCCGGCATGACGCGCGACCAGGTGCGTTTCGTGCTCGGCACACCCTTGCTGACCGATATTTTTCACGCCGATCGCTGGGACTATACCTTCCGCCTGGCCAAGGGCAATGGCGAAGTCACCATCAGCGGCGTGACCGTATTTTTCAAGGATGACAAGATGGAGCGCTTCGACGGCGGCAATTTGCCGACTGAAAAAGAATACATCGCCCGCATCGCCGGCTCAAAGCCCGCACCGAAACCGGCCGAACCGATGGGGCTGTTGCCTGCGTCGCAAGCGGCCAAACCCGCGGCTCCCGCACCGGCCGCCACTGCGCCGGCAGTTTCCCAACAACAGTAAAGCTTGAAAGTGGCTTATGTCCGAACTGAAGTCTGAATTGAAAATTGCCGTCGCCGGCGCCGGCGGACGCATGGGCCGCATCTTGATCGAAGCGATCTTCGATGCGCCCGATGCGACGCTGACCGGCGCGCTCGATGTCGCCGGCAGCCCTTGCATCGGCCAGGCCGGCGCCGCATTCCTGGGGCGTGGCGCCAGCGTAGTCATCGAGTCGGATTTGGCCAATGGCTTGGCCAGCGCCGATTACCTGATCGATTTCACCCGTCCCGAAGGCACGCTGCAACATCTGGCCTATTGCGCCGAGCACGGCATCAAGATGATCATCGGCACTACCGGCTTCGACGCCGCCGGCAAGGCGGCGATCGCGCAAGCGGCGCAAAAGACGGCAATCGTGTTCGCGCCCAACATGAGCGTCGGCGTGAATTTGACGCTGAAGCTGCTGGAACTGGCGGCAGCGAGCTTGTCCGAAGGCTACGACATCGAAATCGTCGAGGCGCACCATCGCCACAAGGTCGACGCGCCGTCCGGCACCGCTTTGATGATGGGCGAAGTGATCGCCGATGCGCTGGGCCGCGACTTGAAGCAATGCGCGGTCTACGGGCGCGAAGGCGTGACCGGCGAACGCGATCCATCGACCATCGGTTTTGCGACGATACGCGGCGGCGACATCGTCGGCGACCATACGGTGCTGTTTGCCGGCATCGGCGAACGTATCGAAATCAGCCACAAGTCGAGCAGCCGCGTCACTTACGCGCACGGTGCATTGCGTGCCGCGCGCTTTCTGTGTGACAAGCAGAGCGGCTTGTTCGACATGCAAGATGTGCTGGCACTGAAGCAGGCAAGATGACGCCAGCCAGTCTCCAGCTTCAATTCAGTCCGGCGCACTATTGGGCGCAGGGCGATGCCATCAGCCATGCGGTGGCCTATGTGCTGCTGTTGATGTCGCTGCTAAGCTGGTATCTGATCCTGTCCAAGGCCATGGCCGCATGGCGCATGCGTTGCAATGCCAGCGCCGGCGCCGTCGAGGCATTCTGGGCTGCGCCCGGCATGCTTGACGCGCTCGCGCAGCTGACGCTGCTGGACCGGGAGCGCGTGTTTCTGCCGCTGGCCCGACTCGCTTGCGCCGAGTCGGGCAACCCGCTAGCGCAAGCGGGCTTTGCGCTGTCGCCTGGCGAGCACGCGACGCGCGTCTTGCGCGGCGCGATTTTGCGCGTCACGCAGCGACTGGAAGGCGGCTTGACGGTGCTCGCTTCGATCGGCGCTACGGCGCCTTTCGTCGGTCTGCTGGGCACCGTGTGGGGCATTCATCATGCGCTGGCGGCAGTGTCGGCGAGCGGCGTGGTGCAAATCGACAAGGTCGCAGGCCCGGTCGGCGAAGCGTTGATCATGACCGGACTGGGCCTGGTGGTCGCGATCCCGGCCGTGCTGGCCTACAATGGATTGCATCGCGTGAACCGGCTGATGCTGGCCGAACTCGATGGCTTTGCGCACGATTTGCACGCCTGCATGGTCAGGCAGGCGGCAGCGCGCAGCGAGGAGCAGGCATGACCTTCGGCGCCTTCAATGGCCATCGCCAGCAGCCGTTGATGACAGACATCAACGTCACGCCGATGGTCGACGTGATGCTGGTATTGCTGGTGATTTTCATTATCACGGCGCCGATGTTTACGCAGGCAATCAAGCTCGACTTGCCGCGCGCGCAAGGCGGCGCGGCGCAGCAGCAGTCTGCTGCGATCGCGCTGGCGATCGACGCCCAGGGCCGCTTGTTCTGGAACAACGAGGCGCTGGATGCTGCGGCGCTGGACGCGAAGCTGGTGCAAGCGGCCAGCTTGAGACCGCAATCCGAAGTGCAACTGCGCGTCGACAAGGAAACCCGCTATGAAGTCGTGGCGCAGGTGATGGCTGCTGCGCAAGCGAGCGGTTTGACCAGCCTGGGTTTCGTCACCGAGCCCGTTCCATCAACTGTTAAAGAAAAGAAATGATCATGGCTAGCGTTCAACTCGATGGTGCGGCAATGGTGGACTGGACCAGTTTTCACCAGCAATGCCAGCAGGCGTTCGGCTTCCCGCAGTTCTATGCCGGCACGATCGATGCGTGGGTCGATTGCCTCAGCTATCTGCGCGACGCCGATGGCATGACGACATTCCGGCTTAAATCCGATGAAGTGCTGCAGATCGTCGTCCAAGATGCCGCTTTGATGCGCGAACGGGCTCCCGACATCCTCGAAGAAATGACCTTTTGCATCGCCGGCATCAATGAACGCTACGAGGATTACGGCGAAAAGCCGGCGCTGGCGCTGGTTTTGCGTTGAAGTTGGGTTGAGCTTGCGCCGACGGCGGAGGCCGGCCTGAGTTAGCGCCGGTGCAACGCCTGTACCAGGCTTGCACCACGCCTGTACCACGCCCGTCCAAGTATAATGCCGGGATCTTATTCCCTACTGGCAGCAACTCATGCAAGATAAATATAGCCCCGCCGACGTCGAACAAACAGCCCAGGCGCATTGGAAGGCGATCGATGCCTACAAGGCGGTCGAACACGATCCGCGCTTCCCGAAGGGCAAATACTATGCCTGTTCGATGCTGCCCTATCCTTCGGGCAAGCTGCACATGGGCCATGTGCGCAACTATACGATCAACGACGTGATGTACCGCTACCTGCGCATGAACGGCTACAACGTGTTGATGCCGATGGGCTGGGACGCGTTCGGCATGCCGGCCGAAAACGCGGCGATGGCCAACAACGTGCCGCCCGCAGAGTGGACTTATTCGAACATCGCGCACATGCGCCAGCAAATGGAATCGATGGGGCTGGCGATCGACTGGTCGCGCGAGATGACCGCCTGCAAGCCGGAATACTACAAGTGGAACCAGTGGATGTTCCTGCAGATGCTGGAAAAAGGCATCATTTATCAAAAGACCGGCAGCGTCAACTGGGACCCGATCGACCAGACCGTGCTGGCCAACGAGCAAGTCATCGACGGCCGCGGCTGGCGCTCCGGCGCCTTGATCGAAAAGCGCGAAATTCCGATGTATTACGCGCGCATCACCGATTACGCAGATGAATTGCTCGATTATGTCGATCAGAAGCTGCCCGGCTGGCCGGAGCGCGTGCGCACCATGCAAACCAACTGGATCGGCAAATCGAGCGGCGTGCGCTTCGCGTTTTTGCACCAGATTCCAGGCGTTGACGGCAAGCTGATCGGCGATGGCAAGTTGTACGTGTTTACGACCCGCGTTGACACCATCATGGGCGTGACCTTTTGCGCCGTCGCGGCCGAACATCCGCTGGCGCTGCATGCGGCGCAATCGAATCCGGCGCTGGCCGCCTTCAACGCCGAATGCAAACTCGGCAGCGTGATCGAAGCCGATATGGCGACGATGGAAAAGAAGGGCATGCCGACCGGCTTGTTCGTGACCCATCCATTGACCGGCGCGCAGCTTGCAGTGTGGGTCGGCAATTACGTTTTGATGACCTACGGCGACGGCGCCGTGATGGGCGTGCCGGCGCACGACGAGCGCGATTTCGCGTTCGCGAAGAAATACGATTTGCCGATCCGGCAAGCGGTGGCGCTCGAAGGCAAGCCATTCTCAAGCGATGCATGGCAGGAATGGTATGGCGACAAGGAGCGCGGCGTTTGCGTCGAATCGGGCAAATACGATGGCTTGCGTCATGGAGCAGCGGTCGATGCGATCGCCTTTGATCTGATGGCGCTGGGCCTGGGCCAGAAAAAAATCACGTTCCGCCTGCGCGACTGGGGCATTTCGCGCCAGCGCTACTGGGGCACGCCGATTCCGATCATCCACTGCGATGATTGCGGCGCGGTGCCGGTGCCGGAGCACGATTTGCCGGTCGTGCTGCCCGAGGATTGCGTGCCGGACGGCAGCGGCAATCCGCTCGCCAAGCACGAAGCCTTCCTGCGTTGTAATTGCCCGACATGCGGCAAGCCGGCGCGGCGCGAGACCGACACGATGGACACGTTCGTCGATTCGTCGTGGTATTACATGCGCTACACGTCGCCGCCGACGCCCGGTCGCCCTGACGCGATGGTCGACGAGCGCAACGATTACTGGATGCCGATGGATCAGTACATCGGCGGCATCGAGCACGCGGTCATGCATCTGTTGTATGCGCGCTTCTGGACCAAGATCATGCGCGATTTCGGCCTGGTCAAGTTCGACGAGCCGTTCGTCAATCTGCTGACGCAAGGCATGGTGCTGAACGAGACGTACTATCGCGAAGACGCGGCAGGCAAGAAGACCTGGTTCAATCCGGACGCGATCAGTTTGACGCTAGACGACAAGGGCCGCCCGCACGGCGCCACTTTGGCGGCCGACGGACAGCCGGTGCAGATCGGCGGCATTGAAAAGATGTCGAAGTCGAAGAACAATGGCATCGATCCGCAAGCCCAGATCGAAGAGTATGGCGCCGATACCGCGCGCCTGTTTACGATGTTCGCATCGCCGCCGGAGCAGACGCTGGAATGGTCGGGCAGCGGCGTCGAAGGCGCGCACCGCTTCCTGCGCCGGGTCTGGGCTTACGCGCATGCGCAGGCGCCGTCGATCGACCGTGCTTTGACGGCAGGCGCAGCGGCAAGCTCCGAGGGGGGCTCCAGTTCGGCCGACAAGGCGCAGCGGCGCGACATCCACAAGCTGTTGCAGCAAGCCGATTACGACTTGAAGCGCATCCAGTACAACACCGTGGTGTCGGCTTGCATGAAGATGCTGAACTCGATGGAGGCGGCCAAAAGCGTGTCCGATGGCCTGGTGGCCGAGTGCCTGTCGATCTTCCTGCGGCTACTGAACCCGGTCGCGCCGCACATCACGCACGTGCTGTGGCAAGAACTGGGTTACGCGCGCGTGCACGGCGATATCCTGAACGCGCCATGGCCGCAAGTCGACCCAAGCGCGCTGGAACAGGCCGAGATCGAGATGATGATCCAGGTCAACGGCAAGTTGCGCGGCGCCATCACGGTAGCCAAGGATGCCGACAAGGCGACCATCGAGGCGCAAGCGCTCGCTTGCGAGAGCGTGCAAAAATACATTGAGACGGCGCCGAAGAAGATCATCGTGGTGCCGGGAAAACTGGTCAGCATCGTGGTCTGAGAGAATGGAAAACGACATGAAAACTTCTGTTGCAATGTATGCTAGGGCGCTGCTGGTCTCGATGCTGGTGCTGGCGTTGTCGGCCTGCGGCTTCCATCTGCGCGGCTCCGATGGCAGGTACAACCTGCCTTTCAACGCGATCTATATCGGCTTGCCGGTAGCGTCGCCGCTGGCGATCGACTTGAAACGCAATATTCGCGCGATGGGCACGACCGAGATCGCGCAGGATGCGGCCCAAGCCGACGGCATCATCGATGTGCTGAGCAATCCGGAAAAAAACCGCGGCAAGTCGATCCTGTCGCTCAACAGCAATGGCCGGGTGCGCGAATACCAGCTCAGCTACACGATCCTGTTCAAGGTGCGCGACAACGTTGGTAATGAATTGCTGGGGCCGACCCAGATCAGCCTGACGCGTCCGATCACCTTCAACGAATCGCAGTTGCTGGCCAAGGAAACGGAAGAAGAGATGTTGTACCGGAACATGCAGGCCGATCTGGTGCAGCAGATGCTGCGCCGCCTGGCGGTGCTGAAGCCGGTCGTCACCAGCAGCCCCGTTCCAGCCGCTGCGCCGGCGCCGGCCGCAGCCCGGTAAGATGCAACTGCGCATCGAGGCGCTGGATGCGCATCTGGCCAAGCCGCTGGCGCAGCTGTACGTGATCGCCAGCGACGAGCACTTGCTGGCGCTGGAAGCGGCCGACAAGATACGCCGCGCCGCCCGCGCGCACGGCTATGGCGAGCGCGCCGTGCTCAGCGTCGAGCGCAGCTTCAAGTGGGGCGAACTGCTGGCGGCGAATCAGGAACTGTCGCTGTTCGGCGACAAGAAACTGATCGAGCTGCGCATCCCGACCGGCAAGCCGGGCAAGGATGGCGGCGCGGCGCTGCAACAGTACGCCAAGAACCTGAGTCTTGATAACCTGACCCTGATCACGCTGCCCAGGCTGGACTGGGCGACGCAGAAGGCGGCCTGGGTCGCGAGCTTGCAGCAGGCGGCCGTCTACATCGAGATTGCGCAAGTCGAGCGCGCCCAATTGCCGGCCTGGATCGCGGCCCGCTTGGCGCAGCAAGGCCAGGGCGCCACGCGAGCTGGCCTGGACTTCATCGCTGACCGGGTCGAGGGCAACTTGCTGGCAGCGCACCAGGAAATCCTGAAACTGGGGTTGCTGCACGAGCCGGGTCAGCTCAGCCTGGAGCAAGTGCAAGATGCGGTGCTGAACGTGGCGCGCTACGATGTGTTCAAGCTCAGCGAGGCGATGCTGGCCGGCGATCCGGCCCGTCTGGTGCGCATGCTGGAAGGTTTGAAGGGCGAGGGCGAGGCGCTGCCGCTGGTATTGTGGGCGGTCGCCGAAGAGGTGCGCACGCTGTTAAAATTGAAGGCTGGCGTCAGCCAAGGCCGCCCGCTCTGGGCCTTGACGAAGGAATACCGGATCTGGGGCCCGCGCGAACGGATGATGGAGCCGGCGCTGCGCAGGCTGTCTTTGGCGACGCTGGAAGCGGCGCTGCAGCAGGCGGCGCAGATCGACAAGATGGTCAAGGGATTGCGCTCGAACGATTATGCCGGCGACGCCTGGGATGCGATGCTGCAACTGGCGCTGAGCGTGGCGCGCGGCAAGAGCTGAACGTTCCTAATGACATGACAAGGATGACGATGGATATCAAGCTCTACATGGAACAGGTCGGGCGCCAGGCGCGCACCGCATCGCGCGCGATGGCGCGCGCCGACAGCGCGACCCGCAACCGGGCTTTGAGCCTGATCGCTAGCGCCATCGTGCGCGATGGCGACGTGCTGCGCGCGGCCAACCGGCTCGATTTGATTGCAGCCGAAGCGGCCGGCCTGGCGCCGGCGATGCTGGACCGGCTGACGCTGTCGGATGCGGCTATCGCCACGATGGTCGAAGGCTTGCAGCAGATCGTCACGCTGGCCGACCCGATCGGCGAGATATCGAACATGAAATTTCGCCCCAGCGGCATCCAGGTCGGCCAGATGCGCGTGCCGCTGGGCGTGATCGGCATCATCTATGAAGCCCGCCCGAACGTGACCGTCGATGCGGCCGGCTTGTGCATCAAGAGCGGCAACGCGACGATTTTGCGCGGCGGCTCGGAAGCGATCCATTGCAACCGTGCGCTGGCGAAACTGGTCGAGGAAGGTCTGGCCGGCGCCGGCTTGCCCGCGCATGCGGTGCAAGTCATCGACACCACCGACCGCGCCGCCGTCGGGGCGCTGATCACGATGCCGCAATACGTCGACGTCATCGTGCCGCGCGGCGGCAAGGGGTTGATCGCGCGTCTGATCGAAGAATCGACGGTGCCGATGATCAAGCACCTCGATGGCATTTGCCACGTCTATATCGACGCCAAGGCCGATATCGCCAAAGCCTTGCCGATCGCATTCAACGCCAAGTGCCACCGTTATGGCACCTGCAACACGATGGAAACGCTGCTGGTGGCGCGCTCAAGCGCGCCGCAAGTGCTGCCCGAACTGGCCAAATTATATCTGGCCAAACAAGTCGAGCTGCGCGCCGATCCGGAAGCGCTGGCGCTGCTGGCCGGCTATCCGCACCTGGTGGCGGCGGTGGACGCCGACTGGCAAAGCGAATATCTGGCGCCGATCCTGTCGATCAAAGTGGTCGATGGCCTCGATGAAGCGATCGAGCACATCAACACCCACTCGTCGCACCACACCGACGCCATCGTCACCGAGGATTACAGCGTCGCGCTGCGCTTCTTGCGCGAGGTCGATTCGGCTTCGGTGATGGTCAATGCATCGACCCGCTTCGCCGACGGCTTCGAATACGGGCTGGGCGCCGAGATCGGCATTTCGAACGACAAACTGCACGCGCGCGGACCGGTCGGGCTGGAAGGGTTAACGTCGCTGAAATACGTCGTGTTCGGCCACGGCGAAGTGCGTCAATAAGGAATTCAGGCGCAGGCCCCGCCTGCGCCTGAATAAATCACCACACTGTTCATATCGGAAACCCATGCTCTGGATTAAAGCGCTGCACATCGTCTTCATCACTTCCTGGTTCGCCGGCCTGTTTTACCTGCCGCGCATCTTCGTCAACCTGGCGCAGGAAAGCAATACGGTGGCCACCGAACGCCTGCTGCTGATGGCGCGTAAACTATACCGCTTCATGAGCATCCTGGCAGTGCCGGCGATCGTATTCGGCCTGCTCTTGATCTGGATGATGTATCTGCCCTCCAACGGCGGCATGAAGATGCCGCCGTGGATGCATGCCAAGCTGACGCTGGTGGTACTGGTGATCGGTTATCACCATGCCTGCGGCGCGCTGCTGAAAAAATTTGAAAAAGGCGTGAACCAGCGTAGCCATGTCTGGTTGCGCTGGTTTAACGAAGTGCCGGTGATCCTGTTGCTGGCCATCGTCGTGCTGGTCGTCGTCAAGCCGTTCTGATCGGAGCAACATGAACAATGCGAGCAATATGAACAACGCGAGCAATAACGCGAATCGCGGCAAGATTTGCCGGTATTTTTTCGTGCCGCAATCGCCCTGGAGCTATCTTGGCCATGCGCGCCTGATCGCGCTGGCCAGGCAGCACGCAGTGCAGATCGAGGTCTGCCCCTTCGATCTGGGCAAGGTATTTAGCGTGTCCGGCGGTGTGCCGCTCAGCAAGCGTTCGCCGCAGCGCCAGGCGTATCGCCTGCAGGAATTGGCGCGCTGGTCGCAAGCGCTGCAGCTGCCGCTCAATGCGCAGCCAAAATTTTTCCCCGTCTCGGGCGACGCCGCTTCAAGGCTGATCATTGCCACCCGGCTGGCGCTCGGGGTCGAAGTGGCGCTTGAGCTGACGGGCGCGATCATGCGCGCGTTGTGGGTCGAAGAGCGCAACATCGGCGACGAGGATACACTGGTACAGATCGCGAACAGTTGCGAGCTCGATGGCCGCATGTTGTTCAAGTCGTCCGATACCGCCAGCGTGCAGGCGGAATACGACCGCAATACCGACGATGCGACGGCGGCCAGCGTGTTCGGCGCGCCCTGGTACATCGTCGACGGCGAGGGTTACTGGGGCCAGGACCGGCTCGATTTCGTCGAAAGAAAATTGATGGAATAGCAGCATTGAAGTAAACGAATTTTGATTTTCAACGGATAAAAGGTACACCATGGCTTCCTATTTTTGCCCATGCCCGCGCGGCATGGAAGCGGCGCTGGCCGAAGAGCTGGGTGAAATCGCCCAGCAAAGCGGCAGCAGCCTGAAAGTGCACAACCAAGTGCCCGGCGGCGTTCATTGTTCGGGCGACCTGCAAGACGCCTACCGCGTCAACCTGCATTCGCGCATCGCTTCGCGCGTGCTGATGCGCATGGCGCACGCCGGCTACCAGAATGAAAACGACATCTACGACCTAGCGCTGGCGCAGCCGTGGGAAGACTGGTTCGGCGTGCATCACACGATCCGGGTCGACGTCACCGCCGTCAAGTCGCCGCTGCGCAGCCTGGAATTTGCGACGCTGAAGATCAAGGATGCGATCTGCGACCGTTTCCGCGACCTGTGCAACGAGCGCCCGTCGGTCAACACCAAGGCGCCGGACATGCGCATCGTCGGCTTCCTCGACGCGCGCAGCTTCACTGTCTACCTCGACACCTCCGGCGAGGCGTTGTTCAAGCGCGGCTGGCGCGAGGAAACCGGCGACGCGCCGCTGCGCGAAAACCTGGCCGCAGGCTTGCTGCGCGTGGCCGGCTGGAAGCCCGGCATGGTGCTGTTCGACCCGATGTGCGGCTCCGGCACGATCCTGGCCGAGGCGGCGCAAATGCTGGCCGGCATCCCGTCCGGCGCGCGCCGCAGCTTCGCGTTCGAAAGCTTCAACGGCTACGACGCGCAGCCATGGATGGACATGAAAAACGCGATCAAACCGAACCCCTTGCCGCTTGAGCCGACCATTTTCGGCAGCGACATTTCGGGCGACATGGTGGCGATGACGCGCCACAACCTGCACTGCGCCGGCATCTTGTTCGATGTGCCGCTCAAGCAGATCGAAGCGCAGGAGGTGAAGCCGCCGAGCGACATGGCTGGCATCATGCTGACCAACCCGCCGTACGGCGAACGGATCGGCGTGCGCGGCGACAGCACTTTGGGCGACGATGAATTGTCGGCCTCGTTTTATTCATCGCTGGGCACCACGCTGAAGCAGCGCTTCGCCGGCTGGACCGTATTCCTGTTCACGGCCGATCTGGGCTTGCCGCGCTTGCTGCGCCTGAAGGAGGCGCGCAAGACGCCATTTTTCAACGGCGCGCTCGAATGCCGCTTGTTCCGCTTCGACATGGTGGCCGGCTACAACCGGCGCGAGGAAGCCAAGCCGAAGGCTGTTTGAACGGTCGCTTCGGCTTGCGTTGAACAGCACTGACTGGGATAAACATGATGACGCCCCCCGCGCCCGACCTGCCGCCGGATCCGCCCGCGTCCACGCCCCCCGCCGTCAAGACGGCGCTGCTGGGCACGACTGCGCTGGCCACGATGCTGGCCGGCTTGTCGATGCTGGGGCCGTTTTCGATCGATACCTATTTGCCGGCGTTTCCAAACATCGAGGCCGGGCTGAACGCCAGCGCGATCGAGGTGCAGCAAACGCTGACGGTCTACATGCTGGCGTTCGCCGGCATGGTGCTGTGGCATGGCGCCTTGTCGGATGCGTTCGGCCGGCGCAACATCATCATCGGCTCGCTGGCGTTGTTCGCGATCGGCACGCTCGGTTGCGCCGCATCCAGTTCGGTGCATTACCTGTGGGCATTTCGCATCCTGCAGGGCATTTCGGCCGGGGCCGGGGTCGTGGTCGGGCGCGCCATCATCCGCGACCTGTATTCGGGCGCCGAGGCGGCCCGTCTGCTGTCCCTGGTGACGATGATTTTTTCGATCGCGCCGGCCATCGCACCGATTCTTGGCGGCTGGATCGTCAAGCTGCTCGACTGGCGCGCGATTTTCCTCTTTCTGTTCGCCTACACGGCGGTCCTGTTCTGGTTTTGTTACAAGTACTTGCCTGAATCGCTGCCTGTGGACAAGCGCCAGCGATTCAATCCGAATTCGCTGGCGAAGAATTATGGCGACATCTTTCGTTCGCCGCTGTTTCACATGAAGGCCGGCGTCGTGGCGTGTAATTTTGCCGGGCTGTTCCTGTACATCACGGCCGCACCGGTGCTGTTGCCGGTGCATCTGAAGCTCGGGCCGGACCAGTTCGGCTGGCTGTTCATCCCGTCGGTGGCGGGCATTTTCCTGGGCGCGCTGGTGGCCAACCGGATCGCAGGCAAGATCGCGATTCCACGCCAGATCATGATCGGCTTTGGCTTTCTGATCAGCTCCTGCGTGCTCAATGTCGGGTATCACCTGTTCTTTCCGCCAGCGTTGCCCTGGTCGGTGTTGACGATCTTTTTTTACACCTTCGGCATGTCGTTTTCGGCGCCCGGCACGACCATGCTGGTGCTCGACCTGTTCCCGCACATCCGCGGCACGGTCGCCTCGTGCCAATCGTTCGCGCTGACCTTGCTGGCCGCATTGGTGGCTGGCGTAATCGCCCCGTTTCTGTCGCACAGCGTGCTATGGCTGGCCTGCGGACAGCTGGCGTTCACGGCCATCGCACTGGTATTGTGGCTGGCCTCGCGCCACTACCGCCGCATGTTGCTGTTGCGCGCCGATCAGTCATCACTCAAGCGATAACGTCTTCGGCAGCTTCTTCAAAGGGTAGCTTGCGCAGCAGCGCGATGGAGCCAATGACGTCGCCCCATTCGTTGGTTTCTGGCATCGCCGAACAGAGGAGGTCAATGCGCACACCGTCAGCCGGCCGGGTTGCCTCGACCTGGTATTGGCCGCTCGCGCGGCTGATGAATCGGCTCTCAAGCTGCTGCCGGACCAGCATCAGGTCGTCTCCGTGGAACAGCTCATCAAGCATCCTGCCCTCGATTTGATCAATGCCGAGCAGGTGATGCAGCGTGTTATTTCCGAAAGTAAAAATGCCCTGTCGATTCACTTTCGCGATCGCCCAAGGCAGCAAGTCGAGCTGGCGCCGCTTCAGTTCGATCAAGGCTGACGATTCCCGGGCCGGAGATTCTTGCGGTTGCACGACAGCCCTTCCTCGCATGCGATCCGCGTCGCAGCTCAAGTCCGGGCTGTAGCGATTTGCAAGCCCGACTCTGCAAAGAATGCCATTCGCAGCCGTCCAGGTAATTGTGTTTAATCAATATTCACAAAAAAGCCGATCCTTCGGGCGTTATCTCCAACAGTTCAACGCTCACTTGCATCACGCTTGGACTCAAGGCCGGACCGAACTGGCTGAAGATGGCGACGTTCGCCGCATCGTGCCCATAGGCGACCGTCACGCGCCGGCCCAGCGGCACGCTTTGCGTTGCATCGAACGTATACCAGCGGCCATTGACATAGGCTTCGAACCAGGCATGCAAATTTATCGACTGCAGCCCATGCAAATAGCCCACTACCATGCACGCTGGAATGCACAGGCCGCGGCACAAGGCGATGCCGAGATGGGCGAAATCGCAGCAGACGCCTTCGCGCCGTTGATTGACTTCAATGGCCGACATGTAATCGTACTCGAAGACGGGATTGGAGTGCAGCGTGCGATGGATCCAGTCGCTGATGCAGGCGACCTGATCGTAGCCTGAAATCACGTCGATCGTGTCCGAGGTCATCACGTCGGCCGACGTATGAATGGAGAACGGTCCGGGCGGGGCGATCAGGCGTTGGCACACATTGCCATACTCGTCGGCGAATTCGACGACCGGAACGCTGGGCTTCAAAGCATAGGTTGCGCGCGCGATCCATTGCTAAGCATCGCTGCGCGGACGCAGCATCGGAATGAACGGGGTCGGAATATCGATGATGAAATCGAGGTTGCAACCGGTGCGCAGCCACACGGGATGGTGTCCTTTTGATTGTCAATGGAGAACGCAGATTCATCAGGCGACTTGTACATAATACAAGCCAGCCCCTCGTTTTTCTGCAATTCGTTTGTGATTATCCGGTGTGCCATTGCGGCAGCCGACCCCTTGTCCGGGGGCATCGAACGCGCATCTCTGTGGCAAATGTTTCCGGGGTTTTTCTTGTGGCGAGTCATCCAGACCCGCCACGCAATCATTTAAAAGAAAACGACATACACGATAATGATTAACAAGATGGTTCCGAGGCCGATATACATTTTTAATCTCCTGTAAAGTCATCAGGGTGGGCCAGTTGGCCGCCATGGTGTGTTCGCAATCGAATTTGGGCGAACAGCGCTTGAAACAAAACATCCCCATTCTTTGACAGGAAAATTGCGCCAAGGTTGCCTTGGTCAGCCGATGTGGCTCCATCGGTCGTCGGTTTTCGCCGTGCAATCAGGTCGAATACCCCTGTCAGGTTGCGATCGGTCTGCCCGCGCCTAAGCCGCCGTGCAATTGTCATCGGCTGCCACGCCAGATTGGTTTCAGAGGCTAGCGGGATAGGAAATTAAAAACAACTCTTCATTGGTGGATGTGCGAGAAAGTGCGTATTTGTATTCGCCACAGCTGTGGGACTCGCTACGCCGCCCGCCTGTGGACATGGCTTCCGTGATTTTTTGGGGAGAAATGCAGCCGTCGCTGCGGTAGCTCATGAACAGGACGCTCGATGGCCAATAGTTGCAAATGTTGACCAGCTGATCCAATGCTTTTTCCGGATTCTGCCAATCGGAAGTTTTTTTTCCTATTGGCTTATGAGGGTAGCAAGCATCGCCTTTATCGAACAAGTTGTAATCGCATAGTCCATCCAGAAAGCCGTAAAAATCCGAGTAGTCGACACCGGAACCTTTGGAATTCAAATAAGGCGGGTCCAGATAGATGAGGTCATAGTGTGTTGGAAATGTCGACAAGTCGGACGTGTTCTGGCAAAAAGCGGTTCCGCCTGGTTTGCTTTTAAAAAATGGAAATACTTCCAGTTCGGCGATGGCTTTGACTGCGTGATCGAGTATTGATGTCTCCCAAGTTACGGCATTTCCAAAGGATCGCTGGACGTTTTTTTTTCGCATGTTCAAATTTGCGCGATGGAACAAGTTGTATGGCCGCTTCTTCATCAGCGCTTGTCCAACGGCATGGATGTAAAGTCTTTGGC
>Ga0326735_1000009_pt1 | contig 36032 bp, 31 predicted proteins | sample 37_GP2_1092_FD_207945 | JGI IMG/M metagenome (GOLD analysis project Ga0326735, IMG submission 207945) | Glacier ice microbial communities from Ngari, Tibet, China - 37_GP2_109.2 | ecosystem: Environmental > Aquatic > Freshwater > Ice > Glacier | place: China: Ngari, Tibet | collected 2018-07-31
TCGCCGATTACCTGAAAGAAGGCCAACTGGTGCGCGTCAAGGTGCTGGAAACGGATGACCGCGGTCGTTTGAAGCTGTCGATGAAGGCGGCCGAAGGCGCCGAAGGCATCACAGCCCAGTAATGTTTCAGCCTTGCCCAAAAAACCGCCTTTTCTGGCGGTTTTTTTTATTCTTTTTTTATCCATCAGGCGCCGATGCGCGAATCAAAAAAGGGAAAACGCCATCGGCAGCGCTGTCAATCGAGTGCGATTCATTGCCTGGTGCTGACCCGATTGGACAAAAGCGTGTGCCCCGGTTGCGCGCACGCTGGACTTGAAAAATCCAATGATCGATTTCTGTCCGCATTGCGGCATTCATCTGCTTCAAGGGAGGGGGCGGCGGCTGCGACACGCGCAAGGGATCGTTCGCCCATTTCTGCCATGCCTGCGGCGTGCCCGCCGCCGCAGACCCTTTGGCCCGCGCGCCCGCCGCCATTCTTTAGGGCGTTTGTCCGCCGCCCCTTGGCCCGCGCCCGTTGCCGTACAATCGGCTTTTCACTGTCTTTGAGAACCGATCATGCGCGTTATCGAAATCAAGCAGCCCGGCGCGCCCGAAGTGCTGCAACTGGCCGATCGCCCGATGCCTTCCTGGGGCGCGGGCGAATTGCTGATCCGCGTGCATGCGGCCGGCATCAACCGGCCAGACGTACTCCAGCGCATGGGCAAGTATGCGCCGCCGCCCGGCGCCTCCGATTTGCCCGGGCTGGAAGTGGCCGGTGAAGTCGTCGATGGCGACCTGGCCGGCAGCGGTTTCAAGCAGGGCGACCTGGTGTGCGCGCTGGTGCAGGGCGGCGGCTACGCCGAGTATTGCAGCGCGCCGGTCGGGCAATGCTTGTTGGTGCCTGCGGGCTGGTCGGCGCTGGAAGCGGCCTCGCTGCCCGAGACGTTCTTTACCGTGTGGAGCAATGTGTTCGACCGCGCGCGTCTTCTGCCCGGGGAGACGCTGCTGGTGCAGGGCGGCACGTCGGGCATCGGCGTGGCCGCGATCGGGCTTGCCGCAGCGCTCGGCCACCGCGTGTTCGCCACCGCCGGCAGCTTTGATAAGTGCCGCGCCTGCGAGGCTTTGGGCGCCGAGCGCGGCATCAATTACCGCAGCGAGGATTTTTCAGCCGTCATCCAGGAGATAACCGGCGGGCGCGGCGTCGACGTGATACTCGACATGGTGGGCGGCGATTACCTGGCGCGCGAAATCGATTGCCTGGCCGACGATGGCCGCATTGCCGTGATCGCGCTGCTGGGCGGTGCGAAAGCCACGCTCGACCTGAATCAGGTGCTGCGTCGACGCCTGTCGATCAGCGGTTCGACGCTGCGCCCGCGCCCGGCCGCGTTCAAGCAAGCGATCGCCGCCCAATTGCGCGCGCGGGTTTGGCCGCTGCTGGAGGCGCGCACGATCAAGCCGGTCATTTACCGCACCTTTCCTTTGGAGCAAGCGAGCGCCGCGCACGCGCTGATGGAGTCGAGTCAGCATGTCGGCAAGATCATGCTGCAAGTGGCTTGATGCGCATAATGAGGCTGCAATCGGCCCAAAATCGGCCCATGATCGGCCTTCGTTTGGATTGCCTGTTTGACCGGTGTTGTCGGGCCGCGTTAGAATGGCGCCTTATCCAAATTTAGGCTACTATGCGTCGCAAACTCGTTGTCGGTAATTGGAAAATGAATGGCAATCTCGCCGCCAACGCAGTGCTGCTGTCGGAAATTGTTGCCGGCCTGGCTGCCAATGCGGCTCATCCCGGCGCCGATTGCGCCGTCTGCGTGCCTGCGCCTTATCTGGCGCAGTGCCAGGCGCAGTTGTCCGGCAGTCAGGTAGCCTGGGGTGCGCAGGATGTGTCGGCCCAGGCAAGCGGCGCGTATACCGGCGAAGTGTCGGTGGCCATGCTGCAAGATTTCGGTTGCCGCTACGTGATTCTGGGTCATTCCGAACGTCGCGCCTATCATCAAGAAGACGATGCGCTGGTGGCGAGCAAGACCGTTGCCGCGCTGCGTGCAGGCTTGACGCCGATCGTCTGCGTCGGCGAAACGCTGGCGCAGCGCGATTGCGGGCAAACGGCCTTGGTTGTGCAAGCCCAGCTCGGAGCGGTGCTGGCAGCGCTCGCTGGTGCCGACGGCGCCGATGTCGCCAAGATCGTGCTGGCCTATGAGCCGGTATGGGCGATCGGCACCGGCAAGACCGCCACGCCGCAGATGGCGCAGGATGTCCATGCGCTGCTGCGCACCCAATTGGCGCAAGCGAACGCGGCCGCTGGCGTCAGCGTGCAAATCCTGTACGGCGGCAGCATGAAGCCCGATAACGCGGGCGAATTGATGGCGATGCCCGACATCGACGGCGGTCTGATCGGCGGGGCGGCACTGAAGGCGGCCGATTTCCTGGCCATCATCCGCGCCGCTTGAGCCCGGTTGTACCGAATTGAATTGAATTGAATCGAATTGTATTTAAACTGAGAATGGAAATGGCATGAACACTGTGTTCAATTTGGTGGTGGTGGTACAAGTTTTATCGGCGTTGCTGATTATTGCGCTGGTGTTGCTGCAGCATGGCAAGGGCGCCGACATGGGCGCCGCTTTCGGCTCGGGCGCGTCAGGCAGTCTGTTCGGCGCAACCGGTTCGTCGAACTTCATGTCGAAATCGACCGGCGTCGCCGCCGCCGTATTCTTTTCGGCGACGCTGGCCTTGTCGTTCATGGCCAGCGAGCGCAATGCGACGGTGGGCGGCGGCGTGATGGAAAACGTGACGGTGCCGGTTGCGCCATCGAGCGGATCGGGCGCGATTCCGACCACGGGCTCGGCGCCTGCGGCAGCTCCGGCGGCAACAACTCCGGCTGTGCCGGCGGCGGACGCTCCGGCGGCCACGCAGATCCCGAAATAATCGTAAGTCGGCCGGTTCTTTCCCCGCTTTTGGCGAAAAAAAGACCGATGCCGAAAAAATGTAACAATTTGTCGTTTTTCTTCTTTTTTTGATGCAATGCGGTATTAACAAAGACGCAAAATCAGAGTAGAATAATGGCCTTAATGGCCGACGTGGTGGAATTGGTAGACACGCTATCTTGAGGGGGTAGTGGCGAAAGCTGTACGAGTTCGAGTCTCGTCGTCGGCACCAGAATGTAGAAACTAAAAGCCAGCAAGGGCTGCGCCTGTGCTGGTTTTTTTACGAGAATAGTAGTCGTTCGGTCCTGGTTTAGTGGACAGGATCGCAACGTTAAGTGCGCTGTAATCGATCGCGGCGTCTGCATTTAACCGAACGTTCAACATAAGCTCATCAATCGTGAACCTCGAAAATTATTTCCCCGTCCTGTTGTTCATTCTCGTCGGCATCGGCGTCGGTGTGGTCCCGCAAGTTCTGGGCCGCGTCCTGGCGCCACACAAGCCCGATGCAGCAAAATTATCCCCTTATGAGTGCGGCTTTGAAGCATTTGAAGATGCGCGCATGAAGTTCGACGTCCGTTACTATCTGGTTGCCATCCTTTTTATTTTGTTTGATCTTGAAATTGCATTCTTTTTTCCGTGGGCTGTCTCGATGCGCGAGCTGGGTTGGCCCGGTTTCGTGATGATGATGGTGTTCGTCACCGAAATCGTCGTCGGGTTTTGGTATATCTGGAAGAAAGGTGCCCTTGATTGGGAATAAGCCATGTCAATTGAAGGCGTATTAAACGAAGGTTTCATCACTACGACAGCGGATAAGCTGATCAACTGGGCGCGTACCGGATCGATGTATCCGATGTCGTTCGGCCTGGCTTGCTGTGCGGTGGAGATGATGCATGCGGGCGCGGCCCGTTACGATCTGGAACGTTTCGGCTTCATGTTCCGTCCATCGCCGCGCCAGTCCGACGTCATGATCGTGGCTGGCACGCTGTGTAACAAGATGGCGCCGGCGCTGCGCAAGGTTTACGACCAGATGCCGGAGCCGCGCTGGGTCATTTCGATGGGTTCCTGCGCCAACGGCGGCGGTTATTACCATTACTCGTATTCGGTGGTGCGCGGTTGCGATCGGATCGTGCCGGTCGACGTCTACGTGCCGGGCTGCCCGCCGACGGCGGAAGCGCTGCTGTACGGTATTTTGCAGTTGCACAACAAAATCAAGCGCACCAACACCATTGCGCGCTGAACGGGCTCCGACTATGACAACACATTTGGAAGTCTTGGAAGCTGCGTTGAAGGACGCTTTGCTCACTACGTTGGGCGAACGCGCGAGCATCACGGTGGCGCTGGGCGAAGTGACGCTGGTGCTCAAGAGCGCCGATTATCTGGCCGCCATGACGCTGCTGCGCGATCATGCTGCGCTGCATTTCGAGCAATTGATCGATCTGGCCGGCGTCGATTATCAGACTTACGGCGAAGGCACGTGGACCGGATTGCGCTTTGCAGTCGTCTCGCACCTGATGTCGGTCAAGCATAACTGGCGCCTGCGCGTGCGGGTCTTCGCCGAAGACGACGACATGCCGCTGGTGTCGTCGCTGGTCGACGTCTGGCGCGCCGCCAACTGGTACGAGCGCGAAGCGTTCGACCTGTTCGGCATCCTGTTCGAAGGCCACAATGACTTGCGCCGTCTGTTGACCGACTATGGCTTCATCGGTCATCCGTTCCGCAAGGATTTCCCGGTCTCCGGTTATGTTGAGATGCGTTACGATCCGGAGCAAAAACGGGTGATCTACCAGCCTGTGACGATCGAGCCGCGCGAAAACGTGCCGCGCGTGATCCGCGAAGAACAATACGGGATGAAATAATGGCCGAAATCAAGAATTACACGCTGAACTTCGGGCCGCAGCATCCGGCCGCGCACGGCGTGCTGCGCCTGGTGCTGGAGCTCGACGGTGAAGTGATACAGCGCGCCGATCCGCATATCGGTCTGTTGCACCGTGCCACCGAAAAGCTGGCCGAGCAAAAGACTTATCTGCAGTCGGTGCCGTACATGGACCGCCTCGACTACGTGTCGATGATGTGCAACGAACATGCTTACGTGATGGCGATCGAAAAGCTGTTGCAGCTCGAAGTGCCGCTGCGCGCGCAGTACATCCGCGTCATGTTCGACGAAATCACGCGTTTGCTGAATCATCTGCTGTGGCTGGGCGCGCATGCGCTGGACGTCGGCGCGATGGGGCCGTTCCTGTATGCGTTTCGCGACCGCGAAGACTTGATGGATTGCTACGAAGCGGTGTCCGGCGCGCGCATGCACGCGGCCTATTACCGTCCGGGCGGCGTCTATCGCGACTTGCCGGAAGTGATGCCGCAGCACAAGGCGTCGATCATCCGTAACGCCAAGGCGATCGCCCAGTTGAATGAAAACCGCCAGGGTTCGCTGCTCGACTTCATCGCAGACTTCACGCGCCGTTTCCCGACCTACGTCGACGAATATGAAACGCTGCTGACCGACAACCGCATCTGGAAGCAGCGCACCGTCGGCATCGGCGTCGTCAGCCCGGAAGCGGCGCTGGCGATGGGCTTCACCGGCCCGATGCTGCGCGGTTCCGGCGTCGAATGGGATTTGCGCAAGAAGCAGCCGTACGAAGTGTACGACCTGCTCGACTTCGACATCCCGGTCGGCACCAACGGCGACAGTTACGACCGTTATCTGGTGCGGATCGAGGAAATGCGCCAGTCCAACCGCATCATCAAGCAATGCGTCGAATGGCTGCGCAACAATGCGGGGCCGGTCATGACCGATAACCGCAAGGTGGCGCCGCCGGGCCGGGTCGACATGAAGACCAACATGGAATCGTTGATCCACCATTTCAAATTGTTCACCGAAGGTTTCCACGTGCCGCCAGGCGAAGCGTACAGCGCGGTCGAACATCCGAAGGGCGAGTTCGGCATTTACCTGGTCTCGGACGGAGCCAACAAGCCGTACCGGATGAAGATCAGGGCGCCCGGTTTTGCGCATTTGCAAGGTCTGGACGAAATGGCGCGCGGGCACATGATCGCCGACGCGGTCACGATTATTGGTACGCAAGATATCGTCTTTGGCGAAATCGACAGATAAGGCCTGGAGGCAATAATGTTATCAGAACAGTCATATAAAAAGATCGATCGCGAAATCGCCAAGTATCCGGTCGACCAGAAGCAGTCCGCCGTGATGGCCGCGCTCGCGATCGCGCAGGATGAAAAGAGCTGGCTGGCGCCGGAAACGCTGCAACTGGTGGCCGATTACCTCGGCATGCCGGCGATCGCGGTGCAGGAAGTGGCGACCTTCTACAACATGTACAACGTCAAGCCGGTCGGCAAGTACAAAATTTCCGTGTGCACCAATTTGCCGTGCGCCTTGTCGGGCGGCGAACATGCTGCCGCGCACCTGAAGGCAACACTGGGGATCGATTACCGCGCAACCACGGCCGACGGCCAGTTCACGCTGGTCGAGGGCGAATGCATGGGCGCTTGCGGCGATGCGCCGGTGATGTTGGTCAACAACAAGCGCATGTGCAGCAAGATGTCGAATGAAAAAATTGACGCGCTGGTCGAGGAGTTGAAAAAATGACGTCGCTGCACAACCGGCACATCGAGCCATTGATCCTGAAGGATTTGGACGGCAATAACTGGCACCTGGAAGATTACGTCAAGCGCGGCGGTTACAGCGCGTTGAAGCGCATCCTTGAAGAAAAGATCACGCCCGAGCAAATCATCGCCGACCTGAAGGCTTCGTCGCTGCGCGGACGCGGCGGCGCCGGTTTTCCGACCGGCTTGAAGTGGAGCTTCATGCCGCGCCAGTTTCCGGGCCAGAAATACCTGGTCTGCAACACCGACGAAGGCGAGCCGGGAACGTTCAAAGACCGCGACATCATCCGCTACAACCCGCATGCGTTGATCGAAGGCATGATCATCGGCGCCTATGCGATGGGGATCACGGTCGGCTACAACTATATCCACGGTGAAATCTGGGCCGAGTACGACCGTTTCGAAGAAGCGCTGGAAGAAGCGCGCGCCGCCAATTTCCTGGGTGACAAGATCATGGGCGCCGAGTTCAACTTCCAGTTGCACGCGGCCCACGGTTACGGCGCCTACATCTGCGGCGAAGAAACGGCGCTGCTTGAATCGCTGGAAGGCAAGAAAGGCCAGCCGCGCTTCAAGCCGCCATTCCCGGCTTCGTTCGGCCTGTACGGCAAGCCGACTACGATCAACAATACCGAAACTTTTGCGGCGGTGCCGTTCGTGCTGAACATGGGGCCCGAAAAATACGCGGCGATCGGCAAGCCGAACAATGGCGGCACCAAGATTTTCTCGATCTCGGGCGATGTCGCATTGCCGGGCAATTACGAAGTCCCGCTGGGCACGCCGTTCGCGACATTGCTTGAACTGGCCGGCGGCATGCGCGGCGGCAAGAAGATCAAGGCGGTGATTCCCGGCGGCTCATCGGCACCGGTGATTCGCGGCGATTTGATGATGGACACCAACCTCGATTACGACTCGATCGCGAAAGCCGGTTCGATGCTCGGTTCGGGCGCCGTGATCGTCATGGATGACACGCGCTGCATGGTCAAATCCTTGTTGCGCCTGTCGTATTTCTATTTTGAAGAGTCGTGCGGCCAATGCACGCCATGCCGCGAAGGCACCGGCTGGATGTACCGCATGATCCATCGGATCGAACATGGCCAGGGCCGCGCTGACGACCTGGACTTGCTCAATTCGATCGCCGACAACATCCAGGGCCGCACCATTTGCGCGCTCGGCGATGCGGCGGCGATGCCGGTGCGCGCCTTCATCAAGAATTTCCGCGAGGAATTTGAATACCACATCGAGCACAAGCATTGCTTAGTGCCCGCTTACATCTAACCTCGGTCAGGTAACGATCACCATGGTTGAAATCGAATTAGACGGAAAAAAAGTCTCAGTCCCCGCCGGTAGCATGCTGATGGACGCCGCCAACAAGCTGGGTACCTACATCCCGCATTTTTGCTATCACAAGAAATTGTCGATCGCCGCGAACTGTCGCATGTGCCTGGTCGAAGTGGAGAAGGCGCCCAAGCCTTTGCCGGCCTGCGCCACGCCGGTCTCGGCCGGCATGGTCGTGCGCACGAACAGCGAGAAGGCGCTCCAGGCTCAGAAGAGCGTGATGGAATTCTTGCTGATTAACCATCCTCTGGATTGCCCGATCTGCGATCAGGGCGGCGAATGCCAGTTGCAGGATCTGGCCGTCGGCTACGGCAAGTCGGCTTCGCGCTATAACGAAGACAAGCGCGTCGTCGTGCCCAAGGATGCCGGCCCGCTGGTGTCGATGAAGGAAATGGCGCGCTGCATCCATTGCACCCGTTGCGTGCGCTTTGGCCAGGAAGTGGCCGGCGTAATGGAACTGGGCATGCTTGGCCGTGGCGAACACGCCGAGATCACGACCTTTGTCGGTCAGGCGGTCAGTTCCGAAATGTCGGGCAACATGATCGACCTGTGCCCGGTCGGCGCTTTGACGTCGAAGCCATTTCGCTACAGCGCCCGCACCTGGGAATTGTCGCGCCGCAAATCGGTCAGCCCGCATGACGGCCTCGGCAGCAACCTGATCGTCCAGGTCAAGGGCGGCAGGGTGATGCGCGTGCTGCCGCTGGAAAACGATGCAGTCAACGAATGCTGGATCTCGGACAAGGACCGTTTCTCCTACGAGGGTCTGAACAGCTCGGAGCGTTTGACGAGCCCGATGCTGAAGCAGGGCGGCCTGTGGAAGGAAGTCGACTGGCAAACCGCGCTCGAATACGTCGCGCACGGTTTGAAGAACATCAAGCACGAACACGGCGCCGATGCGATCGCCGCGCTGGCCACTCCCCATTCGACGCTCGAAGAACTGGTTTTGCTGAGCAAGGTTGTCAAAGGCCTGGGCTCGAACAACATTGAGTTCCGCCTGCGCCACAGCGATTTTGCGCAAGATGGCGCAGTCTTGCCGTGGCTGGGCATGCCGATCGCAGAATTCGCGAACATCCGCTCCGCCTTTGTCATCGGCTCGTTCCTGCGCAAGGACCATCCGCTGCTGGCATCGCGCTTGCGCGCTTGCGTCAAGAGCGGCGCCAAGCTGTCGATCCTGCATGCCAGCGACGACGATCTGCTGATCCCGGTCGCCAACAAGATCATCGCTGCACCGAGCGACTGGCTCGCTTGCCTGTCCGGCGTCGTCGCCGCAGTCGCGCAAGCGCGCGGGATCGCCGCGCCGGCCGGCTTCGAATCGATCACGCCATCGCTTGATGCCACCGCGATCGCCGCCAGCCTGATGAACGCCGGGGGCGACAATAGCCGCAGCGCCGTATTGCTGGGCAATGCAGCGGCGCAGCACCCGCAGGCGAGCAGCCTGCACGCCGCAGCGCAGTGGATCGCAGACCAGACCGGCGCGACGCTGGGCTATCTGACGGAAGCGGCCAACACGGTCGGCGCAAGTTTGGTGCAAGCGAACGCGCAGCAGGCTGCTGCCGCGTTTTCTGTGCCGAAGAAAGCTTATTTGCTGTTCAACGCCGAACCCGAATTCGATTGCGCGAACCCGCAAGCGGCAAGCAAAGCGCTGCAGCAGGCCGAGATGGTGATTGCTATGTCGGCCTTCAAGCACGGCATGGATTATGCCGACGTGCTGCTGCCGATCGCGCCGTTTACCGAAACCTCGGGCACCTTCGTCAATTGCGAAGGCCGGGCCCAAAGTTTCAACGGCACCGTCAAGCCGCTCGGCGACACCCGCCCGGGCTGGAAGACGCTTCGCGTGCTGGGCAACATCCTCGGTCTGTCCGGTTTCGACTACGACACTTCCGAAGCAATCCGCGACGAGGCATTGGGCGCCGGCGTGATCGACCTGTCCAGTCGGCTGAACAACCGCTCGCAGCAGCCTTTGCTGGCTGCTGCGTACCAGCCAGCTTCGACGCAGCTGGAACGCTTAACTGATGTGCCGATTTATTTCGCCGACGCCGTCGTGCGGCGCGCCGAAGCGCTGCAACGCACGCCTGACGCACAAGTGCCGCAGGCGCATTTGCCGCAAGCGCTGGCGCTGCAAATGGGCGTCAAGGCCGGCGACACAGTGAAGCTGACGCAAGGCGAGGGCAGCGCGCTGCTCGTCGCAGCGATCGACGCCAAGTTGCCGGGCAATGTGGTACGGGTCGCCGCCGGGCATGCCGCGACGGCGCCGTTGGGCAGCATGTTCGGTCCCATCACCGTTGAAAAAGCAGGGGAGAAAATCTGATGGCTCTGCCTGAATTCGTCACCACGATCAACAGCACCGGGCAAAATCTGGTCGGCACCACCTGGCCGTTCTTCTGGACGTTGATCAAGATCTTGTGCGTGACCTTGCCCCTGATGGGCCTGGTCGCCTACCTGACGCTGTGGGAGCGCAAGCTGCTCGGCTGGATTCAGATCCGGATCGGACCGAACCGTGTTGGTCCGATGGGTTTGCTGCAGCCGATCGCCGACGCACTCAAGCTGCTGTTCAAGGAAATCATCATCCCGGCCAAGTCGAACAAGGTCTTGTTCGTCATCGGCCCCGTCTTGACCATCATGCCGGCGCTGGCCGCCTGGTCGGTGATTCCGTTCGGACCGGAAGTGGTGCTGGCCAATGTCAACGCCGGCTTGCTGCTGCTGCTGGCGATCACGTCGATGGAAGTCTACGGCGTCATCATCGCCGGTTGGGCGTCGAACTCGAAGTACTCGTTCATGGGAGCGATGCGCGCCTCGGCCCAGATGGTGTCGTACGAGATCTCGATGGGTTTCGTGCTGGTGATCGTGCTGATGGTGTCGGGCAGCCTGAATTTCATCGACATCGTCAACGGCCAGACCCAGGGTTATTTCGCGGACAAGGGACTGAACTTCCTGTCGTGGAACTGGCTGCCGTTGCTGCCGATGTTCATCGTCTACCTGGTGTCGGGCCTGGCCGAATGCAACCGCCATCCGTTCGACGTCGTCGAGGGCGAGTCGGAAATCGTCGGCGGCCACATGGTCGAATACTCGGGCATGTCGTATGCGATGTTCTTCCTGGCCGAATACGCGAACATGATGCTGATCGCCGTCGTCGGGACGCTGCTGTTCCTGGGTGGCTGGTCGTCGCCGTTGGCCGCGCTGGACTTCATCCCCGGCTGGATCTGGCTCGGCATCAAGGCTTTCTTCGTAGTGTCGCTGTTCATCTGGACCCGCGGCACGTTCCCGCGCTATCGCTATGACCAGATCATGCGCCTGGGCTGGAAAGTGTTCATTCCGCTGACACTCGGTTATCTGGTGTTCGTCGCCGCGTGGATGCAGACATCCTGGAATATTTGGAAGTAATGGGAGCGCAAATGGACAAGATAAAAGATTTTTTCGGCAGCCTGATGCTGGGCGAGTTATTAAAAGGCATGGCGCTGACGGGCAAGTACATGTTTGCGCGCAAGATCACCGTGCAATTCCCGGAAGAGAAGACGCCGATGTCGCCGCGTTTTCGCGGATTGCACGCCTTGCGCCGCTATCCGAACGGGGAAGAGCGCTGCATCGCCTGCAAGCTGTGCGAAGCGGTTTGCCCTGCGATGGCGATCACGATCGAGTCCGAGCAGCGCGACGACGGTTCGCGCCGCACCACGCGCTATGACATCGATCTGACGAAATGCATTTTTTGCGGTTTCTGCGAAGAATCATGTCCTGTCGATTCGATCGTCGAGACCCATGTGCTGGAATATCACGGCGAAAAGCGCGGCGATTTGTACTACACGAAGGAAATGCTGCTGGCCGTGGGCGACCGTTATGAAGACGAGATCGCAGCGGCGAGGGCGGCCGACGCGTCATATCGCTAGAGCGCGACGGGATGGCGCACCGGTTTGTTGCCGGCGCGCCCGCGCGCATGATCGTTAATCTGTAAGTCTTCTGGGTTTGTCATGGAATTTAAAACTGCTTTGTTTTACGTATTCGCGGCCATATTGATATTGGCCGCGACGCGCGTCATCACGGCCCCTAATCCGGTCCACGCAGCACTGTTTCTGGTGCTGACATTTTTTTCCGCAGCGGCGATCTGGCTGTTGCTGGAAGCCGAATTCCTGGCGCTGGTATTGGTACTAGTCTACGTGGGCGCGGTGATGGTGCTGTTCCTGTTCGTCGTCATGATGTTGGATATCAATATCGACCGGATGCGCAAGGGCTTCTGGGGCTACTTGCCGCTGGCGGCCACGATCGGCGTCGTGATCGTGCTGGAAATGTCGGCCGTGCTGCTGCGCGGTTTTTGGGCTTACGACCAGCATCCGCCTGCGACTGCCGGCAACATCGGCGGCACCAAGGAACTGGGCATGCTGCTGTACACCGAATATGTCTACGCGTTTGAAATCGCCGCCGCCGTGCTGCTGGTGGCGATCATCGCCGCCGTCGCGCTGACGCTGAGGAAACGCAAGGATACCAAGTATGTCGATCCGGGCCAGGCGGTGCGCGTGAAGCGCAACGACCGGCTGCGCATCGTCAAGATGGATGCCGTGTCGAATCGGCCGGCAGCCGCTGCACAAAACAAGGAAGCTCCATGACACTCTCACTCGCACACTTTCTGATCCTGGGCGCGATCCTGTTTGCGATCGCGATCGTCGGCATCTTTTTGAACCGCAAGAACATCATCGTGCTGCTGATGGCGATCGAGTTGATGTTACTGGCGGTGAACATGAATTTCATCGCGTTCTCGCATTACATGGGCGACGCGGCAGGTCAGATCTTTGTTTTCTTCATCCTGACAGTGGCTGCAGCGGAAGCAGCGATCGGTCTGGCGATTCTGGTGATCATGTTCCGCAATCTGGACACGATCAATGTGGAAGATCTGGATAGCCTGAAGGGCTAAGGACATCAACGGTCCTCGTTTTCTAACCTCGAATAATAACGATTAAGGTTCATCATGGCGGGGCAACTTAACCCTAACCTCCTTCTTGCCATTCCTCTCGCGCCGCTGGTTGGCGCCGCGATTGCCGGCTTGCTTGGAACCCAATTCCTGGGTAATGTGGTCGGACGCAAAACGTCGCACACGGCGACGATACTGGGCGTGCTGATTGCATTCGTGCTGTCGGTGCATACGCTGCTGGGCGTGCTGGACGGCGCCACCTTCAATGGCGTGATCTACAACTGGATGACGGTCGGCACCCTGAAGCTCGAAATCGGTTTCCAGATCGACTCGCTGTCCGCGATGATGATGTGCGTGGTGACGTTCGTGTCGCTGATGGTGCATGTCTACACGATCGGCTACATGAAGGATGATCCGGGCTACAACCGCTTTTTTTCCTACATTTCGCTGTTCACGTTCTCGATGCTGATGCTGGTCATGGCCAACAACTTTCTGCAACTGTTCTTCGGTTGGGAAGCGGTCGGCTTGATGTCTTACCTGTTGATCGGCTTCTGGTACACCCGCCCCACGGCGATCGTGGCCAACATGAAAGCCTTTCTGGTCAACCGCGTCGGCGACTTCGGCTTCATCCTCGGCATCGGCCTGTTGCTGGCCTACGCCGGTTCGATGAATTACGCCGAAGTGTTTGCCAAGAAAGAAGAACTGGCGCTGCTGACATTGCCCGGCACCGACTGGATGCTGCTGACGGTCGCTTGCATCTGCCTGTTCATTGGCGCGATGGGCAAATCGGCTCAGTTTCCGCTGCACGTATGGCTGCCCGATTCGATGGAAGGCCCGACCCCGATCTCCGCGCTGATCCATGCGGCGACGATGGTCACGGCCGGCATCTTCATGGTCGCGCGCATGTCGCCGCTGTTCGAATTGTCCGACACCGCCTTGTCCTTCGTGCTGGTGATCGGTTCGATTACGGCGCTGTTCATGGGTTTTCTGGGCATGATACAAAACGACATCAAGCGCGTCGTCGCTTATTCGACCCTGTCGCAGCTGGGCTACATGACGGTCGCGCTGGGTTCGTCGGCGTATTCGATCGCGGTGTTCCACCTGATGACGCACGCTTTCTTCAAGGCGCTGTTGTTCCTGGGCGCCGGTTCGGTCATCATCGGCATGCACCACGATCAGGATATCCGCAACATGGGCGGCTTGCGCAAATACATGCCGATCACGTGGATCACCTCGTTGCTTGGTTCGCTGGCGCTGATCGGCACGCCGTTCTTCTCCGGTTTTTACTCGAAAGACAGCATCATCGAAGCGGTCGCGCTGACCAATATCTGGGGCGCCGGCTTCGCCAACTTCGCCGTGCTGGCCAGCGTGTTCGTGACCGCGTTCTACTCGTTTCGCATGTACTTCCTCGTATTCCACGGCGAAGAGCGCTTCGGCAAGGCGCACCACGCTGCCGCGCCTGTTGCCAAGGGCAAGAAAAATGCGAAGCAGGCCAAGCTGGACGCCGCGCACGCGGCGGCTGCTGCGGCTGCGCACGACGACCATGCCCACGACGACAAGGGGCATGATGACCACGAGGAACACCACGGCCTGGCGCCGGGACAAAAACCGCACGAATCTCCGTTCGTGGTCTGGTTCCCGCTGGTCATGCTGGCGATCCCTTCGGTCATCATCGGCTACCTGACGATCGGCCCGATGCTGTACGGCGATTTTTTCAAGGGCGTTCTCTTCGTTGGCGAAAAGCACGTCGCGATGGAAGAACTGGCGTCCGAATTCCACGGCCCGCTGGCGATGGTGATGCATTCCGTCTATACCTTGCCGCTGTGGCTGGCGTTTTCGGGCGTGGCATCGGCCTATTACTGCTACATGGTCAATCCGCGCGTGCCGGCCTGGTTGTACAAGACCTTCCGTCCGCTGCATACGCTGTTAGACAACAAGTATTACCTGGACAAGTTCAACGAGTTTGTCTTCGCCGGCGGCGCGCGTTTGCTCGGCAATGGCTTGTGGAACATCGGCGACAAGATGCTGATCGACGGTTTGGTGGTGAATGGCAGCGCGAAAATGGTGGCCTGGCTGGCCGCGCTGTCGCGCCTTCTGCAGACCGGCTACATCTATCATTACGCGTTCGTGATGATCCTCGGTGTGCTGGGTTTCCTGATCTACTTCCTGCCATTCTGGCCCGCTAAGTAACAAACAAACAAGCTGACCTGATTAGGAATATTGACATGCAGTCTACGCTCTCCACCTTTCCTCCTTACCTCAGTCTATCGATCTGGGTCCCGATTCTGTTCGGGCTGCTGATTCTGGCCCTGGGCCGTGACAGCCGTGCCGGCCTGGTCCGGGTCGGCGCGCTGGTCGCCTCCATCGTCAGCTTCCTGTGCACGCTGCCGCTGATCCAGCATTTCGACAATGCGGCGCACGGCATGCAGTTCGTCGAGAAAACGCCGTGGATCGGCCGCTTCAACATCCTGTATTCGCTCGGCATCGACGGCTTGTCGCTGTGGTTCATTCCGTTGACCGCGTTCATCACGATCATCGTCGTGATCTCGGCATGGCAAGTGATCGAGAAGCGCGTCGCACAATACATGGGCGCTTTTTTGATCCTGTCGGGTCTGATGATCGGCGTGTTTTGCGCGATGGATGGCTTGCTGTTCTATTTCTTCTTCGAGGCGACCCTGATCCCGATGTTCATCATCATCGGCGTCTGGGGCGGTCCGAACCGGGTCTATGCGGCGTTCAAGTTCTTCCTGTACACCTTCTTCGGCTCCTTGCTGACGCTGGTCGCCATCATCTATCTGTACAACGTGTCCGGCGGCAGCTTCGACATCCTCGAATGGCACAAGCTGCCGTTGACGATGCGCGAGCAGATCCTGATCTTCCTGGCCTTCCTGATGGCGTTTGCAGTCAAGGTGCCGATGTTCCCGCTGCACACCTGGCTGCCCGACGTCCACGTCGAAGCGCCCACCGGCGGCTCCGCCGTGCTGGCCGCGATCATGCTGAAATTGGGCGCTTACGGCTTTCTGCGCTTCTCGCTGCCGATCACGCCCGACGCCAGCCATTATCTGTCCGGTTTCATGATCACCTTGTCCTTGATCGCCGTGATTTACATCGGCCTGGTCGCTTTGGTGCAGACCGACATGAAAAAGCTGGTTGCCTATTCGTCGATCGCGCACATGGGCTTCGTCACGCTGGGTTTCTTCATGTTCAACGACATGTCGGTGCAGGGCGGCATCGCGCAGATGATTTCGCACGGTTTCGTGTCGGCTGCGATGTTCCTGTGCATCGGCGTGCTGTATGACCGCATGCACTCGCGCAACATCGCCGACTACGGCGGCGTCGTCAACCGGATGCCGAAATTCGCCGCGTTCTTTATCTTGTTCTCGATGGCCAACTGCGGCCTGCCGGCGACTTCCGGTTTTGTCGGCGAGTTCATGGTGATCCTGGGCGCGGTCCAGTACAACTTCTGGATCGGTTTGCTGGCCGCGACCGCGCTGATCCTGGGCGCCGCGTACTCGCTGTGGATGGCCAAGCGCGTCATCTTCGGCAAGATCGCGAACCACCACGTGGATCAATTGACCGACCTGAACAAGCGTGAATTCCTGATGTTTGCGTTGCTGGCGATCGTCGTCATGGGCATGGGCCTGTATCCGGCGCCATTCACCGACACCATGCAAACGTCGGTCGCCGACCTGCTGTTGCATGTCGCCCAGACCAAGTTGCCTTAAGAAAATGACGGAAAATCCACGATGACTACCACTCCCAATCTGATTTTGCTCTACCCAGAAATTTTTCTGATGGTCGCCGCGTCCACTATCTTGCTGATCGACATGTTCCTGTCCGAAGCCAGGCGCGGCATCACCTATGCGCTGTCGCTGGCGACGCTGCTCGTGTGCGCGCTGCTGACGCTGATCGACTTCAATGCCGGCGCCACCTTGTACACGTTCTCGAACATGTTCGTGTCGGACCCGATGTCGCATTTGCTGAAGCTGTTCTCCTACGGCGCGGTCGCGCTGACCTTGATCTATTCGCGCAGCTACGTGACCGAGCGCGGCATGTTGGGCGGTAACCTCGGCGGCGAATTCTATGTGCTGGCGCTGTTCGCATTGCTCGGCCAGATGGTGATGATTTCGGCTAATAACTTCCTGATCATTTACCTCGGTCTGGAATTGATGTCGTTGTCGCTGTATGCGCTGGTCGCGCTGCGGCGCGACAATGCGAAGGCCACCGAAGCGGCGATGAAATACTTCATCCTCGGCGCGATGGCTTCCGGTTTTCTGTTGTACGGCATTTCGATGTTGTACGGCGCCACCGGTTCGCTCGACTTGACGACGGTGGCCAAAATGGCCACCAGCGGCGCCGCCAATCCGACCATCCTGGTATTTGGCATCGTGTTCCTGATGGCGGGCCTCGCGTTCAAACTGGGCGCCGTGCCATTCCACATGTGGGTGCCCGACGTCTATCAAGGCTCGCCCACGGCCGTCACGTTGTTGCTGGGCGCGGCGCCGAAACTGGCTGCGTTCGCGATCTTCGTGCGTTTGCTGGTCGAAGGCTTGATGCCGATGGCGCGCGACTGGCAACAGATGTTGATGGTGCTGGCGGTGCTGTCGCTGGCTGTGGGCAATCTGACTGCAATCGCGCAAACGAATCTGAAGCGCATGCTGGCTTATTCGACGATCGCGCAGATGGGTTTCGTGCTGCTGGGACTGATGGCCGGTTCGGTCGGGCTCGATTCGAGCGGCGCGGCCAATGCCTACAGTTCGGCGATGTTTTACGTGATCACCTATGTCTTGACGACGCTGGGCACGTTCGGCGTCATCATGCTGCTAGCGCGCGCCGGTTTCGAAGCCGAAGAGCTGGTTGATTTCAAGGGCTTGAGCCAGCGCAGTCCATGGTTTGCGGTCGTGATGTCGGTATTGATGTTCTCGCTGGCCGGCGTGCCGCCGATGATGGGCTTTACCGCCAAGTTCGCGGTGCTGCAAGCGGTGCTGGGCACCGGCCAGATCTGGCTCACCTTGATTGCCGTGATATTCTCGCTGGTTGGCGCGTTCTATTATCTGCGCCTGGTCAAGATGATGTGGTTCGACGAGCCGGTCGACAAGTCGCCCTTGACGGCCAAGGGCGACATGCGTTTCGTGCTGAGCCTGAACGGCGTCGCCGTCGTGGCGCTGGGCTTGCTGCCGGGTCCGCTGCTGAGCGTCTGCCTGGTCGCGATGACGAAGACGCTGAACTCTTGATACTGAAATTTTAAGGAACCGATGGACGTTGCATTCTCAAGCTGGTTGGTGATCGCGTTGGCGTTGGCGGCAGCCAACCTGCCGTTTTTCAATGAAAAACTGTTCGCTGTGCTTGGTGCCAACCGGGTCAATGGCGGCGCGGCGCCCCGGGTCAAGCCTCTGGCGCTGCGCTTGCTGGAATTGATCGTGCTGTACTTTGTCGTCGGCGCGATCGCGTTTGCGCTGGAGGCGCGTCTGGGCAATGCCTTCACGCATACCTGGGAATTCTTTGCGATCACGGGCTGCCTGTTTCTGGTGCTGTCGTTTCCGGGCTTCGTCTGGCGTTACCTGCGCAAGCAGCGCCACTGATGATGGCTGCATCCCCATTCTCATCGTCTGGCGAATCAGGTTTGATTGAAACCCTGCTCGATGGCGAACTCGCTTATGAAGGCCATTTCCTGAAAGTGCAGTGCGACCGGGTGGTATTGCCCGATGGCAAGATCACGCAGCGCGAATACATCCGGCATCCGGGTGCGGTCGTGATCCTGCCGCTGCTGGCCGATGGCAGCGTGCTGCTGGAGCGCCAGTTCCGCTATCCGCTGGACCGGGTGTTCATCGAGTTTCCGGCGGGAAAAATCGATCCCGGCGAAGACCCTCTCAGCTGCGCGAAGCGCGAATTGCAGGAAGAAACCGGGTATACGGCGACCGACTGGCAATTCGTTTGCACGATCCACAACGCAATCGCCTATTCGGACGAGCATCTCGACCTGTACTGCGCGCGCGGCCTGGTGGCCGGGCCGAACGCGCTCGACGAGGGCGAATTCCTCGAAATATTTTCCGCCAGCGTGGAGCAGCTGCTGGCATGGGTCAAAAGCGGCGAGATCACCGACGTCAAGACCATCATCGGCGCCTTCTGGCTTGAAAAACTGGTAGCGGGTACTTGGAGCGTCGGCTGACGGCAGCGCGCGATGAAAACCGTCCCCGTTTTTTTGCGGTCTTGCTTGGTGTTCTGCTCATTGTCTTGTTTTTTTGCCGGCAGCACTGCGGCCGCGCGCACGCCGTTCCAGGTGCGCTGCGAGGATGACCTGGGCAAGACCGTCTCGTTGCTGACGGCGCGCCAAAGCGGTTACAGCCTGAATCACGCACTGTCCTACAAAGACTTGACGCAAATGAAGCAACCCGGACGCGCCAATACGGTGGTGCTGGGCTTGACGAAGACGCAATCGCGAATAGAGATTGGATTGGCCGGCGCTATCTTGCAGGACGCGGCCAGCGGTTATGAATGCGTGGCGCCGCACATCACGGTGCGGCTTTTTTATGACCCCATTGTGATCTATGTGGGGCGCGAATTTCCGCAAGATAGCTGCGCCTACGGGCAGATACTGGCGCACGAGTTGCGCCACATGAAGGTGTATCTGAATCATCTGCCTGTCGTCGAAACGGTGGTGCGCGCGGCGCTGGCCCATCGCTTCAAGGCCAGGCCCTTGTATGCGCCGTCGGGCACAGCCAGGTTGGCGCTGGAACACGAGGTCAACACTGGTTGGCTGCCCTACATCAAGGCTGAAATGGCCAAGGTCGAGCTGCAGCAGGCGCAAATCGATTCGGTGCAGGAATATGCGCGTCTGAAAGCGAGCTGCAACGGTGAAATCAACAGCATCGTCGGGCCGCCCAGAGGGCGCTGACGGTAATGACAGGAGCAGGGCATGAGCAAAGACCAGGCGGCGCGTTACTTCGGATTGATTCCGGCCGCCGGCGTGGGCGCGCGGATGGCGGCAGGCGACCCGCAATACGGACCCAAGCAATATCTGAATCTGGCCGGCAAGCCGATGCTGCGCCACGCGCTCGACGCGTTCGTCGCTTGCCCTTTGATCACGCATACTTTTGTCGTGGTCAGCCTTGATGACGACCGCATCGATGCACTGCTGCCTATGCTTGGCGTGACGGTATTGCGCTGCGGCGGCGCCAGCCGCATGGCATCGGTGTTGAACGCGCTGCGTGCATTGCAAGGAATAGTTGCTGCAAACGACTGGGTGCTGGTGCACGATGCAGCCCGGCCCGGCTTGCGCCCGGCCTTGATCGCGAAACTGATCGCCGGCGTCAAGGATGACCCGGTCGGCGGCTTGCTGGCGCTGCCCGTCGTCGACACCGTCAAGCGCGCCGGGCCGGCTGCAATGCCAACCGGGGCGGCCACTGCGGTGGCCACCGTCGCGCGCGATGGCCTGTGGCTGGCGCAAACGCCGCAGATGTTTCGTTATCAGTTGCTGTACGATGCCTTGAACGCGGCGCCGGATGCTTCGGCAATCACCGACGACGCCAGCGCGGTCGAGGCGCTGGGCTACGCGCCCCGGCTGATCGAAGGCCACCCATGCAACTTCAAGGTCACGCTGCCGCTCGACATCGCCATCGCTGAAATGTATTTGGCACATCATCACATTAATCTGGAGAGACCCGCATGAGCACCGCACTTCCCCTGCTTCCTTTTCGCATCGGCCAGGGCTACGATTGCCATGCGCTCGTTGCCGGGCGATCGTTGATCATCGGCGGCGTGACGATCCCGCATCACGTCGGCTTGCTGGGCCACTCGGATGCCGATGTCTTGCTGCATGCGATCATCGACGCGCTGCTGGGCGCGGCGGCTCTGGGCGACATCGGGCGCCATTTTCCGGATACCGACCCCCAATTCAAGGGCGCCGATTCGCGCACGCTGCTGCGCGAGGCGGCGCGCCGTGTGGCTGCCAGCGGCTATTGCATCGGCAATATCGACGCTACCATCATCGCGCAGCGCCCGAAGATGGCGCCGCACATTGCAGCGATGGTGGCGCACGTCGCGCTGGACCTGGGCATTTCCGCCGGCCAGGTCAACATCAAGGCCAAGACCAATGAAAAGCTCGGTTATCTGGGGCGCGAAGAGGGCATCGCGGCCGAGGCGGTGGCGTTGCTGATGCGCGCGCAGGGGTGATGGTGCGTGACTATGCGTGATATTCATGCTTACCGGCAAGTCGCTGTTCAATCCCGCAACGTGGCGGGTGCATGCCCCGGGGCGCTGGAAATCCACCCGATGCCGGGCCAGGCTTTTTCAAGCACGCTGATGGTGCAGTGCGCGCGGCGCTTGCGCGACGCTGAGCGGTATCCGGCGGGGACGTGTTTTCTGCTGTCGGCCAAGCTGACCGACCGACTGCAAGGCACGCCTTTTTTGTACGCTTACCACGGCGATCCGGATGTCGTGCTGTCGGCGACCGAGGCGAAGGCATTCCTGGCCGAATTCAGGCGCGGCCGGATTTAATCGTCAAGGGATTGGATTGTCACTCATGCCGGACTGCGGATCGCCCGCGCCGGCGCGCTCTCGGGCAAACGGTCCAGCTCCCGGGCCAGCGCGGCGGGCGCCTTGCGCAGCCAAGCCGACGTCAGCAGCGCCGCCAGCATGTCCAGATCGGCGCCCGCCAGCTCCACCGTGACGCCGGCCAGGTGCTCGCCCGACCAGAGCTGTGCGCAGGCGCCGGGCGCCAGCGCAACCGCATGCTGGGCGAGCTGAGCGTCCAGCATCACGTTCACGTGCAAGTCGTCCGGCAGCGTCGCAAACGTCTTGCCGCTGACCCGAAACGATGGCCGGTCGTGATGATCGTCCTCGCTGGTGCCGGCAAACGACAGCGCCAGATAGCGCAGTTCATTCAGTTCGACCATGTTTCTCTTTCCCCAAGTTGGCTGCCCAGTTCGCTATTCCATTCTGCCACGCGTTGATTCCTGGCGGCTAAAAAAAGCGCAGTGCCACAATTCAAAACAGTTCAAAACAATTCAAATGAGCAAAATTGCAACAGTGCCAGGCCAGACTTGGGGCGGGGAGACTTACAATGCGTCATCCCCGGCCGGCGTGATCGGCGTCATCATGTGCCCGAGCTTGCTGGCCTTGGTGTCGAGGTAGTGTTGATTGTAGACGTTGCGGTTGACCAGCAGCGGCACGCGCTCGGTGACGCTGATGCCAAGCTGTTTCATCGCATCGATCTTGCGCGGATTGTTGGTCATCATGCGCAAGCGCTTGATGCCGAAACGTTCGAACATCGGTTGGCACAGCGCGTAATTGCGGGCGTCGGCTTTGAAGCCCAGTTGTTCGTTCGCCTGCACCGTGTCGGCGCCCCCTTCCTGCAGGCGGTAGGCGCGGATCTTGTTGATTAAGCCGATGCCGCGTCCTTCCTGGCGCAGGTAAAGCAGGATGCCGCGCCCTTCGGCGGCGATTTTCTGCAACGCGCTTTCCAGCTGGGCGCCGCAATCACAGCGCTGGCTGAACAAGACGTCGCCGGTCAGGCATTCGGAATGCACCCGTGCCAGCACCGGCTGGCCATCGCCGATGTCGCCCAGTGTCATGGCCAGGTGTTCCTTGCCGGTGGCATGTTCGACAAAGGCATGCAGCGTGAACTGGGCCCATGGGGTCGGCAGAGCGCAGGAGGTGGTGTAGTCTAATTCTTCTTTCGGCAGGGTATCTGCACTGGTCTGCATGGTTGTGCTCATCAAAATAACGGTAAAAGTAAAAAAGCGCCGGCCCAACGAATCGGAAACGGCGCATGCATCATACCAAATCTTGTGCGCATTAATTATCCAGCGCATGATCCATTTCGGGCCAGACATGGTGTGCGTCGATGCCAGGCCTGGCCTGCGGCCTTGATGGGGCAGTGTAGCACCATGCCGCGCGTGCCCGATTTTGGCGCTATGGCGGCTTTGGGCGCCGGCGCAGCGGATCCAGCAGATGCTGGAGGTTATCAGGTGTTCGGCTTGCCTGCGAGTTTAGCCGGTGCAGTGTCCGGCCCGGTGTGCCTGTGCTGCCGGCTGGGGCGAAAAGTATCGAATTTGTGGTGACCGATCCGGCGTTTTCGCTTAAAGTTTACCTGTTTCCACGTACTTTCGGAGTATCGATGTCCCTGAACCCGTTCCCTTTGATTTTTCGCGGCGTGCGCTTTGTCTGGCGCACGCTGGATGCGACCCGCCGTCTGGTATTGAATGTGCTTTTTCTGTGCATCGCGCTGTTCTTGCTGTATGTATTTTCCGGCGGGGCCAACATCAAGCCGCTACCGGCCAGGACGATGCTGGTGCTGGACCTGAAAGGACAGCTGGTCGAGCAGCACAGCGGCAGCGTGCGCGAAACCCTGATGTCGAACGCACGTGGCGATGTCAAGAAAACCGTGCAATTGCGCGATGTCCTGACGGTGCTGGACGCTGGCGCCAAGGATGACAGCATTACAGGCGTGCTGCTATTGCTCGATGACATGCAAGGCGCCGGCGGCCTCGCGCTGCTGCGCGAAGTGGGTGCCAGCCTGGATCGCTTCCGCGCCAGCGGCAAGCCGGTGCTGGCCTGGGGATCGAGCTTCGACCAGCGTCAGTATATGGTGGCGGCGCACGCCAGCGAGGTGCTGATGCATCCGATGGGCGTCGTGCTGCTCGACGGTTTCGGCCGCTATCGCAACTATTACCGCGATGCGCTCGACAAGCTCGGCGTTACGGTCAACCTGATGCGGGTCGGCACCTACAAAAGTTTCGCCGAGCCTTATGTCGCCAACGGTCCGTCGCCGGCGGCGACCGAGGCCGAGTCCTACCTGAACAATGCGCTGTGGGATACCTATACCGGCGAAGTCGAGGCGGCGCGCAAATTGCCGCGCGGCCACCTGATGGCCGGCATCAACGATTTGCCCAGGCTGGCCAGCGCCGCCTCGGGCGATCTGGCCAAACTGGCGTTGGATTTGAAGCTGGTCGATGACTTGACGACCCGCGATCAGGTCCGTACGCTATTGATGCGGCGCGGCGCAGTGGACGCCGAAGGCAAGAGTTTTCGCCAGATATCATTCGACGATTATTTGGCGCGCCAGCATCCGAAGCGCACTGGCGACGCGATCGGCGTTGTGGTGGCGGTCGGTGAAATCAGCGACGGCATCAAGGGGCCTGGCGCGATCGGTGGCTTGTCCACGGCCAAGCTGATCCGCAAGGCGCGCGAAGACGAGCAGATCAAGGCCATCGTGCTGCGCGTCGATTCGCCCGGCGGCAGTGCGTTCGGGTCCGAGCTGATCCGGCGCGAACTGGAATTGACGCGCGCTGCCGGCAAGCCGGTCGTGGTGTCGATGGGTAATGTCGCCGCTTCGGGCGGTTACTGGATTTCGATGGCGTCCGACGAAGTGATTGCCGACAAGGCCACGATCACCGGTTCGATCGGCGTGTTCGCGATCCTGCCCACCGCTGACAAGGTCATCGACAAGCTCGGCATCCACACGGCCGGCGTCACGACTACCTGGCTGGGCGACGCGGGCAATCCGCTGCGCCCGCTCGATCCGCGCTTCGGGCAATTGATCCAGAGCAGCATCAACCACATCTACGCCGACTTCACCGACAAGGCGGCCAAGGCGCGCAACACGACGCCCGAAAAGATCAATGAAGTGGCGCAGGGCAGGGTCTGGACGGGCTTGCAAGCGAAGGAGCGCGGCCTGGTCGATACCATCGGCAGTTACCCGGATGCGCTGGCCTCGGCCGCCAAGCGGGCCAAGCTGGACACCGGCTACCGGGTTTCGTACATCGAACCGGAAAGCTCCCGCTTCGAGCGCCTGGTCGGTCTGTTCGGCGTCAACGCGTCTACTGTGACGGATGCCATCGCGGTGCTCGGTCTCGATCAACACGTCAGGCTGGGCCTGGCCGCGAGCGGCATGCCGCCGCGTGCCGCGCTCGGCATCGCCGGCGAATTCGCCTGGTTGTCCGAGATCAGCGACGCGCGCAAACCATTCATGGCGCTGACGCATTGTTTGTGCACGCCGCCTTGATGCGCCCTTGACGTTGTCGGCAGGAAGAATTGTTGTTATTTTGTAACGACTTGTAGTCGTTCAGCCCGGTGCTGTCCCGGGCTTGTCACAGGGCTCCCGATTCCCTTCCTTTCACTCTGAGCGGGCCCGGGCCGCCAGCCACGGCGTGGAGCATGCACTGGGCGGGCCTGCGCCTCGTATTGCGGCGTCCCATATTGCGGCGTTGCGTGTTGCCGTGCGGACGAAGAAGCAGGCAAGTCCATGGTAGAGTCCGCGCAACAATTTGCTGCGGCACGGATGCTTGTTCCGATCGACCCTGCAGCGAACCCCATTTTTCCGGCGCCAAGGCGCCGCCATTCATGCGCCGCAACCCTTGCGGCGTGCAAAGGATCAGCGATGGATACGCAAGCGGCAGCGCCAAACAACCCAGCCGAGCAGTTTCAGTCCGGCGCGCGCCGGCGCCGCATCGTCGGCGGCGTGATCGCCGTGCTCGTGACGGGCGCGTTGGGCGCGCTGGCATGGCATTTGACGCATCCGGCCGAGGGCAAGGGCGCCGCCGGGGCGCGGCGCGGCGCAAACACCACCACGGTCGGCGTCGCCACGGCGGTGGAGGTCGATTTGCCGGTGGTGCTCAATGCGCTGGGCACCGTGACTGCGGCGGCCAGCGTGACGCTGCGCCCGCAAGTGTCGGGCATCTTGCAAAGCATTCTGTTCAACGAAGGTCAGATGGTCAAGGCCGGCCAGGTGCTGGCATTGATCGATCCGCGCCAGTTCGAGATGGCGCTGCTGCAGGCATCCGGCCAGCGCCAGCGCGACGAGGCCCAATTGGAAAACGCACGGTTGACGCTGACCCGCTTCAAGACCTTGCTGGAGCAAGATTCGATCGCGCGCCAGGAAGTCGATACCCAGGCCGCGCTGGTCAAGCAACTGGAGGGCACGGTGATGACCGACCGCGCCGCCGAAGGCGTGGCGCGCCTGAACCTGGCGTATTGCAAGGTGGTGTCGCCGATCAGCGGGCGCGTCGGTTTGCGCGTCGTCGACGCCGGCAACCTGGTCAACGCCAACGATGCCGCCGGCATCGCGGTGATCACGCAATTGTCACCGATCGATGTGGTGTTCGCGGTGCCGCAAGATCAGGCGCCGCGTCTGCAGGCCCGTATCAACGGCGGCGCAAGGCTGGGCGCCATCGCGCTCGACCGGACCCGCGTCGAGACGCTGGGCACAGGCAGCTTTGCCGCGCTCGATAACGTCGTCGATGTGCAAACCGGCACCGTGCGCGCGAAGGCGCGTTTTGCCAACGATGGCCTGGCGCTGTTCCCCAGCCAGTTCGTCAATCTGCAGCTGGAACTCACTACAATCAAGGATGCGATCATGGTGCCGGTGACCGCACTGCGCCATGGCAGCGGCGGCGATTTCGTCTATGTGCTGAACTCTGTCGAGCGCACCGTGGCGCTGCGCCCGGTTACGCCCGGCCAGGCCAGCGCGACGTTGGTCGAGATCAAAAGCGGCTTGAAAGCCGGCGAAAAAGTGATTACCGAGGGCGCCGACCGGCTCAAGGATGGCGCCAAGGTGAACTTGCCCGGTGACAAATCGCGCGCCGCCGGGGCCGATCGCCGCGGCGGCGCCGACAAGGCGGGCGCCGATGGCAAACCAAGCCTTGAGCGTCCTGCGCGCGCCAGCGCGGCCGACTCCGCGCCTGCGCCCAGCGCAGCGCAAGCCGGCGCGGCCGCCACGGGCCAGCCCCGCACGCCCGCTTCAACGGCGGCGCCTGCGGGTTCGGCGCAATGAATCCGTCCGGCCCATTCATCCAGCGTCCGGTAGCGACAGCGCTGCTGATGCTGGCGATCGTGCTGGCCGGCATCGTCGGTTTCAGGTTTTTGCCCCTGTCGGCGTTGCCGCAAGTCGATTTTCCGACCATCCAGGTGCAGACGCTGTATCCCGGCGCCAGTCCGGAAGTGATGGGCCAGACTGTCACCGCGCCGCTGGAGCGCCAGTTCGGCCAGATGTCGGGTTTGCAGCGCATGAGTTCGACCAGCGCGGCCGGCGTGTCGCTGGTCACGCTGCAATTTGGCCTTGGCCAGACGCTCGACGTGGCCGAGCAGGAAGTGCAAGCCGCGATCAACGCCGCCGGCTCCTTGCTGCCGACCGATTTGCCGGCGCCGCCGGTGTACGCGAAGGTCAATCCGGCCGATGCGCCGGTGCTGACGCTGGCGATCACGTCCGACACGATGCCGCTGACCGAAGTGCAAAACATCGTCAATACCCGACTGGCGCTGAAGATCAGCCAGGTCGCCGGCGTGGGCTTGGTGACGCTGTCGGGCGGCCAGCGCCCGGCCGTGCGGATCCAGGCTGACACGCAGGCGCTGGCCGCGCATGGCCTCGGCCTCGATACCTTGCATTCGGCCATCGGCGCGGCCAATGCGAACAGCGCCAAGGGCAGCTTCGACGGCCCCACGCGCTCGTATATGATCAACGCCAACGACCAGTTGCTGGCCGCTGCTGACTACCAGAAGCTGATCGTCAGCTACAAGAACGGTGCCCCGGTGCGCCTGCTTGATGTCGCCAACGTCATCGACAGCGCGGAAAACGTCAAGCTGGGCGCATGGTCGAACCTGAAGCCGGCCATCATCTTGAACGTGCAGCGCCAGCCGGGCGCGAACGTAATCGCCACCGTCGATGCGATCAAGGCCCGCTTGCCCCAATTGCAGGCCAGCTTGCCGGGCGCGATGCAAGTGGCCGTGCTGAGCGACAGGACCACCGGCATCCGCGCCTCGGTCCAGCATGTCGAGATCGAATTGCTGCTGGCTGTGCTGCTGGTGGTGCTGGTCATTTTCTTTTTCCTGCACAGCGTGCGCGCCACCGTCATCGCCAGTTTGGCAGTGCCCATTTCGCTGATCGGCACGTGCGGCGCAATGTATTTGCTGGGCTACAGCCTGAACAACCTGAGTTTGATGGCGTTGACGATCGCGACCGGTTTCGTCGTCGACGATGCGATCGTGATGATCGAGAATATCGCGCGCCACATCGAAAAAGGCGAGCAGCCGATGGCCGCCGCGATCAAGGGCGCGGCCCAGATCGGCTTCACGATCATTTCGCTGACGGTTTCGTTGATCGCGGTGCTGATTCCATTGTTGTTCATGGGCGACATCGTGGGCCGTTTGTTCCGCGAATTCGCGGTCACGCTGGCCATCACGATATTGATTTCGGGCGTGGTGTCGTTGACGCTGGTGCCGATGATGTCGGCGCGCTGGCTGAAAAGCCACGCCGACGAGAAGCCTGGCGCATTGGCCGTGCGCACGCAGCGTTTTTTTGACCGCGTCGTGCACCACTATGACCGCGCCCTGGTCTGGGTGCTGAAGCGCCAGGGCTGGACGCTGCTGGTGGCGCTGGCCACGCTGGTGCTGACGGTGCTGCTTTACCTGCTGATTCCGAAAGGATTGTTTCCGACCCAGGACACCGGCCAATTGCAGGCCCGGGTCGAGGCGGCGCAATCGGTGTCGTACGCGCGCATGGCGACGTTGCAGCAGGCGGCCGCGAAGGCGATCCTGGCTGACCCGGATGTCGAGTCGCTCAGTTCGCAAGTCGGCGTGGACGCGGCCAATAACAGCATGCTGCACACCGGGCGCATGCTGATCAACCTGAAGCGCGAGCGCACCACCAGCCAGGCGGAGACAATGCTGCGCCTGAAGCAGCGCGCAGCAGAGGTAGCGGGCGTGACGCTGTATCTGCAGCCAACCCAGGACTTGACGATTGACGCCGAAACCGGTCCTACCCAGTACCGCGTCTCTTTGGAGGGTTCCGACACGGCCACCGTGACGCTGTGGGCCAATCGGCTGGTTTCGCACTTGCAGCGCAAGTCCCAGCTGCGCAATGTGATGACCGACGCCGGCGCCACCGGCGCGGCGGCCCGGATCATCATCGATCGCGACAGCGCAGCTCGGCTCTCAATCACCACCGCGGCGATCGACGATGCGTTGTACAACGCGTTCGGCCAGCGCATCGTGTCGACCATTTTCACCGAAACAAACCAATACCGCGTGATTCTGGAAGCGCAGCCGGGCACGTTGACGACGCCGCAGTCCTTGGGCCAGTTGCCGCTGCGTACCGGGTCCGGCAAGAGCACGCCGTTATCCGCGATTGCGAGCATCAGCGAACAGCCGGCGCCGCTGCAAATCACGCGCGTCGCGCAATATCCGGCCACTACGCTGGGCTTCGACACGGCCGATGGCGTGTCGCTGGGCGCGGCGGTCGATCTGATTCGCCAGGGCGCGCTGGACATGGAGCTGCCCGCGTCGGTCAGCATGACCTTCCTGGGCGCGGCCGGCGCTTACCAGGCTTCGCTGTCGAGTCAGCTGTGGCTGATCCTGGCGGCGCTGGTGTGCGTCTACATCGTGCTCGGCGTGTTGTATGAAAGCTATATCCATCCGTTGACGATTTTGTCGACGCTGCCCTCGGCCGGTGTCGGCGCGCTCTTGATGCTGATGATCAGCGGACAGGACCTGGGCGTGATCGGCATTATCGGCATCATCTTGTTGATCGGCATCGTCAAGAAGAATGCGATCATGATGATCGACTTCGCGATCGACGCCGAGCGCAGCGAGGGCAAGTCGCCGCAGGAAGCGATCCACCAGGCCGCGCTGCTGCGCTTTCGTCCGATCCTGATGACGACGCTGGCGGCGCTGTTCGCGGCCGTGCCTTTGATGCTGGGCTGGGGCGAGGGCGCCGAACTGCGCCGTCCGCTGGGTCTGGCGATCTTCGGCGGCCTGATCGTGAGCCAGTTGCTGACGCTGTTTACGACGCCGGTGATCTACCTCGGGTTCGACCGTCTGGGGCGGCGCTGGTCCGGCCGCAAGGGTGAAAACAAGCGTGAAAACAAGCTACAGGGCGGGAGCGCGGCGTGAATTTGTCGGAACCTTTTGTACGGCGTCCGATCGCCACGATTTTGTTGACGATCGGCATCGCGCTGGCCGGCATCGTCGCCTATTTCGTGCTGCCGGTGGCGCCGCTGCCCCAGGTCGATTATCCGACCATTTCGGTGTCCGCATCGCTGCCCGGCGCCAGCCCGTTGACGATGGCGAGCTCGGTCGCGACGCCGCTGGAGCGGCGTCTGGGATCGATCGCCGGCGTCAATGAAATCACGTCGAACTCCGGCACCGGTTCAACCCGCATCAGCCTGCAGTTCGAGCTGAACCGCAAGATCGATGCGGCGGCGCGCGAAGTGCAGGCCGCGATCAACGCCTCCCGGGCCGACTTGCCGGCCACGCTGCGCAGCAACCCCACCTATCGCAAGGCCAATCCATCGGACTCGCCGGTGATGATTCTGGCGCTGACGTCGACTACGCGCACGCCCGGCCAGGTGTTCGACGCGGTGTCGAATCTGGTCCAGCAAAAGCTGGCCCAGGTGAGCGGCGTCGGCGACGTCGAGGTCGGCGGCGGTTCGCTGCCGGCGGTGCGCGTCGACCTGCTGCCGTACGCATTGAATCGCTATGGCGTGTCGATGGAAGACGTGCGCGCGGCGCTGCAGTCGACCAATGCACACCGGCCCAGGGGCGCGATCGAAGGGGATGACCGGCGTTTGCAAATTTATTCCGGGGCAACGAGCGCGGCCGGCCGGCCCAGCGCCAAAGATTACCGTCCGCTGGTCGTGGCCTGGCGCGATGGCGCCGCGATCCGGCTTGACGACGTGGCCAACGTTGCCGACAGCGTCGAGAACATCAACACGCTGGGCTTGTTCAATGGCGAGCCGGCCGTGATCGTGCTGGTCACGCTGCAGCCCGGCGCCAATGTCATCGACACCGTCGATGGCGTGCGCGCACTGCTGCCGCAGTTGCAAGCCCAGTTGCCGCCCGACGTGCAGCTTGAAGTGGCCTCGGACAGCACCAATTCGATCCGCTCGTCGCTGCATGAAATCGAGATCACACTGTTGATCTCGATCTTGCTGGTGGTGCTGGTGGTCAGTGCTTTCCTGCGCAGCGTGCGCGCCACGATCATCCCGGCCGTGGCCACCATCGTGTCCTTGCTGGGCACCTTTTGCGTGATGTACCTGATGGGTTTCAGTCTGAACAACCTGTCGCTGATGGCGCTGACGGTGGCCACCGGTTTCGTCGTCGACGACGCGATCGTGGTGCTGGAAAACACCGCGCGTCACGTCGAAAAAGGCATGGACCGGTTCGAGGCCGCGCTGCTGGGCGCGCGCGAAGTGGGCTTCACGGTGCTCTCGATCAGCCTCTCCTTGGTGGCGGTATTCATCCCGTTGCTGTTCATGGGCGGCCAGGTCGGCCGGCTGTTTCGCGAATTCGCCGTGACCTTGTCGGCCGCGGTGATGATTTCGCTGGTAATCTCGCTGACGACGACGCCGATGATGTGCGCCTGGCTGCTGAAGCCGGGCCAGTTGGATAAAAAGCCGGGCCGCATCGCACGCATTTTCGAGCGCGGCTTCGAGAAAATACTGCACCTCTATCAGCACAGCCTGGACTGGGCTTTGTCCAGCGCCGCGCTGGTGATGCTGATCCTGGCCTTCGTCATCGGCTTGAACGTGTATCTGTTCAGCGTCGCGCCCAAGGGTTTTTTTCCGGCGCAAGATACCGGGCAGATCCGCGGTGGCGTGCGCGCCGACCAGAGCATTTCATTTCAGGCCATGCAAGGCAAATTGAAGCAACTGGTCGACATCATCAACGCCGATCCGGCCGTGGCCACCGTCGTCGGCTTCACCGGCGGCAGCCGCGCCGGCGGCGGCTTCATGTTCATCAACCTGGTGCCGGCGGCCGAGCGCAGCGAGGGCGGCCAGGCAGTCATTGCCAGGCTGCGCCCGCAACTGGCCAAGATCACCGGCGTCAGGCTGTTTTTGAACCCGGTGCAGGATCTGCGCATGGGCGGTCGGCAAACCAATTCGACTTACCAGTACACGTTAAAAAGCGACAATAGCGCGGATCTGAAACTGTGGGCGGGCCGGCTGGCCGATGCAATGAAGGGCAAGGCGGCGTTGCTCGATGTCGACACCGATCAGGCGGAAAACGGCGTCGAAACGTTTGTTACCGTCGACAAGGATAGCGCGGCGCGGCTCGGTATTTCATCGCGCGACGTCAACAATGCGCTGTACAACAGCTTCGGCCAGCGCCAGGTCGCCACCATTTATGGCGAAATCAATCAGTACCATGTGATCATGGGCGTGGCGCCGCGCTTCGCAACCGGTCCGCAAGCGCTGCAGGATGTCTACGTGCCGTCCAAGGGAACGAACGCGGCTGCGGCCACCACTGCGGCCACAGCAGCAGCTAGTGCGACCGGCATCACGGCGCTGCGCGACCCCGCCAGCGGGCAGGCGCTCAGCACGGCCCCGACGACGATGGTGCCGCTCTCGGCGATAGCGAGTTTCGCCCAGAGTTCGACGCCGACCTCGATCAGTCACCAGGATGGCGAACTGGCCACTACTGTCTCGTTCAACCTGGCCGAAGGCAGCACGCTGGTCGACGGCCAGGATGCGGTCAAGGCGGCCGAAGCCGAGATCGGCATGCCGATCAACGTGCGCGGCAGTTTCGAGGGCACGGCGCGCGCGGCGCAAGACAGCAACAATCAGCAGCCGCTGCTGATCCTGGCTGCCATCGTCGTGATCTATATCGTGCTCGGCATCTTGTACGAGAGCCTGGTGCATCCGGTCACCGTGCTGTCGACGCTGCCGTCGGCCGGCGTCGGCGCGGTGCTGGCGCTGTTGCTGTTCGACATGGAGTTTTCGATCATCGCGCTGATCGGGGTCTTTTTGTTGCTCGGCATCGTCAAGAAAAATGCGATCCTGATCATCGATTTTGCGCTGGAAGCGGAGCGCGCACGCGGTTTAAGCCCGACTGAAGCGGTGCGCGAAGCTTGTTTACTGCGTTTTCGGCCTATCTTGATGACGACGCTGGCCGCCGGCTTCGGCGCCTTGCCGCTGGCGATCGGTTTCGGCGAAGGGTCGGAGCTGCGCCGCCCGCTCGGCGTGGCGATCATCGGCGGCTTGCTGGTGAGCCAGATGCTGACCTTGTTGACCACGCCGGTGGTCTATATCCTGCTCGACAAGCTGCGCCATCGCAGCCCGCTAGAGCGCCAATTGAGCCGCCTTCACACAACGCAGGAAACTGCCGCGCCGACATGACCATGCACACTACTGCCCTGTTTTCACCGCTGCGCGCGCTCGCGCGATGCGCCAAATGCATCTCCTTGGCCACCCTGGCCGTCCTGGTAGCGGGTTGCGCCGTCGGCCCCGCCTACGAGCGTCCCGCCGCGGTGCAGCCAGCCGTCTACAAGGAAGCCGAAGGCTGGCTGCCTGCGGCGCCGGCCGACACCTTGGCGCGCGGACCCTGGTGGCAATTGTTCGGCGATCCGGTGCTCGATCAACTGGCCGACGGCATCGAAGTATCGAACCAGAACGTGGCGGCGGCGATCGCGTCCTATGCGCAGGCGCGCGCGCTGGTGCGCGAGCAGCGTGCGGCGCTGTTTCCCAGCATCGATTTGAGCGGCAGCGGGGTGCGCTCAAGCGGCCAGCGCTCAAGCGCCACGACCGGCACAAGCGGGACCTCGGCCGGATCGGGTGGCTCCGGACCCAGCAACCAATACCGCTTGAACATAGGCGGCAGCTGGGAACCCGATATCTGGGGCCGGCTGCGCGCCGGCGTGGCCGGGGCCAACGCCGGCCTGGACGTCAGCGCAGCCGAACTGGCGGCCGCGCGCCTGTCGGCCCAGGGCGAACTGGCCGTCAATTATTTTTCATTGCGCCAGACCGATGCCCAGCAAGTGCTGCTGGACGCCACGATTGCAGGCTACCAGCGCGTGCTGCAAATCACGCAAAACCGGTTTGAGGCCGGCATCGCCGCCCATGCCGACTTGCTGCAAGCGCAGACCCAGCTGGCCAACACGCAGGCCGACGCCGTCGCACTGGTGCGGCAGCGGGCCACATTCGACCATGCGATTGCCGTGTTGCTGGGCAAGGCGCCGCTTGATTTCAGCCTCGATCGTGCCCCCTGGATGGTGGCGGTGCCGGATATTCCGCCCGGCCTGCCCTCGACGCTGCTGCAGCGCCGGCCCGACATCGCCGCAGCCGAGCGCCGCGTCGCCGTCGCCAATGAACAGATCGGGATCGCGCGCTCGGCCTATTTTCCCAGCTTGAACCTGACCGGATCGTATGGAGCCGGCGCCAGTGGGGTGGCTGCGCTGTTCAATGCCTCCAGCAGCGTCTGGGCCATCGGTGTCTCTGCTGCCCAGAATCTGTTCAATGCCGGCGCCACCGGCGCCCGCGTCGATGCCGCGCGCGCCGCGCATGCCCAGGCGGTGGCGCAGTATCGGCAGACCGTGCTGGTCGCGTTCGCCGATGTCGAGAACCAGCTGGCGGCGACCCGCGCATTGACGCAGCAACAGGCGTTGCGCCGCATCGCCTCCAGTTCGGCCGACCAGGTCGAGGCGCAGATGCTGAACCGCTACCGCGCAGGCCAGGTCGGCTATACCGACGTTGTCACGGCCCAGGTCACCGCGTTGAACGCGCGGCGCGCGCTGGTGCAATTGCAGGCCGATCGTCAGACGACTGCGGTGGCGCTGATCCAGTCGCTGGGGGGCGGCTGGTCCGCGCAGCCGTAACTTCTGTTGCTGGTTTGAACGCTGTTGCGCCGGTGATCGGGTGCCACGTATAATTGATAAAAAGTATCCAGTTGGAAAAATTATTGCTTTTGCCAGCACACCGTTGCAATCAAAATGCTAACCTCCATCCCCCCGAAAATATGGCATTGAGCCAGGAAATTGCCGAGCGCGAGCGCGCGGAAAAGGACTTGCTCGATGCCGAGCAGTTTTTTCACGCGACCATCGATTCCCTGTCGGACCATGTGCTGGTGCTGGACGAGGCCGGCAGCGTGATCCACGCCAACAAATCCTGGTGCGATTTTTCGCTCTATGCGAGCGCCGGATTTTCCTATCTGCACCTGTGCGAAACGGACCGGCGCTGGTTCGGCAATAGCGGCATCGAATTCGCTTGCGGCATTCGCAGCGTGATCTGGGGCATGCCGTCATCGTTCGCGCTGGAGTACGAATACCGTTCCGGTGACGCCAGTGTGGAGGAGCAGAGCCGCTGGTTCCAGGGCAAAGTCAGCCGCTTCGCCGGCGGCGGGCCGTTGCGGGTCGTCGTGACCCATATCGACATCACGAAGCGCAAGACGATGGAGCGCGCGCTGCAGCAGTCGCAGCGCCAGTTGCGCCAATTGGCCGAACACCTTGAAACGGCCAAGGAAGATGAGCGCAAGCGCATTTCGCGCGACATCCACGACGAACTTGGTCAGAACCTGCTGGCGCTGCGGATCGACATTTCGATGCTGGCCGCCCGCACCGAGCATTCCCATCCGCACCTGTACCAGCGCGTGGCCAAGGTGCTGGGCAATGTCGACGCCACCATCAAGAGCGTGCGCGGCATCATGAACGAGTTGCGTCCCCTGGTGCTGGACCTGGGGTTGCAGGCGGCGCTGGAATGGCAAATCAAGGACTTCAAGAAGCGTAGCGGCATCGCTTGCGAATTGCTGGTGCCGGACGACGCCGTGTTCGCCGCCATCGGCAGCAAGGTCAACATCGTGTTGTTTCGCATCGTGCAAGAGGGTTTGACCAATGTCTTGCGTCACGCCAGGGCCACGCGGGTCGAACTGTGCCTGCAGGCCCAGGACGAGCAACTGATCCTGTCGATCCGCGACGACGGCGTCGGTGTCGGGCCGGAGCAGGGCAAGCAGAGCGGCGGTTTCGGTTTACTCGGCATCGCCGAGCGGATCGCTGCGCTGGGCGGCGACTTCGATTTCGGCAGCAGTCGGTCCGGGCCGGGTTGCAGCCTGATCGTGCGCATTCCGCTGGCGGGGCAGGGCCAGCGGCCAGATGAAGTTGATTGCAGATAATGGATACTGATGAACGATAGCCTGGCCTTGTTTGGCCTGACGACGACACCGCTGGAATTGATTTCCTTCGTGTTAGCTGTCGTCACGGTCTTGCTGAACATCCGCCAGAGCCACTGGGCGTGGCTGTTTTCGATACTCTCGTCGGCCACTTACGCGCTGGTGTTCTTCGACGCACGTCTGTATGGCGACTCCGGCTTGCAACTGGTGTTCATCGGGTTGTCAGTCTGGGGTTGGCGCCAGTGGCTCAAAGTCAAGGTTGGCAACGGCGGGGCCGCGCTCAAGATGTCGCGCTTGAGCGGGCGCGGCTGGGGCCTGTCGGTGGCCGGCTGGCTGGCCGGCTTTGGCGTACTAGCCTGGTTCTTGCACCAATATACCGACACCGACGTGCCGCGCATCGACGGCTTTCTGAC
>Ga0326735_1000010_pt1 | contig 35160 bp, 33 predicted proteins | sample 37_GP2_1092_FD_207945 | JGI IMG/M metagenome (GOLD analysis project Ga0326735, IMG submission 207945) | Glacier ice microbial communities from Ngari, Tibet, China - 37_GP2_109.2 | ecosystem: Environmental > Aquatic > Freshwater > Ice > Glacier | place: China: Ngari, Tibet | collected 2018-07-31
TTGGCATCGAATGGAGCGGCGCGGGCGAAAGCGAAACCGGTCATTGCAGCCGCAGCGGCAAGCTGCTGGTGCGGGTGAGCCCGAAGTTCTATCGCCCGGCCGAAGTCGAACTGCTGATCGGCGACGCGTCCAAGGCCCGGCGCGTGCTGGGCTGGGCGCCCGATACCACGCTCGAGCAACTGTGCGCGATGATGGTCGAGGCCGACATGCGCCGCAACAAAATCGGCGTTTCGTTCTGATATGAGCGCGCCTGGTATCGTTTCCGGTGTGGCGCCTGTCGGACAGGCCGAAGGTCAGGGCAAGCGTGCCCTCATCACCGGCCTGCGCGGCTTCACCGGCTATTACATGGCGCGCGAACTGGCCGCGGCCGGCTACCGCGTGTTCGGCACCGTGCTGCCGGGCGAGGCGCGCGGACCGGACATCTTCGAAGTCGACCTGTGCGAACGCGCCGCCGTGGCCACCGCCATCGAACAGGTGCAGCCTGACGTCGTCGTGCACCTGGCCGGCATTGCCTTTGTCGCCCACGCCGACGCTGCGCTGATGTACCGCGTCAACGTCGTCGGCACCCGCAACCTGCTCGAAGCGCTGGCCGGCGCGTCGCGCAAGGCGTCGGCGGTGCTGCTGGCGTCGTCGGCGAACATCTACGGCAACGCCGACGTCGCGTGCATCGACGAGAGCGTCGTGCCGGCGCCGGCCAATGACTATGCGGTGTCGAAGCTGGCGATGGAATACATGGCGCGGTTGTGGATGGATAGACTGCCGGTCATCCTCGCGCGGCCCTTCAATTACAGCGGCCGCGGCCAGGCCGAAAATTTTCTCATCGCAAAAATCGTTTCCCATTTCCGCCGCGGTGCACGCAAGATCGAACTGGGCAACCTGGCCATCGCGCGCGATTTTTCCGATGTCCGGGTGGTCGCCAGCACCTACCGCCGGCTGCTGGCGGCCGGTCCTGCCGCCGCCGGCGAAGCCTTCAACATCTGCTCGGGCCAGTCGCACGCGATCGCCGATGTGATCGGCATGGCCGAGCACATCGCCGGCTACCATATCGATGTGTCCGTCAACCCGGCCTTTGTGCGCGCCAACGATGTGTTGACACTGGCCGGCAACAACGACAAGCTGGCGCGGGCCATCGGCCCGCTTGAACCGATCCCGCTGGCCGACACACTGCGTTGGATGTTCGAGGCGTGAGCGGGCTGCGCGTCGGCCTGGGCACCAACATGATCGAACCGGGCCTGACCGGCGGGCGGCTGGACGGCATCGGCGTCTACACCGATGCCATGCTGCGCTACCTGCCCGGCGCCGGCTGCACAGTGACCGCTTACGCGTGGCCGCGCCTGCGCGGCGGTGCGTTGGGCGACATCAGCGTCGGCCAGCCGATGCCGCAGTCGTTCGAGGCAGCTTCGCTGCGCGACCTGCTCACACCGCGCGCCAACCGCGTGCACATGCCGGCCGATATCTATCACGCCACCGACTACCGCATTGTGCGGATGGATTGCCCGCAGGTCGCGACCTTGCACGATGCGCTGCCGATCAGCCATCCCGAGTGGTGCAGGCCTGGCCTGCGCGGCGTGAAAAACTGGCTGCAGCGCAAGGCCGCGCACAAGGCCGATCACGTGATCGCGATGTCGCATTTCGCGATCGACGAACTGGTGTCTTGTTTCGGTATCGACCCGAACCGCATCAGCGTGGTGCCGAACGGCGTCGACGACGCCTGGCTGCAAGTGCCCGACACCGACGCGGTGGCGGCGACCTTGCGCGCCAATGGTTTACGCGCCGGCTACTTCCTGTTCGTCGGCACGCTGCAGCCGCGCAAGAACGTCGAACGCCTGCTGGCCGCCTATCTGCAGCTGCCGGCCGCGATGCGGGCCGAACGCCAGCTGGTGATCGTCGGCGCCGCCGGCTGGCTTTGCTCCGAACTGCTGCGCCGGCTGGCCGCGGCAAGCGAAAACGGCGAGCAGGTGGTGTGGCTCAATACGCTGACAAGCGGCGCCGCGCTGCGCCATGTGTACGCGGGCGCCGGCGTGTTCGTGTTTGCGTCCCTGTACGAAGGCTTCGGCATCCCGGTGGCGGAGGCGTTCGCCGCCGGCGTGCCGGTGGTGGCGTCGAACACCAGCTCGCTGCCGGAAGTAACGCAGGGCGCCGCGCTCGAGGTCGATCCGCTCGACGTCGGCGCGATCGGCGCGGCCATGCTGGCGCTGGCGCGCGACGAGGGCCTGCGCGCGCGCTGCATCGCCGCCGGCCGCATGCGCGCCGCCAAATTGACGTGGCAGGAATCGGCACGCCGCACCACCGCCGTGTACCATACGCTGTTATCCAGTTAAGCACCGGCTGCGTGCCGCCCAAACCGATCTTATGCGCGTCCTTCACTTCTACAAAGACTATTTCCCCGATTCGATCGGCGGCGTCGAGCAGGTCATCCGCCAGATGTGCGTCGGCACCGGCCGGCTGGGCGTGACCAACGAAGTGCTGACCTTAACGCGTGGCAAAGACCTGGGCCCGATCGACTTCGAGGGCCATACCGTGCGCCGCGTGCCGCTCGACATCAACATCGCCTCGAACGGCATTTCGTTCGCCGCCTTCGGCGAATTGAAACGCCGCGCCGCTGCCTGCGACGTGGTGCACTACCATTTCCCATGGCCGTTCATGGACCTGGCCCATTTCGTCGCCGGCGTCGACAAGCCGACCTTGGTGACCTACCACTCCGATATCGTGCGCCAGAAAATGCTGCTGCGGCTGTACAAGCCGCTCAAGCACCGGTTCTTGCAAAACGTCGACACCATCGTCGCCACCTCGCCCAATTACCTGGCGTCGTCGGCGGTGCTGGACCGCTACCGCGCCAAGACGCGCACCATCACGTACGGCCTCGACAAGAGCATTTACCCGCTGCCGGAACCGGCGCGGCTCGACAAGTGGCGCGCTTGCGCCGGCGACAAATTCTTCCTGTTCGTCGGCGTGCTGCGCTATTACAAGGGCTTGCATATCCTGCTCGACGCCGTCGCCAGCAACAATTACCCGGTCGTCATCGTCGGCGCCGGGCCGATCGAGCAGGAACTCAAGGCGCATGCCGCGCGGCTTGGCCTGCACAACGTGATGTTCGTCGGCGCGCTCGACGAAGCCGACAAGGTCGCGCTGCTGACGCTGTGCTACGCGGTGGCGTTTCCATCGCACCTGCGCTCGGAAGCCTTCGGCATTTCGCTGCTGGAAGGCGCGATGTACGGCAAGCCGATGATTTCGAGCGAAATCGGCACCGGTACGTCGTACATCAACGTCGACCAGGAAACCGGGCTGGTGGTGCCGCCGAGCGACCCACAAGCGTTCGCCGAAGCCATGCGCACCTTGTGGGACGATCCCGCGCTGGCGCGGGCGATGGGCGAGCGGGCCGAGTCGCGCTATCGCCAACTGTTTACTGCTGAGGCGATGGCTTCCAGCTACAACGCGCTATACCACGAACTGGTGGCGCGCCGTACCCTGGTCCGCACCGAGGGCGCGCAGGCCGTTTGAGTTCATGCTGATTGGCACTTGCTCTCCCCAACTGGTATGCTCGGTGCATAGTGCCAGGTGGCCGTGCCTGGCGGCACGCTGGAAAGCACCGAATGATTTTGAACAAAGCATCTGTCGCGGCGCTGCTTGCCGCTTTCTGCGCGTGGGCGTGTGCCTCGGAAACGCCGCGGCTGCGGCTGATGACCGAAAGTTCGCCGCCGCTCAGCATGCTCGAAAATGGCCAGGTGATCGGCAGCGGTACCGACAAAGTCGTCGAAATCATGGCCCGCACTGGCACCGCTTACGCGATCGACCTGTTGCCGTGGCGCCGAGCGTACGCTCTCGCCCAGCAAGAACCCAATGCTTGCCTGTATTCCACCACCCGCACGCCGGAGCGGGAGCCGCTGTTTAAATGGGTCGGCCCGACCGATGACGCGGAATGGGTGCTGCTGGGCCGCGCCGACCGCAACTACAGTCTGCACACGCTGGAAGACGCGCGCGCGTTGCGCATCGGCACCTACAACGGCGACGTGCGCGACGAATACCTGCGCGCGCGCGGCTTTCGTGTCGACTCCGCCCCCAACGACATGATCAATTCGCGCAAGCTGCTGCTGGGCCGCATCGACGTCTGGGCATCGGCACTCCGCCGTGACAGCAGTTTGCCGACGCGTAACGGCTGGGGGAAGAAGATCGTCCCGGTGCTGTCGTTCAAGCGGGTCGGCGTCTTCCTCGCCTGCAACCTCGCGGTTCCCACCGAACTGATCGACAAGATGAACGCCGCCGTCGACGCCATGCGGCGCGACGGCACTGTCAAGCGCATCGACCGCAAGTATGAAAAATGGGTCGACGACAAGCAGACCGGACAATGAGTGCGCCGATGCGACACTTCGATGCGGCCGCCACCCGCCACGCTCTGCCGTTCGACGCGCTGATCGGCGCGATCGAGGCCATGTTCGTGGCCGGCTGCGAAGTGCCGCCCCGGCATGTTCACGCGATCGACAATCAACCCGGTGGAGAACTAACACCAGGCACAGTGCTGATCATGCCGGCGTGGCAGGAGCGCTACATGGGCATCAAGACCGTCAATATATTCCCCGGCAACGCAGCGCGCGGCATGCCGGCGCTGTTCTCGACCTATATCCTGTACGACGCCGCCACCGGCGAGCCGCTGGCCCAGATCGACGGCAACGAGATCACCGCGCGCCGCACTGCGGCCGCCTCCGCGCTGGCGGCGCGCTATCTTGCGCCCCCGGGGGCCGCCAGCCTGCTGGTGGTCGGCAGCGGCCGCGTCGCCAGCCTCTTGCCGTATGCCTATCGGCAGGTGCTTTCGCTCCAGGAAGTCATCGTGTGGAGCCGCAACCCCAACAGTGCGATGAAGCTGGCGGCACAATTGTGCGCCGACGGCTTTGACGCCCGTGCCAGCATCGATCTCGACGCGGCGGCGCGGGGCGCCGACATCGTCGCCTGCGCCACGCTCGCCACTGAACCGATTATTCGCGGCGAGTGGCTGCGCCCCGGCAGCCATCTCGACCTGATCGGCAGTTTTACGCCGCGCATGCGTGAAGCCGACGACGCCTGCTTCGCCGGCGCGCGCCTGTTCGTCGACACCCTCGAGGCCCTGCAAAAGTCGGGCGACCTGCTTCATCCGATAGCGCGCGGCGTGTTCGCTCCCAGCGACATCGGCGGCACGCTCGAGGCGCTGTGCCGCGGCCAGGCCAAGGGCCGGCGTGGCAACGAGCGCACTGTGTTTAAATCGGTCGGCACCGCGCTGGAGGATCTGGCGGCGGCGATGCTGGTGCTTGAGAACTCGGGCGGCAAAAAAAAAGACACGAACCCTTGAAATCCAGGGGTTTATGTCTCTTCGTGTTGGTTTGCGAAATGTAAGCTGGTCAGAGCCGGAATCGATAAACCTCTTGAAACCGCCATGGATGCTAGGTTTGTTGATGATCGATCGGAGGAGTGCCCCTAAAAATGCCCCTAAACAAATATTCTCCTCAACAGTGGTATGGCTCGGCGCAATCCCAGTTATTAAATCACGTTACCTTCGCTGCTTTCTTTGCTGTGCGTGGCCGTTTCGCGGCGTTCGCAGCTGTACCCGCGTTCACGGCCTGTGGGTGGTCGGCTGCTACTGATTGAAGACCAATCCGACTTACACCAACCAAGATCGGTGGGAAGGGGCAAACCACCATCAGCTGCAGCAAAGGTAGCGCCCATCTGAAATTCCACGATTGTGGACCAGTACCCCCCTCTGTTATTCCAGCGTGCTTGATGAGCATCTCGCATATTTCCTGAAGTGTAAATATGTTCGGCGCCTTATCCATGTTTCGTCATTCCTACAGGTAGAAGCGTTGCTTCGCGGGTGGAGAAGAAAGATGTCTCAATTAGCATATTTGTCATGATCTTATGCTGGGCGTTAGGGGCCGGCAGTACGACCTCCCATCTATCTGGGCTGACCACTTTGAAGGGAAGAATCGTCTGAAGAGTTTTGCGTACGCAGGAGCACGGGAACGGTGTCGCTGCAACGGGGCGCCCGGACGACTCTGCCATATACGCTGGCCGTATGCGTGCTGCTTGGTGCTGCTTGATGCTGTCGCACTGGAATGGCACGGCGACCATGCCGTCGAGATCGCCACTGGATGCGTCGAGATTAACGTGACGTTCGGCGAAGCACGCGCCAATCCGGGCTTGGCAAAGCCACGGCGATGGTCTGCGGCCGCGAATGCACGCACCACACCAACAATTCCGCCGCTGTACTTGATCGTGGCGTCGGCAGCACAGTGTTACTGGAGCACGCCCGCTGGCTTACCAAGGATGAAGCGCCCTTCTCCGGCACCATCGCCTTGGGTGCAAGGAGCTTCCGTTTTTGCCCGTGTAAAGCTGACATCAGAAGGTTTGTCATTTCTCAATAAAGGCGTCGAGTCCGTCGATAGAATCAGTCTTGTTGCAAGGCAAAATCTTGCAGCATGTTATGGATTTATATTCGGGAAGGCGCATGAGCGAGATGGAAGCACGCATTTGTGACTCTCTTCAGAACACCAGCCGGTACACGTCTCTCTATCGATTGAGACAAAAACCAGCGCCCTTTCGCAATCAGCGAGGAGGAATTGCCGTAATAACCGCCATAATGATTATTGGGCTGGTTGGCATTTGCGGCTTGGCGTTAGATCTGGGGCTCATCTATAACCGAAAAGTCGAACTGCGCAATGTAGCGAACGCCGCAGCGCTGGGCGCCGCGAAGAAGCTCAATGGAACTCCCAGCGGTATCAATGCTGCAGTGGCCGCTGCCGCAAGTGCCGTAGCGGCCTTGAAATACCAGTATGACACTACCGCTTTCAGCTGGTCTGACTCTGCAATCAAGTTCAGCACGTCCCCCGACCCGCAGGGTGCCTGGGTAGACGCTGGAACAGCCGCTGCAACGCCAGGGCGATTCTATTATGTCAGGGTCAGGACAGATCAACTACCGGATGCCGGCAATGTCCGCACCTTACTCATGGGCGTGGTGTCGCCTGATTTCGTGACAGTGACCGTGGCCAGCGAGGCGACAGCCGGACGGGCTACAATCGACGCTGCTCCCTTGGCCGTTTGCGCCATGTCAAACACGCCGAACTCGTCGCGCGCCAACCCACCAGGGCCCCCTGAACTGGTCCAATATGGCTTCCGGCGCGGGGTCAGTTACGACCTCAACAACCTTGCGCCTACGGGGGTAGCACCAGTATTGCGGGCAAACTTCCTCGTGAATCCACTTGCGCAGCCCGGCACGCCTGGCTCCGCGGCGGATGTGCAACCGGCGTCAGTCGGACCATACGTCTGCACTGGAACGCTAGGTATTCCACGCATCACAGGCGATACCATTGCAGTTGTTCCGGCGTTTCCGCTCGCATCCTTGTACAAGCAGCTCAACTCTCGTTTTGATCAGTATGCAGATGGTCTTTGCAACTTCCACGCCGCCCCTCCCGACGTGAACGTCAAGTCGTATTTCTCTTCGGCCATACCCTGGATGACCATTCCCCCATCGCCAACAAGTCAGCAGACCGCATTGTGTAACGGGGGCGCCGCGGACGTGACATGCACGGCGCCGGGCCGCACGAAGCTGCAAACAATTGCCGACTTGCCCGCTCCCGGCGGTCCTGCTGCCCAATATGGCCCTGTGTGGGCGTACGCCAAAGCCGTGCCGTTTACAACATACTCCCCCGGCGTTCCAGAGCCTTTGCCAAACGGTTACACGACGTTTACAACGGCCTCCTGGTCAAACTTGTATGGAGGCCAGACATCCGCGGGATATCCGGGAGGCTCGTCGACGCCGTACAAGGCACTCACCGGCGTAAATTTTTCTGCCCCGAGCGCGGCGCACAGGCCCGGCGCGAAAGGCCGGCGCGTCCTGAATGTGCCACTACTCGACTGTGCACCAATGCCGAGCAACAGTGCAACTGTCCTAGCGATCGGAAAGTTTTTCATGACAGTTCCGGCCACTGCCAACACCCTGGCCGCTGAGTTTGCAGGAGCGGTCCCCGTCGATAGCATTGGAGGCAAGGTGGAGCTCTTCCCATGAACAATCACGTATTGAAAAATGCTTGGAACCAGCGTGGGGTGGCAGCAGTCGAGTTTGCGATCGTCCTACCAGTACTTATGCTTGTGATAGCGTTCACCTTGTTTTTCGGACGCATACTTTGGCACTACACAGTCGCTCAAAAGGCGGCGCATGATGCCGTCATCATGTTGGCGAATGCGACGACCCTGGAGATAGCGACGAGTAGGCCGGACGGTGAGGACGTCGGGATCGCCACCTTGGCGAAAGCGGTAGCTGTAGAGGAAATTGCTGAGCTAAATCCCGGGATGGTGGCACCTCGCGTTGAAGTCTACTGCGACAGCTTAGCGTGTATCGGTGGGGGTGTACCCACCCAGGTCAGGGTAGTAGTGAGGATGAAGATGTCGGACATTTTTCTCGGCGGGTTCTCCGATCAGGTTGGGGGTAATGAAGGTGTGTGGATACGTGCGGACGTCAGGATGCCTTATGTCGGCAACTAAACGCCCAATAGGCAATTCGTGCAGGCGCAAGCGGCTTCAGCGGGGCGCTGCCGCAGTCGAGTTTGCCCTGGTAATCGTTGCTTTCTTCATAGTAGTGTTTGGCGTAATTGAATTGGCTCGTCTCATGTTTCTATTTAATACGCTTCAAGAGGTAACTCGCAGGGCAGCGACTGCAGCTTCAAATACGGATTTCACCAACGCCGGCAAATTAAATAACGTCCGACAATCCGCTATTTTCCGCAGCTCAGCAGGTGGACTGGTGCTGATGAAGGAACTGACTGACGAATCGATACGGATCGATTACTTGTGGGTGCGCCGCGAGACCGATGGCGCTCTGACAATGATGCCGATCCAGGCGGGCGCTCTCCCGTCCAGCCCAGCCGCCAACCGAAGAGGATGCCTGGTTGATCCCAACAGCGAATCATGCATTCGAATTGTGCGGGCACGGGTGTGTCAATCTGGCATTTCACCCAATTGTGAACCTATGCAATTCCAGGGTATTGTTCCCTTACTCAATTTTTCAATGCCGTTGACCATAGCGACGACCTTAGCGAAGGCCGAATCGCTTGGGATCTCATCGAATGCGACTCCGTGACCGGCGGTACCTACAATGTCGTACGCTGCGCGCGGGCGTAGCAGCAGGCGAAAGCAAAACCGGCCTTGCCATGAAGTTCGGCGCGGCGGCACGATCATTCGCCAGCCGAGCGCTGCGTGGCATGCAAAATGCCAATGCGCTGGTTGCCTAGCCAGTCGGCACTAGGGGTTGAATCGAATACCATGATGATGCTGATGCTGATGCTGATGCCGAGTCGTTGAGCAGCAAATATTATTTGCCGCGGGGTTGGCAAGGCCGAATAGATTTATTTGGCCTTGCCATGCAAATGGATGACTTCAGCCCCCGCCCTCAACGTGCCCAAATAGTCCGACCAACGCTGCATCATATTTCGCCGCGCTGGCAGGTGCGCTGTCCGGTTGTAGGCGCGGCCGTTCGGGTCTTTAACAGCGTGGGCCAGTTGGTGCTCGATCAGGTCAATGCGCTCGTCCAGTACCTCGTCCATGATCGTGCGTGCCATCGCCCGGAAACCATGCCCAGTCATTACTTCCTTGGGGTAGCCCATACTGCGCAGCGCCACGTTAATAGTGTTATCGCTCATGCAGCGCGCGTCAGTCCGAACGCTGGGGAACACATATTTGGTGTGGCCAGAAATGGCCTGGATGCCGCGCAGTAGTTCCAATGCCTGCGTGGACAGCGGCACGAGGTGATCACGCTTCATCTTCATTTTCCTGGCGGGGATATTCCACTCTGCCTTGTCCCAGTCAATTTCCACCCACTTCATGGACCGAAGTTCACCAGGGCGCTGGAATAGCATAGGTGCGAGCTTGAGGGCGGCTGTGGCGTAGGGGTGGCCGGTGTAGACATAAATTGCGCGCAGCAGCTCGGCAACCTGCTTCGGGTCGGTAATGGCGGCATAGTGCGCTTCCGGCACGGCGGCTAGCGCATCGCGAAGGTCGACCGTAACGTCCCGTTATGCCAGCCCGGAAGCGACGGCGTGCCGGAATATCTGGCCGCAGATCTGCTTGATCTTGTGTGCCGACTCGATGGCGCCACGCGCTTCAATTTTTTGCAATGCCCCCAGCACGTCGCGCGGTTTTACCGTGGATATCGGCATCCAGCCGATTTCGGGGAAGATGTTCTTTTCAAGCCAAAGCAGTGTTTTTCGCCTGCGTGCTTTCGGCGCGCTCGGCCGCAGTCTTGTTGAGCCACTGGCGCGCCATTGCTTCGAAGGAGTTGAGCGCCGCCGCCGTATTGGCCAGCTTGACATCGCGCTTGGCCTGCCCAGGGTCAACATCGGTCGCTTTGAGTTGCCGCGCCGCTGCGCGCGCAGCGCGCGCTTGGGTAAGGCTAACCTCGGGGTAGGCGCCGAACGAGAGGCGGCTTTCCTTTCCCGACGACTGCATAAATTTCATGCGCCAGAGCTTTGATCCTGAGGGAGTGATCTCCAGGTACATGCCGCCGCCGTCGGCCAGCTTGTAGGGCTTCTCCTTGGGCTTCGCGTTCTTCACGCGCATGTCGGTCAGCGGGGCGACGAGACGGGGCATTTTAGGGGCAGCCTTTGGGGCAGTATCAGCAAATGCCCCCGATAGTGCCCCTAAACTAAGTGAGTGCCAATTGGCAAACTCGGGCATCCTGAGCGTAAAAAAGCCCCTAAGCGTTTGATTTCTTAGGGGCTTTTTGGCAAACTTTGGTAACGTTGGTATGTAAGCTGGTGCCCAGAGCCGGAATCGAACCGGCACGCCGCGAAGCGGCAGATTTTGAGTCTGCTGTGTCTACCAGTTCCACCATCCGGGCAGCACGACAGCACTACATACGCAAGAGCAGGATTATAGACGACCGCGGGCTAGAAAACGAGGGTTTTATGCAGTCCGATCGTTGTGGCGCAATCTTCGCGCGGCGCCGCCTCAGTTGATCAGCTTTTGCTGCAGCATGCGCAAGGTAAAGATCGGGCCGTCAATGGTGATCGCGTGCTCGCTCATGGTGACGGCAATGGCGTGTTCCTTCCAGTGGAACAGGCCCGTGCTGCGGCTGTAGCGGCGGGTGTGGCCGGTCACGGGCAGCTGCGCGCTGTAGCCCATCGACACGATGGTCTGGTCGAGCGTCTTGAGAAAGTAATGGGCGTGGAAGCGGGTCACCACCTGGAATTTTCCGGGCAGGGCGGCAAACAGTGGCGCCAGGCCGCCCAGCAGGACCGGCACGATGATGTAAGCCACCGGTGCTGTCGGATCGATCGCCATGAACAGCAAGGCGATGCACGCCAGGCCGGCGCATAGCGTCACCGCCAGCGACAGGGACTGGCCCCACGACTGGAGCGGGCAAAAAAATCGGAAACTATCGTGCGACCGGACGACCTGCGACAGCGATACGCTTTTCATGATGAGCTCCCCAAATGGACCCGTTAACCCTCAGTCATTCTCGGCGCCATCGCCCTTAGCGAATTGATATTTATCAATTCTCATGGCAGTGTCCGGTTGGGGGGGGGCGTGGGCGCCAGCGCGCCATCACGCCGTTACGTCATCAGTAAGAAATTTTCGCCGTGATCTTCATGTGGCCGGCACCGTGGCGCGGCGGTACAGGCGAAAACGTTCTTCGCGGTCGTACGGGCGCCGGCCTTCCCACAGCAGCAGCCAATGCTTGCCGCGGAAAGCTTGCTCAACTTCGCGGGAATCCTTCAGGTTGGTGCTGTCCTGCAGCAGCAGCAGGTCGCACTGGACGCCTTTGACCCCGGCGAAGGTGAGCCCGCCATAGAAGGCGAACGAGGCGCGCTGGGCCGGCGAGACGTTGGTGGCAATGCAGCCGCCGCCTTCTCCTTCGCTGTTTGGCAGGTTGGCGGCAATGTGCCGGGCCACGCTGCGGTAGCTCTTGCCGTAATTGAGCTGGGGCAGCAACAAGGTCATCATTAGCACCCAGAACAGGATCAGGCCGCCCGACGACAGCACCACGGCGCGCCACAGCACGGCCGGATGGCGCGAGATGCGCCAGTGCACCAGCACGAACCAGCCGATGGTGGCGGCAGCGGCCACCAGGAAGGCGACCATCCCGAATTCGCTCTGGAAATCGGGCGCCAGGCGCGCTGAATTTTTGGCCAGCTGCGCCGGCCAGCCGGTTAGCGTGGCGATCCACCACAGCCATGCCAGGCCGGCGATCATGGTCAGCACCATCACCGAGAACCAGTCGATGGCGTTGATGGCGCCGCGCTTCATTGCCGGCAGGCCAAACGCGGCCATGATGGCCAGCGGCGGCAGCAGTTTGAGCAAGTCGCCACTTTCGGGCGCCGGGTCGAGCAGGACCAGCAAGGTCAAGGCACCCACAAAGCTCAGCGGCAGCACGATGTGCAGCAGCCGGCTCTGGCGCCGCCAGGCGTAGATCGCCCAGCCGGCAAACGGCCAGGCCGGCCAGAAAAACCACAGCCCGACTCGGCAAAACGCCTTGAGCGAATGCCAGCTCGGCCAGCCGATCTGGTTCAGGTTCCACCTCTGCCAGGACGCGACCGGCGATAGCTGATAGGGGTGCAGTGTTGCGGCCGGCAAGATCCACACCAGCGCCAGCAGCAGTGCGACGAGTGCGGCAATGGCCATGTCGCGCAGCGTGCGCCCGGCCGGCATGTCGAGGAAACGGGTGCACAGCAACAAAGCCAGCATCAGGGTGCAGGGCGACAGCCAGCCGCGCGTGAGCGTCAGGGCGCCCAGCGCCAGGCCGATCAGGCCGGCATTGGCAGTGCTCGGCGCCTCGACGTAGCGCACCGCGCGGTATAGGAAATACGCCAGCAGCGAGCCTTGCAGCGTGACGGCCAGCGTTTCGTGGCTGTTGACCAAGAGGCCAAGGCAGCCGAGATAGATCAGCAGCGCGGTGTCGGCCAGGGTGCGGCCGTAGTCGTCCGGCTCGGGCTGGCCGCCGAAGGCCAGCCGCAGCGGCTGGGCATCGGCGCGCCGGCCAAGGTGAAAGGCGGTGTACCAGACCGACAGCGCACCGGTCACAAAAATGCCGATGGTCGAGATGCGCGCGGCCATCACGTCGCCGACCAGCCAGCCGAACAGCTTGATGCAGACGGCGCCCAGCCAGAACGCCAGCGGGCCTTCGTCGAGCGCCGGCAGGCCGGCGATGTTGGGCACCAGCCAGTCGTCCAGGCTGCCGTGCGCCATGGTCCACATGATGCCGTAGCTGGCGGCGTCGTCCTTCCACAAATCGCGCCCGATCAGCCCGGGCAGGATGTACAGCAAACCCAAAGCGAAGATGGCCCAGCGGGGCAGGGCCAGGGTGGCGGCGGCGGAAAGACGGACTGGCTTCATCGATAGCATTTGTGGCGGGCACAGCCCTTGACTCGAATAAGTGGGTAGTATCCGCGAAAAAAAAGCAGCCGGAGCTGCTTTTTTCACATGCGGCGGAAAACTTAGCCGTTTGCGACGGCGGTCTTGGAGCCGACAGCGCCGAATTTCTGGCGGAATTTCTCGACGCGGCCGGCCGTGTCGACGATCTTGTGCTTGCCGGTGTAGAACGGGTGCGATTCAGCCGATACCTCGATCTTGACCAGTGGGTACTCTTTACCTTCGTGAGTGATTTTGTCACGGGTGTTGATGGTCGAGCGGGAAACGAATTTGAAGTCGCACGAAACGTCGTGGAACACGACATCGCGGTAATCTGGGTGAATATCTTTACGCATGGTCTTGCCTCTTAAAAGTTGGTAGCCAAACTGCACTTCGGCGGTCGTCTTGCCTCTTGACCCGATTGCTGATCACTTGCCAGGGGTTAAATACTGCAACCGACGATTATACAGGCGTTTTAAGGTATCAGGCAATAAACGGCGGCCCAAGGCGCCAGTCAGCGAAAAAGGACACCGCGGCGTCCTTTTGGTGATGGTGCAGCAGGGGTTTCATGGGGCACCGCCGCATGTCTGCAAAACGGCCTGGCCATATCGGCCAGGCTCCCCGCGGGTTTTATCCGCCCCTTCTCATCAGGTCGAAGAACTCATTATTGTTCTTGGTCGCCTTCATCTTGTCGAGGATGAACTCCATCGCTTCGATCTCGTCCATCGAGTACAGCAGCTTGCGCAGGATCCAGATCTTTTGCAGTTGGTCCGGTTTGATCAGCAGCTCTTCGCGGCGGGTGCCCGACTTGTTCAGGTTGATCGCCGGGTAGACGCGCTTCTCGGCCAAGCGGCGCTCGAGGTGCACTTCCATGTTGCCGGTGCCTTTGAACTCTTCGAAGATGACGTCGTCCATGCGCGACCCGGTTTCGATCAGGGCGGTGGCGATGATGGTCAGCGAGCCGCCTTCCTCGATGTTGCGGGCGGCGCCGAAAAAGCGCTTCGGACGCTGCAGCGCGTTGGCATCGACACCACCGGTAAGCACCTTGCCAGATGCCGGGATGACGGTGTTGTAGGCGCGCGCCAGGCGGGTGATCGAGTCGAGCAGGATCACCACGTCTTTTTTCATCTCGACCAGGCGCTTGGCTTTTTCCAGCACCATCTCGGCGACCTGCACGTGGCGGGTGGCCGGCTCGTCGAAGGTCGAGGCGACCACTTCGCCGCGCACCGAGCGCTGCATTTCCGTTACTTCTTCCGGGCGCTCGTCGATCAGCAGCACGATCAGGGTGCAGTCGGGATGGTTCGCGGTGATCGCGTGCGCCATGTGCTGCAGAATGACCGATTTGCCCGATTTCGGCGACGCCACCAGCAGGCCGCGCTGGCCTTTGCCGATCGGCGCGATCAGGTCGATGATACGGCCGGTGATGTTTTCCTGGCCCATCATTTCGCGCTCGAGGCGCAGTGGCTCGTTCGGGTGCAGCGGGGTCAGGTTCTCGAACAGGATGCGGTGCTTCGACGCTTCCGGCGACTCGCCGTTGACCTTGTCGACTTTTACCAATGCGAAATAGCGCTCGCCGTCTTTCGGGGTGCGCACTTCGCCTTCGATCGAGTCGCCGGTGTGCAGGTTGAAGCGGCGGATCTGCGACGGCGAGATGTAGATGTCGTCGGTCGAGGCCATGTAGCTGGCGTCGGGCGAGCGCAAAAAGCCGAAGCCGTCCGGCAGCACTTCGAGGGCGCCGTCGCCAAAAATTTGTTCGCCTGACTTCGCGCGCTTTTTCAGGATCGCAAACATCAGTTCTTGTTTGCGCAGGCGGGCCGCGTTGTCGATATCGAGGCCAATTGCCATCTCGAGTAGTGCGGAGACGTGCATCGCCTTCAGTTCAGATAAGTGCATGAGTTGGGTCCCGTGACGGGAAATAAAGGTAGGGGAGGGAGTTGCGTGGGTTTATCGGGGCAGGAGGAATTCAGACGAAGCTGAATCACTTCCCAACCGGATCAAAACGACAGTGCGGGCGCGCTGCCGTCGCATATCATATCAGATGTTGCTGTCGATGAAGGAAGTCAGCTGGCCCTTGGCCATTGCGCCAACTTTCTGCGCTGCCGCGACACCGTTCTTGAACAGGATCAGCGTTGGGATGCCGCGGATGCCGAACTTGGCCGGCACGGCCTGGTTGGCGTCGACGTCCATTTTGGCGATCAGGATCTTGCCGTCGTATTCCTTGGCAACTTCCTCGAGGATCGGCCCGATGGCCTTGCACGGGCCGCACCATTCGGCCCAGAAATCGACCAACACCGGACGTTCCGACTTGAGGACGTCGACTTCGAAGGATGCATCGCTGATGTGTTTAATATTTTCGCTCATGTCTTGCCTCAATAGAGGGTGGGGATCAAATACGCCTAGGACTGCCGAATGATCGCTCGGCACGCCGGCGGGCTTCCTTTTTTGCAACACTCTTGCAACACACTTATGGTGGCGACGGAAAGCGCTATTTCAATAAGCGGAAGGGCGGCGCGGGGGCGTCAGGCGGGGGATTAGACTAAATAATAACCTATTTTTAAAAAAAGAGAGACGCTTCGTGTGAAAAGTTGAGTTTTGTGCAAGCGCGGATGCGGCGGCCGAACTTATTGCATCCTGGCGATGCTTAGCTGACGCTGCCCGTATACTGAACCAGAGCGCCCGGGTGCCACATCGTCACCACCGACGCCACCTGGCCCATCGAGGTGGTGCGGCGCCTGAGCACCAGGCAGCTCTGGCGCAGCTCTAGCGCCAGCATCTCGGCCACCTCGCGCGGCGCCGGCAGTGCTTCGATGCTGTAGATGGCGCCTTGCAGCGGCGCCGCCTGCATCAGGTGCTCGTTCGGCGTCATCACGGAAAAATTTTGTTCCAGGTAGCGCGGCGCGCAAGCCGGATTGACCCAGCGGTCCTCGACCTGGATCGGCGCCTCGTTATCGAAGTGGACGATCACGGAATGGAACAGCGCGCTGCCCGCAAGCAGGGCGAACTGGTGCGCCAGCAACTCGCCGGCGTGGCTCGATTCGAGCAGGCGCAGGCTGCTGCGGTGGACGTGGCCGCGGGCGCGGATCTCGTCGGCGATGCTTTTGATCTCGACCAGCGTGGCCTGATATTTTTTCGGCGCGACAAACGTGCCGGAACCCTGGCGGCGCGTCAGCACCTGCTCGGCCGTCAGCTCGCGCACGGCGCGGTTGACGGTCATGCGCGAGACGCCGAACTGGCGCACCAGCGCCAGCTCCGACGGCACCACTTCGCCTTCCTTCCAGGTGCCGGCGGCGATCTCGCCCACCAGGTAGTCTTTGATGCGCTGGAAAATAGGCGTGCTGTCTTGCGCGATCTGCTCGTCCAAACTACCCTCCGAAGGTGCGGCCGAAATGCCGATTCTAGCACTTCAATTCAAAAGCAAGACGCGGGGTTTTTTTCGCCACGCCGCGGCGCAGGATGGCGGTTCGCCACAAAAACACAGAGGAACATGATGCACACAAAAACGCTCGCCGCCGCGGCAGAAACGATGACCGTGAAAGGAGAATTTTCCGCCGGCTACGGCTACGGCACCGACGCCGAGCGCTGGGACGCGCTGCAACGGCGCGACGCCGGCGCCGACGGCGTATTCTGGTATTCGGTGAGCAGCACCGGTGTCTATTGCAGACCGTCGTGCGGCGCGCGCGCGGCCTTGCGCCGCAACGTGCGCTTCCACGACAGCTGTGTTGACGCCGAGCAGGCCGGATTTCGCGCCTGCCTGCGCTGCAAACCCAAGCTGGCGCCGCTGGCCGAACGGCACGCGCAGGCGGTGGCGCAGGTTTGCCGCCTGATCGACGCCGCCGCCGAAACCCCCGACCTCGACGCGCTGGCGCAGGCCTGCGCCATGAGCCGCTTCCATTTTCAGCGCGTCGTCAAATCGCACACCGGCATCACGCCGACAGCGTTCCGTGGCGGCGGCAGCGGTTGCGCGATCCGCTTTGCCATCGGCGCCTGTTCGCTCGGCGCGATCCTCGTGGCCGCCACCGACAAAGGCATCTGCGCCATCCTGATGGGCGACGACCCGGACCTGCTGGCGCGCGACCTGCAGGACCGCTTCCCGCGCGCCGAACTGCGCGGCGCCGACGCCGATTTCGAGGCAACCGTGGCGAAGGTGGTGGGACTGGTGGAGGCGCCGGCCATCGGCCTGGACCTGCCGCTCGACGTGCGCGGCACCGTTTTCCAGCAGCGCGTGTGGCAGGCCCTGCGCGCGATTCCTTCCGGCGCAACTGTCAGTTATGCCGAATTGGCGGCGCGTATCGGCGTGGCGGCAGGCGCGCGGGCGGTCGCCGGCGCCTGCGCGGCGAACCCGATCGCGGTGGCGATTCCCTGCCACCGCGTGGTGCGCCAGGACGGCGCGCTGTCGGGCTACCGCTGGGGCGTCGAGCGCAAGGCGGCGCTTTTAAAGCGCGAGGGCGGCGCGTAATGCAGCTTGACCGGCTCAACCGGCTCGACTGTGAAAAAGTGAAAAAGGAAAAAGGGGTCTGACCCGGTTTTCAGGAAACATATGCATTCCGGGTAAGTGTGAATGACCAGTTTGACCATTTTGCAAATTTCTATACACTCTGTATTACTGTTTCCCATATTGCTGTCCATCCTGACGACCGGAGAAAAATCGATGCGCCTGTTTCCCTTGCAATGTTCCTTGTTTGTTGTTGCCTCCCTCGCTGCCTTGAACACCGCGCAGGCCGATACGGTGCTCGATCACGCCAACGGCTACACCCTCAACAGCAAAAACGAACTGGTGCGGTTCACCGCGCTCGCCTTCGACGACAGCGGCCGGATCATCGCGGTGGGCAGCGCGGCCGAAGTTGCAGCGTACGTGAACGCGAAGGCGCCGAAGGCGAAGCACATCGACATGAAAAACAAGACCGTGCTGCCCGGGCTGATTGACGCCCACGGCCACATCTTTGGCCTGGGCGACATGCTGACCCAGCTCGACCTGTCGAGCAGCGCGTCGCTGGCCGATGCGCTCAAGGCGACGGCAAGCTACGCTGCCGCCAATCCGGGCCAGAGCTGGCTGCGCGGGCGCGGCTGGAACCAGGAGATCTGGAAGCTGGGTCGATTTCCGACCGCCGCCGAACTCGATGGTGCGGTGCTCGAGCGCCCGGTGTGGCTGGAGCGGGTCGACGGCCACGCCGGCTGGGCCAACAGCGCCGCCCTCAAGCTTGCCGGCATCACCAACGGCACGCCCGACCCGGTTGGCGGCAAGATCGTGCGCGATGCCGCCGGCAAGGCGACGGGCGTGCTGGTCGACGCCGCCCAGGACCTGGTCAACAAGGTGCTGCCGAAACAGACCGAGGCCGCCGCGCGCACAACGCTGGAGCGCGCGCTGGCCGAAATCGCCCGCGTGGGCCTGACCAGCGTGCACGACGCCGGCATCGACACCGGCAACGACCGCCTGTACCGCGATTACGCCGACCACGGCAAGCTGACTGCCCGCGTGTACGCGATGATCGGCGGCACCGAGCGCGACTTCGACGTGCTTGCCAGCGCCGGTCCGCTCAAGTCGTACGCCAACGACATGTATGCGCTGCGCGCGGTGAAGCTGTACGCCGACGGCGCCCTCGGCAGCCGCGGCGCGGCCTTGAGCGCACCCTACAGCGACGAACCGAAGTCGCACGGCCTGCTGTTTCGCGGCGACGCGCAGATGCGCGCGATGATGGAAAAGGCGATGCAGAAGGGCTATCAGGTCAACGTCCACGCCATCGGCGACGCCGGCAACCGCCAGGTGCTGGGCGCCTACCGCACACTGGCGCCAGCCACCGGCGGCAGCCTTCTGCGCCACCGCATCGAGCATGCACAGGTGGTGGCACCGGCCGACATCGCGCAGTTCAAAAATATCGGCATCATCGCGTCGATGCAGCCGACCCACGCCACGTCCGACATGAACATGGCCGAGCAGCGCATTGGTCCCGCGCGCATGAAGGGCGCCTATGCCTGGCGCAGTTTCATGAAGCAGGGCGCGCGCCTGGCTTGCGGTTCCGACTTCCCGGTCGAGTCGCCCAATCCGTTCTACGGCATCCACGCCGCCGTCACGCGCCAGGATGCGGCCGGCATGCCCGCCGGCGGCTGGCATGCCGAGCAAGCCATGACGCTGACGCAGGCGCTGCGCTGCTTCACGCTTGACGCCGCCTATGCCGGCCACCAGGAAAACGCCATAGGCTCGCTCGAGGCGGGCAAGTGGGCCGACTTTATCGTCATCGACCAGGACCTGTTCAAGATACCGGCCGCGGCGATCCGCAACACCGTCGTGCTGCAAACCTGGGTCGCCGGTCGACAAGTGTACGGCCAGAAATAAGCGGGTATGCAGGGCGCGATAGGGCTGATACGGCACCGAAAACCGTTGACCATCTTGTATAGACAACTTAGACTCGAGCGACTTCACTTATCGACGGAGCTGCCATGAACACCGATGCGAGCCAAGATTCCGACCTGCGCCTTGATCCGCGCTTCGACCCTACCCGGGTCATCCGCGCGCCGCGCGGCACCGCGCTGTCGTGCAAGAGCTGGCTGACCGAGGCGGCCTACCGGATGCTGCAAAATAACCTCGATCCGGAGGTGGCGGAGCATCCCCAGCACCTGGTGGTATACGGCGGCATCGGGCGGGCAGCGCGCAACTGGGCCTGCTTCGACCAGATCCTCGCCTCGCTGCGCACCCTGGCAGACGACCAGACCTTGCTGATCCAGTCGGGCAAACCGGTCGGCGTGTTCCAGACCCATACGGACGCCCCGCGCGTGCTGATCGCCAATTCGAACCTGGTGCCGAAATGGGCCACCTGGGAGCATTTTAATGAACTCGACCGCAAGGGCCTGTTCATGTACGGCCAGATGACCGCCGGCAGCTGGATCTACATCGGCACCCAGGGCATCGTGCAGGGCACGTTCGAAACCTTCGCCGAAGCCGGGCGCCAGCACTTCGGCGGCGACTGGGGCGGGCGCTGGATCCTCACCGCCGGCCTGGGCGGCATGGGCGGCGCCCAGCCGCTGGCGGCCAGCTTCGCCGGCGCCGTGTCGCTCACCATCGAGTGTCAGCAGAACAGCATCGACTTTCGCCTGCGCACCGGCTACCTCGACATGCAGGCCGACGGCATCGACGACGCCTTGGCGCGCGTGGCTCACCATACCGCCAGGCGCGAGGCGGTGTCGATCGGCCTGCTCGGCAATGCGGCCGAGGTGCTGCCCGAGCTGGTGCGCCGCGCCAAGGCCGGCGGCATCATGCCTGACCTTGTTACCGACCAGACCTCGGCCCACGACCTGATCAACGGCTACCTGCCGGCCGGCTGGAGCGTAGCCGAGTGGAAGGCGGCGCAGAAGGATCCACTTGAACACGCGCGCCTGCGCGCCGCCGCCGCCATCTCCTGCGCGCGCCATGTGCAGGCGATCCTCGACTTCCATGCGATGGGCGTCCAGGCTGTCGACTATGGCAACAACATCCGCCAGGTCGCCTTCGACCAGGGCGTGGCGGACGCCTTCTCGTTCCCCGGTTTCGTGCCGGCCTATATCCGGCCGCAGTTCTGCGAAGGGCGCGGGCCGTTTCGCTGGGTGGCGCTGTCGGGCGACCCGGAAGATATTTACAAGACCGACGCCAGGATCAAGCAGCTGTTCCCGGCGCAAAAGCAGGTGCACCACTGGCTCGACATGGCGCGCGCGCGCATCCCGTTCCAGGGCCTGCCGGCGCGCATCTGCTGGCTGGGCCTGGGCGAGCGCCACCTTGCCGGCCTGGCGTTCAACCAAATGGTGCGCAGCGGGGAGCTGAAAGCGCCGGTGGTGATCGGCCGCGACCATCTCGACACCGGCTCGGTGGCCAGCCCGAACCGCGAAACCGAGAGCATGAAGGACGGCACCGACGCCGTGTCGGACTGGCCGCTATTGAATGCCATGCTCAACACCGCCGGCGGCGCGACCTGGGTTTCGCTGCACCACGGCGGCGGCGTCGGCATGGGCTTTTCCCAGCACGCCGGCATGGTCATCGTGGCCGACGGCAGCGAAGCGGCCGCCAGGCGACTGGCGCGCGTGCTGGTCAACGACAGCGCTTCGGGCGTGATGCGCCATGCCGATGCGGGTTATGAAACCGCGATCGCCTGCGCCGCGCGGAACCAGCTCGATATTCCAATGCTCAAACAAGCATGACTACTGCGACCGAAAACTGGACCCTGACCCCTGGCGCGATGGCGCTGGCCGACCTGCGCGCCGTGTGGGTCGCGCCGGTAACGGTGGCACTCGACGACAGCGCCTGGCCGGTCATCGAGGCGTCCGCCGCCGCGGTACGCGCGATTGTCGCGAAGGGCGACGCCGCCTACGGCATCAACACCGGCTTCGGCATTTTGGCCCGGACCCGCATCGCCGACGACCGGCTCGAGCAGCTCCAGCGCAACCTGATTTTGTCGCATGCGGTCGGCACCGGCGCGCTGTTGGATGACGGCGTCGTGCGCCTCATCATGCTGATGAAGATCGGCAGCCTGGCGCGCGGCTTTTCCGGCGTGCGTCCGCTGATCGTCGAGACGCTTGTCGCGCTATACAACGCCGGCATCATGCCGGCGATTCCCGCCAAGGGCTCGGTCGGCGCCTCGGGCGACCTGGCGCCGCTGGCGCACATGACGCTGGCGATGCTGGGCGTCGGCCAGGTGCGCTTTAACGGCGAGCTGGTGGCCGCTGGCGCCGCGTTGCAGGCGGCCGCCATCGCGCCGGTGGTGCTGGCGCCAAAAGAAGGGCTGGCGCTGATCAACGGCACCCAGGTGTCGACTGCGCTGGCGCTGCATGGCCTGTTCATGGCCGAGCGACTGCTGGAAGCGGCGATTGTCGCCGGCGCGCTCTCGCTCGACGCTGCCAAGGGCAGCGACGCCGCGTTCGACGCGCGGGTGCACGCGGTGCGCGGCCAGAGCGGCCAGATCGCCGTCGCCGCGCTGTACCGCGAACTGGTGGCCGGCAGCGCAATCCGCGCCTCACACCTGGTCGGCGACGAGCGGGTGCAAGATCCGTACAGCCTGCGCTGCCAGCCGCAGGTGATGGGTGCGGTGCTCGACATCATCGGCAACGCCGCACGCACCTTGCTGATCGAGGCTAACGCGGTGACCGACAATCCTCTAATCTTCGCCGACAGCGGCCAGATCATCTCGGGCGGGAATTTCCATGCCGAGCCGGTCGCCTTTGCCGCCGACACGCTGGCGCTGGCGATTGCCGAAATCGGCGCGCTGGCCGAACGCCGCATTGCGCTGTTAATCGACGCCACCTTGTCCGGCCTGCCGCCGTTCCTGGTGCGCGATGCGGGCGTCAATTCCGGCTTCATGATTGCCCACGTCACCGCCGCCGCGCTGGCGTCCGAGAACAAGTCGCTGGCCCATCCGGCCAGCGTCGATAGCCTGCCGACCTCGGCCAACCAGGAAGACCACGTCAGCATGGCCACCTTCGCGGCGCGCCGGCTTGACGATATGGCGCACAATACGGCGGTCATCGTCGGCATCGAATTGCTGGCGGCGGCCCAGGGCATCGATTTCCACCGGCCGCTGGCCAGTTCAACGCACCTCGAACAGGTCCACGCGCAGCTGCGGCGCGAGGTGCCGTTTTACCAAGTCGACCGCTTCTTCGCGCCCGACATCGAGGCGGCAAAGCAGATGGTCATCAGCGGATCCTTGAGCGCCTCGCGCAAGGAACTGTTCTCGACGCTGTATCGATAAGGCGGGCAGACGATGGATTTTCAGTGATGGATTTTCAATTCACGGCCGGCAGCATTGCGCTGGTGGTGTCGATGCCGCACGCCGGCACCGACATCCCCGATGACATCGCCGCGCGCCTGGCGCCGTGCGCGCAGGCATTGGCCGACACCGACTGGCACCTGCCCGAACTGTACGGCTTCCTCGGCGAAGTTGGTGCTTCGACCATGAGCGCGCGTTGGTCGCGTTACGTCATCGACCTGAATCGCCCGCCCGAGGACAGTAACCTGTATCCCGGCCTCGACACGACAAGCCTGTGCCCGCTTGATACGTTCGGCCGCGAGCAGCTGTACCAGGATGGCCAGGCGCCATCGAAGGACGAAGTGGCAGACCGGCTGGCGCGCTACTGGCGGCCGTATCACCGGCAGCTGCGCGCCGAACTCGATCGCCTGCTGGCGCTGCACGGCCGCGTGGTGCTGTGGGACGCCCATTCGATTGCATCAACCGTGCCGCGGTTTTTCGATGGCCGCCTGCCGGACCTGAACTTCGGCACTGCCGGCGGCGTTTCGTGCGCCGCATCCCTGGCCGACGTTGTGATCGCCCCGGCGCGGGCATCCGGGCGCTTTGGCATCGCGCTCGATGGCCGCTTCAAGGGCGGCTACATCACCCGCCATTACGGCGCGCCGAGCGCCGGCGTGCATGCGATCCAGCTCGAAATGTGCCAGAACCTGTATATGAACGAGAACGCGCCGTTCGCGTACCGGCCGGACCTCGCGGCCCAGGTCCAGCCCCTGCTGGGCCAGATGATCGGCGCCGCCGCCGGCTGGGTGCGTCAGTGGACGCCAGCATGAGCGCCAGTGTCAACCCGGGCGCGCTGTTCGCCCGCCACACGCTGCTGGCGCAAGGCTGGGCGGCCGACGTGCTGCTAGAGTGGGACGGCGCAGGAAACCTGCTGGCGGTCACCCCTGGCGCGGCGGCGCCGCCCGGCGTGGAGCAGGCGCAGCTGGTCTTGCCCGGCATGGTCAACCTGCATTCGCACGCCTTCCAGCGCGCGCTGGGCGGGCTGACCGAAACCGCCGGCGACAATCCACACAACCCACACAACCCACACAATCCACACAATCCGGACAGCTTCTGGACCTGGCGCGACCTGATGTACCGCTTCGCGCGCAACATCACCCCCGGCCAGATCGAAGCGATCGCCACCCAGCTGTTTACCGAGTGCCTGCGCCACGGCTACACGGCGGTATGCGAATTCCATTACCTCCAGCGCGCACCGGGCGGCAGCGTGTATCCGCGCCCGGCCGAAACGGCCGAAAGGATCGTCGCCGCCGCGCGCGCGGCCGGCATCGGCCTGACCATGCTGCCGGTGCTGTACAGCCACGCCGGCTTCGGCGAGCAAGCGTTGAGGGGTGACCAGCAGCGCTTTCGCAGCGATCCGGCGCAGGTGCTTGGCATAGTCGACGCGCTCGAGGCCGAGCGCTGCGGCCAGCTCGAAGTCGGCGCTGCGCCGCATTCGCTGCGCGCCGCCACGATCGCGCAAATCCGGGAACTGGCGCAGACGCTGCCGGCCGGCCGGCCGCTGCACATCCACATCGCCGAGCAAGAGGACGAGGTGCGCCAGTGCCTTGCGGCCACCGGCATGCGGCCGCTGCGCTACCTGGCCGAGCACGTTGCGTTGGATGAGCGCTGGTGCCTGGTGCACGCCACCCACATCGACGCCGATGAAGTTGACCGCGTGGCCCGAAGCGGCGCGGTGGCCGGATTGTGTCCGAGCACCGAGGCGAATCTGGGCGATGGCCTCTATCCGCTGGCGCAGTTTATCGCCGCCGGCGGGCGCTTTGGCATCGGCAGCGACAGCCACGTATCGCAAAGCCCGGTCGAAGAGTTGCGCTGGCTCGAGTACGGCCAGCGCTTGCGGCACCAGCGCCGCAACGTGGCGGTGTCGCCGAGCCAGCGCCGGGTCGGCGACTTCCTGTGGCAGGGCGCGCTTGCCGGCGGGGCGCAGGCGAGCGGGCGCAAGGTCGGCGTACTTGGCGCCGGCATGCGCGCCGACCTTCTCGTGCTCGACAGCGAACACCCGAACCTGGAAGGCGTCGCCGTCGATGACGTGCTCGGCGCCTTCATCTTCGCCGGCAACGACAACCTGGTGCGCGACGTGCTGGCGGGCGGGCGCTGGGTGGTGCGGGACGCTCGCCACGTCGACCAGGACGCCATTGCCCGGCGCTACAAACAAACCCTCGTCGCACTGCGGGAGTATCGTTCATGACCATGCTGATTGCGTTTGCCGGCCTGCTTCCGGTGCCGTGGAAAAACGGCGGCGGCAGTACCACCGAGATCTTCGCCCTGCCGCCCGGGGCGCTGTTCCACGATTTCGACTGGCGCATCAGCCTGGCGACGATTTCACAGGATGGCCCGTTCTCGCTGTTCCCCGGCGTCGACCGTACGCTGGCGCTGGTCGAAGGACCCGGCCTGGTGCTCGACATCGACGACAGCCGCTTCATGCTCGACGAGATGGACGCCATCATCGAGTTCGCCGGCGAGTCGGCGGTCCGGGCCAGCCTCGACGGCGGCCCCACCATCGACTTCAACGTGATGAGCCGGCGCGCGGTATGCCATCACAAGTTAGGCCGCCGGCGCCTGGAGGGCTCCTCGGTGTTCGCGCCGCGGGGTGACCGTTCGGTGCTGTTCCTGGCCGAGGGCGAGTCGTTGTCGGTCAGCAGCGAACACGAGCGCGTCGGCCTGGTGCGCTTCGACGCCATCGTGTTCGACACCGAAACCGTGTGGACGCTCGAGACACAGGCGGCGACCGTGTTCATCGTCGATCTTTTCTACCGCTCTCCCGCTGTATGACCGGGGCAACGCTTTTCACCAACGTCCACCTGGCGACGGTGGCCGGTGACCTTGGTGATTGCAACGGCGAACTGCGCGACGGCGCGGTGCGCGTCGAGGGCGGCCGCATCGCCTGGATCGGGCCGCGCGCCAAGGCGCCGGGCAAGGACGCCGCCACCGTTGACTGTGGCGGCCACTGGATGACGCCGGGACTGATCGACTGCCACACCCACATCGTCCACGCCGGCAACCGCAGCGACGAATTCGAAGCGCGCCTGAACGGCGCCACTTATGAAGACATTGCCCGCGCCGGCGGCGGCATTATGGCCACCGTGCGCGCCACCCGCGCTGCCGATGAAACCGAATTGCTGCGCCAGAGCCTGCCGCGCATCGCCTGCCTGCTGGCCGAAGGCGTGACCACGATCGAAATCAAATCCGGTTACGGCCTCGACCTGGCGACCGAAGCGAAAATGCTGCGCGTGGCGCGCCGCGCCGGCGTCATTTTGCCGGTTGGCGTGGTCACCACCTTCCTCGGCGCGCACGCGCTGGCGCCGGAGTTTGCCGGCCGGCCGGACGACTACATCGACGCCGTGTGCACTCAGATGCTGCCGCGGCTGGCGGCGCAAAACCTGGTCGACGCGGTCGACGCGTTTTGCGAGCATATCGGGTTTTCGAACGCCCAGACCGAGCGCGTGTTCGCTTGCGCGCGCGCGCTTGGCCTGCCGGTCAAGCTGCACGCCGAACAGCTGTCCGACCAGGGCGGCGCGCAGCTGGTGGCGCGTTATGGCGGCTTGTCGGCCGACCACCTCGAGCATGTCAGCGAGGCGGGCATCCGTGCCATGGCTGGCGCCGGCACGGTTGCCGTGCTGCTGCCGGGGGCCTGGTATTTTTTGCGCGATACGCGCGTGCCGCCGGTGGCGCTGCTGCGCGCGCTCGGGGTGCCGATGGCGGTGGCGACCGACTGCAATCCCGGCTCCTCGCCTTTGATGTCGATCCTGCTGGCGATGAACATGGCCTGCACCTTGTGGCGGCTGACGCCGCGCGAGGCGCTGGCCGGCTGCACCGTCAACGCCGCCCGCGCGCTCGGACGTCAGGACAAGATCGGCACGCTCGAAGTGGGAAAACGCGCCGATTTCGCACTGTGGGAGATCGACCGCCCGGCCGACCTGGCTTACGCGATGGGCTTTAATCCATGCCGCGGCGTGGTCAATGGCGGCGTACCGCGCGAGCCGGTGGTAAGCTGGCGCCCCTGATGGTTTCTGGAGAACGCGTGCGCACCAAAATTGACACGGCGGTTCGCCGGCTTGCAGTGTTCATCCCTGTGGTGTTCATTTTTATGAGCGGCGCGATGTTGGCGGCCGGCGCTGCGCAGGCCGACGCCAATAAGGTGCTGAAGGTCGGCTCGAAACGCTTCACCGAATCGTACATCCTCGGCGAGGTGCTGACCCAGAGCGCCGCACAACACGGCAAGGCCGAGCACCGCCAGGGCCTGGGCAACACCGCCATTGTGCTGGCCGCGCTGCAGGGCGGCAGCATCGACGTCTATCCGGAATACCTCGGCACCATCGACCTTGAAATCCTCAAAAACGAGAAGCCGACGACGCTGGCCGAGATGCGCGTCGCGCTGGCAAAAATCGGCCTCGGTGTCGGTGTGCCGCTTGGCTTTAACAATACCTACGCGCTGGCGATGCGCGCCGACAGTGGCAGCTTCGCGACGATGTCGGACCTGACGTCTCGCCCCGAACTGAGGTTGGGCCTGTCGCACGAATTCATTGGCCGCGCCGACGGCTGGCCGGGACTGGCCAAGCGCTACGGCTTGCCGCAGCAGCCGCGCGGGCTCGATCACGGCGTCGCTTACGAGGCGCTGGCGCAGCGTCAGGTCGACCTGATCGACATCTATTCGACCGACGCCAAGATCGGCCAGTACGGCTTGCGCCTGTTGGACGACGATTTGCATTATTTTCCGCGCTACGACGCGGTGCTGCTATACCGGCTCGACGCGCCGCGCCGCTTTCCCGCCGCCTGGCACGCGATCGAACAGCTGGAGGGCCGGATTTCGGCCGAGGCGATGATCGCAATGAATGGGGCGGCCGAACTGCAGGGCCGGAGCTTCGCCTTGGTTGCCGCCAACTGGCTGGCCGGCGTGACAGCGACACCGAGTGCGACGGCGGCAAAAGAAGGCGGCACTCTGGCAGCGAAGCTGTTCGACCCGAGCCTGTGGAAACTCACGCGCGAGCATGTCACGCTGGTGCTGTTCTCGGTGGTGCTGGCCTGCCTGGCAGGGATTCCGCTTGGCGTGCTGGCGGCGTTGGCGCCGCGCCTGCGTCACCCGGTGCTGGCGCTGGCCGGGGTGCTGCAGACGGTGCCGTCGCTGGCCCTGCTGGCGATGCTCATAGCGTTCACGGGGAAGATCGGCACGGTGCCGGCGCTGGTGGCGCTGTTCGTGTACGCGCTGCTGCCGATCGTGCGCAACACCTGCACCGGCATCCAGCAAGTGCCGCCGGGCCTGCGCATGGCGGCGCTGGCGCTCGGGCTGAACCGGCGCAGCCGCCTGCTGCACGTCGACCTGCCGCTGGCGCTGCCGGTGATCCTGGCCGGCGTCAAGACGGCGGCAGTGATGAGCGTGGGCACCGCCACCATCGCGGCCTTCATCGGCGCCGGCGGTTACGGCGAACGGATCACCATCGGCCTGGCGCTCAATGACAATGACATGCTGCTGGCCGGAGCGATCCCGGCGGCCGTGTTGGCGCTGCTGACGCAAGGCGTGTTCGAGGTGCTTGAATGGCTGCTCGGCAGGCGCGGGCGAGGCTAGACTGTTGTGGCCGTCTATTGACAAAAATCAACCTGAAACTTTTCATCTGGGTAATTATTGAAGCATTGGTTTCACAGATGCGTTCGATACGTAATTCCAGTCTCCCCTCCCATCCCCAGCGAATGGGTTAGCCCACGGTGGTTTTCAGCCGTGGGCTTTTTTATGATTCTTTACAAAATTACCCGCGCTTGCCGCTGGCCAGTTCCGTCAGCGCGTCGCCGGCGACGCGGCAGATGCGCCATTCCGGCATGACGTCGGCGCCGACGCCCTTGTAGAACTGGATCGCCGGCTCGTTCCAGTCCAGCACCGACCATTCGAAACGGCCGCAGCCGCGCTCGAGGGCGAGCTGGGCCAGCTTGACCAGCATCTGGCGCCCGAACCCTTTGCCGCGCTGTGCCTGCTTGACGTACAGGTCTTCCAGGTACAGGCCTTTGCGCGTGAGGAAAGTCGAAAAATTGTGGAAGAACAGGGCGAAAGTGACGACCTCACCTGCCTCGACACCGACGATCGCCTCGCACGATGGATGCTGACCGAACAGGCCCTCGTGCAGCAGCGCTTCGGTGGCGATCACCAGGTGTTCGAGCTTTTCGAACACGGCCAGTTCGACAATCATGGCGTGGATGTGGGCAACGTCGGCAGGGTTGGCGGGGCGAATCGCAAATGGGGTAACAGCGGCGGTGGAAAAAATCATGGAGTCTCGAATACGGGGGTTGGTTGGATGCGCGCGGTTGGGCTTGACACCGTGCGCGGCGCCGGCGCGCGCACGGCCCAGGCCACGCTGGACAGGCACACTACCATGCCAAGCCACTCGAGCGCGCCGGGGCGGTAGTGTTCGAGCTGGATCGACAGCAGCACCGAGATCACCGGCGTGACGACGCCGACGTACACCGCTTTTTGCGAGCCGATCCGGTTAATCAACGTGAAGTAGGCGTTAAAAGCGATCACCGAGCCGAAAATCGACAGGTAGAGCAGGCTCATCCAGTAGTGCGGCTGGGTCGGCAGCACCAGGCGCTCGCCGGAGAGGGCGACCCATACCAGCACCAGCGCGGTGCCCCAAAACATCGACCAGGCCATCGTCAGCAGCAAATTGGGGCACTGTTCTCGCACCTTGCCGACGATCACGTTGCCAGCCGAACTGGCGATCGTTGCCACCAGCGCCAGGCCAAGGCCGAGCAAAAAATGACCGCTGCCGCCTTTCACAATCTCTTGCCAGGCCGTGCCGATCGAGCGCGAAAACAGCAGGCCGACGCCGCCCATCGCGACCGCGCCGGCCGACCAGGTGCGCCAGCCGATCGCGCTGCCGAACAGGATGCGGCTGCAGATCGGCGTCCAGAACACCATCAGCGCGAACAACACCGCGACCAGCGCCGAGACCAGGTACTGCTCTGCGTTGTAGGTGCACAGGTACGACAGGCAGAAGGTCAAAAAGCCCTGCAGCATCAGCCAGCGCTGGGTGCGCCATGGCAGGCGCAGGCGGTCGCCGCGCAGCAGGCACCAGGCAAACAGGGTGGCGCAAGCGATGCCGAAGCGGTAGGCGACCGAGACTGCCGGCGCGACTTCGCCCAACTGCAGGGTGATCGCCCAAAAGGTCGAGCCCCAGATCAGCGAGGCGATGGCAAACAGGAGAGGTGAGGACATCGCGAAAGTATACGAGCTTTCGAAGTTTCTTGTTGGCATTACTATAAAAACGACAGTTATCGTTATCCAGTTTGAGCTGCGACAAACCGGTTGCCAACGATTTTTTGCGTCGCGCAGCCATCGGTATCATGGCTAAACCGTGCAAAAGGCCAGCTCATGAAACCGTCACTCAGCCTCAAAATCCTTATCCTGCTCGGTTATGTCGCGCTATGCACGATGCTCGTGCTGCTCAATTGGCAGGGCGACGCGCCGGCCGTCCTCGATTACCAGGGTTACAGGTAAGCGGGCGGCCGCGTTCAGTACGCGACGTTCAGGCGCCGGAACAAAAAGCTCAGCACGAACAGCGGTCCGATCAGCAGGTAGCGCAGGTCGTCGAAGAACGATGGCTTCTTGCCCTCGATCTTGTGGCCGATCAACTGGCCGATCCAGGCCAGCACGAAAATGGCGATCGACAGCGGCAGCACGGTCGCCGGCGGCAGCGCCCGCAGCAAGGCGAGCATCAGCAGCGTCATGACCAGCATCCCCACCGCGAACGGGCGCGAGAGCTGAAAGTAGTACCACAGCGCTGCCAGGCTGACCGCCACCGCGGCCAGTGGATGAACCCACCAGACGATCCCCAGCAAGGTGAACACGATCACCGGCACGCAGACGAAATGAATCAGTTCGTTGGTGTGGTTGCGGTGACTTTCGCCGTATTTCGCCAGCAAGGTGTCGATATTGCGCGCCTCTACCCGCGTTTTCGCCGTTTGTTGCATGCGATGCTCTCCGTTGGCTTTTTATAAATGCCTGCACAGTCTACACTCGGATAGAATCGCCGCATGATTAAACCTGCCTCGCCCACCCCCGGTCTGACCGGTTTGGCACCGGTGGTCGCCGCCAACACGCGCATCCTGATCCTCGGCAGTTTCCCGGGCGCCGCCTCGCTCGCCGCGCAACAGTATTATGCGCATCCGCGTAACCAGCTGTGGCCGATGCTGTCCGTGCTCACTGGCGAGGACCTGGCCAGGCTGCCCTATGCCGAACGCTTGCCGCGATTATTGGCGCACGGTGTCGGCCTGTGGGATGTCCTCGGTGCCTGCGAACGCGAAGGCAGTCTCGACTCGAGCATCCGCAAGCCTGCCGCCAACGACTTCGCGCGTTTGCGCACCCTGTGCCCGGCGCTGGAAATGGTCGGCTTCAACGGCCAGACCTCAGGCAAGTTTGCGATGCAATTCGCCGCCGCCGGCTACCGGACCGTCGTGCTGCCCTCTACTTCGCCGGCGCATGCAGCGCTGTCGTTCGATCGCAAACTGGAGAGCTGGTGGCAGCTGTTGGCGCTCGATGAGGATGCTCGCATTGTTTTTTAGCGCGTCGGCGTTACCACCCGTACCACCGACTCCAGGTAATCGACAAAACCCATCCGCAGATACAGCAAGTGGGCGGCTTCGTTGGCGCGCATGACGTGCAGGAACGGCGTCTCGCCGCGTGCCATCTGGCGATGCACCAGCTTCGCCATCAACTGGCGCGCCAGTCCGCGTCCCTGAAAGTCGGGATGGACGCAAACGCCGCTGATTTCGCGCAGGCCGGCTACGTGCATCCGCTCGCCGGCCATGGCGACCAGTTGCTCACCGTCGAAATAGCCGAAGTAGTCGCCCAGCTCGATGGTGCGCGGGCCGAACGGACCGGGGCGGCACAGCGCCGCCAGTTGCACCGCCTGGTGTGCGTGCGCAAGGCCCAGTGCAATCGCCGCCGGCGCGCCGTCGGCCGCAGGCGGCGCCGCGTTCCATACCATCCGGTACATGGTCGACTCGGCGTCGATCCGCCAGCCGCCGGGCGAAACGCCGCTCCAGCCTTCGCAATAAAAGTGTTCGCCTTCTTCGCAGTACGGCGCGAGGGCGGCGAAGTCGGGCTGGCGCACATCGGCGAACGCCAGGATGGGCGAGAAGCCGCGCGCGTAGCGGCGCGCACCGCCGGCGCCGGCGGCAAATCGGGCGTGAGGGCCGGTAAGGGTATGCCAGAAAATCCGGTCGAGGAGGGCAGATCGTTGCATGTCGCGGCGCTCGGCAGAAATTGTAGATCGTCACGGCAGGCGCCGCGTGCTTGCGCTATTCGGCGAAGCAGTCGAGCAACTGGTCTAGCAGGTCGGTGGCCTCGTCGTCCGACAGGCCGAGATAGGCGCAGGCGCGCTCGCCGCCCTTGTTCCATTCGGGCGATTCGCGGTGGCCCTGGTATGCCTGCAGCGCACGTTCGGCCAGCAGCGACAGCGCCACCAGCGAACGCACCGCGTCGTCGCTTGCGGCATCGTCGATGACGGCGTAATCGTGATGATGCAGGATGGCCCAATAGACGCCTTGCGGCAAGCCCCAGTTGCGCGCCAACAGGCAGCCGATGGCAACGTGGTTGGTGCCGTGGCGCCTGTCTTCGATGTCGCTGAAGCAGCGCGTCAGATCGGCCCCCGCCAGCGCCAGCGTCGCCGCGTAATCGTCGAACCGACCAAGCAGCAGTGCCACGCCGGTGTCGCAGAACAGGCCGAACGTGTGGGCGACGTCGGGCGCGCCAATGCGCAGCCGGCGCGCCAGGAATACCATCGCCTGCGCGCGCCGGGTAGACAGGTCCCAGAACGCGGCCAGTGCGGCATTGTCGGCGCCGATTGCCTGGCGCGCCAACAGCCCGGTCATCAGCGCCGCCACCTGGTCGATGCCGAGCAAAGCGATGGCCTGATCGACCGACTTGGCCTTGCGCTGGCCGCCGTAGAACGAGGAATTGGCCAGCTTGAGCAAGGCGGCGGCGATGCCGACGTCGCTGACGATGATGCGGCCGATGGCGTCAAGCGACGGCTCGTCCGACGCCAGCTCGCCCTGCAAGTTGGCGAGCAGGCTGGGACGGGGAGGGATCCGGATCGACCTGATCAGCGCCTCGACCGGGTCGGCGCCTGGCGGCGCCAGCACTGCAGCGTTATTCATTTTTCGGATAATAATGCCATGGGAAAAGATTTACTACTATAAACCAACTCCCTGCTGCCTGCACCCAACTTGCGCAATCTGTGGCGTAGCGGACAGAACAGTGTGATGCCGCGCGCTAGACTCGGGGTATGACAAACACATCGAACACGAGGTTGGCCGGTATCGACTTTTATGCCCCCTCGCACGAGGTAGCGCGGCAGCTGATGGGGGGTACTGCTGCTGATCGACGGTGTCGGCGGGCGCATCGTCGAGACCGCGGCCTACGACAGCGAAGAGGGCCATGGCGCGGGGGCGCTGATCCGCGCTCGAGCCGCTGGCCGGGCTCGATGCGATGCGGTCGCGGCGCGGCCAGGACGCCGCTCGCCTGCTGTACTCCGGTCCTGGCAGGCTGTGCCAGGCGCTGGCGCTGGCGGTGCCGTGGCGGTTCGCTCTGGCCGGCTCGCGTTTTTTGCGCCGACCCTTTTGAGCCGGCTCAGGCCTTTTTTCTGGTGCCGCGCGAATTGGTCGAATTGGTTGAATTGGTTAAATTGTTCAGGATCCGCGGCGCGGCGCCACGCATGCCGCTGTTCGGCGCGCGGCGTTCGTCCGGGTCATGAAAACCGTCGTTGTCAAACGCGCTATCTTGCTGGCGCCGCGGGTCCGGGTCAGACGCTTCATCTTCGCCTCCCATCTTGAAGATCGCCACCGCCTGCCCCAGGTTGATGGTCTGCTCGTGCAGGCTGGCAGCGGCGGCCGCCGCCTGTTCCACCAAAGCGGCGTTTTGCTGCGTCATGTCGTCCATCTGGCCGACCGCGTGATTGACTTCGGCGATGCCGTCGGCCTGCTCGGAACTGGCAACGCTGATGCGGGCGATGATGTCGTTGACCTGCTGCACCGAGGCGACGATATTGCCCATGCTGGCACCGGCCTCGTTGACCGAGGCGCTGCCGCCGTCGATGATGGCAACCGAGGCGGCGATCAGCGACTTGATCTCCTTCGCCGCCGCCGCCGAGCGCTGCGCCAGCGTGCGCACTTCCGACGCCACCACGGCGAAACCGCGGCCCTGCTCGCCGGCGCGCGCCGCCTCGACCGCCGCATTGAGCGCGAGGATATTGGTCTGGAACGAGATGCCGTCGATCACGCCGATGATCTCGACGATCTTGCGCGAACTGGCCTTGATTGACTCCATCGTGCTGACGGCGCGGTCGACGGCCTTGCCGCCGTTCGCCGCCAGCGACGCCGCGCTGGCCGCAAGTTCGGTGGCAAGCCGGGCGTTGTTGGCGTTTTCCTTGACCGCCACCGTCAGCGTTGCCATCGCGCTGGCGGTCTGCTCGAGCGAGGCGGCCTGCATTTCGGTGCGGGTCGACAAATCGAAGTTGCCGGTGGCGATTTCCTGTGACGCAGTGTCGATCGAACGCACCGAGCCAAGGATGCTGCGCAAGGTGGTCGTCAGCCTGGAAATAGTGTGGTCGAGCGCACGCGAGGTGGCGGCGATTTCGTCGCGTCCGTCGTTGACGGCACCGATCGTCAGCCGGCCTTCGGCCAGTTCCCCTACCACATCGGCGATCGCGCGGATATCGCCCAGCATGGCGCGCCGCACCAGGAAGGTGGCCAGCATCGACAGCGTGATCGACAGCAGCACCAGCGCCGCCATCGTCAGCACCAGGGTGCGAAACTCCGACTTGGCCGCGCCGAAGGCGGCTTCGCTGAGGGTGCGTTCGAGCGTCGACAGTTGCAGCAGTTGGCTGTTCAGCAGGCCGAACTCCTTCTCCGCCTTGCTCATCGACGCGGTGGCGGTTGACTGGTCGACCTGCGCCAGCTCGATCGTTACCAGCACGCTCTTGCGATAACCCGCCAGCGCGGCGCTGCAGGCATCGATGATCTTGCGTTCGGCCGGATCGGCAACCGC
>Ga0326735_1000011_pt1 | contig 34809 bp, 31 predicted proteins | sample 37_GP2_1092_FD_207945 | JGI IMG/M metagenome (GOLD analysis project Ga0326735, IMG submission 207945) | Glacier ice microbial communities from Ngari, Tibet, China - 37_GP2_109.2 | ecosystem: Environmental > Aquatic > Freshwater > Ice > Glacier | place: China: Ngari, Tibet | collected 2018-07-31
TGCGGCGCCGATACAAGGTCATTCGCCGACCAATTTTATGCGTTCGCAGCACAAGTCCGTCCAGTTTGAAGGGGGAGATTCCATTTCTGGAAAATTCCGTCTTTTGCCGAACAACGCGACGGAGCCATCGACCCTGCCTGTTCCATTAAAAGTGGATAATGGGCATCCTCTTACTCATGGTTACCGAATGACATTTGCTTGTTCCGCCTTGCTCGTGCCCGGCGCCCGCCCCATCCTGCGCCTTTGCTGCGTCAGGCAGATGCACGCATGACCACCATGCAACTAGTCGGCGCCGTCCTGTTCGGCTGCGCCCTGATCCACACATTCGCCGTCAAGACGTTCGGCGTGCTGGCGCGCCGCCATCCGCGCCACGCCGGGTTGTTCCACCTGCTGGGCGAAGTCGAAGTCGTATTCGGTTTCTGGGCCTTCGTGCTGGTGCTGGCGATGGCGCTGCTGGCGGGCGGCAAGACGGCGCTCGAGTACGCCGAATCGCGCCACTACACCGAGCCGCTGTTCGTGTTCGTGGTGATGGTGGTGGCCGCATCGAAGCCGGTGCTCGAGAGCGTGCGCGCCGGGCTCGCGGGGCTGGCGCGGATGGCGCCGGTGCGCACCGAGCTGGCGCTGGTGTGGCTCGGCCTGGCACTGGTGCCGCTGATCGGCTCGCTCATCACCGAGCCGGCGGCAATGACCCTGGCGGCGCTGGTGCTGGCGCCGCAAATTTTTCGTCCTGGCATTCCCGAGTGGCTTAAATACGGCGCCCTTGGCGTGTTGTTCGTCAACGTTTCGATCGGCGGCACCCTCACCTCGTACGCCGCGCCGCCGGTGCTGATGGTGGCCGGCGCCTGGGGCTGGGACAGCGCCTTCATGGCCAGCCATTTCGGCTGGAAGGCGGCGGTGGCGGTGGTCATCAACGCCACCGGCATCAGCCTGCTGCTGCGCCACCACGTCGACGCGCCGCCCTACGCGGCGGCGGCCGACGCCGCGCCGCCCGAGCTGGTGCCGCGCATGCCGCGCCTGGTCGCGCTGATCCACCTCGGTTTCCTCGCCGCGGTGGTGATGCTGGCCCACCATCCGGTGCTGTTCATCGGCCTGTTTTTGCTGTTCCTCGGTTTTACCCAGGCCTACGCGCGCTACCAGGATCCGCTGATCCTGAAGGAAGGTTTACTGGTCGGCTTTTTCCTGGCCGGACTGGTGGTGCTGGGCGGCATGCAGCAATGGTGGCTGCAGCCGCTGGTGTCCAGCCTCGGCCCGACGGCACTGTTTTTCGGCGCGCTGGGACTGACTGCAATTACCGACAACGCCGCCCTGACCTATCTCGGTTCGCTCATTTCCGGCCTCGGCGACGACGAAAAGTATATGCTGATGGCCGGGGCGGTGGCCGGCGGCGGACTGACCGTGATTGCGAATGCGCCCAATCCGGCCGGCGTGGCGCTGTTGCGGCGCGGCTTCAACGACGAATCGATCGGCGCGCTCGGCCTGCTCCTTGGCGCGCTGGCACCGACAGCGGTTGCGGCGGCCATGTTTCTGCAATAAAGTTACGCTACATATTCGAGTCCCGCGGAGGCAGCATGAACGACCCTGTCCTGGCCAGCAAGATGGTGATGATCGCCCACTGCGTCGCTCGCGCGCGCGAAGAATACGACAAGGACCCGATCACCTTTTTCGGCGACATCACGCGGCGCGACGCCGCCACGCTCAACGTGCTGCGGGCGTGGGAGGCGGCGGTCGAAATGGGCGACGAAGTGATCGGCACCCATGCGCTGGGCACCCCTGGCGACGAGCGCGAAGTGTTCACCCTGCTGGCCGCGGGCGGCTGGATCGATGCGGCGCTGGCCGAAGACCTCAAGCGCACCAGCGAATTTTGCCGCGCCGAATTCGATTACCAGGCCGCGCCGCTGCCGGCCCTGGTGACCGTCGTCAAGCGCGGACTCGACGGCCTGCAGGCGTTCGCGCTGGCGCTGGTGACGCGCGAAGCGAAAGAGAACAGCGAAGCCGGCGCTTCAGGCGCTGCGCCGGTGGCGTGAAAAGAAATCGAGCATCATCTTGCCCGCTTCCGGCCCGCGCCCGGAATTGAACGCCACCTTGCCGTCGCCGCCGCTCCACGCATGCTTGAGTTCGGCGATGCGCGCGACCCGCAGCATCACCTTGCGGCCGCGGTAGACGTCGCGCAGCTGATAGCCGTGGCGGCGCCTGTTACCGGGCTTGAGCGCGAGCTTTTCAACGCTGTCGGCCGGCAACGCGTTGACCAGCATCGCCTGGCGCGCCAGCTGGATCTGGTTGATGGGACGCACCACATGGTCATCCTCGCCCTGGATCAGGATGGTTGGCAGCGGCGGGAACACGGCGCCGGACCCGGACACCGTTCGCTTGTCGAGCATTTCCTCGATCGCGCCATCAACGCGCGCGCCGGCGCCGTGCTGCATCACCCCCAGCGCGCCGATGGTGCTGTGGCCGGCGCCGAAAATTGGCCCTGAGTGCAGGCCCAGGGCGGCGAACAGCTCGGGATGGTTGAGCGCGACGATGTTGGCCATGCCGGCACCGGCCGACATGCCGCAAATATAGATGCGCGAGCGGTCGATCGGATACGCGGCACTTACCTGGTGGATGATGCCGACGATCAGCGGCACGTCGCCGCCGCCCTGCTGGGTGGCACGGTCGTACCATTTCCAGCAGCGGCGAGGATGGGTGCCGAGCGCCTGCTGGGGATACACCACCGCGCAGCCGGCGCTGTCGGCCAACTGATTCATCCGGGTTCCAGCGGCAAACGAGGTCGCGGTCTGGTCGCAGCCATGCAGCATCACGATCAGCGGCAGGCTTGGTGCGGCCACCGTTTGCGCCGGCGATCGGTCGGGAAGATACAACCAATAGCCCAGGCGCCGCATGCGCATGGGATTGCCGCCGCTCGAGCCCGCATAGTGGGAAGCGAGCCATTTGCCTTCGGCACGGGCCGCCACCATGGGATGGGCGGGCTTTGACTTGAGCGGAGCAGTGCTGGTCGCAACCGTGACCGCCTTTGGCGTCAGCCTGGGCTTCGCTTTTCGCTTCGGTTTGGGCTTGGGCGGCACCAGCAGGGTGCCGATCGCGCGGGCGACCGAACGCTGCTGCTTGTTTCCCGCTCGCAGCAGACTGCGCAGGAAGAGGCTACTTGCTTTTACCATCGGAGCCTGGTGAGCGGCGTATTGAGGCACGCAAACAGGTACGCCGCGAACGAGCGGGTCGGGATCGATTTGGCCAATGGGCCGGCGTTGTTGCAGCGCGCTGTGACGAACATTATGGGAAGCCTCCGTGTTTTGTACCAGAATAGCTACGGCACAATTGCCCATCTGTGCGGTAGCGCGCATAGGACAAAAACGCAACGAATTCTGGGAGGCAATCGCTTTCTCACCGCTTCCACACGATTGATGCGGATCAAAAGACAGCGCAAAGCGCGCCTTATCTTAGGAGACGCGGAGCGACGCACAGGCGACGCACCCCATCATATGAGGAGATCAATCGTGACTTTTTTAAACAGGGACAAGTACGGCATGTACCAACAGGGCGCCAGCGGCTCACGGGGCCCGGGGCCTGCGCTGATGGGCGCCGACACCTTGCTGGGCGAAGACGTCATCAACGCCGAGCAAGACAGCCTCGGCGACATCAAGGAAATCATGATCGACATGCGCAACGGCCAGGTCGCCTACGCGGTGCTGGCCTTCGGCGGCATGCTCGGGGCGGGTGAAAAATTGTTCGCCGTGCCGTGGCAGGCGCTGCAGCTCGACACCGTCAACAAGCGCTTCGTGCTCGATGTCGACAAAGAGCGGCTGCAGTCGGCGCCCGGCTTCGACGCCGACGCCTGGCCCGACATGACCGATGCCAGCTGGGCCAACCAGGTCAACACATTCTACGGCACCGCCCCGTCGCGCAGCGCAAGCACGGGCACGAATATGGCGGGCGCCATGGTGGGCGGCGCCCTCATGGGAGCCGGCGCGGCCAGCATGGGCGCCGGGCATGCAGGCTCGATGGACGAAACTGAATCCACCCTCGACAAGGCAGCATTAGGGGAAGCAGCAACGGGACCGGAATGAACAGTCGCGCACGGTAAAGTGCTGCGACGCTTTGCTACGCCTCAGGCGCCGGTTCAATCAAGCCCTCCCATCACCGCTGCATCGACTCCCACACCTTTTGCAGGCGCTTGGCCGACACCGGCATCGGCGTGCGCAATTCCTGGGCGAACAGCGACACCCGCAGCTCTTCCAGCATCCAGCGGAACTCGGTCATGCGGGGGTCGGTGTTTTTACCGGCCTGCACCTTCGAGATGCGCAGGAACTGGCTGGCCGCGCCGTTCCACTCGGCCATCGATTTCGCATCGCGCACCGGGTCGGCACGCAGCTTTTCGATCCGCACGTTGACCGCCTTCAGGTAGCGCGGGAAATGCGCCAGCTGATTGAACTCCGTCTCGGTCACGAAACGCTTGTGGACCAGGGCTTGCAACTGCGCCTGCATGTCGGCTGCCGCCTGCGGCTGCACGCCCTGCAGCTTCTTCGGCAAACCGTGGAACTCGGTGAGCACCAGCGACACCAGCCGCGCGATTTCATTGACCAGCAAGCCCAGGCGTGACTTGCCCTCGTCCTTGCGCTGGTTGAACGAAGCTGCATCGCCAGGCAAGGGATCCTGCAGGCAGGCGATGTCGATCGCCTTCTGGATGATCTGCTCGCGCAACTCTTCCTGCGAACCCATCGCCATGAACTGCATGCCCATCTGCTGCATGGCGGGGATGTTTTTCTCGACGAACTTGAGCTGTTCCTTCAGTTGCAGCGCGAACAGGCGGCGCAGGCCGATGCGGTGGGTGCGCGACGCCACTGCCGGGTCGTCGAACACTTCGAGGTCGCAATGGGTCCCCTTGTCGACCAGCGCCGGAAAGCCGATCAGGGTCAGCTTGCCCTGCACGATTTCGAGCAGCTCGGGCAATTCGCCGAACGTCCACGCGGTCAGGCCGATATGGGCGCTGGCCTTCGGCGCGGCCGACGCTACGCCAGCAGTACCAACAGCGCCAGGCGCGGCGCTTTTGGCTTTGCCGGCAGGGGCCGCAGCCGCCAACGGCGCCGCCTGGGTCGTCGCCTCGGCCAGTTTCTGGAAACTCTGGCGCGCCTGGCCGCCGAATTCGGCCTGCAGGTTGGCCAGGTTGCGGCCCATGTCGAGCTGGCGGCCATGCTCGTCGATCACCTTGAAATTCATGAAGTGATGGGCCGGCAGGGTTTCGAGCTTGAAGTCGGTGCTCATTACCGCCAGGCCGGTGCGGGTGCGAACGTCGGCGATGATGGCATCTAACAGGTCGCCGCGGCCGAACAGGCCGGCATCGAACATGCGCTCGCAAAAGCGCGCCGCAAAATCGGGCAGCGGCACGCAATGGCGGCGCAGTTTTTGCGGCAGCGACTTTAAAAGCAGGTGCACCTTCTCCTTCACCATGCCCGGCACCACCCACTCGGCGCGCTCGCGCGGCAGCTGGTTGAGCGCGAACAGCGGCACCGACAGGGTGACGCCGTCGCGCAGGCTGCCCGGCTCGAAGTGGTACGTCAATCCCATCTCGATGCCGGTGACCGTCAGCGTTTTCGGGAACAGCTCGGTGGTGACGCCGGCCGCCTCGTGCCGCATCAGCTCTTCGCGGTTGAGGAACAGCAGCTTCGGATTGTCGCGCGTGATGTCCTTGTGCCATTTTTCGAAGCCGGCGCCATTCACCACGTCGGCGGGGATCAGCTTGTCGTAGAATGCCGCGATCAGGTGGTCGTCGACCAGCACGTCGAGCCGGCGCGACTTGTGTTCGAGGTTTTCGATCTCCTTGATCAGCTTGTGGTTGTGGTCGAAAAACGGCGCGCGCGTGTCGTAGTCGCCGCCCACCAGCGCTTCCTGGATGAAGATCGAACGCGCCTCGAAGGGATTGAACTGGCCGTAGTGGATGCGGCGCTGGCTGTACACCACCAGGCCATACAAGGTGGCCTTTTCCGACGCGGTGACCTGGGCGGCGCGCTTTTCCCAGCGCGGCTCGCCCCACGATTTTTTCAGCAGGTGGGCGCCGACGCGCTCGACCCACTCGGGGGCGATCTGCGCCACGCAGCGCGCGTACAGCCGCGTGGTGTCGACCAGTTCGGCCGCCATCACCCACTTGCCGGGCTTTTTCAGCAGCGACGAGCCGGGCCAGATGTGGAACCGGATGCCGCGCGCGCCCAGATACCCGGCGCCGGGTTCGTCCTCGCCTTTGAAGCCGATGTTTCCCAACAGGCCCGTGAGCAGCGCCGTGTGCAGGTTCTCGTAGGTGGCCGGCAGTTCGTTGAGCCGCCAGCCCTGTTCCTTGACGATGGTGAGCAGTTGCGAATGGACGTCGCGCCACTCGCGCAATCGCACCTGCGACAAAAAATTGGCGCGGCACGTTTCCTGCAACTGGCGGTTGGTTTTCTTGTGCTCGATCGCGGTTTCGAACCAGCGCCATATTTTTATGTAGGTGAGGAACTCCGACTTCTCGTCGGCGAACTTCTTGTGCGCTTCGTCGGCCGCCTGCTGGTGCTCCATCGGCCGGTCGCGCGGGTCCTGCACCGACAGCGCCGAGGCGATGACCAGCATCTCGGTGAGACAGGCGTTCTCCAGCGCGGCCAAAATCATGCGCCCGACACGCGGATCGAGCGGCAGCTTGGCCAGCTTGTGGCCGAGCGGCGTCAACCCATTGACGTCGTCGACCGCGCCCACTTCCTGCAGCAGCTGGTAGCCGTCGGCGATCGCGCGCCCTTGCGGCGGCTCGATAAATGGGAACGTTTCGACGTCCGTCAGGTGCAGCGCCTTCATGCGCAGGATGACCGCCGCCAGCGACGAGCGCAAAATTTCCGGCTCGGTAAATTTGGGCCGCTGCAGGAAGTCCTGCTCTTCGTAGAGCCGGATGCAGACGCCGTCGGCGACGCGCCCGCAGCGCCCGGCGCGCTGGTTGGCCGCCGACTGCGCGATCGGCTCGACCTGCAATTGCTCGACCTTGTTGCGAAAACTGTAGCGTTTTACGCGCGCAAGACCGGCGTCGACGACGTAACGGATGCCCGGCACGGTGAGCGACGTTTCGGCGACGTTAGTGGCCAACACGATGCGGCGCGCATTGCTGATTTTGAAAACGCGTTCCTGCTCCTCGACCGACAGGCGGGCGAACAGCGGCAGTATCTCGACGTGCGGCGGATGGTGCTTGCGCAGCGCCTCGGCGCAATCGCGGATCTCGCGCTCGCCCGGCAGGAACACCAGCACGTCGCCGGAACCTAGCCGGCACAGTTCATCGACGCCGTCGACCACTGCGTCCATCAGGTCGCGTTTTTCGCGTGCCGCCTGCGCCTTTGGCGCCGGCTTGCCGGTGTCGGGAGCGCCGGTCAGCACCTGTTCGCGCTCGACCGGGCGGTAGCGCACTTCGACCTGGTACAGCCGGCCCGACACTTCGATCACCGGCGCGAGCTTGCCGCCAACGCCGAAGTGGCGCGCGAAGCGGTCGGCGTCGATCGTGGCCGACGTGATGATCACCTTCAGGTCGGGCCGGCGCGGCAGCAGCTGCTTCAGGTAGCCAAGCAGGAAATCGATGTTCAGGCTGCGTTCGTGCGCCTCGTCGATGATGATGGTGTCGTAGTTCTTGAGCAGCGGGTCGGTCTGGGTTTCGGCCAGCAAGATACCGTCGGTCATCAGCTTGACCGAGGCGCCCGGCTGCAGCGTGTCGGTGAAGCGCACCTTGAAGCCGACGTGCACGCCGAGGGGCGAGCCGAGTTCCTGGGCGATGCGCTTGGCAGTCGACGATGCGGCGATCCGGCGCGGCTGGGTATGGCCGATCATGCCCTTCTGGCCGCGCCCGAGTTCGAGGCAGATCTTCGGCAGCTGGGTGGTCTTGCCGGAGCCGGTCTCGCCCGACACGATGATGACCTGGTTCTCGAGGATCGCGGTGGCGATGTCGCCGCGCCGCCCCGACACCGGCAAGTCCTCGGGGAAGGTAATCGGAGGCAGCGGCGTGCGCAATGCTTCGCGCGGTGGCCGTGGCGATCGTGGTTCGCGGGGCGCCTGCGGCTGGCGCGGCTTGTGCGGCGCGGGCGGCGCGACCGGTGAATCGGTCGGCGCGGAAATTGGCGGCGGTGTGGCGGGCAAACCCTTGTTACTTTGTTCTGACATTGTTTTTACATGTATTTAGCGCGCAAGTCGCGCAGCGAATTATAATGCGGCAAATGGAAACCCCTACCCAATTCGTCCAATGGCTGCGCTCAGTCGCGCCGTACATCCACGCATTCCGCGGCAAGACCTTCGTCGTTGCCTTCCCCGGTGAACTGGTGATGGCCGGCGCGCTGACCGTGCTGGCCCAGGATTTGTCGCTGCTGGTTGCTCTCGGCATCCGCGTCGTCATCGTCCACGGCTCGCGCCCGCAAGTGGCCGAGCAACTGGCGCTGCGAAACGTCGAGGGCCGCTTCCACAACGGCATCCGCATCACCGACATCGCCGCGCTCGAGTGCGCGAAGGAAGCGGCCGGCGAACTGCGCCTGGACATCGAAGCGGCCTTCAGCCAGGGCTTGCCGAACACGCCGATGTCGAATGCCGCCATCCGTATTATCTCGGGTAATTTCGTCACAGCGCGCCCGCTTGGCGTAATCGACGGCGTCGACCTCGAGCTGACCGGCGTCACCCGCAAGGTGGCGGCCGAGACGATCCACCCGATCCTGGCCACCGACAGCGTGGTGCTGCTGTCGCCGCTGGGCTTTTCGCCGACCGGCGAAGTCTTCAACCTGACGATGGAAGACGTCGCCACGTCGGCCGCCGTCGCCCTGCAGGCCGACAAGCTGATCTTCATCAGCGAAACGCCGATGATGCAGGATGCGGCCGGCCTTGAAATCCGCGAACTGTCGTCGCACCAGGCCGAAGCGGTGCTGCAAGCCGGCTTCCTGCCGGCCGACGCCGCCTATTACCTGCAACACGCGATCAAGGCCTGCAGCAGCGGCGTCGACCGCGCCCACATCGTGCCGTTCGCGATGGACGGCTCGGCCCTGCTCGAACTGTTCACCCACGACGGCGTGGGCACCATGATCAGCCACGAAAACCTCGAAAGCCTGCGCAAGGCGAACATCGACGACGTCGGCGGCATCATCAAGCTGATCGAGCCGCTCGAGGCCGACGGCACGCTGGTCAAGCGCGGGCGCGAACTGATCGAGCGCGAGATCGACAATTTTTCGGTGATCGAGCACGATGGCGTGATCTTCGGCTGTGCCGCGCTGTACCCCTTCCCTTCGGCCAAGATGGCCGAAATGGCCTGCCTGACCGTCAATCCCGAGGTGCAGACCCAGGGCGACGGCGAACGCATCCTGCGCCACATCGAAAACCGCGCGCGCGCCGCCGGCTTCACCAAGCTGTTCGTGCTGACCACCCGCACCTCGCACTGGTTCCAGAAGCGCGGCTTCGTGCCGGCCACGGTCGATGCGCTGCCGAAGGACCGCCAGCACATGTACAACTGGCAGCGCAAATCCCAGGTCCTGATCAAGCCTTTATAATCACGCTTTCCCCTACTATCCCTCCCTAGGAGCACACATGGCCCGCACCGTCCATTGCATCAAACTGAACAAAGAGGCCGAAGGGCTCGACTTCCCGCCGTATCCGGGCGAGCTGGGCAAACGAATTTACGAGCAGGTGTCGAAAGAGGCTTGGGCCGCGTGGCTCAAGCACCAGACCATGCTGGTCAACGAAAACCGCCTGAACCTGGCCGACCTGCGCGCCCGCAAGTACCTGGCGGCGCAGATGGAAAAACATTTTTTCGGCGAAGGCGCCGATGCGGCCATGGGGTATGTGCCGCCGGCGGAGTAATTAGCAAACGAAGTCGTCGCCGCGCATGCGGCGACGACTTAGATCACATCGCCCTGCACTGCCTCAATTCACAGCGCGCCATGAACACCTTGCCGCTGCTGCACACCATCCTGTAGACCTCGACTGGGCCCGGCTCCGTCACCAGCCCCGCCCCCTCGTTGCTCGAGCACGCCTGAAGCTTGCCGAGTTTTTCGACCGTCACCGACGATATCCCCGGCCGGAACGCGATGCGCTCGATCAGCTGGGCCGGTGCCGCCTGCGCGACCGATGGCGCCGGCGCCATCGGCGCGGTTGGGGATTTCACGATCGCACAGGCGCCCAGCAAGGACGCGCACGCCACCAGCAAGGCCAATCGCCTCATCAGTGCTCCTTGAATCAAAAAGTAAGCGTTTTGACGCCGTCGCCGGTGCCCAGCAGGCAGACGTCGGCGCCGCGTAGCGCGAACAGGCCGACCGCGATTACGCCGGGCACCTGGTTGATTTCCCGCTCGAGCGCCACCGGATCAAGGATGGCCAGGCCCGCCACGTCGATGATCTCGCCGCCGTTGTCGGTAATGAAGGCCTGGTCGCTACCGGCGTTGGTGCGCATCGTACGCAGCTTCGGCTGGCCGCCGAGGGCGGTCAGCTTGCGCATCACGGCCGCGCGCGCCATCGGCAATACCTCGACCGGCAGGGGAAACTTGCCCATCACCTCGACCAGCTTGGAGCCGTCGGCGATGCAGATGAACTTGCCCGACACCGACGCGACAATTTTTTCGCGCGTCAGCGCCGCGCCGCCGCCCTTGATCATCGCGCCGCTCGCGGTGATCTCGTCGGCGCCATCGATGTAGACCGCAATTGAGGTTACCTCATTGAGGTCGAACACGTCGATGCCGTGACCGCGCAGGCGCGCAGCTGTCGCTTCCGACGACGCCACTGTGCCCTTGATGCGGTGTTTGATCTTTGCCAGCTCGTCGATGAAGAAATTGGCGGTCGAGCCGGTGCCGACGCCGATGATTTCACCGTCGACGACGTAGTGAATGGCCGCCACGGCTACCGCTTGCTTGAGTTCGTCTTGGGTCATGAATTCGGGAAGTGAGAGAAGAATGCCGACATTTTAACGGATCAACCGTAGCGCGACCGCCTGGCAACCATAAATACCTTTGTCGGACAGCAAATGTAAAGACGCACCAGCGCGCGCCAGCGCAAACAGTATTCCTTTTTGGAAAATTTCCAAATGGAACCATGGGACAATGTCCTACGCCTTAAGTTAATCAGAGGGAACCAGAAATGAACGATTCCAAAACCGTCCTCGTGGTCGACGACAGCCGTGTCTCCCGCATGATGGCGCGCCAGTTCATCCTCGCCAGGCAACCCGGCTGGCTGGTCGAGGAAGCGGCAACCGGCGAGCAGGCGCTCGAGATGGCGCAGGCGATGTCGCCGGTGCTGATCCTGGTCGACGTCAACATGCCGGGCATGGGCGGGCTGGCCGCCGCCGGCCACCTGCGCGTCATGTGCCCGCACGCGCACATCTCGCTCGTCACCGCCAACGTCCAGAACACCACCCGCAACCGCGCTTCCCAGATGGGTATCGGCTTCATGGAAAAGCCGATCACGGAGGAGCGCATCCACGCCCTGTTGGGCGCGTTGGAATAAGCATGCTCGAGCTCAGCGAACTGCAGCACGATGCGCTGGTCGAAATTTTCAATATCGGCGTCGGCCAGGCCGCCAGGGCGATGAGCGAGATCGTCAGTGAAGAAGTGACGATGTCGGTGCCGTCGATCCGCTTCCTCAACCGCGCCGACGCCGCCGCCATGCTCGGACACACCGACGGCCAGCGCGTGTGCGGCGTCAGCCAGCATTATGAGGGCGCGTTTACGACCGAAGCGATTCTCATGTTCCCCGAAGACAAGAGTCTCGACATCGTCCGCCTGATGGTCGGCGAGGCGGTGCCGTTCACCGAGTTGAGCGAGATGGAACAGGAGGCGATGAGCGAGATCGGCAACATCATCCTGAACTCGTGCGTCGGCACACTGGCCAACCTGTTCGAGCACGAATTGCGCGGCTCGCTGCCGCTGTACCACCTGGGCAGCAGCGAAGACATCCTCAGCGCCACCGGCGGCCAGGCCGACACCGTGGTGCTGATGCTGCATATCGACTTCATCCTCGAAACCCACCAGATCCACGGTTATGTCGCGTTCATCCTCGACCTCAGCGCGCTGGATGACCTGCAAGCGCAGGTCGACCGTTTCCTCGCCAAAATCGAAGGCAGGGGCTGACATGGACGCTGTTGCAACGATTCATCCGGGCATGCTCGACAGCGTGTTCGGCGTCATCGACCTCGGTGCGGTGGTGCTCGACCACCAACGCCGGGTGGTCTTGTGGAACCACTGGATGAGCCGTCATTCCGGCCACGAAGCGGGCATGGTGGTGGGACGCGATTTCTTTGCCGTGTTTCCTGAGCTGAGGGGCAAGCGCCTCGACAACGCCGTGCTGCAGGCGCTGCGCGACAATTTTCCGGCGGTGCTGTCGCAAACCTTGCACAAGGCGCCGATCCCCCTGTTCGCCAACCACGCGGCGCGCACCAGCGGTGTGCGCATCCAGCAGGCGGTGGCGGTGACGCCGTTAGCGGTGACCGGCGCCGCGCGCCATTGCCTGATCCAGGTCAGCGACGTCAGCGCGGCGGTGCACCGCGAACGGCTGTTGCGCGACCAGGCGCTCGAACTGCGCTCGCAGACGTTTTCGGACGGCCTGACCGGCATCGCCAACCGCCGCCATTTCGATTTGGCGATGGAGAAGGAACAGCGGCGCGCCAAGCGCTCGGCGATCGCGCTGACGATGCTGATGATCGACATCGATTTCTTCAAGGCTTACAACGATCACTACGGCCACCAGCAGGGCGACGACACCCTGATCAGGGTGGCCGGCGCGCTGGCGGCCATGCTGCAGCGCCCGCAGGACCTGATCGCGCGCTACGGCGGCGAGGAGTTCGTCGTGATCCTGCCCGACATGGACAGCGCCAGCGGCGCCAGGGTCGCCGAAAGCTTGCGCCAGCGCATCGCGCAACTGGCGATTCCGCATGCCGGCGCGCCGGGCGGTCACGGTTCGCAGCGCATCACCGTCAGCATCGGCGTGGCGACGCAGGCGCCGCACCAGCCGGTCGAAGTGGCCGCGCTGATCGGCGCCGCCGACCGCGCCCTGTACACCGCCAAGCGGCATGGACGCAACCAGGTGGTGATCGAAAACCCGTAGTCTGCGTGAATCCGCGGGCCGCTAGGCCAGCCCATCGCCGCCCTCCTCAACATGTATGCATGTTGCAGTAATTGCAAAGTTATCGCACACTCTCGATATCGCGCCACGGCGCTTCACCGGGCTCAAGTGTGGATAACGATGAAAATACTCACGAAAAAACGGGTAGTGCTGGCGCTCGGACTGGTGTTGGCCGCCGCCGCCGCCGCCGCCTGGCTGTACAGCAAAAAAGAAAAGCCGCTGCCTGCATCGAAATACCGCACCGTCGCCGTCGACATCGGCAACCTGACCCAGACCGTCAACGCGACCGGCACCATCAACCCGGTGGCGTTGATCAACGTCGGCTCGCAGGTATCGGGCACCGTGGTCGAACTGAAGGCCGACTTCAACGACCACGTAAAAAAAGGCCAGGTGCTGCTCAAGCTCGACCCGACCATCTTCAACGCCCAGATCCGCCAGGTCGAGGCCAGCGTCGCTTCGGCCCAGGCCTCGATGCGGCTGGCCCAGGCTAATTTCGAGCGCAATCAACGCCTGGTCGGCCAGAACTACATTTCGGCGCTGACGCTGGACCAGTCGCGCCGCGAACTCGACGTCGCCAGCGCCAACGTCAAGCTGGCCGAAGCGCAACTGGCGCGTTCCCAGGCTGACCTCGACAACAGCGTGATCCGCGCCCCGATCGACGGCGTCGTCATCAAGCGCACCATCGACCTTGGCCAGACCGTGGCGGCGTCGTTCACCACGCCGAACCTGTTCCAGATCGCGCGCGACCTGACCAAGATGCAGATCGACACCAGCGTCTCGGAAGCCGACGTCGGCGCGTTGAAGGACGGCCAGGCGGCCCGCTTTGTCGTCGACGCCTACCCCGACCGCGAATTCGACGCCAGCACGCGCCAGTTCCGCCTCGCCGCCAACGTGGTTGCCAACGTCGTCACCTACAACGTCGTGCTCGATGTCGAGAACAAGCAGGAATTGCTGAAACCCGGCATGACGGCGCAGGTGCGGCTGGTGGTGGCCAACCGCGAAAACGTGATGCGCATCCCGACCGCGGCGCTGCGCTTCCGGCTGTCGGACGAGGAAGCGGAGAAAGAACTGAAAAAACAGAAGGCAGATAAAGGAAAGGCGAACCGGGCCGCGCCTGGCGCCCCCGCCGAACCCGCCGTGCCCGTGGCGGCCGAGGACGACGACCTGTCGTTCCACAGCAAGAACGAAGCGGCGCGCCAGTTCAAAATTTACAAGCTTGACGCCAAAAACCAGGCGGTGCCGGTCGATATCAAGATCGGGCTGTCGAACTTCCGCTTTACCGAAGTGGTCAGCGGCGACCTGAAGAAGGGCGACAAGGTTGTCACCCGCAGCCTGATCGCCCAGGACAAGCCGGAATGACAGGGCCGCTGATCGATATCCGCGCCGTCAGCAAGAGTTATTTTTCGGGTAGCGTGGAAACGAAGGTGCTGTTCGGCATCGACCTGCAAGTGTCGCGCGGTGACTTCCTTGCCGTGATGGGGCAGTCCGGCTCGGGCAAATCGACCCTGATGAACATTTTCGGCTGCCTCGACCAGGCCACCAGCGGCACTTACCTGCTTGACGGTATCGACACACTGACCCTGTCGCGCGCCGAACTGGCGATGATCCGCAACCGCACGATCGGCTTCGTGTTCCAGAGCTTCAACCTGATCAAGCGGATGAGCGTGGCCGAAAACGTCGCGCTGCCGCTGATCTACGCGGGCGTCGCGCGCGGCAAGGCGCACGCCAAGGCGCTAGCCGAGCTCGAGCGCGTCGGCCTGCTTGACTACGCCAAACGCACGCCGAACCAGCTGTCCGGCGGCCAGCAGCAGCGCGTCGCCATCGCCCGCGCGCTGGTCGGTGACCCGCCGCTGATCCTGGCCGACGAGCCGACCGGCAACCTCGACACCCAGACCAGCGAAGAGATCATGCGCTCATTCCAGCAACTCAACTTCGACCGCGGCATTACCATTTTGCTGGTCACCCACGAGCCCGACATCGCCGCCTACAGCAGGCGCCTGATGCGCTTGAAAGACGGCCGCGTAATCTATGACGGCCCGGCCGCCGAAGGCTTGCGTCAGATGGCGTTGAGCCACGAAAAGCATGCACGGGAGCAGGGACAGGAACAGGAGAACCCGCCATGAATTTCTTCCAGGTCAGCGTCGAAGCATTCCGTTCGATGGGCGCGAACCGACTGCGCACAGTGCTCACCATGCTCGGCATCACCATCGGCATCACGTCGGTGACGTTGCTGCTGGCGCTGGGCGACAGCATGCAACGCTTCATCGGCAAGGAACTCGAGGCGCTCGGCACCAACATGCTGTACGTTTTCCCCGGCGGCAATCGAACCGAAGAACGGCGGCTGCGCGCCAACGCCGCGCCGGCGCTGACCTTCGCCGATGCCCGCGCCCTCAACTCGCTCGGCAGTCTGACCGGTTCGGCGCCGGCGCTGCAAGGCAGTTTCAAACTTACCGCCGGCAACGAAACGGCGAACGCGATGGTCTTCGGCGTGACGCCGGAGATGTTCAAGATCCGTGGCTGGAAGCTGGAACTGGGCAGCAGCTTCAGCGAGGCCGATGTGCGCGCGGCGGCCCGCATGGTGGTGATCGGCCAGAAGGTGGCCGATCAGTTCTTCTACAAGGCCGATCCCCTGGGCAAAAGCATTCGCATCGAGAACATTTCCTTCCAGGTGGTCGGCGTGTTGCACGGCGAAGGCAAGCAGATCGACGGCGGCAACCTGGCCGACCTGGTGATCGTGCCGATCACGGCGGCACGCGCCAACCTGGTGCGCACCCCCTTCCCCGACAATGTGCATTACATCGCCACCCAGGGCAAGTCGGGCCAGAGCCTGCTCGACGCCATCGAAGACATCAAGGAGGTGCTGCGCGACCGCCACCGCATCAAGGTCGACGCGCCCGACGACTTCCGCGTCGAGAACGTCGCCTCGTTCGCCGAGACGGCAGCGAAAATCAGCGCCGGCATTGCCCTGCTGCTGGGGATGATCGGCGCCATCTCGCTGGTCGTCGGCGGCATCGGCATCATGAACATCATGCTGGTATCGGTCACCGAACGTACCCGCGAGATCGGCATTCGCATGGCAATCGGCGCCAAGCCGCGCGACGTGCTGCTGCAGTTTCTCACCGAAGCGGTGGCGATCTGCCTGGCCGGCGGTGTGGTCGGCATCGCCATTGCCGCCGGCTGCGCGGCCGGCATCACCGCCACCGGCAAGTTCGACGTCTTTATCACCGCCGAGGCGATTGTCGTCGCCTGCGGCTTTTCCAGCCTGGTCGGCGTGTTTTTCGGCTTTTATCCAGCCCGGCGCGCGTCGAAACTGCTGCCGGTCGACTGCCTGCGCTATGAATAAGCGCGCTATTTCAATTTGAATGGAGAACCCATGAAATCGATCTTTACCGGCGCTTGCGCCGCATTCTGCCTGCTGTTATCCGCGCAGGCAGCGGCCAACGACTATTCCGCGCTGCTGAAAACGCGCAAATTTGCCGACGTCGAGCGTATTGCCAGCGCAAAGCTGGCGCAGGATCCGGCCAACGTTGATGCCCTGGTGGCGAAAGCGGAAGCCATCCTTGCCAGCGGGGCGGCAGGCCGATTCGAGGAAGCGGTCAAACTGGGCGAAGCATGCGTCAGCGTTCACCCGCAGCTGTCGAATTGCCACCTGACGCTGGGCAACGCCCTCGGCGCCAAGGCGATGTCGAACGGCATCATGTCGGCGATGGGCTACGCCGGCACCATCCGCGACGCCTTCAAGAAAGCGGTCGAACTCGATCCGCACAACATGGAGGCGCGCTTTTCGCTGCTGCAATATTACATGCAGGCTCCGGCAATCGTCGGCGGCGGCAGCGGCAAGGCCAAAGTGCTGGCGGCGCAGACCGCCAGCATCAACCCGGACGGCGGCAAGCTGATGCTGGCGCGGCTCGACGCCTCCGACGACAAGCTGGACAAGGCTGAAGCGGCGGTGCTGGCGATGCCCACCAGTAGCAACGAGGCGGTTGCCGAAGGTCAGCGCGACCTGATGGTCAACCTCGGCAACAAATACCTGAGCGACAAGCGTTTCGCCGACAGCGAGCGCATGTTGCGCGAGGCCTTCAAGCGCCATCCGGACAGCGACGGCGCGCTATACGGCCTGGCGCGGTTGCAGCAGGAACAGGGCAAGCACCGCGAAGCCCTTGCCACCATGGAACAAGTGACCCTGATGAACCCGCGCCCTAGCACCTGGTACCGCATCGGCCAGTCGCAGCAGGCGCTGGGCGAGAAGGCAAAAGCGACGGCGGCGTACGAAAAGGCGCTGGCATTCAAAAGGGCGATGTCGCCGAAAATGAAGGCGGATGCGGAAGACCAGTTGAAAGCGCTGAAGACCAAGGCCGGAGGATGAACACGATGTTACGGGAATTACCTGATATTTCGATCGTGCCGATGTCGGCGTGCCTACCTTCCCGCCGTCGTGGAACCGGCATCCGTCGATGCAAGCGACGATCCACCTGCACGCCGCGTCCGACAAGGCCAGCGCAGGCGAAATGCTGGCATGGCATCTTTTCGCCGGGCGGCCGGAACAATAAAACGAGGACCGACAAGATAGTCGAAAAATGACTTTTTTTCTGGTGTAATGTTGACAGAATCAATCGATCAACCCACAAACGAAGTCTGCGCCTGGCACTTGAAACCGCCCTGCCAATTTTGCTGCTCGCTTAGACAACCGCCCCGCTCAGAAGAATGGCTTGACATTGGTCGAGCTCAAGATGGACTGATCGAGATCACTCGGTCACCGAGCGGGCGTTGCGCGGTGTTACCGTCGGTCGTCGCGGCGAACGCGTTGGCGCGATCTACCGGTTGATCGGCACCGCCAAGCTCAACGGCTTTTACCCCGAAGCCTCGCCGCGCCATGTGGTGATTTGTATCGCCGACCATCCCGTCAACCGCGTTGACGACTTCCTGCCATGGAACTGCCCAGCTCAGCTCACGCAAGCTCCTGATACGCCGCTTCCCAGCGGTGCGATTACATCATCTGGCAACGCCATGGCAAACTCAAGACGGTGCTGAGTAGCACGCTTACCCACGACCGCAAAAACAATGGCACTGGCTTACCGCTAACTGCTAAACGTTACTCCTCCGCGGTGAGGGGCTTGACGAGATATTTGATACAGATCAAATTCAAACGAGCTAAATTAGCCGAGTCTTCAGCTACATCCGCGAAATTAACCGAAATTCTTGTTATTAGCCAATTAGCCAAGAGGAAAGCACATGATGAAAATTCGTATGATCACCCGAATGTTGATTCAAGGAGTTGCCGGAATTGCCGTCGCAACCGCCTATTCCAGTGCAGGGGCACAGCAGCCTGTGCCCCTGGCCGACCCAATACCAGCCTTGATACCGCAAAGCCCCCTGAAGGTTGCCCTGGAAACAGTTATGTCCGGCCTCGTTTCGCCGGTAGCCACAGCTGCGGCGCCAGGCGATCGCCGCCATCTCTACGTGGCTGACCAAATCGGCCAGGTCTGGCGCTTTCGCACCGGCGATCGTGAGGATCACGATGATGCTGATAATGATAATGATAATGATAATGATGATAAAGATAAAGATAATGATGACGACAACAGCGGTCGAGGCAGCGGCTCGCGACAGCCAGAATTGTTTCTTGACGTGAGCAAGCTACTGATCGCGCCGCTGGGCTTGGGGCCAGGGAAATATGACGAACGCGGCCTGCTGGGTATTGCCTTCCACCCACAGTTCAAGTTCAACGGACTGTTCTATACCTTTACATCGCAGCCGGTGAAAAATAATCCCGACTTCAGCACGATGCCGCAGGGCGTGGCGCCGAACTGCCAGAGCGTGGTTACCGAGTGGCGGGTCAAGCGTCCTGGCGAGCGCAACAACTCGGTTGACTTGACGAGCGCGCGCGAGCTGTTGCGCATCGACAAGCCCCAATTCAACCACAACGGTGGCGCGCTGGCGTTCGGCGCTGACCAGATGCTCTACGTGTCCCTCGGCGATGGCGGCGGCGCTGACGACGAGGGCGTCGGCCACGCGCCTGAAGGCAATGCGCAGAGCCTTGCGCCCGGAAATGTGCTCGGCAAGATATTGCGCATCGACCCGCTCGGACGGAACTCGGCCAATGGCAAATACGGGATTCCACCCGACAATCCTTTCGTCAGCAAAACCGGTGCCGACGAAATTTTTGCCTATGGCTTCCGTAACCCGTTTCGGATGTCTATCGACCGGGATGGCCACGTCATCGCGGGCGACGTCGGTCAAAATGCGATCGAGGAAATCGATGTCGTGACGGCAGGCGGGAACTACGGCTGGCGTATCAAGGAAGGTACGTTCCTGTTCAACACCGCCGGACCGACTGCTCCGGGCTTCGTGTATCGCGACAGTCCGGGTATGCCGGCCACGCTCATCGATCCGATCGCCCAGTACGATCACGCAGACAGTGTGGGAGGAAACGTGACCCGCGTCGCGGTCATCGGCGGCTACGTCTACCGCGGCAACAAGCTTCGTCAGCTGCGCGATCAGTACGTGTTCGGCGACTATGCCGGCAGGGGTACGCCGTCGCCGCGCGGTAATCTATTCGTGTTGGGGAGGAATCAGCGTGTCGAGAGTCTCGTCCCAAGCAACCGCAATCCGTTCGATTTAGCGGTGCTGGGCTTCGGCCAGGATGCGCGGGGCGAGCTGTACGTGTTGGCCAGTGGTACTGGCACGCTGCTTGGCAAAACAGGCGTGGTCATGAAATTGGTGCCCGGACAGCGCTAACCAGGCATCGCTATACCGGGGGGCTCTTGAAACCGGGGCCTGCGTCTTTATGATGTAAGGATGCAGGCGACCGCGGGAGCTGCCCGCCGCCAGACGAAGGAGTATCGTCTCAATGCTGCATTGGCGTCACGGTGACGACTGTCGGGTCAGCCGGTTCGACCTGCTCTATGACGGGACGCTAAGCACAATACTGATTGGCGTTGCTATCACGGACGGCAGTATTAACAATTTGAAGCCCACAGCTTCGACTGTTCAACCGCCCGTGAGCACTGGGAAAACACCTCGTCGACGCTCACGACGATCACGCAGCGCGGCAGCCTGTCAAATTGTTCGAGCAGATCAGGCGCCACGCTGACGAAAGCGCGGCCATTGACCCTCAGCAGGTCATTGTTGCCGGGAATTAAGAACGTCAAGGCGACGCGCGGATCGCCGACAATGTTGCGCACGCTGTCGTTGCGCCCGTTACCGCCGCGCTCGGGAATCAATAAGGTCTTGTCGTCGAGCACGCGCACGAAGCCGCCAGCGTCGCCCTTGGCAGAAGCGTCCAGCCCGTTCGCGCCGGTGGTGGCAAGAATCATAAAAGGTGCGCCTTCGACAAAGTCGCGGAACCGCGCGTGCAGCCGATCGGATTCCTGCCGCGCGGTAAGCACGGGCTTGCCAAACAGTTGCTCGAGGGTTTCGAAGTCGGCGATACGGCCGTCGTCAGGAAAATTAAAATCCATTGCTGGTTACAAGAGATATCGACAGCGTGCATTGTGCGCTATATCCTTATTTTTGCACCACGCAACCGTACAAATTCCGCCCTTCCTGCGCGTCCACCCCGATGTGATGCACGATTACGGTGCCGTCGCGCTGCTTCGCCAGGCAGAACCTGGCGCCATAGCCGCGCGGCCGGCTGCGGGTGGCCGGGCCTTGGCCGCCCCTGACGTCGATGACGACTTCGTAGACCTTGCCGGCCTCGAGCATTGCCGCCTTGGTCTGCGGCAGCGATTGCACCCTGCCGGCGTACGGGATGCACATGCTGAACAACACCGGGAAGGTCCGGGTCGACGGCATTGACATCGTCCACATCCTGGTGCGCGGCCGGGCCGAAGCATCGTAGACGGTAACGGACTCAAAATCGGGCGCGCCGCCCAACTGCTCTTCGCGCTCGGCAATGGTGAAGCAAGGCACGCCGTTGCTGGCCTCGCGCACCGCCGCTTCGCCAGTGCGCGGCGCCGGCGCCGCAGTGGCCCAGGCAGCCGCCAGCAGCATGCACAAAGAGGGAAATATTTGGAACACCATGGAATGTCGTCGCCAGAAAATTGCGTGAAGCAAACTTCAAGCGTACGTGTTGCAGCCCGACTCGGTTTGATGCCGCGCAAACCGGGCAATCAATCGCCAGCGCGTCAAGATTTATCGCAATCAGCGTGGAAACGCCCGCGCCGGGATCGCGGCAAGGTCGCGTGGCGCCAGTGCATGCTCGAAAACCTTGTCAGCTCGGCAGGGATAACATGGCATCGCCAGCGACGGCATCATTTGCACCGTACCACACCGCAAGTAAGGTACGTCTTTTACCATCGCCCCTGCCGCCCACCGTTGAGTATTAACGCCTGTCAGCTCCGGTACAAGTGCCTTGATGATATCCACACATTCACCTTTGCCGAAGAGTTCGTGTCCATCAAGGGCGTGCAAGTCGCCTTCATATCGAAAGGGGGCGGTTTCAAGTACCAAAGGCAATCTTGCGTCCAGGCAAATACCATACGGCTTGCGCGTAGCCCATTCCAGCGCTATCTCAGCCATGCGGGTTTTTGTGCCCTGCATTGGCATTGAGTCCTGCAATAAATGCCGTACTTTTGCGTCTGGCGATCAAATACGCTTTCGAAACGCCGGTTACGAAGGCTTGCCATACACCGTCCCGTCAATAGTCTGCCATCCAAGGTCAACCGGACGATGGACATTTGGCCAAAATTTTTTAGCTAGATCCCCTGGCGCGGCTAGCGTCGCCAAAATAAGTGCGGCAACATGCGTGGCAGGTTCGCCCGGCTGGCCGGGGCAGCCAAAAAATCAACCAACACTGCCTCGAACAAGGACAAGTTGCCGGCGTTATCAACCCAACGCATGGCGCCCGGATTGCCGAGAAATTTGAGGACGAAATAATCGGCCAGCAGGTCGCCTTGCGCTTCCATGTTGAAGTCGGCCAGGGTCGCGCCGGCGCGCAAGCGGTAGCGGTAATCGAGCCCGATGCGCACGGCGCCGCGCAGCCGTACCGGATAGCCGAGCTGGTGTTGCCAGACGTGCACCATCTCGTGCATGAACCAGTGTCGAAGGTGGGGACCGCCGCAAGCGAAGTCGTCGAGAAAACACGAGCGGTGAAAATACAGCCGCCCGTTCGGCGCCATCGCGCAATTTTTCGGTTGGAACGGCAGGTAGCGCCGGTTGTGGATGCGCACCCTGGCATAGTCGATGGCGGCGCCGAACAGGGCCGATGCCATTGCCACCTCGCCTGCGGTAAGCGCCCGGCTTGCCATGTGACCAGCCCAAGCTCGGCCTAGCGCAGCGCCGCCGCTGCCTTCGCCAGTGCGGTGATGCGGGCCCAGTCGCCGGCCTGCAGCGCATCCTTGGGGGTGAGCCATGAGCCGCCGACGCAGGCGACGTTTTTGCAGGCCAGGAACTGCGCCGCGGTATCGATCGAGATGCCGCCGGTCGGACAGAACGTCACGTCCGGGAGCGGGCCGGCAATCGCGTTAAGCATGCCGACGCCGCCGGCCGGCACCGCCGGGAACAATTTGAGTTCGCGAAATCCCGCTTCGCGTGCGGCCAGCACTTCGGACGGCGTCATCACCCCCGGCAGCAGCGGCAGGCCGCTCTTGCGGGCGGCCTCGATCAGCGCCGGCGTCAGTCCCGGCGAGACGCCGAACACGGCGCCGGCGTCGCGCGCGGCGGCAAATTCGGCCGCCTGGGTCAGGGTGCCGACGCCAACGATCGCGCCCGCTACTGCGGCCATCGCGCGGATCGCCGCCAGGCCATGCGCGGTGCGTAAGGTCACTTCGAGCACGCAGATGCCGCCGGCGACCAGCGCGCGTGCCAGCGGCACGGCGTGTTCCGGATCGTCGATGGCGATGACGGGGATGACGCGCGCCGAGCGCATGATGTCGAGCAGGGTCATGGTCATTTTGAGGTCTTTATCAGGAAGTCTTCGTCCGAGCCGGGCACGATGTCGTTGACATCGGAGCTCTCATGCAGCGGCACAATGGTGGGAATCGGCGACGGCAGCGGGAAAGTGGTGGCGCCCTTCTCCGCTTCGCTGATGTTATTGCGAAACATGGAAAACAGCTCGCGTCCCATGCCGATGTGGGACGACGACAGGTCGGCCGTCGCCTGCGAGCGGGCCTGCCACACTTCCAGAGGCACCAGCGCGTTGAGCGTGCCGGCGCTGGCGTCGAGGCGGATGATGTCGCCGTCGCGCACCAGGCCGAGCGGACCGCCGGCGAGGATCTCGGGCGACACGTGGATCGCCGCCGGCACCTTGCCCGACGCGCCGGACATGCGCCCGTCCGTCACCAGCGCGACACGGCGGCCGGCGTCCTGCAGGTTCGACAGCGCCGGCGTCAACGCGTGCAGTTCCGGCATGCCGTTGGCGCGCGGTCCCTGGAACCGCAGCACCGCGACGAAATCGCGGTCGAGGCGGCCGGCCTGGTAGGCGTGCATGAAGTCTTCCTGCGAGTCGAACGTCAGCGCCGGCGCTTCGACGATGCGGTGCTCTTGCTTGACGGCCGAAACTTTCATCACCGCACGCCCCAGGTTGCCCGACACCAGGATCATGCCGCCGTCTTTGGCGAACGGCGCGCTGGCCGGGCGCAGCACGCTGTCGTCGGCCGTTACTTCGGGCACCGGCTTCCAGACGACCTTGTCGGCGTCGAGGAAGGGTTCCATGCAGTGCTTGCGCAGGCCGCGGCCGAGGATGGTGGTGACGTCGTCGTGCAGCAGGCCGGCGTCCAGCAGTTCGCGGATCACGAAGCCGGGACCGCCGGCGGCGTTGAAGTGGTTGACGTCGGCGTCGCCGTTCGGGTAGATCCGGGTCAGCATCGGGATGATCGCCGACAGCTCGTCGAAGTCGTCCCAGTCGATGACGATGCCGGCGGCTTTGGCGATCGCCACCAGGTGCAAGGTGTGGTTGGTCGAGCCGCCGGTGGCCAGCAAGCCGACCACCGCGTTGACGATGCATTTCTCGTCGACGATGTGGCCAACCGGCGTGTAATTGCCGTTCTGCTGGGATATTGCCACCGCGCGCTGGGCGGCGGCGGCGGTCAGCGCATCGCGCAGCGGCGTGCCGGGGGTAATGAAGGCGGCGCCCGGCAGGTGCAGGCCCATGATTTCCATCAGCATCTGGTTGCTGTTGGCGGTGCCGTAGAACGTGCAGGTGCCGGCGCCGTGGTAGGACGCCGACTCGCACTCGAGCAGTTCTTCACGCGTCGCCTTGCCCTGGGCGTACAGCTGGCGGATGCGGGCTTTTTCCTTGTTCGACATGCCGCTCGTCATTGGGCCGGCCGGCACGAACACGGCCGGCAGATGGCCGAAATGCAGCGCGCCGATCAACAGGCCCGGCACGATCTTGTCGCACACGCCCAGGTACAGGGCGGCGTCGAACATGTTGTGCGACAGCGCAATCGCCGTGCCCATGGCAATCGCGTCGCGTGAAAACAGCGACAGTTCCATGCCGGGCTGGCCTTGGGTGACGCCGTCGCACATGGCCGGCACGCCGCCGGCGAACTGGGCCACCGCGTCGACCTGGCGCACCGCTTCCTTGATAATTTTCGGGAACGACTCAAACGGCTGGTGGGCCGACAGCATGTCGTTGTACGACGAGACGATCGCTACCGAAGGTTTTTTTTGCTCCCTGAGCTTGAGCTTGTCATCGACCGGGAAGGCGGCGAAACCGTGGGCCAGGTTGGTACACGACAGCGCGGTGCGCTGCACGCCCTGGACGCGGGCGGCGTCGAGGTGGGCCAGGTAGGCCGCGCGCGACGGGCGGCTGCGCTTGACGATGCGGTCGGTCACCGCCAGAACTACCGGATGAAGCACCATGTCCAATCCTTCAAAATTAATTTATGAAATTTTACTACAATTTTGACAGATATTGCTGTTCAATTTGCACCAGTTTACGCCTTCTTTGGTGCGGACAAGCGGTTTTCGCGTTGTTACGACATGGTATTGCTATCGGATACCAAGGTGGCGCACGAGTTGATTCTGCCAGCTGATGTAGTGAATTTACGAATTTTTAATGTATCATCCACCAATCTGAATTTACCAACCACACCCGACAACTTTTCTGACTGCCGACCGCCATGCGCCAGCCCTCCCTGACCTCTACCGCCAGCTTCCAGGCCCTTGCCGCCCACGCCATCGATTCGACGGATTGGCAGATGCGCGACCTGTTCGCTGCTGACCCCCTGCGTTTTAAAAACATGTCGGTCGAAGCGGCCGGCCTGTTTCTAGACTATTCAAAAAACCGGCTTGACCGGCGCACGCTTGAACTGCTGGTCGAGCTGGCGCGCGAGCGCGGCGTCGAAGAGCGGCGCGAGGCGATGTTTCGCGGCGAAAAGATCAACCTGACCGAACAGCGCGCGGTTTTGCACACGGCCTTGCGTGCGCCCCTTGATTGCGCGCTGGTGGTCGACGGCCAGGACGTCAGCGCCGACGTCCACGCCGTGTTGGCGCGCCTGCGCGCGTTCAGCGATGCGGTGCGCTCCGGCGCCTGGCTCGGCTACAGCGGCAAGCCGATCACCGACATCGTCAACATCGGCATCGGCGGCTCCGACCTCGGCCCGAAAATGGTCTGCCTGGCGCTGCGCCAGTACGCCCATCCGCGCCTGAACATGCGCTTCGTTTCGAACGTCGACGGCCACGATATCGATGCGGCGTTGTCCGGCATCGACCCGGAAACGACGCTGTTCATCGTCGCCTCCAAAACGTTCACCACCGGCGAGACGATGCAAAACGCCCAGACCGCGCGCCGCTGGTTCCTGGCCCGCGCCAGGCCGGACGCACTGGCGCGCCACTTCGTCGCCGTGTCGACCAATACCGCGGCGATCGAAGCCTTCGGCATCGACCCGGCCAACATGTTCCCGTTCTGGGACTGGGTCGGCGGGCGTTATTCGGTATGGTCGGCGATCGGCCTGCCGATTGCGCTGTCGGTCGGTTTTGGCTATTTCAGCGATTTTCTCGCCGGCGCCCACGCCATGGACCTGCACTTCACCGCCACGCCACTGGAGCAGAACATGCCAGTGCTGCTGGCGCTGACGGGCTTCTGGAACCGCCAGTTCCTCGCTTGCGCCTCGGTGTCGATCGCGCCCTATCATCAAGACCTGAACCGCTTCCCGGCCTACCTGCAGCAGCTCGACATGGAAAGCAACGGCAAGCGCGTCACCCGCACCGGCCAGCCGGTCGACACTTCCACCTGCCCGGTGATCTGGGGCGACTGCGGCACCAACGGCCAGCACGCCTTCTTCCAGCTGCTGCACCAGGGCACCGACGTCACGCCAATCGATTTTATCGCCTGCCTGCGCCCGGCCCACGAACTCGAGGCGCACCACGCGGCGCTGCTGGCGAACTGCTTCGCCCAGTCGGAAGCTTTCATGCGCGGCAAAAACATCGACGAGGTGCGCGCCGACCTGCAGGCGCAGGGCATGGGCCCGGCCGATATCGAGCGCCTGGCGCCGCACAAGACCTTTCCCGGCAACCGCCCCAGCAATACCATCCTGATGGAATACCTGACGCCGTATGCGCTGGGCGCGCTGGTGGCCCTGTACGAGCACAAGACGTTCGTCCAGGGCGTACTGTGGGACGTAAACAGTTTCGACCAGTGGGGCGTCGAGCTGGGCAAGGTGCTGGCAAAGAACATCGAGGCGGAGCTGACGGGTGACGCCCAACCACAGCGCCACGACAGCTCGACCAACGGCCTGATCGCGATGGCCAAGGCGGCGGTATGAGCGATATCGGGGTCATTGATGTCGCCTTCGATGAACCAATGGCGGTCGGCGAATGCCCGCTGTGGAACCCGGCCGAATCGTGCCTGTACTGGGTCGACATCGACGGTTTCGCGATCCATCGGCTGCATCCGGCCAGCGGCGCGCATAACTGCTGGACCATGCCGAGCGAACCGGCCTGCCTGGGGCTTGTGGCCGGCGGCGGCCTGGTCGTCGCGCTGCGCGAAGGCCTGTTTCACTTCGACAGCGCCAATGGCATCGTCACGCCGATCGCCCCGGCGCCGTACGACACCGCATTGGCGCGCTTTAACGACGGCCGGGTCGATGCCGCCGGCCGCTTCTGGACCGGCACGCTGTACGAGCCGCGCGACCGCCAGGCGGCCGAGATGTACGTCCTCGAACACGGCAAGCTGCGCCTGGCCTGGTCGGGCGGGATGACGAACTCGAATGGCCTGGGCTTCAGTCCCGACGGGCAGTCGATGTACCACGCCGACACCGCGGCCCACCGCATCGACCGCCACGACTTCGACGTCGCCACCGGCGCGGTATCGAAGCGGCAGCTTTTCCAGCAGTTTTCAAGCGACAAGTCGGCCCCCGGCTATGGCGGCCGCCCGGACGGCGCCGCGGTCGACAGCGAAGGCGCCTACTGGTGCGCCATGTTCGAAGGCGCACGCCTGCTGCGTTTCGCGCCCGACGGCACCTTGCTGCGCGAAGTGGCGCTGCCGCTGCGCTGCCCGACCATGGTGGCGTTCGGCGGCGACGACCTGCGCACGCTGTACATCACCAGCGCCAGCCACAAGCGCCCCGCCGAAGAACGCGCGCGGCATTCCTTGAGCGGCTGCGTGCTGTCGCTGCGGGTCGACGTCGCCGGCCTGGCCGAGCCGCTGTATCAGCCATGAGCGCGCGGTCGGCGACGAATCCTTACGTGCGCCAGCGTACTTAAAGCGCTGCTAGACTAATCACCGAATTGAATGACGAAAAATAGGTGAAGCCGCGTGGATACCTTAGTGAAAACCGGGATTGCCGGGCTCGATGAAATACTGCTGGGCGGCGTCCCGCGCCACAACAACCTGATCGTCGAAGGCGCGCCGGGCACCGGCAAGACCACGCTTGGCCTGGGTTTCATCTACGCTGGCGCCGCCGAACATGGCGAGCCGGGCGCGATCGTCTCGTTCGAACTCGACGCCGCCAAGCTGATGCGCGACGCCGCCGGCTTCGGCTGGGACCTGCAAGGAATGCTCGATGCCGGGAAAATCAAGATCATCCAGACCAGCCCGGCCGTGCTGCTGAGCGAATTTCGCAATACCGAAGGCGTGTTCGCCGAAACGCTGCGCGCGATGGGCGCCAGGCGCCTTCTGATCGACGGCCTGACCCCGATGCGGCTGTACGCCGAAGTGCACAACCTGCCGTTCCGCGAGGACGTGCACGTGCTGGTCGAAGGGCTCAACCGGCTCGGCGTTACGACCATGGTCACCGCCGAACGCGACGAGACGACCACCGCCGCGGCCCACGAGCGCTTCATATTCGACACCATCATTTCGCTCACGCGCGGCGAAAACCAGCGGCGCGTGCAGCGCCGGCTGACGGTACAGAAGTCGCGCGGCCAGGACTTCATCAGCGGCAGCCACACCATGCGCATCGAAGCGGACCAGGGCGTGCACGTCTACCGCCGCGCCCAATCGCGCCCGGTCGCCTTGCAGGAACAGCCGACCTCCGCGCTTCGCCTGTCGACCGGTTCGGCGGCGATCGACACGATGATGGACGGCGGCCTGTACGCCGGCTCGGTAACCATGATTTGCGGCATCTCCGGCACCGGCAAGACAGTCCTGAGCGTGCAGTTTTTGACCTCGGCGATCGCGGCCGGCCACAAGACGCTGCTGGTCAGCCTCGACGAGCACCCACGCCAGCTGATGCGCAACGCCGGCTCGCTCGGCTTCGACCTCGAAGGCCTGACCGAACGCGGCGACCTGTTCATCCACTACGAGTCGCCGCTTGAACTCGACCTCGACGTCCACTTCGAGCACATCACCAGGCTGGTCGAAAAGGAAGCCATCGACTGTATCGTGCTCGACTCCTGCGCGGTGTACGCAATGACCAGCCCGGAAGAGGCGGCAGGTTACCTGTACGCGCTGGCGACGTTCTTCAAGAACCGCCTGGCGACGGTGTTGTTCAACTACGAAAGCCCTGAGCTGCTCGGCCTGTCGCAGATCAGCCAGGAGCTCAAGGGCTCCCACCTGGTCGATAACATCATCCTGCTCAGTTATGTCGAAATTTCGACCGTGCTGCGGCGCGCGATCGCCATTCCGAAAGTGCGCGGCAGCCGCAACCTGCAGGTCACGCGCGAGTACGTGATCGCCGAAGGCGGCCTCAAACTGCTTGACGAGGACGGCGCGGGCGAAGCGTCGAACGCGGTGCCGCAGCTGCCGTTTTCGGCCTATTACGGCCTTCTGTCGCGCTCGCCGTCGCGCCAGGCCCCGGCCATCGAGGAGGCGATCGCCAACAACACCGCCCTGCCGCCGTCGGTCGATCTGCCGATCGAAACGCCGCCGTGATCAGTGTCGCATTCCCCTCGCGCACCCTGGTTGACTGGGAAGAATGGCTGGCGCCGCTGGACCAGTTTGCCCAGGCCACAGGACTGACGGTATCGGCCTACGACAGGTTTGGTGCGCGCATGGCCGGGCCGCTGGTGGCGTCGAACACGGCCCGCTTGCTGCTCGCTTCGACGCTGTGGGAGCTTGACGGTCCCGGCAGCGCGTTCGAGCGCGAACTCGCCGCCGCCGTGGTGGCGAGCGGCAACGACAACGATGGCAGCGAGGCGCATGGCAGCGACATGCCGGAGCGGCAGTTTTTCGGCCTGCGCGTGCGCGCGCTGCCGTTGACCCAGTTCGGCAAGGTGTATGGGGTGCTGGTGTTCGGCTGGTGTTTCAGCGATTTCAGTTCGCCGATGGCGTGCGAGCAGATCGCCCGCATGGTCGGGATTTCGGGGCCGGTGTTGTGGAGCCAGGTCAGGCTCGAGGCGCCGGTGACCGACGCCCGCATGGCCACCAACACGGCGCTGCTGCGCAGCCTGGCCGGCTCGATCGACCACCAGCGCGAGACCATCGAACAGCTCAACCGCGTCAACCGCACCCGCGACCTGTTCCTCGCCACCGTCTCGCACGAAATGCGCACCCCGCTGGCGGCGCTGTCGATGCGCCTGGACCTGATGCTCAAGACCCATCCCGACCTGCCGCCGGCAGTTACCAAAGGCCTGAACTCGATGCGGGTGCATGTGCGCCAGCAAGCGGCGATGGTCGACGACCTGATCGATGCGGCGCTCACCCTGACCGGCCAGCTGTCGGTGGTGCGGGCCAGCGTGCCGCTCGGGCGCATCGTGCGCGACGCCGTCTCGACCGTTGAAGTCGGTGCGCAACAAAAAGGCATCGCCCTGACAGTGACGCCAGGCGACTTCGGCGACGGCACCATCATCGCCGGCGACGCGCGCCGCCTGCAGCAGGTACTGTGGAACCTGCTGCTCAACGCCATCAAGTTCACTCCGCCGGGAGGCAGCATCGAGGTCAACATCGGCGTTGGCGCCGAGGCCGGCGTCGAAACGGGCCAGGTGAAGATCGATATCGCCGACAGCGGCCAGGGCATCGAAGCGGACGACCTGCAGCACGTGTTCGGCGCCTTCACGCTGCAAACGCAGGCCAACGCCACCGGCCTGGGCCTGGGGCTGTACATCGCCCGCCGGATCGTCGAACTGCATGGCGGCGCGCTCACCGTGGCAAGCCGGGGCGCCGGCCAGGGCAGCATCTTCAGCATCGTGCTGCCGCAGGGCGCCGAAGCCTGGAACCCGGCGCCAGCGTAGTAAAATTACTTGCGATCCAGGTATTTATGTAGTAAATTTACATAAATCGCCGTCGCGGCATGAATCTTTACGTGCTTCGACTACCTTGCGTGCGCCAGTATGGGCGCGATAGCGGCATCATCCTTTTCGACACCACCTTTTTCGATCACAATATTATGGCACTCAACGATTTCGACCTGGTTCTTTTTGGCGGCAGCGGCGACCTGGCGATGCGCAAGCTGCTGCCCGCCATGTACTCGCGCCATGTCGCCGGCGACCTGCCGCCCGGCGCGCGCATCATCTGTGTCGGCCGCCACGAATGGTCGACCGAGGACTTCTTGGAAACCGTCGAGACGACCTCGAAACCGCACATCAAGGCGCCGGCCGAGCTTCATTACGCCGAGTTCATCAAGCGCATCATGTATGTGTCGCTCAACGCCACCGATGTCGCCACCTACGACGCGCTGGTTGCGGCGCTGCGCCTTGACGACAGCCTGACCCGCATCTATTACCTGGCGACCCCGCCGCACCTGTTTTCGCAAATTTGCGACAACCTGTCGACGACCGGGCTGGCCACGCCCAATTCGCGCGTGGTGCTGGAAAAGCCGCTCGGGCGCGACCTCGCCAGCGCCAGGCAGATCAACGCCGAAGTGGGCAAGGTCTTCGCCGAATCGCAGATTTACCGGATCGACCATTACCTCGGCAAGGAGACGGTGCAGAACCTGCTGGCCCTGCGCTTCGGCAATATCCTGTTCGAGCCGCTGTGGCGCCGCGAATGGATTTCCGACGTCCAGATCACCATCGCCGAGAAGATTGGCGTTGGCAACCGGATGGGTTACTACGACCACTCCGGCGCCTTGCGCGACATGCTGCAAAATCACCTGCTGCAGCTGCTGTGCATCGTGGCGATGGAGCCGCCGACCTCGATTTCGCCGGACGCGGTGCGCGACGCCAAGTTGCAGGTGCTGCGCTCGCTGAAAAAATTCACCCCGACCACGCTGTCGCAGAACATCGTGCGCGGCCAGTACCGCGCCGGCCACGTCGACGGCCAGCCGGTGCCGAGCTACCGCGACGAGCCCGATGCGCCGGAGCGCTCGAGCACCGAGACGTTTGTCGCCCTCAAGGCTGAAATCGACACCTGGCGCTGGGCCGGCGTGCCGTTCTACCTGCGCACCGGCAAGCGGATGGCCGACCGGCTGGCCGAGATCGTCGTGCGCTTCAAACCGATCCCGCACTCGATTTTCAACCAGCCGACGTCGAGCTTCCAGCCGAACAGCCTGGTGATCCGCCTGCAGCCCGACGAAGGGCTCTCGCTTAACCTGATGGCCAAGACACCGGGCGACGGTATGCGCCTCAAGCAGGCCGAGCTCGAACTCGATTTCCGCGAGCAGTTCAAGACGCCGCGGATGGACGCCTACGAGCGCTTGCTGCTCGACGTGTTGCGCGGCCAGCTGACCTTGTTCATGCGCGGCGACGAACTGGAAGCGGCGTGGGAATGGATCGAACCGATCCTCGACTATTGGGAGCAGGACGACAACAACCCGACGCCGTACACCTCCGGCACCTGGGGCCCGGCCGCCGCCAGCGCACTGATCGGGCGCGACGGCCTGCAGTGGCGCGAAGAAGTTTTGCCGGCGGACTGAGGTGAAAACCAAGATCATGGCGCCTGCTCACTGATGCTGCTCGATTCGATCCGCACCCAGCTCGATTCGCTGTCCAAATCCGAACGCAAGGTTGCGCTGGCGGTGCTGGAACAGCCGTCGACAACGGTCAGCCAGAACATTACCGCGCTGGCCAAGAGCGCGCAGGTGTCGGAGCCGACCGTCGTGCGGTTTTGCCGCACCCTCGGCTACGACGGCTGGCACGAGTTCAAGCTCAAGCTGGCGCAGGGACTGGCGCTGGCGCTGCCCGGCGCCAACGAGCAGCCGGCCCAGGACGACCTGGCCTCTGACCTGGTCAACAAGATTTGCAGCCGCTCGATCAACACCCTGCTCGACCTGCGCAACAACCTCAAGCCGGAGCAGATCCAGAAGGCGCTCGACATCCTTTCGCGCGCCAGCAAGATCGAGTTCTACGGCCAGGGCACGTCGGGCATCGTCGCCGCCGACGCCCAGCACAAGTTCTTCCGCTCCGGCGTGCCGACGGTGGCGTATGCCGATCCGAACATCCACAGCATCGCCGCGGCGCTGCTGCGCAGCGGCGACGCGGTGGTGGCCATCTCGCAGCGCGGCAACAGCCCGGCGCTGGTGCGCTCGGTAAAACTGGCGCGCCGCGGCGGCGCCGACGTCATCGTGCTGGCGCCCTCGGGCACCCCGCTGGCCGATCTGGCCACCGTGCTGATCCCGATCGACCTGGTGTTCAATACCGACCCCTACACGCCGATCTCGGCGCGGCTGGCCTACCTGGTGGTGATCGATGTACTGGCGGTCGGCCTGGCGCTGCAGCGCGGCCCCGAATTTCGCAAGAAGATGCAGAACGCCCAGAAGGCGCTGCAGGAATTCGACATGCAGTTCGATTCGTTCATCGGCTGACGCTCGAACTCACCGTGCGACGTGATCCTCGCTAACACGTCATCCTCGCGCACGCTGAGCATCCAGGTTCTGCTGACGCCAGCGCATCACCGGCCCGCTCACCCAATCAGATAAAATAGCTATTTCGACCAGCCATTTTCGCACCCATGCACATCACCCCCGCCGCGAGTACCAAGCCCGACTACGCCATGCTGACCCGCCAGGTCGCCAGCATCCTCGAAGGCGAGCGCGACCTGGTCGCCAACGCCGCGCAGTTTTCCGCTTTTATTTACGACACCATCGCCGAGCTGAACTGGGCAGGCTTCTACTTGGCCCGTCCGGCAAAAAACGGCAACGGTGAAGAACTGCTGGTCGGCCCCTTCCAGGGCAAGGTTGCCTGCGCCCGCATCCCGTTCGGCCGCGGCGTCTGCGGCGCCGCCGCCAGCGAACGACGCACGATGCTGGTGCCGGACGTGCACGCCTTTCCCGGCCACATCGCCTGCGACTCGCAATCGAACGCGGAAATCGTCATCCCGCTGATCAAGGACGGCAAGCTGCTGGGCGTGTTCGACATCGACAGCCCAATCCTGAATCGTTTCAGCGAGGAAGACCGCGAAGGTTTGGAGGCGCTGGTAGCGGCGTTTTTGGCGGCGACCGACTTCAGCTAGCGAGCTTGGATCGCGAGCCGGTCGCGTGAAAAATTGCCTGCTTGGCCAATAACGATCGACTGTCCGTCGGCCCCTTCCCCTAACGCCAACCCGCTTTCAAACATCACCATGATTAAAAACGTCGGCACCACTGAAATCAAGGCGAAGCACCGCGCCACTTGCCACTGCGGGGCAGTCGTACTGGAACTGGACCTGCCTGACGGCATTGTCGATGCGCGCCGCTGCGACTGTTCGGTCTGCCGACGCAAAGGGGCAATCGTCGCATCTGTAGCGCTGGCGGGGATCAAGATACTTGCAGGCGAGGATGTCCTGAGGCTGTACCAATTCAATACGCGCACCGCCAAACATTACTTCTGCTCGCGCTGCGGCATCTACACCCACCATCAGCGGCGCTCCAATCCGGATCAATACGGCTTTAACGTCGGCTGTTTGGAAGGCGTCAATCCGTTCGATCTGGGCGCGGTCCCGACCAATGATGGGGTCGATCACCCCGCGGATCGATCCTGACAACGCTTCACTTGCCGTCGGCAAGGAAAGCAGGCCAAAAAAACCCGCTGAAGCGGATTTCATGTGAATACGCGTGATGCCTGTAATTAAAACTTCAGCGACAGGCTGGCGGCCACGTTGCTGGTATCGCTGCTTGGCTTCTGGGCTTCGAGGCGGGCCGAGATGGTCGGAGTGAACGCATAGCCGACGCCGACGCCGTACAGCACGCCCGAGGTCGAATCGGTGGCACTCTTCGATAAATATTTTGATTGTTGCAATTTGTAACCCGGATCATCTGCAGCATCCAGGCACGGTCCCTTCAGCGGCGCCGCCGAAACACCTTTACATTTTGGCCGCCTTGGCCGCTTCGGTCGTGCCGCCCGCGGAGCTGTGGTCTTTGGCTTCGCCGGTCACCGGCGTCTTGACCTTGGCTTTTTTTACCTTGTTTTTCATCGGCTTGGCCTTCGCTGCCGGACGCACGTCCGCGTTCGCCGACGTATGGTCGTTCGCTTCGCCCACTTGCGGCGGCACCAC
>Ga0326735_1000012_pt1 | contig 34705 bp, 34 predicted proteins | sample 37_GP2_1092_FD_207945 | JGI IMG/M metagenome (GOLD analysis project Ga0326735, IMG submission 207945) | Glacier ice microbial communities from Ngari, Tibet, China - 37_GP2_109.2 | ecosystem: Environmental > Aquatic > Freshwater > Ice > Glacier | place: China: Ngari, Tibet | collected 2018-07-31
ACCGGCTATTCGTCGCTGGCGTATTTGAAGCAGCTGCCGGTACAGACCTTGAAGATCGACCGCAGTTTCATCAAGGACATCCCGGCCGACAGCGACGACGAAGCCATCGCGATTGCCATCATCCAGCTCGGCAAGAGCCTGAACATGTCGGTGATCGCCGAGGGCGTCGAAACCGCGGACCAGGCAGCCTTCCTGCTGCGCCACGGCTGCAACCAGGCGCAGGGCTATTTTTACAGCCGGCCGGAGTTGGCGCAGGCGGTGCTTGAACGGTGGTTGGGGGCCGGCGAGGGGACAGAGCCCTGCCGCCCCCGGCATGCTCGATGAGCGGTGTCTCGGTGGTCGGCTGGGGATTGACGCCGATGCGCCAGCGCCTGCACACGGCGCAGCCGCTGCCGGTCGACAAGATATTTGCCAACGTGGCGCTGATGCGCGACATGCTGCCCTTCCATCCGGACGAACGCGGCAACACCGGCGACGGCGCCCAATGGGTGCTGGCGAAGGTCTCGCGCGAACCGGGCCTCATGATTACCGGCGGCTCGACCAGCGTCAAGGACGCGTGGCAACCGATGCGTGAAGCGGGCGCGGTGGCGCGCGCGATGCTGGTGGCTGCCGCAGCAGCGAAATGGCGCGTCGCGGCCGCCGAGTGCGGCACCGATGCCGGCTTCGTCACCCACGGTTGCGGCCGGCGCGCCTCGTACGCCAGCCTGGCGGCGAGAGCGGCGCACGTTGCCATCGGCCCTGGCGATGTCAAACTCAAGCAGCCGAAGGAGTTCAAGCTGATCGGCACCGCGCAAGCGCAGCGCGATTCAAGGTCCAAGGTCGACGGCAGCGCCGCCTTCGGCATCGACGCCCGTCCGCCCGGCCTGCTGTATGCGGCGGTGCGGATGTCGCCCGTGACGGGAGGACGCCCGTGATGGAGCACGCCTGGCGTGGTTCGACGCGGCGGCGCTCAAGGCGCGGCCCGGCATCATCGGCGTGGCCGTGATCGCAACGAACTGGTGGGCGGCGAAGCAGGCCGCGGCCGCGTTGCCGGTGACATGGGCCGAGGGCGCCGGCGCGAAGCTCTCAAACGAGGCCATCTTCACCGATTTCGCCGCCCATCTGGAGCTTGACGACAACGCGCTGTTCGTGCTGACCGGGCAACGCCTGCGCAGCCTGCCGCTGCGGCCGGGTTAGGCAGCTGTAACGTTGTCGTCGCGCTGACCGCGCAACGCTACCACGTTACGCCACTACGACAGTGCCGTGCGCAGCAGTGCGCGCAGGTTGGCCTGCCGCTGCCAATTGCGCCGCTCCTCGGTGGAGGCGGCGATGCGCGCCAGTTCCTCGTCGCCGTGCGCCAGCTGCGACGCCACCAGCCGCTCGGCCAGCGCCCGGTCCGGCTGCACGGTGCCGAAGAAGGCGACCGTCTCGCCGCGCTGGATCAGCAGGGTAGGGAAGTTGTCGACGTCGAGGTCGCCCACGACGTCGGACTGGTCCTCGATGTCGATCCACACAAAAATATGGTCTGGCTGGCGTGCGGCGATCTGCTCGAACGTCGCGCGGTAACCTGTGCAGGTGCCGCACCAGGCGGCGCACAGGCAGGCGACGATCCATCGGTCGCCCGACAGCGCCTGCGCCACGTCAGCGCGGTTGTCATTCTGGAGAGTCAGGCTATGCATGAGCGGCATTCTACATCGCCCACCGGATTTCGGCGCGGGCCCCGGCTGCATTCGACCGCCGCCTGATTAAACGCCGGGGTAAAATACGGGCATGCCTATCATTCTCGCCATTGAAACCTCGTCCGAACTGGCGTCTTGCGCTTTGCTTTGCGCAAACACGCTGCTGGCGCGCTCCTCGTCCGGCGTGCGCACCCATTCCCAGTCGATCCTGCCGATGGTGCAGGAATTGCTGGCCGAAGCCGGTCTTGCGTTAAGCGACTGCGATGCGATCGCGTTCGGCGCCGGCCCCGGCTCGTTCACCGGCGTGCGCACCGCCTGCGGCATCGCCCAGGGCCTCGCTTTCGGCGCCGGCTTGCCGGCGGTGCCGGTGGTGACCTTGGCGGCGATGGCGCTGGCCTGCCGCCAGCACAGCGGCGCTGCCGACGTGCTGGCGGTGCTCGACGCCCGCATGGGCGAAGTGTATTGGGCGCAGTATCGCTTCGACAACACCGGCGCCGACGCCGATGCTTGCCACGAAGTGGTGGCGCCGTCGCTGTGCGCCCCGGGCGACGTCGCGCCGCTACCTGCTGCAACGCCACTGGCGGCCTGCGGCAACGGCTTTACGGCCTATGCCGAAGCCTTTGCCGGGCGCGATTTCGCCGACGGCGCGCTGGCCGACGTGATGCCGCACGCAGGCCAGGTGGCGCAACTGGCGCGCATCGAACTGGCCTTTGGCCGCGGCGTCAAGGCAGCCGAGGCGCAGCCGCTTTATTTGCGCAACAAGATCGCCTTCACCAGCGCCGAGCGCCTGGCGATCAACGCCGCCAAAGCCGGCGCATGACACGGGCCCGGGATATGCCAGCACCACACCTATCGCATCCACCGCATCCATCAACGCTGTCGACCTCCTCGCATCGCTTCGATCGTTTCGATCATTTCGACTACGCGCCGATGACGGTGGCGGACCTGGACGAGGTGGTCGCGCTCGAGCAAAGCGTCTACCCGCATCCCTGGACCCGTGGCAATTTCTCCGACTCGCTCGACGCCGGCTACCATGCCTGGGTATTGCGCGACGCCGGCGAATCGGGCCGGCAGTTGGCTGGATATTTCCTGCTGATGGCGGCCGTCGACGAAGTCCATTTGCTCAACGTGTCGGTGGCCGCAAGGTGCCAGCGCCAGGGCCTGGGCCATTATTTGCTCGACAAGGTCGCCGCCTGCGCGCGCGGGCTGGACGCCGAATCGGTGCTGCTCGAAGTGCGCCCGTCGAACCTGCGCGCGCTGCACGTGTATCAACGCTACGGCTTCGTCGACATCGGCCGGCGCAAGGCCTATTATCCGGCCCATAACGGCCAGCGCGAGGACGCCATCGTGATGAGGTATGTGTTATGAACGGCATGTCGAACCGCGATTGCGCCTTCCTGGCCGAAATGGGCATCACGCCGCTGTGGAGCGCCCGCGCGAACGTCCAATCGGCCCCGCTCGAAGCTGAACCTGACGTCGCTGTCAGCGCGGTCCCGGCCCCGGCCCTGGTGGCGGCACCGTACCAGAGCATGCCGTCGCCGGCGCCCGCGCCCGGCAGCATGATCGACTCGGCCTGGGGCGAGTCGGCGTCGGCGCCGGCGCCGACCGACCAGGAAATCGCCCAAATGGACTGGCGCGCTTTGAACGCGGCGATCGCCGCCTGTAGCCGCTGCGCCTGCAAGGGCGAGCGCAAACCGGTGTCGGGGAACGGCGCGCGCGCGGCGGTGTGGATGGTGGCGGCGGGCGCCACCACCGTGGCCGACGAGAAGGAGCGCCAGCCGCTGGCGGGCGACCCTGGCAAGCTGCTGGACAACATGCTGGCGGCGGTCCAGCTTTCGCGCGACGACAACGTGTACGTCACCAACCTGGTCAAGTGCCGGCTTGTCAGCGCCAGCGGCGGCGAGCGCGCCCCGGGTCCCGACGAAGCCAGCGCTTGCCGCCCTTTCGCCCTGCGCGAGCTGGCGCTGTGCGGCGCCGGCACCGTGCTCACGCTCGGCCAGATCGCCGCCAACGGTTTGCTCGGCAAACCGCTGCAGGAGCCGCTGGCCGGCGCGCGCGGCAGCGTGCACCAAGTCAATGGCGTGGCGCTGGTGGCCACGCTGCACCCGGGCGAACTGCTGCGGCGCGGCGCCGACAAGGCGCTGGCCTGGGCCGACCTGTGCCTGGCCAAGAGCGCCGATGCCGGACAAAGCTGACAGCTATCAGGCGCAGTTCGCGCGGCGCTGGGGCCACCTGGACCGGCCGCACGTGCGCGCGCTGGCCTGGCTGCTCGACGCCCCCGGCCTGCTCGATCCGCTCCACCCTGGCTGGGCCGGCAAGATCGCCGCCCCAAGCGTCGTGACGTCCGAGGTGGCCGACTGGCTGGCGCGGCTCGACCAAGATAGTGCCGCACTCGATGCCGCGCTCGGTGCGCGCGCCTGGACCCGGCTCGGGCTGTACGCCGAAAAGCTGATGGCGTTCTACTACCAGCAGCACGGCCGGCTGGTGGCCCACGGCCTGCAGGTGCGCGCCAGCCGCAACGACACCGTCGGCGAGTTCGACTTTTTGCTCGACGCGGGGCCGGGCGGGGTCGAGCATATCGAGTTCGCCACCAAGTTTTATCTGCTTGAAGAAACGGCCGGCGTACGCTTTGACAGCCTGGTCGGGCCCAACCTGGCCGACAGCCTGGGCGCCAAGATGCGCAAAATCGTCGACAAGCAATTGCTGCTGGGGGTGCATCCGGCGGCACAGGCGCTGTTGCCGCGGCCGGTGCTGGGCGTGCGCGCGCTGGTGATGGGCTGGCTGTTCTATCCGGCGGGGAGGGTGGCGCCGATCGACGGCATCGCGCCGCTGCACTGCCGCGGTTTCTGGTGTGCGCTGGCCGAGATCGAAGCACTCGAGTTTGACGCCTGGGTGGTGCTGCCGCGGCTGCAATGGCTGGCGCCGTACATGGGCCCTGCGCAGAGCGCATCGACGATAAATCTGCTGAACAGGGATGGCCTGCAGGCGGCGCTGGCGCACCAGTTCGAGACTGCCCCGGCGCCGGTGCTGGTCGCCGTCGTGCGCCAGTGCGACGGCATGCTGGTCGAAACCGCGCGCGGCTTCATCGTGCCGGACGACTGGCGCGCGCGGGCCGCCCAGCGCCGGGCCACTCAGGCGTCAAGGGCCTGACAAACTGGCGCAATAAAACTGTTCCGGCGCAAAGTTCAACGGCGTTCGCGTCTGTGGGCGCAAAAGGAAACTTAATGCTTGTGCTCGCCGATCAGCGCCAGCGAGTCGTGCTCGGCCTGATTGGCCGCGTGCCGCTTCATGATCATCCACATGGTCCCGGCCACCGACAAGCCGAACAGCACGATGATGATGTTCAGGTCCAGGTTCAGCGAAATCATGATCGCGTACACCGCCAGCATGGTCAGGATCGACAGGTTTTCGTTAAAATTCTGCACCGCGATCGAATGCCCGGCGCTCATCAGGACGTGGCCGCGGTGCTGCAGCAGTGCGTTCATCGGCACCACGAAAAAGCCCGACAGCACGCCGACCAGGATCAGCAGCGGGTAGGCCAGGGTCACCGAATGCACCAGCGGCATGCACATCACGATCACGCCCATGGCGATGCCGAGCGGGATCACCGACAGCGATTTTTTCAAAGGGATGAGGCGTGCCGACGCCGCGGCGCCGAAAGCGATGCCGACCGCGACCACCCCAACCAGGCTGGTGGCTTTCTCGTACGGCATGTGCAGCGACTTCTCGGCCCATTTCAGCACGATCAGCTGCAAGGTGGCGCCGGCGCCCCAGAACAGCGTGGTGACCGCCAGCGAGATCTGGCCCAGCTTGTCCTTCCACAGCATCGACGAGCAGTTGGCGAAGTCGGCCACCAGCTTGATCGGATTGCGCTCCTGGTGGGCGTAGCGCACGCCGGTATCGGGGATGCGCCAGTTGAACGCCGTCGCCAGCGCGTAGATCGCCATCACCACGCACAGCGCCGCTTCAGTGGGCGTGTTGATGCCGGTGTCGATGAACGGCATGTCGAAGCCGAGCAGGTAACTCGAGGTGCGCGAGGCCACCAGCGCGCCGCCCATCACGGTGCCGAAAATGATCGAGGTGACCGTCAGCCCTTCGATCCAGCCGTTCGCCGCGACCAGTTTTTCGGGCGGCAGCAGCTCGGTCAGGATGCCGTATTTGGCCGGCGAATAGACCGCCGCGCCGAAGCCGACCACGGCGTACGCGGCGAGCGGGTGGACGTGGAAAAAAATCAGCACGCAGCCGAAGATCTTGATCAGGTTGGCAATGAACATCACGCGGCCTTTCGGCAGCGCATCGGCAAAAGCGCCGACGAAAGCGGCCAGCAGCACGTAGAACAGCACGAACGACAGCTTCAGCAATGGGGTAACCGAGGGCGGCGCATTCATCGAGGTGAGCAGGGCGATCGCCACGAAAAACAAGGCGTTGTCAGCCAGTGACGAGAAAAACTGCGCCGCCATGATGGTGTAAAAACCACGATTCATTCTGGAATTTCTATAGTCTGGTCTGGGTTGCTTTATACCATGAATGGCCGGCAAGCCAAAACAAATCACCCGTGCGCATGGGACAGCGTCCGGTAAAATGGCGTCTTCGCATTTACCGGATATCTGACCATGCCAAGGCCGCTCAGCGCCACCATCCACCTTGATTCGATGCGGCACAACCTGGCGCGCGCGCGTTCGTGCGCGCCGACGGCCAAGATATGGGGCGTGGTCAAGGCGAATGCTTATGGTCACGGCCTCGAGCGCGGCGCGCGCGGCTTCGCCGACGCCGACGGCCTGGCGCTGATCGAAACGGAAAACGCGGTGCGGCTGCGCGAACTGGGCTGGACGCGTCCGCTGCTGCTACTCGAAGGCATTTTCGACGTCGCCGACATCGCGCTGCTGCACGAGTACGGCATCAACAGCGCCGTACACTGTATCGAGCAGGTCAAGATGCTCGAGTATACCAAGCTGGCCGGCCCGGTCGACGTCCATCTGAAAATGAACACCGGCATGAACCGGCTCGGCTTCGTGCCGTCCGAGTACGCAGCGGCGCATGCGCGCCTGCGCGCCATTCCCGGCATCCGCCACATCACCCTGATGACGCATTTCGCCAATGCCGACGAGCTCGAGCATCCACGCCTTGGCATCCGCGAGCAGGTACGCCGCTTCCAGCTGGGCGCGCAAGGGCTCGCAGGCGAACGCAGCCTGTCCAATTCGGGCGGCGTGCTGCGCCAGGCCGAGCTGGCCGAACAGCTGTCGAATGACTGGGTACGTCCCGGCATCATGCTGTACGGCGCCACTCCGGGCGACAAAACCGCCGAGCAGTACAAGCTGCGCCCGACCATGACCCTGGCCTCCGCCATCATCGGCATCCAGCAACTGGCCGCCGGCGACACGGTGGGCTATGGCAGCCGCTTCGAAGCCTCCGGGCCGATGACGGTCGGTGTCGTCGCCTGCGGCTATGCCGACGGCTACCCGCGCCATGCGCCGCACGGCACTCCGGTGCTGGTCGACGGTGTGCGCACCGCGCTGATCGGACGGGTGTCGATGGACATGATGACGGTCGACCTGACGCCGATCGCCAACGCCCGCGTCGGCAGCAAAGTGGTGCTGTGGGGCGACGGCCTGCCGATCGACGAAGTGGCGCATGCGGCCGGCACGATCGGCTATGAATTGATGTGCGCGCTGGCGCCGCGGGTGCAGGTGCTGGAGGGGGCGCTGGGGCAGCCGGCATAAAATCGTCCTCGCGTTCGCGAGGACTACCTCCGAGATTAACGAAGTAATCTGAGTAATACCATGGCAAAAGCAAAAACCAACTACACCTGCAGCGAATGTGGCGGCATCAGCAACAAGTGGACCGGCCAGTGCCCGGCCTGCCACGCATGGAACACGCTGGTCGAGACGGTGTTCGAGGCGCCCGGCGTCAACCGCTTGTCGAACCCGGTCCACCGCAGCCTGGCGCAGACCGCGCCGGTGCTGTCGCTGGCCGACATCGAGGCGGTCGACGTGCCGCGCTTCGGCACCGGCATCGAGGAATTCGACCGCGTGCTGGGCGGCGGCCTGGTGGCCGGCGGCGTGGTCCTGATCGGCGGCGACCCGGGCATCGGCAAGTCGACCCTGCTGCTGCAGGCGCTGGCCAACATCTCCCACCGCAAGAAAACCCTGTACGTCAGCGGCGAGGAATCGGGCGCCCAGATCGCCATGCGGGCGCGGCGCCTCGACATCGACGCCGTCGAGCTGAAGCTGCAGGCTGAAATCCAGCTCGAAAAAATCCTCACCACCCTGGCCGACCTGCGCCCGGAAGTGGCGGTGATCGATTCGATCCAGACCGTCTATTCGGACGCGCTCACTTCGGCGCCGGGCTCGGTGGCGCAGGTGCGCGAGTGCGCCGCCCAGCTGACGCGCGTGGCCAAGCAGACCGGCATCACCATCATCCTGGTCGGCCACGTGACGAAAGAAGGCGCGCTGGCAGGCCCCCGCGTGCTCGAGCACATCGTCGACACCGTGCTGTACTTCGAGGGCGACACCCAGTCGAGCTTCCGGCTGGTGCGGGCGATCAAGAACCGCTTCGGCGCCGTCAACGAACTGGGCGTGTTCGCGATGACCGAAAAAGGGCTCAAGGGCGTGTCGAACCCGTCGGCCCTGTTCCTGTCGAGCCATGACAACCAGGTGCCCGGCTCATGCGTGATGGTGACGCAGGAGGGCACCCGGCCGCTGCTGGTCGAGATCCAGGCGCTGGTCGACACCAGCCACCTGCCGAACGCGCGCCGGCTGTCGGTCGGCCTGGAGCAGAACCGGCTGGCGATGCTGCTGGCAGTGCTGCACCGCCATGCCGGCATTGCCGCCTTCGACCAGGACGTCTTCATCAACGCGGTCGGCGGGGTCAAGATCACCGAGCCGGCGGCCGACCTGGCGGTGCTGCTGGCGATCAATTCGTCGATGCGCAACAAGGCGCTGCCGCGCGGGCTGGTGGTGTTCGGCGAAGTTGGCCTGGCCGGTGAGATCCGCCCGGCGCCGCGCGGCCAGGAACGGCTGCGCGAGGCGGCCAAGCTGGGCTTTTCGATCGCCATGATCCCGAAGGCGAACGCGCCCAAGCAGAAAATCGAAGGCATGACGATCATCGCCGTCGAGCGCATCGACGACGCTTTCAACAAGCTGCGCGAACTCGATTGATCAATGGCGTGGACCGGGCAGGTTCAATGAACGGTGGCGCCATGACGGTGCTGGCGAAATTTCTGCGCTGAGCGGGAAAAAAGGACTTCATCCAATAAAAACGGCGCCCGAGGCGCCGTCATGCCGCATGCCGCGTGCTGCCGTTACTCGTGATACCGGTCGTGGAGCTTGCGAGATCCCCCGCGCACTCCGTCAACGAGCTCACCTGCCACCAATCCGACCAGGCCGATCAGGATGGCTAACACCACAATGTCGAACATTGAATTGTTCCTCCCTCAGTAAACATCACCTGAAAATTAGCACGCGGCGAGGTTTTTGCAAGGAAGCTGAGGCAGGGTTTTTTTATTTCACAATCAGCTCGGGCGTGATCACCGCCTTCAGGTAGAGGCTGTCCGGGTCCTGGGCTTCGCGCTGTACGAACCACCACACGGCGGCCTTTTTGATCTCCCAGTCGTGCGCCTTGCCGGTCAGCAGCAGCGCGGCGACCTGGCCAAGGGTCGGCTGGTGGCCGACGACCAGCACTGTCTCCTTCGCGTTCGGCCAGTTCACCGTGCGCAGGATATCGAGCGGCCCGGCGCCGGGCGCCAGCTGCGGCGCGACCCAATACTTGCGCCCGATCGGCTCGACCGTCTGGATCGTGCGCCGGGCAGGGCTGACGAAAATTTTGCACCCATCGGGCAACTGGGTGCCCAGCCATTCGGCCATCTTGCGCGCCTGCTTGTGGCCTTTCGCGGTCAAGGCCCGTTGCAAGTCCGGTTCGCTGTCCTCCGCTTCGGCGTGCCGCCACAAGATCAGGTCCATGCAATTGCCTCCGTTGTCGCCTAGCTGATGCCGTTGGTCGACCCGAGCAGTTCCATCAGATGGCGCTGGGCCGAAAATTCAGTTTGCTTGCCACGCGCCTTGTGCCTGTGATACTGGCCGTCGGCGCTCAGTTCCCAGGAGTTCGAGTTATCTTTGAGGTAGGGGTTCAATCCTTCGGCAATGACCCGCTTCTTGAGCACCTTGTCGAGCACCGGAAAGGCCACTTCGACGCGGCGAAACAGGTTGCGCGTCATCCAGTCGGCGCTGGCGAGGTAGACGTCGTGGGCCAGCTCGTTGCGGAAGTAGTAGATCCGGCTGTGCTCGAGAAAGCGGCCGATCACCGAGCGCACCCGGATGTTTTCGGACAGCCCCGGCACGCCCGGTTTCAGGGTGCAGGCGCCGCGCACGATCAAATCGATCTTGACACCGTCGCTGGAGGCGGCGTACAGCGCGCGGATCACCGATTCGTCCACCAGTGCGTTGATCTTGACGATGATGCGTCCCGGCCGGCCGGATCTGGCGATGCGCGCCTCGTTGCGGATCGCCTTGATGATCTCGTTTTGCAGCGCGAACGGCGCCAGCCACAAGTGGTTCAGCTTGTGCGGTTTGGTCAGGCTGGTCAGGTGGATGAAGACTTCATTGACGTCGCTGCCGATGGCCTGGTTGCTTGTGAGCAGGCCGAAGTCGGTGTACAGGCGGGTCGTCGTCAGGTGGTAGTTGCCGGTGCCGAGGTGGGCGTAGTAATGCAGGCCGTCGACCTCGCGCCGGATCACCAGCGCCAGCTTGGCGTGGGTCTTGAGGCCGACTATGCCATACACCACCTGGGCGCCGGCCTGCTCCAGCTTGTCGGCCCAGTTGATGTTCGCTTCCTCGTCGAAGCGCGCCATCAGTTCGACGATCACCGTCACTTCCTTGCCCGAGCGCGCCGCTGTGATCAACGCTTCCATCAAGCCCGAATTCATGCCGGTGCGGTAGATGGTCTGCTTGATCGCCACCACCTGCGGGTCGGACGCGGCCACGCAGATGAAATCGATCACGGTCTGGAACGACTGGAACGGATGGTGCAGCAGGATGTCGTGCTTGTGCATCTGCTCGAAGATGCCCAGGTTGGCGGTTTTTGCCGGCATGCCGGCGATGAACGGCTCGAAACGCAGCGGCGGCTGCTGGACTTCGTCGATCAGTTCGGCCAGGCGCACCAGGTTGACCGGCCCGTCGACCGCGTATAGCCGGTTTGGGGCCAGGCTGAACTGGTCGAGCAAAAACTGCGACAGCTCGGGCGGGCAATTTTTCGCCACTTCGAGCCGCACCGAGGTGCCGAACTGGCGTCCCTGCAATTCGCCCTTGAGCGCCTGGCGCAGGTTCTTCACTTCATCCTCGTCGACCCACAGGTCGCTGTCGCGCGTCACCCGGAACTGTGAATAGGCGATCACGTCGCGCCCGGTGAACATGTCTTCGATATGGGCGTGGATCACCGACGACAGCAGGCAGAACGAGGTGCCGCCTCCCTTGCTCAGCTCGTTGGGAAGACGGATCACGCGCGGCAGCACGCGCGGCGCCTTGACGATGGCGATCGCGGTGCCGCGCCCGAACGCATCCTTGCCCGACAGCGACACGATGAAATTAAGGCTCTTGTTGATCACCTGCGGGAACGGGTGGGCCGGGTCGAGTCCGATCGGTGTGAGCAGCGGGCGCACCGCGCTTTCGAAATACGCCTTGACCCAGGCGCGCTGGGCCTCGTTGCGGTCGTTGTGGCGCACCAGGTGCACGCCGCGGGCGCGCAACTGCGGCAGCACTTCGGTGTTGAGAATGGCGTACTGCTGCATGACCAGCGCATGGCATTCGCCGCTGATGCGCTCCAGCGTGGCGTCGAGCGCCGGATCGTTGTTCAGCGCGCCCTGGGCCAGCAGGCTGGCGACCCGCACCTCGAAGAATTCATCGAGGTTGTTGCTGACGATGCACAGGTAGCGCAAGCGCTCGAGCAGCGGGATGCGCTTGTCCTCGGCCTGCGCCAGCACGCGCCGGTTAAACATCAGCTGGGACAGTTCACGGTCCAGGAAAACGGCAGCCTTAGGCGATTCCGCGTTCAACGCAACAGTTTTCATTGTCATTCAGAGATTGAAAGTTGTTATCATAATACGCGCTCATTCTATTTGGAAAATATGACATCGGCGTGACACTACTTTGCAATCTGCCATACGCAACCGGTTCGCTTGGAGTATTATGCTCCGCAATTTGCAACCACTTTTCAAATGTCGTTGATGTCATAAACGTGTCATATTTGGCGGATAGACTGCGCAGCATTGACACCTCACCACTTTTAAGGACTCGATATGCGCATCAAACAACTGCTGGCCTCGATGATCATCGGTAGCTCCGCCATCCTGACAACGACCGGCGCAATGGCGGCCGACATGACCGGCGCGGGCGCAACGTTTCCCTACCCGATTTACGCCAAGTGGGCCGAGATGTACAAGAAAACCACCGGCAACGGCCTGAATTACCAGTCGGTCGGTTCGGGCGCCGGCATCAAGCAGATCAAGGCCAAAACCGTCGATTTCGGCGCCTCCGACATGCCGTTGAAAGCCGAAGAGCTGGCCGCCGACGGCCTGGTGCAGTTCCCGGCAATCATGGGTGGCGTGGTGTTGGTGGTCAACATGCCGGGCCTTACCCCTGGTCAGATGAAGTTGACGGGTCCTGTCGTCGCCGACATCTACCTCGGCAAGATCACCAAGTGGAACGATCCCCAGATCGCCGCGCTGAACCCGGGCGTCAAGCTGTCCGACGATGAAATTACCGTTGTCCACCGCGCCGACGGCTCCGGCACGTCGTTCCTGTTCACCGATTACCTGTCGAAGACGAGTGCTGACTTCAAGGCCAAGATCGGCGCCGGCACTGCCGTCAAGTGGGTGCTTGGCGTTGGCGGCAAGGGCAACGAGGGCGTCGCCGCCAACGTCCAGCGCATCAAGGGCGCGATCGGCTACGTCGAGTGGGCCTTCGCCAAGAAGAACAAGATGGCGCACGCCCAGCTGAAAAACCGCGACGGCGTGTTCGTCCAGCCGGACGACGAGACCTTCAAGGCCGCCGCCGCCAACGCCGACTGGGCCAAGACCCCCGGTTTCGGCGTGGTGCTGACCGACCAGGCCGGCAAAGCGGCCTGGCCGATCACCGGCGCCTCTTACATCCTGATGCACAAAACCCAGGCGGATGGCGTCAAGGGCAAGGAAGTGCTGAAATTTTTCGAATGGGCTTACAAGAACGGCACCGCCACCGCGGCCGAACTGGACTACGTGCCGATGCCGGCGAACGTCATCAAGTTGGTCGAGGCCGGCTGGAAGGCAGACCTGAAAGACGCCGCCGGCAAGCCGATCTGGTAAGTACCGTATTTCACCTTACTTCACTGTAAAGAACTGTTCATGAGTGCAAACCCACCAGCGGCGATGGCCGACGCGATGGCGCCGAAGTTGTCGCCTGAGTTAACGTCGGAAATCGTCAAGCGCCACGCAGCGATGCATTCCACGATGCGCATGCAGCGCATCCAGGATTTCGTTTTTCACAAGGTGACGATGGGGTTCGCACTATCGGTGCTGCTGGTGTTGGTGGGCATTATCGTCTCGCTGATCATGGGCGCCACGCCGGCCTTCCGCGAATTCGGACCCGGCTTCATCACCAGCGTCGAGTGGGATCCGGTCAACAACGAGTATGGCGCGCTGATCGCCATCACCGGCACCCTGGTCACTTCTTTCATCGCCTTGCTGATCGCCTTCCCGGTCAGCTTCGGCATTGCCTTGTTCCTTACCGAAATCTGCCCGGTCTGGCTGCGCCGGCCGATGGGCACCGCCGTCGAACTGTTGGCCGGCGTGCCGTCGATCATTTACGGCATGTGGGGCCTGTTCGTGTTCGCGCCGATCTTCGCCGATTACGTCCAGCCGGTGCTCAAGGCCACGCTGGGCCACCTGCCGGTCATCGGCAAGCTGTTCTCGGGCCCCATGATGGGCATCGGCGTCCTCACCGCCGGCCTGATCCTGGCGGTGATGATCATCCCGTTCATTTCCTCGGTGATGCGCGACGTGTTCGAAATCGTGCCGCCCGTGCTGAAGGAATCGGCTTACGGCCTCGGCTGCACCAAGTGGGAAGTGGTGCGCAAGATCGTGCTGCCCTACACCAAGACCGGCGTGGTCGGCGGCGTCATGCTGGGCCTTGGACGCGCACTCGGCGAAACCATGGCAGTGACCTTTGTCATCGGCAACGCCAATACCTTGTCGTGGTCGCTATTCTCGGCGGGAAATTCGATTTCCTCGACCTTGGCCAACGAATTCGCCGAAGCCGCCCACCCGCTGCACCAGTCGGCGCTGTTCGCGCTGGCGCTGATCCTGTTCGCGATCACTTTTATTGTATTGTCCGCCGCCAAGCTAATGCTGGCCGGAATGTCCCGCAAGGAGGGTGTCAAATGAGCGCGCATCCACGCAACCCGGCACGCAATCCGGTTTATCTCAAGCGCCTGCGCAGCCACCGCATCGGCATTGCGCTGTCGGTGCTGGCGATGTCGATCGGCCTGGCCGTGCTGTCCTGGATCCTGTGGACCTTGCTGGACAAGGGCTTTGGCGGCCTGTCGGCGGCGATTTTCACCCAGGATACGCCGGCGCCCGGCAGCGATGGCGGCGGCTTGCGCAACGCCATCGTCGGCAGCCTGATGATGGTCGGGTTGTCGACTGCCATCAGTACCCCGATCGGTATCCTGGCCGGCGTCTACTTGGCCGAATACGGCGCGAGCAACAAGTTTGCCCAAGTCACCCGCTTCGTCACCGACATCATGCTATCGGCGCCGTCGATCGTCATCGGCCTGTTCGTCTATGCTTTGTACGTCGCCAATGTCAACCATTTTTCCGGTTGGGCCGGCACCATCGCATTGTCGCTGATCGCCGTGCCGGTGGTGGTGCGCACCACCGACAACATGCTGCGCCTGGTGCCCAACAGCCTGCTCGAAGCGGCGTTCGCGCTGGGCGCCCCGCGCTGGAAAGTGGCGACCCTGGTGCGCCTGCGCGCGGTCAAAGCCGGCGTCATCACCGGCGTGCTGCTGTCGCTGGCCCGCATTGCGGGCGAGACCGCGCCACTGCTGTTTACCGCGCTCAACAATCCGTTCTTTAGTACCAACATGAATGCGCCGCTGGGCAACCTGCCGGTGGTGATCTACAATTTTGCCATGAGCCCGTACGACAACTGGCGCGACCTGGCCTGGGGCGGCGCCCTGATCGTCACCTTCAGCGTCTTGCTGCTCAATATTCTGTCGCGCACCGTGTTCAGCCAGAAAACGCCAAATTAAGCCGACCGCACGAAAGCTCGAAAGCCATCTTATGCCATTGCCAATGCCAAGCCCGATTCCAACCGTGAGCGCGCGCGCCAAGACCATTGAAATTACGAAGCTGGATTTTTTCTACGGAAAAACCCAGAGCCTGATGAATGTCAACCTCGACATCCACGAAAAGCAGGTTACGGCCTTCATCGGCCCTTCCGGCTGCGGCAAATCGACCCTGCTGCGCACCTTGAACCGGATGTACGATCTCTATCCCGGCCAGCGGGCCGAAGGCTCGATCATGTACCGCGGCCAGAACATCCTCGATCCCGGCCAGGACGTCAACATGCTGCGCGCCAAGGTCGGCATGGTGTTCCAGAAACCGACCCCGTTCCCGATGTCGGTGTACGACAACATCGCCTTTGGCATCAGGCTGTACGAGAACCTGTCGAAAGGGGAGATGGACGAACGGGTCGAGTGGGCCTTGAAGAAGGCGGCGCTGTGGGGCGAGGTCAAGGACAAGCTGGGCAAGAGCGGACTGTCGCTGTCGGGCGGCCAGCAGCAGCGCCTGTGCATCGCGCGCTGCGTGGCGGTCAAGCCGGACGTGCTGCTGTTAGACGAGCCGACTTCGGCGCTCGACCCGATCTCGACGGCCAAGGTGGAAGAGCTGATCAGCGAGCTGAAGCAGGATTACACGATCACCATCGTCACCCACAACATGCAGCAGGCAGCGCGTTGTTCGGATTACACTGCGTACATGTACCTGGGCGAACTGGTTGAATTCGGCGAAACCGACCAGATTTTCATGAATCCCGCGCGCAAAGAAACGCAGGACTATATTACCGGCCGCTTTGGCTGATCCTGGCTGATCCAGGTTGTACCAGACATAACAAGACGGAGAGCAGCATGATAGGCGAGCATTCATCCAAACAATACGACCACGATCTTGAGGCGATCCGCTCCAAGGTGCTGCTGATGGGCGGCATCGTCGAGACCCAGTTCACCGATGCGATGACCTGTTTCCGGGTCGGCAACGTCGAGGCCGCCGAGCGCGTGATCGCCGAAGACGACGCCGTCAACCAGCTCGAAGTGTCGCTCGACGACGCCTGCAGCCACCTGATCGTGCGGCGTCAGCCGACCGCCAACGACTTGCGTACCGTGATGGCCACCATCAAGGTAATCACCGACCTCGAGCGCATCGGCGACGAGGCCGCCAAGATCGCGCGCATGTCGAAGAGCCTGCACTCGCGCGGCATGGTGACGGTCAACCATTTCGAGACGGTGCGCACCATCGCCGGCGAGACGTCCGACATGCTTCACGACGCCCTCGATGCGTTCGCCCGTCTCGACGGCAAGCAGGCACTGGCGCTGATTGCGCGCGACGCCATCATCGACCGCGAATTTGGTTTCATCATGCGCAACCTGATCACCTTCATGATGGAAGACCCGCGCACCATCTCGGCGGCGCTCGACACCTTGTGGGTGGCAAAAGCGATCGAACGGATCGGCGACCATGCCAAGAACATCGCCGAATACGTCATCTACGTCGTCGAAGGCAAGGACATTCGGCATACCCGTCCGTCAGCGCCAGCAGTTCAGTAGGGCACCGATGGCGACCGAGAAAATCACCGTCCTGATCGTCGAAGACGAGCCGGCCATCATCGAGCTGATTAATTTTTCGCTGCGCGAAGCGGCCTGGCAAGTGGCCTCGGTGCAAAGCGCGGCCGAGGCCTGGGAATTTCTTGGCCGGCGCGCGCCGCAACTGATCCTGCTCGACTGGATGCTGCCCGACCAGACCGGGCTGCGCCTGCTGGCGCGCATCCGCGCCGACCGCAATTTCCAGGCGATCCCGGTCATCATGCTGACTGCCAAGAGCATGGAAGAAGACAAGATCGCCGGCTTGAACCACGGCGCCGACGACTACGTCACCAAGCCGTTTTCGCCGCGCGAACTGCTGGCGCGCGCCAGGGCGCTGTTACGGCGCAATAACCCGGACCTGGCCGAGGCGGCGCTGACCGCCGGCGCGGTGGTGCTCGATCCGGCCAGCAACAGCGTCGCCATCGACGGCCAGCGCATCGACATCGGCCACGCCGAATTCAAGCTGCTCAAGTTCCTGATGGCGCATCCGGAGCGGGTGTTTTCGCGCAGCCAACTGCTCGACAAGGTATGGGGCAATCACGCCGTCATCGAAGAGCGTACCGTCGACGTTCACGTGCTGCGCCTGCGCAAGGCGCTCAAGCAGGCGGAAGGGCTAATCAAGACCGTGCGCAGCGTTGGGTATATGCTGTCGGAAAAATAGAACAGAAATACAACGCCGAAACCGTCTCCGACAATGAATCCCAAACTGCTGTTCTGGATCCCGGCGCTGTTGCGCCTGGCCTTCCTGTTCGTCACCGCCGCCGTTTGCTGGTGGATCTCGGGCCCGATCGCCGGCCTGGCCGTCGCCCTGCTGCTGGTGCTCGGCCAGCTGTACCTGCAACTGTCTTACCTGAGCCAGTTGAGCACCTGGCTGGACGACTTGCAAAATGCCAAGCTGCCGGACGGGTGGGGCGCCTGGACTGACGTGTTTTCGCGGCTGTACCGGCTGCGCCGCGACGACGAACGCAGCAAGGGCGAGCTGACCGAGTGGCTGGCGCGTTTTCGCCAGGCCATGCACTTGCTGCCGGACGGCGTCGCCATCATGGACGACGTTTTGTTCCTCGAGTGGTGCAACCCGGCTGCCGAACGCCACCTCGGCCTCACGCTCGAGCGCGACCACGGCATGCGCGTCACCAACCTGGTGCGCCATCCTGACTTCATCGACTACATCATTCTCGGCCGTTACGAAAAACCGCTGACGTTGCGACTGCGCGACCGCAAGCTGATCTGCCAGATCATCCCGTTCGAGAACCGGCGCCAGATCCTGGTCACCCACGACGCCACCGAGAGCGCGCGAATCGAAGAGATGCGGCGCGACTTCATCGCCAACGCTTCGCACGAACTGCGCACGCCGCTCACCGTCATTGTCGGCTTCCTCGAAATCGCCTCCAGCACGCCCGACCTCGACCCGGTCAGCCGCCAGGCCCACCTGTCCTTGATGACCGAGCAGGGGCGCCGCATGCAGCGCCTGATCGAGGACATGCTGACGTTGTCGCGGCTCGAATCGGTCGATTACCCGCTGCGCCCCGAACCGGTACGGGTCGCCGCGCTGGTCGAGGAAGTGCTGCAGGAGGCGCGCGCCTTGTCGGGCGGACGGCACAGCGTCACCGCCAGCGTCGACGGGCCCGATATCGTGGGCAGCCTTGAAGAATTGCGCAGCGCCTTCGGCAACCTGGCGTCGAACGCGGTGCGCTACACGCCGTCCGGCGGCACGGTTCACATCGGCTGGCAGGGCGGGGACGGTAAATCGACCGGACCGCAGTTCGTCGTCAGCGACACCGGCATCGGCATCGACCAGCATCACATCGCGCGCCTGACCGAACGCTTCTACCGCGTCGACAAGAGCCGCTCGCGCGAGACCCAGGGTACCGGGCTGGGCCTGGCCATCGTCAAGCACGTACTGCTGCGCCACCGTGCCACGCTGACCATCACGTCCGAGGCAGGCAAGGGCAGCAGTTTTATCGTGACCTTTCCGGGGCCGTGATCGGCGACAGGGCCGCGAGCGCACCTATTGAACCGGGAGTCTTTCATGCGGATGTGTCACCCGGCCAACACCCGCCGGCTGACTTCATGGCTGACACCCCGGGAGGATAAAAATTCCAGCGCGCCGATGGTACCAATGGCCGCCCGAATGCGAAGTGCTCGCCTGATGACGTCGCGATGTGCGCAACCGCAGGGGTTTTCCCTGCTCACAGCGCGCCGGTCTTGATGCGACTGATACATATGCACCCCTTTACTTGTCAATCGGCGTTTTCAACCGGCGCGCTACGCGCAACGATTTTGTCAAGTGCGGAATGCTCGCCTCGGCAGCCGCGTTGAGATAGCCCAGCGCGAACGGCGCCGCCCTTGACGCGCCGCTCCCTTCCAGCTCCGACAGCAGCCGGCTCGCCACTTCCATATCGTTCAGCGTGCCGAGCTGGTCCTGCAGGCCAGACAGGCTTGATACATACTGCTTCACTTGCCCGCGCGGCAGCAGGCTTGAGAAAAATTCAACCGCATAGCGCGCTTTCTTGGCGGCGATGCGTATGCGATGCCGCCCGGCCGCATCGGCCTGGTCGAGGGTGTCGATGCGCTTGCGAAGCCGCCGCTGTGCCTTGTGCAGCAAGGGCGTCATGGCGTCGCTGGCGCGACTGGCGAGTGGCGAATTTTCGGCGAAGTTGGTGACCCTGCGCCAGTGGCGCCCGCGCAGCCATCCGTTCAGTTGCAACACTACCTGGGTGTAGCGTGGATCGCGTAGCGAAACCAGCAGCGCCTGGTGGAGATCGCGTGCCTTTGCCTCCGCCAGTTCCCGCAGTTCGCCGGAATCGAAGTTGGTAATGCTGCCCAGCGTTGAATCGGCCAGTACGTCCCAGTCCCTGGTTGCCCCGAGTTCTCCGGCCAGCCAATCGACCCCTTCGCGCACCTGGGACGGCAAGGGCGCCAACTCGCTGAACATATCGAGTAGCGCGCGCAAGCGGCGCAGGCCGACCCGCATCTGATGCAGGCTTTCCACGCTTTGCATGAGCACGCCTGGGACGTTCGCCTCCATTTGTTGCAGGCAGTTCAGCCCGATGCACTGAAATGCGTCTTCGAGGGTCATTTTGCGCATTAAACGCACGGGGATCGCCTTGACAGGCTCCGGCGCTTGCTTTTCGAGCAGGGCATAGCCGCGCGCCGCCTTGCTGTCGTTGGCAATCTGCAGCGGAATGTCCTCGTGCAAGGCCAGTGCAAGCTCGAACAACTGGGTCGGGTTGCCTTTTTTTAGCTCAAGCTCCAACTCGCCGATGGCGACAGTCTGGCCCTTGCAATCGATTTTTCCGGTATCCAGCGCACACTCGACGAGCTGCCCGTCAGGCAGCTCCAGGTTCCAGATCGTGCGCCGCGTCGCGTTTTTGAACACCGGACGAAGCGCTTTCGACACGCTTGCCGCACGGAGCAGCCTGGCGATCTTTTCCGATTTTATTTGGCGGGCGATTTCTACCGGCTGAGGCTGTCCTGAGGGCAAGGACGATTCCCACTCGTCGCGCTCGTGAAGTGTTGCAGAGCTGGCGGAAGCGGTTTTCACTTTCTGGATCCAGGTGTGTCCTTCCTCCCGGACACGCAGGCTTACCCCGTTGCGCCACAGTTCCAATTTCGGCGTGTCGTAGTAGGTGTCGGTCAAGCGGTGCTCAGTTGGAACCGCGCGCGCGTGGTCGAGCAGCAGTGGATGTTGGCGTATGCGCGACAGGTCGGGCTGGGCAATGCTGAGCTTTAGTTCAGTTTCCATACTTATCCTTTTGTTTTGAATGCATGAGAACGCGCGTTGTCGCGCTTGGAGTTGTCGACAGTAAAGTCGATGGCAGCGAGCGTGTTTTTCCGTCAAGGAGGCATTAACTATATCGCACTGGGCCGTTGGCACTGGTTCGATTCCGGCGGACAAACGGCGCTAAGCTGACCTACCTTTACTGCTTATCTCTGGCAAGGCAGGGACGCCCAAGCACCGTATTTGCGCGCATATTTAGTAATAAGGCTTCCATTGTTTCGCTCGCTGCCTTCGAACAAGTTACAATCGCAGCCTCATCGATATTCACACCGACCCATGTATTTACGACGCATTTCCCTCATCGCATTCGGCGCCTTGCTGCTGGCCGGCTGCCGCGGCAGCGCGCCGGTGCTACCAAACGGGCCGCTTGCCGCAACTGCGGCCGTCGCCGCGCCGGCGCGCAAAATCAAGATCGGCCTGGCGCTCGGCGGCGGCGCCGCGCGCGGCTTCGCCCACATCGGCGTGATCAAGGCGCTCGAGGCGCAAGGGATTTATCCGGACATCGTGGTCGGCACCAGCGCCGGCAGCGTGGTCGGCGCGCTGTACGCGGCCGGCAACAACGGCTTCGCGCTGCAGCGGGTTGCAATGGACATGGACGAAGCCACCATCTCTGACTGGGCGCTGCCGCTGTTTGGCAAGGTGTCCGGCGTGCTCAAGGGCGAGGCGCTGCAGAATTACGTCAACAAGGCAGTGCGCAACGTGCCGATCGAAAAGCTGAAGATTGCGTTCGGCGCCGTTGCGACCGATCTCAACAGCGGCCAGCCGATTCTTTTCCAGCGCGGCAATACCGGCCAGGCAGTACGGGCGTCGTCGTCGGTGCCGGGCGTGTTTCAGCCGGTGAGGATCGGCACCCATACCTACGTCGACGGCGGCTTGGTGGCGCCGGTGCCGGTACGCTTCGCGCGCGAAATGGGCGCCGATTTCATCATCGCGGTAAATATTTCGACGCAGACCGATGCGCAGGCCACGCTCAGCTCGCTCGAAGTGCTGATGCAGACCTTCAGCATCATGGGCCAGCGCCTGAACCATTACGAACTCAAGGACGCCGACGTGGTCATCGCCCCAAGTCTGGCGACAATGGGCTCCAACGACTTCAACGGCCGCAACCTGGCGATCCTGGCGGGCGAGCAGGCCGCGGCAAAGCTTATGCCGCAGCTCAAGGCCAAGCTCAAAACCATGCAACAACCCTAATTTTTAACAATCAAGGAACAACATCATGCAAACCAAACCCATGCTGACGCTGGAAGACGTCAAAAAAATTGCTGCCGCCGCCGAGGCGGAAGCGCTCGCCAACCAATGGGCGGTGGTGATTGCGGTCGTCGACGACGGCGGCCACCTGATGTGGCTGCAGCGCCTCGACGGCGTCGCGCCGATCTCGTCGTACATCGCGCCGGCCAAGGCCAGGACCGCGGCCCTGGGGCGGCGCGAGTCGCGCATCTATGAAGAGATGATCAACAACGGCCGCATGTCCTTCCTGGGCGCGCCGAACCTCGACGGCATGCTCGAAGGCGGCGTGCCGATCATCGTCGACGGCCACGTGGTCGGCGCGGTCGGCGTGTCGGGCGTGAAGTCGGCCGAAGATGCGCAGGTTGCGAGGGCGGGAATTGCGGCGCTGACGATGTAAGTCGTTGGAGGAGGGCGGTGACGCTGCCTGGTAATTCGGTCGCCGCATTCGCTGGCATACTTGCAGCGCATCAAGCACGGATTACCCCCGGATCTCCGCCTGTTCCGGCATCGAGTCGGCGGCACCGCTGCGCTTGAGCCACGCCTCCAGATTCTGCATGTCGCGCACCAGGATTTCGGTGCCTTGAATAAAACCGATGTGTTCGAGGTTGGCGGCGTCGCACACCAGCTTGTTGACGGTTGGCATGCGCTCGACCATTCGGCCATAGGCCTTGAATACCTTGCTCGCCCATGTTGTCAGGCCGGCGTCGCGGAACCGGTTGTTTTCAAAATAAACGGTCAGCGTACCGTCGTGATTGCCGAAGCCGGTGATGCCCGAACCGTTGTTGAAGGCGGCCACTAGCGCTTCGTCGGCTTGCGGGTTCGGCGCGAACAGGGCCGCCCGCCCGCCCGCATCGGGCCGCTCCATCGGGGTGTCTGGTCCAAAGATGGCCATGGTAATCAACTTTCTTCTGAGGTTGGTAAATGCAGGCAATGGTCAATTTGCCGCGATGTATTAACAATGACCGCTTTCGGTCATGGCGTCAGCATTATCCGGGCCAGGCATTGCCGGGCGAGCCTGTTTGCGCTATAATTCGGAGGTTTAGCCATTCACACATATACCGTAGCGACTACCCACTATCCCATCATTCCCCAGACGGCCACCCCGGCATATGCAGCCCGGTGAATTGTGGTCGTCAGTCTGACGTGGCGCAGCTACGGTAACTTTATCAGGAGTTGCCCTTGCCGCCATTTTTTTCTGGCCCTTCCGTTCCAGCCATCCTGGCACTTGCCGACGGAACGATCTTTAAAGGCATTTCGATAGGCGCTGCCGGTCATACGACCGGCGAGGTGGTGTTCAACACCGCCATGACAGGCTATCAGGAAATCCTCACCGACCCCAGTTACGCGCGCCAGATCGTTACGCTGACGTATCCCCACATCGGCAACTACGGCATCAACCTCGAGGACGTCGAGGCGTCGAAGGTGCATGCGGCCGGCCTGATCATTCGCGACCTGCCTTTGATGGCATCGAATTTCCGCTCGACCCAGTCGCTGGCCGACTACCTGAAGGCCGAGAACGTCGTCGCCATCGCCGGCATCGATACCCGCAAGCTGACGCGCTTGCTGCGCGAGAAGGGCGCCCAGAGCGGCGCCATCCTGACCGGCACCCAGGGCATCGAGCCGCTCGCCGCCCAGGCGCTCGAACTGGCGCGCTCGTTTCCTGGCCTGGCCGGCATGGACCTGGCAAAAGTGGTGTCGACCAAGACCGCCTACGAGTGGGCCGAATCGGAGTGGGTGCTGGGCGGGGGCTACGGCAAGCAGGCGGCGCCGAAGTTCCACGTCGTCGCTTTTGATTACGGCGTCAAGCGCAACATCTTGCGCATGCTCGCCCAGCGCGGCTGCAGGATCACCGTGCTGCCGGCCCAGGCCAGCGCGCTGGACGCGCTTGCGCTCAATCCCGACGGCATCTTTTTAGCCAATGGCCCGGGCGACCCGGAGCCATGTGACTACGCCATCGCCGCCACGCGCGAGCTGATCGAGCGCGGCATCCCGACCTTCGGCATCTGCCTCGGCCATCAGATCATGGCGTTAGCTTCCGGCGCCAAGACCATGAAAATGAAATTCGGCCACCACGGCGCCAACCACCCGGTGCAGGACCTCGATTCGAAGAAGGTGATGATCACCTCGCAGAACCACGGTTTCGCCGTCGATGCGGCGACCTTGCCAGGCAATTGCCGCGTGACCCACGTTTCGCTGTTCGACGGTTCGCTGCAGGGTTTTGCGCGCCTTGACAAACCGGCGTTCTGCTTCCAGGGCCACCCTGAAGCCTCGCCCGGGCCGACTGACGTCGCTTACCTGTTTGACCGCTTCATCGATCTGATGCAAGCGGCGGAGAATACCAAAATGCAGGAGAAGAATTAATGCCAAAGCGTAGTGACATCCAAACCATCCTGATCATCGGCGCAGGCCCGATCATCATCGGCCAGGCGGTCGAATTCGATTACTCCGGCGCCCAGGCTTGCAAGGCGCTGCGCGAAGAAGGCTACAAGGTCATCCTCGTCAACAGCAATCCGGCCACCATCATGACCGACCCGGAAACGGCCGACGTCACTTACATCGAGCCGATCACCTGGAAGGTCGTCGAGCGCATCATCGCCAAGGAACGTCCCGACGCCATCCTGCCGACGATGGGCGGCCAGACCGCGCTCAATTGCGCACTCGACCTGCACAACAACGGCGTGTTGGCAAAATACAACGTCGAACTGATCGGCGCTTCGCCGGAAGCGATCGACAAGGCCGAAGACCGCTCCAAGTTCAAGCAGGCGATGACGAAAATCGGCTTGGGTTCGGCGCGTTCGGGCGTCGCCCACAACATGGAAGAATCGTGGGTGGTGCAGCGCGAGATGGGTTTTCCGACCGTCATCCGGCCGTCGTTCACGATGGGCGGCACCGGCGGCGGCATCGCCTACAACGAAGAAGAATTCGAGTCGATCTGCAAGCGCGGCCTGGAAGCGTCGCCGACCACCGAGCTGCTGATCGAAGAATCCCTGATTGGCTGGAAAGAGTACGAGATGGAAGTGGTGCGCGACAGCGCCGACAACTGCATCATCATCTGCTCGATCGAGAACCTCGACCCGATGGGCGTGCACACGGGCGACTCGATCACGGTGGCGCCGGCGCAGACCTTGACGGACAAGGAATACCAGATCATGCGCAACGCCTCGATCGCGGTGCTGCGCGAGATCGGCGTCGACACCGGCGGCTCGAACGTGCAGTTCGCCATCAATCCCGAGGACGGCCGCATGATCGTCATCGAGATGAATCCGCGCGTGTCGCGCTCGTCGGCCCTGGCCTCGAAAGCGACCGGCTTTCCGATCGCCAAAGTGGCGGCCAAGCTGGCGGTCGGCTACACGCTCGACGAATTGCGCAACGAGATCACCGGCGGCGCCACGCCGGCCTCGTTCGAGCCGTCGATCGATTACGTCGTCGTCAAGATCCCGCGCTTCACGTTTGAAAAATTTCCCGCCGCCGACCACCACCTCACCACGCAAATGAAATCGGTGGGCGAGGTGATGGCGATCGGGCGCACCTTCCAGGAGTCGTTCCAGAAGGCGCTGCGCGGCCTGGAGGTAGGCGTCGACGGCCTCAACGAAAAGACGCGCGACCGCGAGAAGATCGAAGAAGAGCTGGGCGAGCCTGGCCCGGACCGCATCTGGTACGTCGGCGACGCGTTTGCCCAGGGTTTTACGCTCGAAGAAGTGCACGCGCTGACCCATATCGATCCGTGGTTCCTGGTGCAGATCAAGGAAATCGTCGACATCGAACTGTGGCTCGACCACCAGAGCCTCGACGCCCTCGACAAGCCGCTGCTCTACAAGCTCAAGCAAAAAGGTTTTTCGGACCGCCGCCTGGCGTTCCTGCTGCACGTGACCGACACCGAAGTGCGCGAACGGCGCCATGCGATGGGCATCCGCCCGGTCTACAAGCGGGTCGACACCTGCGCCGCCGAATTTTCGACCGACACCGCCTACATGTATTCGACCTACGACGAGGAGTGCGAGAGCAATCCGACCGACAGGAAAAAAATCATGGTGCTGGGCGGCGGTCCGAACCGCATCGGCCAGGGCATCGAATTCGACTACTGCTGCGTGCACGCGGCGCTGGCGCTGCGCGAGGACGGCTATGAAACCATCATGGTCAACTGTAATCCCGAGACCGTCTCGACCGACTACGACACGTCCGACCGGCTGTACTTCGAATCGCTGACTTTGGAGGACGTGCTGGAAATCGTCGCCATCGAAAAGCCGGTCGGCGTGATCGTGCAGTATGGCGGCCAGACGCCGTTGAAGCTCGCCCTCGACCTCGAAAAAAACGGCGTGCCGATCATCGGCACTTCGCCCGACATGATCGACGCCGCCGAAGACCGCGAGCGTTTCCAGCAGCTGCTGCACAAACTGGGCCTGCGCCAGCCGCCGAACCGCACCGCGCGCACCGAAGCGGACGCGCTGCGCCTGGCGGTCGAAATCGGCTACCCGCTGGTAGTGCGCCCATCTTACGTATTGGGCGGGCGGGCGATGGAAATCGTCCACGACCAGCGCGACCTCGAGCGCTACATGCGCGACGCCATGAAGGTGTCGCACGATTCGCCGGTGCTGCTCGACCGCTTCCTCAACGACGCCATCGAGTGCGACGTCGACTGCATCTCGGACGGCGAGACCACTTTCATTGGCGGCGTGATGGAGCACATCGAGCAGGCCGGGGTGCACTCGGGCGACTCGGCCTGTTCGCTGCCGCCGTATTCGCTGTCGCCCGACACCATCGATGAAATGAAGCGCCAGACCTCGCTGATGGCCAAGGGCCTGAACGTCATCGGCCTGATGAACGTGCAGTTCGCGATCCAGAAGCAGGAAGTCGACGGCCTCATGGTCGACACCGTATTCGTCCTCGAAGTCAATCCGCGGGCCTCGCGCACGGTGCCGTTCGTGTCGAAAGCGACCGGGCTGCAACTGGCAAAGATCGCCGCCCGCTGCATGGTCGGCCAGACGCTGGCGATGCAGGGCGTGACCAAGGAAGTGATTCCGCCGTTCTTTTCCGTCAAGGAAGCGGTGTTCCCGTTCGTGAAATTCCCGGGCGTCGACACCATCCTCGGGCCGGAAATGAAGTCGACCGGCGAAGTGATGGGCGTCGGCATGACGTTCGGCGAAGCGTTCGTCAAGTCGCAACTGGGTGCCGGCATCAAGCTGCCGAAGTCGGGCAAGGTGTTCCTGTCGGTGAAGGCGTCCGACAAGCCGCGCACGGTGGCAGTTGCCCGCGACCTGGTCCAGCTGGGCTTTTCGCTGGCCGCCACCAAGGGCACGGCGGCGGTGATTGCCGCTGCCGGCATCCCGGTGTCGGCGGTGAACAAGGTGATCGAGGGCCGGCCGCACATCGTCGACATGATCAAGAACCACGAGATCACGATGGTGGTCAACACGGTCGAGGAAAAGCGCAGTGCAATTACCGATTCGCGCGCGATCCGTATTTCGGCGCTGGCCGCGCGCGTGGTAACCTATACCACGATCGCGGGCGCCGAAGCGGCGGTCGAAGGCATGCGCCATCTCGACGAGCTGCGCGTGTATGATTTACAAGGGCTGCATAAAACCTTAAACTAGGGTTAGACTTAGCACTACGCCGTACCTCTTGACCACAGAGCTCGCGCAACCCATACGTTGCGCGCCTCTGTGGTTTTCACTTTTGGTGTAACTATTCACATCGCCTTCAACACAGCACAGAAGCAGGAAACCATGAATTCATCCGTTCCACTGACCAAATACGGCGCCGAACTCCTCAAGGCCGAGCTGCACCAGCTGAAAACCAAGGAACGCCGGATCGTCATCGATGCCATCGCCGAAGCGCGCTCGCACGGCGACCTGTCCGAGAACGCCGAGTACGACGCCGCCAAGGAACGCCAGGCCTTCGTCGAAGGACGCATCGCCGAACTCGAAGGCAAGCTGGGCGCCGCCCAGGTCATCGACCCGGTCACGCTCGACGCCGAAGGACGGGTGGTGTTTGCCGCCACCGTCGACCTCGAAGACCTCGACAACGGCCAGAAAGTGACGTATCAAATTGTCGGCCTCGATGAAGCCGATTTGAAACTCAACAAGGTATCGGTGACCTCGCCGATTGCCCGCGCGCTGATCGGCAAATACGCCGGCGACGTCGTTGAAGTGCAGGCGCCGTCCGGCCCGCGCGAATACGAAATCCTCGAAGTCAAATACATCTGATGCTGGCCACCCGGCTTCGCCTCCTGGTTGCCGCGCTATGGGCCGGCAGCCTGTGGACGATCGGCTATGTAGTGGCGCCAACCTTGTTTCTGAACCTGAACGACAACGTCCAGGCCGGGACCATGGTCGGCTTCCTGCTGCGCAGCCAAGCCTGGCTGTCGATTGGCTGCGCCATCATCTTGTATGCGCTGGTGAAGTTGTCAAAGATCGAGCCGGCGCAAAAGCGCACGCTGAGCCTGATGATCGTGGCGATGCTGGCGTGTGCGCTGGTGATCTACGTCGGCTTGCAGCCGGCGATGGCGAGCCTGAAGGAAGCGGCCGGCGCGGCGGGACTTGGCGGCACGCCGGAAGGGCGCCGGTTCGGCATCCTGCATGGGGTGTCGCAGATGGTGTATCTGGTGGAGAGCGTGCTGGGTGGGGCGTTGTTGGTGAAGATGCGTTAGACTTGAGCCCGTCGCCGGAGTCACATCTTCCGAGCCACGCCACAAAAAGCCAACGTCGTCCCCGCGAAAGCGGGGACGACGTGCCACGTAACTTACTTGCTACCCAAAGCGCCTTTCTTCGGGCTCGACTGACGCGGCTTGGCGCGCTTGATGGTGCCGCCTTCGGTCACGCGTTCATTGCCCTTGATCATGACCTTGGTGACGCTCGGGCGCTTGGTGCCGGAGGCGCTGGCCTTGACGATGGTAACTTCGCGCATGCCCTTGCCGGACTTGCTGCTGCGTTCCTTGACCACGTCGACTTTCGGGCGGTAGACGACCAGCAGCTTGCCGATCTGTTGCACCGGGTGGGCTTTCAGTTCTTCGCAGATCTGTGCGTACATGGCGACGCGGGCATCGCGGTCGTCGCCGGCCACGCGCACCTTGATCAGGCCATGCGAGTCCAGGCTGGCGGAAATTTCCTTCATCACCGACACGGTCAGCCCCGCTTCGCCGATAATGACGACCGGCTTGAGCGCATGGGCTTCAGCGCGCAGTGCGCTGCGCTCGACGGGTGTAAGTTTTTGCATAATATTTTAGATAATCCTTTAAAAGCAGTATTCTACGCGAATGGCAAAGAACAAATTAAACAAAAACTGGTTGCACGACCACATCAACGACCCCTACGTCAAACTGGCGCAGAAAGAGGGTTATCGTGCACGCGCGGCCTATAAGCTCAAGGAAATCGACGAAAGCGAAAAGCTGATCAAGCAAGGCCAGGTTGTTGTCGACCTCGGCAGTACGCCTGGCAGCTGGAGTCAGTACGTGCGCAAGAAAATGTCGGGCAAGGAGGGCGGCGGCATCACCGGCACCATCATCGGCCTCGACATGCTGCCGATGGACCCGGTGGCCGACGTTCATTTCATCCTCGGCGACTTCCGCGAGGCCAAGGCGCTGCGCCAGCTCGACGTCATCCTCGAGGGGCGCAAGGCCGATGTAGTGTTGTCGGACATGGCGCCAAACCTGTCGGGTATCCCGACGGCGGACTCCGCGCGCATGGAGCATCTGATCGATTTGGCAATCGAGTTCTCTCAACTTCACATGAAGCCGAGTGGTGCGCTATTGGTTAAATGCTTCAAAGACATGGGATTTAGCCAGGTGGTCGAGAAGTTTCGGGCCGAATTCAAGACCGTCAAACAGGTCAAGCCGAAGGCCAGTCGCGACAAATCGTCCGAGATATTCCTGCTCGGGCGGGGTTTGAAGAACCCGGGCGTGCGAAATGCTGTCGAAGAAGATGAAACGTCTCTTGATATTTGACCCAATCAGCCGCACATCGACCGGGTATGGGACTTTGTCCCGGCAAAATTTGACGGCGAAATCGGCCGCGCAAGATGAATTACAGTGGTTTTTTGGCAAGCCGGCAGGTTGTACTTAGCAAGGCCTGCTTAATGCGAGTAAAATCGGTGTCCTATATTCGGTAAAAGATGCGCCAGCATCGGAGGAGTTTTCGTGAATAATATGTTTTCCAAATCCGCCATCTGGGTGGTCGTCGCACTGTTGTTGTTCATGCTGTTCAAACAGTTCGACAACCATAGCGTCGCTGCCGGTGCCAAGACCATTACCTATTCCGAGCTGCTCGACGACGTCAAGTCGAATCGCATCAAGGACGTCGTCATCGAAGGCATCAATATCACTGCCGTACGCACCGACGACACCAAGGTGCGCTCCACCGCGACCGCGCTCGACAAAGGCCTGGTCAGCGACCTGGTCAACAACGGCGTGCGCTTCGACATCAAGCCGCCTGAAGAGCCATCGTTCCTGCAACAAGTGTTCATTTCGTGGTTCCCGATGTTGCTGCTGATCGGCGTATGGGTCTTCTTCATGCGCCAGATGCAAGGCGGCGGCAAGGGCGGCGCTTTCTCCTTCGGCAAATCGAAGGCGCGCATGATGGATGAATCCAGCAACACCGTCACCTTCGCCGACGTCGCCGGTTGCGACGAAGCGAAGGAAGAAGTCAACGAGGTCGTCGACTTCCTCAAGGACCCGACCAAGTTCCAGAAGCTGGGCGGACGCATTCCGCGCGGCGTGCTGATGGTCGGCCCTCCGGGTACCGGTAAAACGCTGTTGGCGCGCGCCATCGCCGGCGAAGCCAAAGTGCCGTTCTTCTCGATTTCCGGTTCCGATTTCGTCGAAATGTTCGTCGGCGTCGGCGCCAGCCGGGTGCGCGACATGTTCGAGAACGCCAAAAAGCATTCGCCATGTATCATCTTCATCGATGAGATCGACGCGGTCGGCCGTCATCGCGGCGCCGGCATGGGCGGCGGCAACGACGAGCGCGAACAGACGTTGAACCAGCTGCTGGTTGAAATGGATGGTTTTGAAGCCAACTCCGGCGTCATCGTTGTCGCCGCCACCAACCGCGCCGACGTGCTCGACAAAGCACTTTTGCGTCCGGGCCGTTTCGACCGCCAGGTCACGGTCGGCTTGCCGGACATCCGTGGCCGCGAGCAGATCCTCAACGTCCACATGCGCAAAGTGCCGATCGGCACCGACGTCAAGGCCGACATCCTGGCCCGCGGCACCCCGGGCTTTTCCGGCGCGGACTTGGCCAACCTGGTCAACGAAGCGGCCCTGTTCGCCGCCCGTCGCAGCAAGCGCCTGGTCGAGATGATCGATTTCGAAGACGCCAAGGACAAGATCTACATGGGTCCTGAGCGCAAGTCGATGATCATCCGCGAGGAAGAGCGCCGCAACACGGCGTACCACGAGTCCGGCCACGCCGTGATCGCCAAGCTGTTGCCGAAGGCTGATCCGGTTCACAAGGTCACCATCATGCCGCGCGGCTATGCGCTCGGCCTGACGTGGCAGTTGCCGGAACACGACGCCTTGTCCGGTTACAAGGACAAGATGCTGGAAGAAATCTCGATCCTGTTTGGCGGCCGTATTGCCGAAGAAATCTTCGTCGGCCAGATGTCGACCGGCGCGTCGAATGACTTCTCGCGGGCCACCAAGCTGGCGCGCTCGATGGTGACGCGTTTCGGCATGTCCGACAGCATGGGCGTGATGGTCTACGAAGACAGCGAAAATGACGGTTTCTTCGGCGGCGCTACCAAGACGATTTCCGAGGCGACCCAGCAAAAAGTCGATGCTGAAATCCGCAACATCCTCGACACCCAGTACGCGCTGTCGCGCCGCCTGCTTGAAGAAAACCGCGACAAGGTCGAAGCCATGACCCGCGCGCTGCTCGACTGGGAAACCATCGACGCCGAGCAGATCAACGACATTATGGCTGGCCACGAGCCGCGCAATCCGGCTTCAGGCAACGTGAAGCGTGTCCCGCCGTCTTCTGGCGACGGCGGCTCGGGCGGCATTTCGCCGAACGCGACGGCGCCTGCTTGATCGTTCGCTTCACTTGTAACATCCCTAAAAGGCATCCTGCAGGATGCCTTTTTTTCGTTCCTGCCCCTGTTCCTGCCCTCTAAGCGTTATCTGATCATGCAACCATTCCTGCAATGCGGCCGCTTCGGCTTTGAGCTCAAGGCCATGCCGCTGGTGATGGGCATCCTCAACGTCACCCCCGATTCGTTTTCCGATGGCGGGCGCTACCAAGCGCTCGAGTTTGCCATATCGAAGGCGGAAGAAATGGCCTTCGAAGGCGCCGACCTGATCGACATCGGCGGCGAAACCACGCGTCCGGGCGCGGCGCCCCTGCCTCTCGACGAAGAGCTGCGCCGGGTGATGCCGGCGCTCTACGCGCTACGCGGGCTCGGCAAGCCGCTCTCGGTCGACACCTACAAGACCGAAGTCATGCGCGAGGCCATCATCGCCGGCGCCGACATGATCAACGACGTCAACGGCTTTCGCGCGCCCGGCGCCATCGAAGCAGTCGCCGCCAGCGATTGCGCCTTGTGCGTGATGCACATGCAGAGCACGCCGGCGACGATGCAGCAAAGTCCGGTCTACACTGACGTCGTGGCCGAAGTGATCGCCTTTTTGCGCGGCCGGATCGACGCCATGCTGGCTGCCGGCATCGCCCGCAACCGCATCTGCGTCGACCCCGGCTTCGGCTTTGGCAAAACGACCGAACACAACTACGCCCTGCTGCGCGCGACAAGCCGCATCGAAAGCGAACTCGGCCTGCCGGTGCTGGCCGGACTGTCGCGCAAGTCGATGATCGGCGCGGTCACCGGCCGCCCGGTCGGGCAGCGCCTGGCCGGCAGCCTGGCCGGGGCATTAGCGGCCGTCGCGCATGGGGCCAAAATTGTACGAGTGCATGATGTTGCAGAAACAGTAGATGCGCTGAAAGTATGGCAAGCTGCACACCTTGGTTAAATTTAACGAACGACGAGACAAATATGGCACGTAAATATTTCGGTACCGACGGCATCCGCGGCCTGGTGGGCGTTGCGCCCATCACCCCGGACTTTGTAATGCGCCTGGGATACGCCGCCGGCAAGGTACTGGCGAAATCAACCGGCGCCAGCGGCCGTCCTACCGTGCTAATCGGCAAGGACACCCGCATTTCCGGCTACATGCTCGAAGCGGCGCTGGAAGCGGGCTTTTCGGCCGCCGGCGTCGACGTGATGCTGGCCGGCCCGATGCCGACGCCGGCCATCGCCTACCTGACGCGGGCATTACGGCTGTCGGCTGGCGTGGTGATTTCAGCTTCGCACAACCCGTTCCAGGACAATGGCATCAAGTTCTTCTCCGAATTCGGCACCAAGCTGCCGGACACGGTCGAGCATGAAATTGAAGCGGCGCTCGATTTTCCAATGGAATGCGTGGCCGCCGAGAAACTCGGCCGCGCCAAGCGCCTGTTTGACGCCCAGGGCCGCTACATCGAGTTTTGCAAGGGCACCTTCCCGAACGAGCTCGACCTGAAAGGCTTAAAAATCGTGGTCGACTGCGCCCACGGCGCCGCCTACCAGATCGCCCCGCCCGTGTTCCACGAACTCGGCGCCGAAGTGATCGCCATCGGCGCCTCGCCGGACGGCTTCAACATCAACGCCGGCTTCGGCGCCACCGCACCGAAGGCGCTGGCCGCCGCGGTACTCGAGCACAAGGCCGACCTCGGCATTGCCCTCGACGGCGACGCCGACCGCCTGATCATGTGCGACGCCAACGGCCGCCTGTACAACGGCGACGAGCTGCTGTACGTAATGGTGCGCGACCGCATGGCGACCGGCCCGGTGGCGGGCGCCGTCGGCACCCTGATGACGAACATGGCGCTGGAAGTTAAATTCAAGGAACTCGGCGTCGGCTTCGCCCGCGCCAAGGTAGGCGACCGCTACGTCCTCGAAGTCATGCAGGAGCGCGGCTGGCTGTTCGGCGGCGAAGGCTCCGGCCACCTGCTCGCGCTCGACAAGCATACCACCGGCGACGGCATCGTCTCGGCCTTGCAGGTGCTGTCGGCCCTCAAGCGCGACGGCAAGTCGCTGGCCGAATGCTGCGGCGAACTGACGCTGTACCCGCAGACGCTGATCAACCTGAAAGTGGCGGCCGGCTTCGACTGGACCAAGAACGCGCACATGGTGGCCGAAAAAGACTTGGTCGAGCGCGAACTGGGCGACACGGGGAGAGTGCTGATCCGCGCCTCCGGCACCGAGCCGCTCATCCGCGTGATGGTTGAAGCGAAAACTGCCGCCCTGGCCGAGAGCATGGCACGCCGTATCGCCGACAAGGTCGCCGCCTAGCTAAATTGAAGGCGCCGCATTGACGGCAAGGGCAGGGCGCGGTATGATGTCGTCTTCGGAGTGTGGCGCAGCCCGGTAGCGCACCTGGTTTGGGACCAGGGGGTCCAAGGTTCGAATCCTTGTACTCCGACCAAGTTTTACGAGGCGGGCTGTCATTTCGGTGACGGCCCGTTTTCTATTGCGTGCGATCTTTTTTCGGTTGCACCGCTTCATATACTGCCCATAGCTCAGTTGGATAGAGCATCAGCCTTCTAAGCTGAGGGTCACAGGTTCGATCCCTGTTGGGCAGACCAATAAAATCAATGACTTACGATATTTTATCAATTGAACCAAGGCGTTTTTTGCCCGATCCGTCTTCATGTAGAGCGTATGTAGGATTTTTATTGTGCGGCTGGGGTTGGTTGCGTCGATACAGCAGGGATGGTATCGCTGGGTGTTAAGCGCCGGCTCCGCGTTGTTGACCAGCGCGGCCGGCACTAATTTGCAGTAACTCAGACTTTTGCTGATAGAACGCCCGAAACGACAGGCAGCTTTCTCGCCGCTGCGGACTTAGCAACCTAAGCTAGTTATCTATTCCGATTCGAGACACTCCGTGACAGATTGAGAATGTCATTTTTTCGTGACTGTTCAGCGTGAGGCGTACAGTGCGAAAAAGGTTGTAAACAATTAGATGCGGTTCATCATGCTGGTCATGAAGAAAAAGCCGTCCCCGCCCGATTTGACCGACCTCACCCGTGGTGAGCTTGAAGTCATTATCGTGACGTTGTGGGACCGCCTGGTGGCACTGGAAACGAAGGTCGACAAGAATTCGAGCAATTCCAGCAAGCCACCTTCTTCC
>Ga0326735_1000013_pt1 | contig 34053 bp, 32 predicted proteins | sample 37_GP2_1092_FD_207945 | JGI IMG/M metagenome (GOLD analysis project Ga0326735, IMG submission 207945) | Glacier ice microbial communities from Ngari, Tibet, China - 37_GP2_109.2 | ecosystem: Environmental > Aquatic > Freshwater > Ice > Glacier | place: China: Ngari, Tibet | collected 2018-07-31
CAGACACTGCTGTTCTCGGCCACCTACCCGGACGATATCCGGCGCGCCACCGCCTCGTTTCTAAAAGACCCGGCCGAAGTGACGGTCGAGGCCCAGCACGACAATAGCCAGATCGAGCAGCGCTTCTTCGAGGTTGGCTTCGACGACCGCAACGCCGCCGTCGGGCGCTTGCTGAACGCGTTCAAGCCGGTCTCGACGCTGGCCTTTTGCAACACCAAGATCCATTGCCGCGAACTGGCGGCGCAGTTGCGCGAGCAGGGTTTTTCGGCGCTGGCGCTGTACGGCGAACTGGAGCAGCGCGAGCGCGATGAAATTCTGGTGCTGTTCGCCAACCGCAGTTGCTCGGTGCTGGTGGCGACCGACGTCGCCGCGCGCGGCCTTGACATCCAGAGCCTGGACGCGGTGATCAACGTCGACGTCTCGAAGGATACCGAAGTGCACATCCACCGCATCGGGCGCACCGGGCGCGGCCATGAAAAAGGCCTAGCGCTGTCGCTGTGCGCGCCGAATGAAAAAAAATGGGTCAAGCTGATCGAGCAATACCAGAATGGCCCCGTGCAATGGCACAAGCTGGACGATTTGCAAGGCGACGACAGCGCCGCTCAAGTAACGCAGGAGGCGCCGATGGTGACCCTTTGCATCATGGGCGGCAAGAAGGACAAGCTGCGCCCCGGCGACTTGCTGGGTGCGCTGACCGGCGACGCCGGATTGACGAAGGAACAGGTCGGCAAGATCAACGTGTTCGAATTCATGACCTACGTGGCGCTGGAGCGGCAGGCGGCCGAAGGCGCCTACGCGCGCCTGAGCCAGGGCAATCCACTGGGCAAGGATTTTGGCAACATCAAAGGCCGCAGTTTCAAGATGCGCTTTATCCAGGCTTGAAGCTATTCTTGAAGCTATTGCAGGGACAAAAAAAAATGCTGCCCGCAGGCAGCATTTTTTTCGATTGAAACGTAGCAGTTCCGACTCAGTTCCGGATCACGCGCTTGTATTCGTTGGTGCGGGTGTCGATCTCGATCAAGTCGTCCTGGCTCACGAACAGCGGCACTTGAACGGTGTGGCGATGGGCGTCGATCGCGTTTTCGATCTTGGCGCCTTTCAGCACGTTGCCCGACGTATTGCCCTTCACTGCCGGCTCCGAATAAAACACTTGGCGCGTGATAGTGGTTGGCAATTCAACGGAAATCGCTTTGCCGTCGTAGAAAACGGCTTCGCATTCCATGCCATCCTTCAGGTAATGCAGCGCATCGCCCAGGTTTTCTTCTTCGATTTCGAACTGGTTGTATTCGTCATCCATGAACACGAACAATGGGTCGGCGAAATACGAATACGTGACCGGCTTCTTGTCGAGCACGACAACGTCGAACTTGTCGTCGCCGCGGAAGACGTTTTCCAGAGGGCTGCCGGTCAGCAGGCTTTTCATCTTCCATTTGTAGGTAAAGCCCGTGCGGCTCGAACCGTTGATGTCCGACCGCAGGACGATCATGGGCTTGCTGTCTATCATGATGATATTGCCAACGCGAACTTCTTTTGCAGGTTTCATAGTAGTCGTAATAAAGTGGGTTGCATGAAAATCATCCGCCGCCTGCTGGCCCGAAGCACAACACGCTCGCGTCCGATCGAAAAAATACATTTTAAATTAACCGGGAATTGTACCTTTTTTTTCGCGCATCACCGACGCAGCGAGCAGGAAAATTTCAGCAAATTCGATGCCAGATCGCCGTTTTCGAGCATTTGACGTTGCCAATTCACCGACAGCGCGGTCACTGTTGGCAGGTCCGCTGCAAATTGCGACCATGCGGCGCGCCAGTTTGCCGGCGCTGCCACATCCGCAGCGATCGCGCCATTCCACAGCAAGGAAAGGGCGACCGCGCTATCGATGCCGGCGGCATGGCGTTGCAGGAATGCGCGCAATTTCACGTGATGCAAGTTCTCGTCCTGCGGGTAGATATGCCAGATGAAGGGCTGGCCGGCCCACTGCGCGCGCACGAACGAATCCTCTCCCCGCACGAAGTTGACATCGCAAGCCCACAGCAGTTTGTCGTAATCCTGCTGGGCCACAAAGGGCACTACGCGCACCGTCAGCGCGCCGCGAGTTTGTACCGCGCCGACTGTTGCGGCAACGCCAAAAAAGGCGGCAACCGCCTCGCCGGCAACGCCTTCGGGCACCAGGCAAGTGATATTCGTGGCGCCGCCCTGCCAGGCATCGAACAAGGCCGCCACCGGCGCGTCCGGATAACAGAACAGCGATACCTTCAACGAGGCCATTTCCGCTTCGGTCACGCCCAATGAGGCAACGAAGGCCGCGATCGCTCCTGGATCGGATTGAAATTGCAGCCGTTGCTGCTCCAATGACGCTTCGCGCAGCAATCCGCCCGTCTTGTCGGTGAAGCCGGGGAAGAAAAAATGCTTGGTCAACGACAAGCGCGGGTGCGGCGATGGCAAGCGATGGCAACCTTCGACCCACTGCTCGGCGCTCAAGCCTTCCAGGTTCAGCCAGACCGGGCGCGGCGTGCACTGCGCCATCGCCGCGATGTAGCCGGGCGGGATATCACAGGCGAAAAATTCGATGATAATGTCGGCCACGTCGGCAACCGAAAACAGACCTTCCTGATCGGGCCAATGGCGCACCGTCACGCCGAGCAGTTGCTGCACGTCGAGATCGAGCGCAAGCGCGGGACAAATACGCCGAAAACTGGGCAAATCGTCGACCCACAAGGTCACCTTGACGCCGTGCTCGTGCTGCAACTGCCGGGCCAGGCGCCAGCAGATGCCGATGTCGCCATAGTTGTCGACGACTTTGCAAAACAGGGCCAGCGTTGTGGTTTGATCGGGCGTCATGAGGAATATTGTAGGATCGATGCAAAAAAGCCGCACTAGGCGGCTTTTATTGTCTGGCGTCCCCAAGGGGATTCGAACCCCTGTACTCACCGTGAAAGGGTGATGTCCTAGGCCTCTAGACGATGGGGACAGAAATCTGTCCTGAATGCCGATTGCGCATCCTGACCTGTATTACTTGCTTGATACTGCTTACTGCAACTACTTAAAACCTTGGCGTCCCCAAGGGGATTCGAACCCCTGTACTCACCGTGAAAGGGTGATGTCCTAGGCCTCTAGACGATGGGGACCTGAACTGCTGCTTCTTTACTACCGACTCGCTTCTTCACCTTTTGGTGGAGGTAAGCGGGATCGAACCGCTGACCTCTTGCATGCCATGCAAGCGCTCTCCCAGCTGAGCTATACCCCCCTGGCGAAGAAACCGCACTGGGCGGATGCTCATCGTTACTGCTTTGCCGCCTTCAACTGCTGCGACCATTCAAACCTGGCGTCCCCAAGGGGATTCGAACCCCTGTACTCACCGTGAAAGGGTGATGTCCTAGGCCTCTAGACGATGGGGACCTGAACTGCTGTACTACTTTTTACTACCTTGCTTCTTCGCTTTTTGGTGGAGGTAAGCGGGATCGAACCGCTGACCTCTTGCATGCCATGCAAGCGCTCTCCCAGCTGAGCTATACCCCCCTGTGCGAAGAAGCAAAATTATAGCAAAGATTGCGCACTATGCAAATGCTCTTTTACAACTCCTACAGATATTTCGCCAGGCGCGCGACAATAGTGTCGCGTCCGAACACTTCCAGCACCGCATCGATGGCCGGCGTTTGCAATTGGCCGGTGATGACCAGGCGCAGCGGCATCGCCAGTTGCGGCATCTTCAAGCCATGCTCGGCCAGCACTTGCTTGATCATCGCAGACAGCGCCGCCTTGTTCCACTCGACGGTCGCGCACAATGCGGCAAAGCATGCCAGCGCCGGCTTGACGGCGCCGTTCAAGTGTTGCGCCAGCAATGCCGCATCCGGCTGCGGCGCGCGATAGAACAGCATTGCCGCCAGCGCCAGTTCATTGACGGTGTTGGCGCGCTCCTTCAGCATGCCCAGCACCAGCGCCAAGCTTGGCGCGCCGTCGAAGCAGGCGCCATCTTCCACCATCAGCGGGCGCGCCAGATCGGCCAGCCGGTCATTGTCGGCTTGCTTGATGTAATGGTTGTTCAGCCAGGCCAACTTTTCGTGGTTGAACTGCGCGGCCGAGTTCGATAAATGATCGAGGTTGAACCAGGTGCAAAATTGCGCCATCGAAAACACTTCATCGTCGCCGTGGCTCCAGCCCAGCCGGGACAGGTAATTGAGCATTGCTTCGGGCAGATAACCCTGGGCCGGATAATCCATTACGCTGACGGCGCCGTGGCGCTTGGACAGCTTTTCGCCGTCGGCGCCCAGGATCATCGGCAGATGGCCGTACAGCGGCAGCGGCGCGCCGATCGCACGCAGGATATTGATCTGGCGCGGCGTATTGTTGACGTGGTCGTCGCCGCGCAGCACATGGGTGATTTCCATGTCCCAGTCGTCGACGGCGACGCAGAAATTGTAGGTCGGCGTGCCGTCCGCGCGCGCGATGACCAGGTCATCGAGCTCGCGGTTCGAGATCGTGATGACGCCCTTGACGACATCGTCCCAGCTGACATCGCCAGTCAATGGGTTCTTGAAGCGCAGCACCGGCTTGCGGTCCTGCGGCACATCAGGCAGCGTCTTGCCCGGCTCGGGGCGCCAGGTGCCATCGTAGCGCGGCTTCTGGCCAGTGGCACGCATGTACTCACGCATCGCCTCGACTTCCTGCGGCGATGAGTAACAGTAATAGGCGCTGCCATCAAGCAGCATTTTGGCCAGCACTTCGCGATAGCGCTCCATGCGCTGCATCTGATAGAACGGGCCTTCGTCGTGATCCAGGCCCAGCCATTGCATGCCGTCGATGATCGCTTGCACCGCTTCCGGCGTCGAGCGCTCCAGATCGGTGTCTTCGATGCGCAGGATGAAGGTGCCGCCGAAATGGCGGGCAAAAGCCCATGAATACAGCGCGGTGCGCGCGCCGCCAAGATGGAGGTAACCGGTCGGGCTGGGAGCGAAGCGGGTGCGCACGGGTGGGGCAATCATTGCAGGGGGGGCGGAAGAAGTGGGCATGGAGGCAACAAGGCTGTATTGAAACGACCATTTTACCCCTTGTGACGCGCCCCCTTGCCTGAAAGCTTACTTGACCGTCACGTTGATGCTCCGGCTGAATTGCTCACCATAGGAGCGGTGCAAGCCGTCGGCGAATTGCATGGTCAGCGTGTATTGACCCGGCGCGAGTTTCAGTTCGGTGCCGGTCTGACCCTTGCCAAAATGCAAGTGAGTGTCGTCGGCCGGGATCATCTGGCCCGCCTTGATGCTGCCTTGATTGATCAACAGGTGGTGATGGCCGGTATGGGACGCCATTTCGCCGGCCGGCTTGACTTCCATGCCGGTTACGGCGAACTCGACCTTGATCGGGCTGGTGACGGTCGCGCCATCCTTGGGTTCGGCAAACGATACCGATTGCGCAAACGCGGCCGTGGCCAGGCAGCCGGAGATGGCGAGCGCTGCGCCCAGGCGGCGCGTCAGCGTGGAAATTAAGTTTGTCGATGCATACATATGAAACTCCTTGTGGTTGCGGTTGGTCATTTGTCTGGTCGTTCTTGATCACGATGCTGAAAAACTTGTTGCTCATGCCCTTCGCTTGCTGCGCCGCCTTGCCCGAAAATCGCTTCCGCATGGCCGCAATGAGAACAGACATGGATGCTCATTTTTTCGACGATGCCGATGATCAAAATGCCGACCTTCTCGAACATCTTCAAGCCCTTGCGTGACAGTCTAGCGCAAAATGGCAACGGATCCGCCGCTGCGCCAAAAAACAGCCAGCGTCAGCGCCGGCATCTGCGCAGCAAGCCTCGGCACTGTTAAAATATCCTTTTTCTTCCATGCAAAGTGCATCAATCATGACCCGCAAGCTGTTCGTCACCACCGCACTGCCCTACGCCAACGCCGCCTTCCACATCGGCCATATGATGGAATACATCCAGGCCGACATCTGGGTCCGGTTCCAGCGCATGCAACGCGACGGCGATGCGCTGCGCGAAGTGCACTTTGTCGGCGCCGACGACACCCACGGCACGCCGATCATGATCGCCGCCGAAAAAGAAGGCATCACGCCGCAGGAATTCGTTGCCAAGATCGCAGCCGGGCGCGCCCAGTACCTCGACGGCTTCCACATCGCCTTCGACAATTGGTATTCGACCGACTCGCCGGAAAACGTCGAATTGTCGCAAGGGATCTACAGAAAACTCAAGAGCACAGGGCTGATCGTGACCAAAACGGTCGACCGTTTCTTCGACCCGGTCAAGGGCATGTTCCTGGCCGATCGCAACATCAAGGGCGAATGCCCGAAGTGCAGCGCAAAGGACCAGTACGGCGACAATTGCGAAGTGTGCGGCGCGGCCTACCAGCCGACCGACCTGGTCAACCCGTACTCGGTGTTCACGCATGCGACGCCGATCATGAAGCCGTCCGAACAGTATTTTTTCAAGTTGTCCGACCCGCGCTGCTTCGCGTTCCTCAAGGATTGGCTGAACACTCCAGGCCGCTTGCAGCCGGAGATGGTCAACAAGGTCAGCGAATGGCTGGGCGAGGCCGGCGAAAAGCTGGCCGACTGGGACATTTCGCGCGATGCGCCCTACTTCGGCATCCCTATTCCCGACGCGCCCGGCAAGTTCTTTTACGTGTGGCTGGACGCGCCGGTGGGCTACCTGGCCAGCTTGAAAAACTATTGCACGAAGATAGACCTGGACTACGACACGCTGCTGGCCGATCCGGCCACTGAACAGATCCACTTCATCGGCAAGGACATCGTTTCGTTCCACCTGCTGTTCTGGCCCGCGATGCTGAAGTTCGCCGGCCACCCGGTGATCGACAAGCTGAAGGTCAACGTGCATGGCCACCTGACGGTCAACAATGAAAAAATGTCGAAGTCGCGCGGCACCGGCATTTCGCCGCTGCGCTACCTGACGCTGGGCATGAATCCGGAATGGCTGCGCTATTACATCGCCTTCAAATTGAATGCCAAAGTCGAAGACCTCGATTTCAACGGCGACGACTTCGTCGCGCGCGTCAACAGCGACTTGATCGGCAAGTACGTCAACATCGCCAGCCGCTGCGCCGGCTTCATCGCGAAGAAATTCGACGGCAAGCTTGCCAGCGAACTGTCCCTTGACGCGCAAGCGTGGATCACGCGCGCCTTGACCGTGACCGTGAATGGTTTGACCACGGAGCGCCAGGCCAGCATCGCGCACCACTTCGAGCACCGCGAATACGGCAAGGCGCTGCGCGAAATCATGGAAATCGCCGACATCACGAACCAGTATGTCGATGAAAACAAGCCGTGGATACTGGCCAAGGACCCGCAAAAAACGGCCGCGCTGCACGATGTCTGCAGCGCCGCCCTGATCCTGTTTCGCCAGTTGACGATCATGCTGTCGCCGGTGCTGCCGGCGATATCATCCAAGGTCGCGCTGTTTTTGAACGACGCCCCATTGACATGGGCCGACACTTTTGTCGCCGACGGCGCCGTGTACCAGAGCATGCTGGGACGCACGATAGGCGCCTACGAGCACCTGTTGACGCGGGTCGACGCGAAGATGGTCGAGGCGCTGTTCGATGCGCCGCAAGCTGTCGCAGTGACAACGCCTGCAGCTGCCGACGCAGCCCCGGTTGAGCTGGCTGAGCTGACGCCCAGCGAGGGCATCGAAGCGCTGGCGCCGAGCATCAATATCGACGACTTCGCGAAGATCGATTTGCGCATTGCCAGAATCGTCAACTGCGAACCAGTGGCCGGCTCCGACAAGCTGCTGCGATTGACGCTGGACGCGGGCGAAGGCCGCTTGCGCAATGTTTTTTCGGGCATCAAGGCCACTTACCAGCCGGAAGAGCTGGTCGGCAAACTGACCGTACTGGTGGCCAATCTGGCACCGCGCAAGATGAAGTTCGGCATTTCCGAGGGCATGGTGCTGGCCGCCTCCAGCGCCGACGAGAAGGCCGATCCCGGCATCTACATCCTGCATCCGTGGCCGGGCGCGAAGCCGGGCATGCGGATCGGCTGAAGCTTACAAGGAGGGGCGGCGCGACGAAACGACAATGCCGCCCACGATCAGCAGGAATGCGACGCCGTGGTAAGCCTGCGGCAGCTCGCCCAGGAAGGCGGCCGACAGCAGCGCCGCAAACAGCGGCGTCAAGTTGCTGAAGAAGGCCGCCGTGCTGGGACCGGCGCGCTGCACGCCAGCGCCCCAGCAGCGAAATGCGATCAGCGCCGGGCCCACGGCGACAAACAGCAGCGCGCCCGCCAAAGGCCAGCTCCACTGGATTTGCGCGCTGACGATGGCCCATTCGCCAGCGGCGAATGCGAACGACCAGAGCAAGCCGAACGCCACCTGAGCCATCAGGAAGTGGGCCCAGTTGGCGCGCACGGCGGGCGTGCGAACCTCGGGCGCATGGCTTGATGCGCGCTCGGGCCGCGTCAGCAGCCAGCTATAAAACGACCAGGCGATCGTGGCCAGGATCATCAACACATCGCCGGGCACCAGGCGCAATTCCAGCAGCTGGCGATACTCGCCGCGCCCCAGCACCAGCAGCACGCCCAGCAAGGATAACAGCGCGCCGACGACCTGGCGCTGGGCGATGCGGGCGCCGAAAAACAGCCAGCCGGTCAGCATCATCCAGACCGGCATGCCGGCCGCCACCAGCGTCACGTTGATCGGGGTCGAGCTTTGCAGCGCCATGTATTGCAGGGAATTATAGAGGCCGATGCCGAGCAGGCCGAGCAGCGCATAGCGGCGCCAGTGGACCCACAAGCCGCTCCCGCGCCGGAACACCGGCCAGGCCAGCGGCAGCAGGATCACGAAAGCGAGTCCCCAGCGCAAAAAATTGAGCGTCAAGGGCGGCACCATCTGATGCACGATGCGCCCGACGATGGCATTGCCGGCCCACAGCAGCGGCGCCAGCGTCAACAACAACGCGGTGAAAGGGGTAAGGCGGTGATGGATGGGTTGCATGGTCGATAAATGCGCGTCAAGTGGCTGACAAGTGACTGACAAACAACGTTCCAGCATAACCTATTTCGGCAGCGCTCAAGCCGCGATGCTGTTTTGCTGCAATTTTTGCCGCAAAACAGCCACCATACAATCACCGCAGCAACGCCGGGCGCGGTAAAATGGTTGTTGCTGACCATTCAAAGACGATATGAAACTGACCAAGCAATTCCAGTTATATGAATCCGATCACACGCTGTTCATCAAGGCGCTGAAAGAAAAAAATCCCGCCATCGAAGAAGGCCAGCGTCTCGGCCGCGCCTTGCTGTGGGATAAGTCGCCGCTCAGTCTTGACGAACAGGAACGCCAGCTGCAGTCGGCCATCAAGCAGCAGCCCTACGTCTACCAGAACAAGATCTAATCGAGCGTGTTGCCAGTCGATGCGGCGCAGGCTGGCGCCTTGATGGACGACGGCGACACCGCGCTTGTTGCAGCGCCGGCGGCGGTGCGCCTGTATGGCGAGCCGCTGCTGCGCATGCCGACCGACCTGTACATCCCGCCCGACGCGCTGGAAATCTTTCTCGAAGCGTTCGAAGGCCCGCTCGATCTGCTGCTGTACCTGATCCGCAAGCAAAATTTCAATATTCTCGACATTCCGATGGCGCAAGTCACGCTGCAATATCTGAAATACGTCGACCAGATCCGCGTGCGCAACCTGGAGCTGGCGGCCGAATACCTGCTGATGGCGGCGATGCTGATCGAAATCAAGTCGCGCATGTTGCTGCCGTCGACCAAGAGCAACATCGACGAAGATGGCGGCGACCCGCGCGCCGAACTGGTGCGCCGCCTGCTCGACTACGAACAAATCAAGCTCGCGGCGTTCGAATTGAACACGCTGCCGCAGTTCGGCCGCGACGTGCTGCGCCCGCACGTGTTCATCGAACAAAGCCTGGCCCCGAACTGGCCCGAACTGCAGGTTGCCGATCTGCAGCAAGCCTGGCTCGGCTTGCTTACGCGGGCCACGCTGGTCCAGCACCACCGCATCGGCCGCCAGGAATTGTCGGTGCGCGAGCACATGACGAACATCCTGCGCCGCTTGCAATCAACACGCTTCGTCGAATTTTCCGATTTGTTCGACAGCGACGGCGGCGTCCCGGTCATGGTCGTCAATTTCGTGGCGTTGCTGGAACTGGCCAAGGAAACCCTGATCGAAATCACCCAGGCCGAGCCGTTTGCGCCGATCTACGTGCGCCTGGCCTATACGCCGCCCTGATGCCCCTGAAAAACTTAGCCGAAGAAAGCACCCCATGAAAATCATTTCTTGCATCGACGAATTGCGCGACCAATTGAGCGGGCAATTGCGCACCGTCTACGTGCCGACGATGGGCAATCTGCACGAGGGCCATTTGTCGCTGATGCGGCTGGCGCGCAAACACGGCGACCCGATCGTGGCTTCGATCTTCGTCAACCGCCTGCAGTTCGGGCCCAACGACGACTTCGACAAATACCCGCGCACCTTCCAGGCCGACGTCGAAAAGCTGGAAAAGGAAGGCGTCTACGTGCTGTTCGCACCGACTGAAAAGGATCTCTATCCCGAGCCGCAGGAATTTCGCGTGCGCCCGCCGGACGACCTGGGCAACATGCTCGAAGGCGAATTTCGACCCGGCTTTTTCGAAGGCGTGACGACCGTGGTGCTGAAACTGTTTTCGTGCGTGCAGCCGCGCGTGGCGGTGTTCGGCAAGAAGGATTATCAGCAGCTGATGATGATACGCAACATGAGCCGCCAGTTCGCGCTGCCGACCGAAATCATCGCCGCCGAGACCTATCGCGCCGAAGACGGGCTGGCGCTGTCGTCGCGCAACATGTACTTGTCGAGCACCGAACGGATCGAAGCACCGGCGCTGTTCGAGAGCCTCAATGCGATCGCCGATGCGATGCGCAGCGGCCATCAAGACATCGCCGAACTGGAACGCATCGCGATGCTGAAACTGAGCGCGCGCGACTGGCAACCGGACTATGTATCGATCCGCAAGCGCAGCGACTTGCAAACGCCGTCCAACCACGACCTGGCGCAGGGCAGCAAACTGGTGGTGCTGGCGGCGGCCAGGATAGGCTCGACCCGCCTGATCGACAACCTGGAAATTTAATCACATCGCATCTGGAACTTCAGACGCCCATGCTTTGAGACCAGGCCAGCGCCGACAAATGCGCCCGGTTGACGTCTTGCGCGCTGATCTTCAGTGCGCCCGCCAACGCTGCGGCCAGGTTCGAATCGAGTTCGCACGCTTCGGCCAGCGCCAGGTACGGACCGTAAATCCCGCTCCGGTCCAGCAACGTGAGCCAGCGCTGCAGCGGTGCAGCGGTGCATGGCCCAGCAAACCGAGCGCCTGGCGCAGCGACGAAATCTCGCGCCCATGGCCCAACCCGGCCGAATTAATGAAACGCAACAATTTGTAGGATAGCGCCGCGTCGTGCAGCCCATCGGTCGACAGCAGGGCCGGGACGGCGTCCAGAAACAGCACCTTGTCGCCCAGCAGCCAGCCTTGTTCAGGATCGTTGAGCGCGCCGGCGAGCAGGCCCAGCAACGTTTCCAGTTGGGCTGCGGTCGATGCCTGCAGCGCGTTGCGCTGCCACGCCAGATGATAGCCGACGACCCGAAGCCTCGGATCGAGCAGCGGATCGCGGATGATGAAATTGGACGCCATCATGGTTCCAGGCAAAAGCGCAGACGAAGTCGCGATGCTGCGCGCATCTTAAAAACCCAGACTGTCGAGCAGATCGTCGACCTGCCTCTGGTCGGCGACGACATCATTGCCGGTCGGATTGATTTGCGGCCCGTTCAACAAGCCGCTGTCGATCTCGCGCTTCATCTCGGCCGGAGCGAAGTCGATCAGCATCTGCACCAGTTGCAGCTCCAGATCGTGCGCGATGGTTGTCACTTTCTTGATCACCTGTCCGGTCAAGTCCTGGAAATCCTGCGCCAACATGATGTCCATCAAATGCCCCTTCGTGACGCCGACGCCGACAGTGGCCTGGTTCAGCCCCAGCACCGTCTGCGCCGCCAGGGCGCGCCACTCGGTTTGCTGCGCAGGGTCGTTCAGCAACGTTTGCCACGAAGCCGACAAGCGTCTGGCTTCAGCCGCGATGCCATCTTGTATCGGGCCGGCGGCATCGGTCGCGTTCAAGACTTTTTGCGCAGCCTGCTCACTCATGCGCGCGACATAATCGAGGCGGTCGCGCGCGTCCGGGATATCGGTCGCGGCCTTTTCGATCAGCTTGTCCAGCCCGAGCCCGCGCAAGCTGTCGTGCAGCGAACGCGTCATATGGCCGATGCGGCTCAGGACTTCTTCGTTCGCAGCGCCGGCCGTGCTGTCGGCCACGCTCTTCGTTTCAGGCAAGTCCATGTCAAGCCCCGGCTTTGGCAAGTTTTTCAAATATCTTGTTGAGCTTCTCATCGAGCGTCGCGGCCGTGAAAGGCTTGACGACATAGCCGCTGGCGCCCGCCTGTGCGGCGGCAATGATGTTTTCCTTTTTCGCCTCGGCGGTCACCATCAGCACCGGCAGCTTGGCCAGCGCCGGATCGGCGCGTATCTGTTGCAGCATCGTCAAGCCATCCATGTTCGGCATGTTCCAGTCCGACACGACGAAATCGAATGCATCGGAGCGCAACTTGGCCAACGCCATGACCCCGTCTTCGGCTTCGTCGACATTGGTGTAACCGAGCTCCTTCAACAAATTCCGGATAATGCGGCGCATCGTCGAAAAATCGTCGACGATTAAAAATTTCACCTTTGGATCAGCCATGGATTGCTCCGTTATTTTTATGATTAAATATTGTTAATGACAACATTTTCGTCATTTACAGGATAGCATTTTCGCCGTTTTTTGGCGAAAAAACGTCCCGAACATGACGAAAAATCGATTGCACCGTTTACACCCTCAATGCCCGCATCCCGTGCGCACCGAGGTAAGCGAGCACCATCCCGGGCAGCGCAGTCAACGCGCCGACCTCGTGCGTTGCGCCCAACGCAATCGCCTCGCGCGGCATCCCGAACACGATGCAACTGGCTTCATCCTGCGCGAAATTGCGCGCCCCCGCATCCTTCATCTCGACCATGCCGGCGGCGCCATCCTTGCCCATGCCGGTCAGGATCACGCCCACCGCATTCTTGCCGGCGACCTGGGCGGCCGAGCGGAACAGCACGTCGACCGATGGCCGGTGCCGGTTCACCGGTTCGCTTTGCTCGATTTTGGTCACGTAGTTGGCGCCGCTACGCGCGAGCAACAGATGGGAGTGGCCAGGCGCAATATAGGCGTGACCGGGCAGGATCCGTTCGCCGCCGGCCGCTTCCTGCACTGAAATCTTGCACAAGGTATCGAGACGGTGCGCAAACGAGCGCGTGAAACCCTCCGGCATGTGCTGAGTGATCAGGATGCCCGGGCAATCCGAAGGCATCTGCATCAAAAATTCACGGATCGCCTCGGTGCCGCCGGTCGAAGCGCCGATGATGATCAGTTTTTCGCTCGACATCAGCGGATTCTTCAACGCCGGCAGCGGCTGCACGGCAATCTCGCCGGCCACCGGCAGCTTGCGCGGCTTGATGCGGGCCTTCGCTGCGGCGCGTATCTTGTCGGCGATCATGTCCGTATATTCGCGCATCCCGCTCTGGATCGACATCTTCGGCTTGGTCACGAAATCGACCGCACCCAGTTCCAGCGCGCGCAACGTGACTTCGGAGCCGCGCTCGGTCAGCGACGACACCATCAGCACCGGCATGGGCCGCAGCCGCATCAGCTTTTCGAGGAAGTCGAGGCCATCCATTTTGGGCATCTCGACGTCCAGCGTCAGCACGTCCGGATTGGTTTTCTTGATCAGCTCGCGCGCCACCAAAGGGTCGGGCGCAACGCCCACCACCTCCATGTCGGGTTGGCTGTTGACGATCTCGCTCATGATTGCACGAATCAGCGCCGAATCATCCACGATCACTACTTTGATCTTCATGCAGTTCACTTTCCGGGCCAGGCCCTGTGGGTTCAGCTGACCTTAAAACAGATCGATCTCGCCGCCGACGGGCGCCTTCAGCCGGCTGGCATAATCCTGCTCGCGCTGGACCAGCGTCTCGTTGTGGGCTTGCATCAGTTTCTTGACCAGCACCTTCCCGGTACGCGGAAAAAAATATACCTTGCGCGGGTAGATATCGTTCAAGTCTTCGGCCACGATGCGCATTTTTTCAGCGCGTAAGTAATTGAGTACGAACGCCGCATTGCGCTGGCCGACATTAATCGCCTTGAAGCCGCGCAGCACGGCGCCGCCGCCAAAGACTTTCGCTTCCAGGTTCTCGCGCCGCGCGCCAGCTTTCAGCAATTCGTTGATCAACACTTCCATCGCATAAGTGCCATAGCGCATCGAGGCCGACACCGGGTTGCTGATGTCGCCGCCATCAGGCAGCATGAAGTGGTTCATGCCGCCCAGGCCGCTGACGCGGTCGCGGATGCAGGCCGACACGCACGAGCCGAGTACCGTGACGATCAGCATGTCCTTGCCGGTGCAGTAATACTCCCCCGGCAGGATCTTGGCCGCATCGCAGGCGAAGGTCCGGTCGTAATAGACGTTCTTGGCAAACTGTTCTCTGGTTTCCACGCTCATGTTTTTCTCACATGTTATTCGACGACCGCAAGGCGCCGTGGCCAGATGCCAGCTCGTACACCGTTTTTCCGCGCAACTTCAATCCATCCGATACATAAAGAAAATTTTCAGAATGTCCGGCGAACAGTAGCGCATCCGGCTTCATCAGGGGCACAAAGCGCGCCAGGATCTTGCGCTGCGTGTCCTTGTCAAAATAAATCATCACATTGCGGCAAAAAATGACATCAAACTGGCCCGTCAATGGCCAGCTGTCGGCCAGCAAATTGAGCGGCTTGAAAGTGATCATCTGGCGCAATTCCGGCCGCACCCGGACCATCCCTTCCTGATCGCCCTTGCCACGCAAGAAAAAGCGTCTGGCGCGCTCGGGGCTCATCTTGTCGAGCCGGTCGATCGGATACACGCCATTGGCCGCCGTGGCCAGCACATTGGTGTCGATATCGGTGGCGATGATGTGGGCCGGCGGGATCAATGCACCAAAGGTTTCACACAAGGTCATCGCAATCGAATACGGCTCTTCCCCGGTCGAACTGGCGCTGCACCAGATCGTGATCGGTCCCTTCAATTTCTTGACGTGCTCGGCGAGCAGCGGAAAATGATGCGCCTCGCGAAAAAAAGACGTCAGATTGGTCGTCAGCGCATTCGTGAATCCTTCCCACTCGTCTTGCATCCGGCCCGCTTCGAGCGCATCGAGATAGCAGACGAACGTCGTCATGGCGCGCGCGCGCAAGCGCCGCGCCAGCCGGCTATACACCATCTCCTGCTTGCCGACAGCCAAGGAAATCCCGGCCTGCTTGTAAATCAATGCACGCACCCGGTCGAAATCGTGCTGTGTAAACGCAAATTCCTTTGCCGTATTGCTTTCTTTTGTCGGCATTTTGTCCCCTTTCGATATGACTGCGGCAGCGCGCTAGCGCCAGTGTTCAACACGCTGGCCATGGCGCCAGTTGGCTTGCCAGCCTGGCGCAGCAACAGATCACGCCGCCAGTTTGTCGATCAAGCCCATTTCAGCACTCGACATCAGCTTGTCGATGTCGAGCAGGATCAGCATCCGCTCATCGATGGTGCCCAGTCCGACCAGATAATCGGCGTTGAACGCGGTGCCCATCTGCGGCGCCGGCTTGACCTGGCCCGAGGTCAATGTAGTCACATCGGATACGCTGTCGACAACCATGCCCATGATGCGCCCGCCGATGTTCAAGATGATGACGACGGTAAACTGGTCATAGACCGGGCTACCGAGATTGAACTTGATGCGCATGTCGATGACGGGAATGATGATGCCGCGCAGATTGATCACGCCCTTGATGAATGCGGGTGCATTGGCGATGCGGGTCACCACTTCGTAGCCGCGGATTTCCTGCACTTTCAGGATGTCGATGCCATATTCCTCGGAGCCGAGCGTGAATGCCAAAAATTCCTGGCCGGCGACATCATCGCCGAGTCTTGCTGCCGATGGTTGTAAGGTCATGGTGGGAGTCCGGTTATTTTTATGAAAAGACGATGTCGTCGGCCAATTGGCGCGATGAGCGTATCAGCGCGGCGACGTCGAGAATCAGCGACACCCCGCCATCGCCCAAAATGGTGGCGCCGGAGATGCCGGTCACCTTGCGATAGTTCGACTCCAGATTCTTGACGACGACCTGCTGCTGACCGACCAGATCATCAACCAACAAGCCGGCCCGGCGCCCATCCGTTTCGAGGATCACGACGATGCCGTCGCACGGATTGGTATAGCGCGGCGTGATGTCGAACATCTGGTGCAATGAAATCAACGGCAGATATTCGCCACGCACCCTGACGATCCGCCCCTGGCCGCTGATGTCCTTGATGTCGCTCGGTGCCGGCTGCAGCGATTCGATGACGAAGCCGAGCGGCAGGATATACACTTCATCGCCGACCCGGATCGACATGCCGTCGAGTATCGCCAGCGTCAATGGCAATGCGATCGAGATCGTCGTGCCAAAGCCCTTGGCCGAGCGAATCTGCACCGTGCCGCCCATCGCCGTGATGTTGCGCTTGACGACATCCATGCCGACGCCGCGCCCGGAAACATCGGTGACGATCTCCGCAGTCGAGAAACCGGGCGCAAAAATGAGTTGCCAAACGTCTTCGTCGCTGATGTCGTCGGCCACGCCGATACCCTGCTCGACGGCCTTGGCGAGGATACGTTCGCGGTTCAGGCCGCCTCCGTCGTCCGACACTTCAACCACGATATTACCGCCTTGGTGGCTGGCCGACAGGAACAGCCGCCCTGCTTCGCCCTTGCCGGCGGCCCGCCGCGCAGCCGGCATTTCGATGCCGTGATCGATGCTGTTCCGGACCAAGTGTGTCAACGGATCGACGATGCGCTCGATCAAGCCCTTGTCCAGTTCGGTGGCGGCGCCGCTGGTGACGAAATCGATCTTCTTGCCGAGCTTGGCGGCCAGGTCGCGCACCATGCGCGGGAAGCGCGAAAACACGAAATCCATCGGCATCATTCGGATCGACATCACCGCCTCCTGCAGGTCGCGCGTGTTGCGGGTCAACTGGCCTATGCTGCCCAGCAAGCGCTCGTGCAACACCGGGTCCAGGCTGTCGGCGCGCTGCGCGATCATGGCCTGGGTGATGACGAGTTCGCCGATCAGGTTGATCAGCTGGTCGACTTTTTCGACCGGAACCCGGATCGACGACGATTCGGCGCCGTGTGCGACGCCCTTGTCGCCGCCCTTGTCCCCCTTGGCCGACTTCTTGTCCGGCTCCGGCTCGCTCGCAGCGATGCCGGCCGCAGCCCGAATTTGCTCGATCGGCTGGAAGAAGCCATAACCGCGCGCGCCATCGGCATCGACCGGCACTTGCGCCACGGCCGGCGCGATCGGATCGAAAAATCCGTAACCTTGCGCCTCCTCGAGCGCGGCGCGGGCCGCGCTTCCCGCCGCGTCCAACAGCGGCGGCGCCTGCGATGTCTTGATGTCGGCCGCATCGACGACGTAAGAACAGATCGATAGGATGTCGTCCAGGCTTTCATGCGTGGCCACTTGCATCGCATGGCGCCCATCGTCCAGCGTCTCCACCGCTACCCGGCCCAGCAACCCGAGTTCGGCCGCCAGCGCCTCGACCTCGCATTGCGCCATGCGCGGCAATTCGAGCCTGTAACAAACCAACTTTGATGACGCGGCGCGGCCCAGGCCCGGCTTGAGCACTTTGTCAAGCGTTGCCGCAGCCGGCGTCTGATGCGACAACGCCTGCAGCATCATGCGCACATCGGCGACCTTATCGTGATCCACCGGCGCGCCAAGGCGATGTCCGTCCAGCTGCATCTTCAGCACATCCTTGGCAGCCAGAAAGGCGTCGACGTGCTCCGACGTCAACGCCATCTCGCCCTTGCGGATCCGGTCCAGCAGCGATTCGAGCACATGGGTCACTTCGGTCATGTCGTTCAAGCCAAACGTCGACGCGCCGCCCTTGATCGAATGGGCGGTGCGAAACACCGCATTCAAGTGTTCCGCATCGGGCGCCACGACATCGATCGCCAGCAGCAGCCGCTCTTTTTCAGCCAGCAACTCTTCAGCCTCATCGAAAAATGCCTGAAAAAACTGGCTTATATCGATGCTCATGTTGTAACTCCGTCCATTTCGATTAGCATCATTGCCATCCCGTTGCGACTGTCACAATCAGCCAATCACCTTCTTGACCACCTCGATCAGGCGTTCGGGATCGAACGGCTTGACCAGCCAGCCATTGGCGCCCGCCGCGCGGCCCTGGGCTTTCATCTCGTCGGACGACTCGGTCGTCAGCATCAGGATCGGCACTTTCTGATAAGCCGGCAACTGGCGCAGCGCCTTGATCAGCTGCAGCCCGTCCATGCGCGGCATGTTCTGGTCAGTCAACACCAGATCCACCGTTTGCAGTTGCGCCTTTTCCAGCCCATCCTGGCCATCGACGGCGTCCACCACCAGATAACCAGCGGCCTTCAAACTGAACGCCACCATCTGGCGCAGCGAGCTTGAATCATCGACTGACAGTATTGTTTTAGCCATCTTGCTTCCACCATTCTCAATTTCGGGTAATACCCCGATTATCCTACAGACCAATGACATTAAAAAATCTTTCCGGGCACGCTACATCGTCGTGGCGGGGCGCTGTACCTGCGGCTCGACTGACTTGCACTGCCGGGGGCAAGTTCTAAAACAGTTCGATGTCGCCGCTTTCCAAATGCTGCTGACTGACCGCCTGGCGCAGCGCACCGCGCAATTCGATGCTCTGAATCGCCAGCGCCATGCGCACATCGGCCAGCAATTCGATGATTTCTTCATCTGCGCTATCGGGCGACATCCGGGCGCCGTGGGTTCCGAGCGTACTCAGGAATTCACGCAAGCCTGTCACCCGCTTTATATTACGCTCAAGCAACTGACTGGTCAGGTCCTGGAATTGCATGCTGGTGACGGCGGCATTGACATTCCTGTCGATTTTGCCTTCCGTGCTGCCCAACTGGGCCAGTTGCTGCGGCGTCGGCCGCGCGCCTGTCAACAATACATTGATGACATCTTGCTGGGCACTGACAGCAGCATGGATCGCGATGAAGTTGGACGACAATTTTTCGACCGCGACTTCCAGCAGCAAGCCGATCTGCACCAGATCGGTTTCGACTTCGGTCAGATGCGCAGCCCCATGGTGGGACACGCCAGACAACAGGCGCTTCACATGCAAGCCCAGTGATTTTTTTGGTTTCATCGAGGGGTCTCGTTTCATCAGGACAGCGCCATTGGCCCTGAACCTGGTTATTTTTGGGCACCGACTGGCACAGCAATGCCAGCAGCCGGACTCGCCTGTACGTCGATTGCAGCACCGTCGCGCAAGACATTTTCTTCGGTGCGCTTGTTCATCACAATGATGCTGATGCGCCGGTTGATCGGATTGAACGGATCCTGCGGGTCCAGATGGGCGGCCGAAGCGAGCCCGACGACGCGCAAGACTTTTTCTTCATCCATGCCACCGATGACAAGCTCGCGGCGCGACGCATTGGCCCGGTCGGCCGACAATTCCCAGTTGCTGTAGCCGACGTCGCTCCAGTACGGCGTCGCATCGGTATGGCCGGACAAGCCGATCTTGTTTGGCACTTCGTTGAGCACGATGCCGATCGCATGCAATATGTCGCGCGTGTAAGGCTGCAACTCGGCCTTGGCCATCGCAAACATCGGGCGATTTTGCTCGTCGACGATCTGTATCCGCAATCCTTCGCTGGTAATATCAAGCAACAACTGCTTCTTGAATTTCCTCAAACCCGGATTGGCGTCGATCGTGGCGTCGATTTTCCCTTTCAGCACTTGCAGGCGCGCGCCCTCCTGACGTTCGAGTTCTTCCTTGGCCGCCTTCAGGTCGGATAGTTTCTTTTGCAGCGCGTTGGAACCTTTTTTGACCTGGCCTTCCTTGAGCGACAGATCGGTGCCGCCGCCCATCACGATCGACGAGCTGTCACCGCTGCCAGAACCGCCCGCCATCGCCACTTTCAACGGCGTCTGGAAGTAGTCGGAAATGCCGTTCAAGTCGCCCTTCGCGGTCGAGCCGAGCAACCACATCAGCAGGAAGAACGCCATCATCGCCGTCACGAAGTCGGCATAGGCGATCTTCCAAGCGCCGCCGCCATGGCCGCCGCCGCTCACTTTTTTGATGCGTTTGACTATAATCGGCCGCAGCCCCTCATCGGCCATCGCAACTCCTAACCATTAACATCATGCCGCGCTTGCCCGCGCCGGACTTTTTCTGCCGTTGCGCTCATTTTGCTTTGGATTTTTTAATATGGTCTTCCAGTTCGCCAAAAGTGGGGCGCTCGGTCGAATACAGCACCTTGCGGCCGAACTCGATCGCCAGCGACGGCGCATACCCATTCAGGCTGGCCAGCAACGTGACTTTGACGCACTGAAACATCTTGCTGGACTCTTCCAGCTTTTGCTCCATCAGGCTGGCCAGCGGGCTGACGAAGCCATACGCCAGCAAGATCCCCAGAAAAGTTCCGACCAGCGCATGGGCGATCAGAATGCCCAGTTCAGCCGGCGGGATGCCGACCGACTCCATCGTGTGCACCACCCCCATCACGGCCGCGACGATGCCGAAGGCCGGTAACGCGTCGCCCACCTTGGCGATGCAATGAAACGGCACCGAGCCTTCGTGATGATGGGTTTCCAGTTCATTGTCCATCAGATTTTCGATCTGAAAAGCATCCATGTTGCCCGACACCATCAGGCGCAAATAATCGGTCATGAATTCGATGATGTGATGGTCCGCCAGCACGCCGGGATATTTGCTGAACAATGCGCTTTCATGGGGCGAGTCGAGGTCGCCCTCGATCGACATCAAGCCTTCTTTACGCACTTTGCTGAGCACATCGAACAGCAGCGACATCAACTCCATGTACAGCGCCTTGGTGTAACGGGAGCCTTTCAATACCGATGGCAACGCCTTCAACGTCGCCTTGATCGCCTTGCCGTTATTGCCGACCAAAAAAGCGCCCACCGCGGCCCCGCCGATCATCAGCACTTCGAGCGGCTGAAACAGCACGGCCAAATGCCCGCCGGCCATCGCAAAGCCGCCGAAGACCGATGCGCACACAATCACATATCCGATAATGACTAACAAGTGCGCTGACTCCGAAGGTAAGAAGGGGCCGCAACCCGGGACGTTCATGCGGCAACGCACAGCGTCAACACGTGGCGCCAATGCACCGATCGCCATACAAAAATCGACAAAACATCGATTTTTTTGTCAGATCAAACAATAACCCACAATAGCGCGAGAAAGTTCACCGGGCAAGTAAATACACCGGGCAATGCATTAAAAATGCCAGACATAAAGCGCCGGCCCTGATTGCGTAACCGCAATGATCTGATCGGGATCCTTGGCGCCTATCAAAAACGCATAACTTAGCAGCATGGTCCCAGGCCGCATTTCTCTTTCCGCCTTGCGCCACAGCGCCTCCATGGCCGCCGGCGACAGGTAGGCAAACACGACATCGTAGCCACTGAAATCAAGCAATTCATAATCGCCGCGCACGAAATGCGCCGCGCTCCCCGACAATCGCGCACGCAGGAAGCTGATCAGCCAGGGCAAGGGCGCCAGTTCAATGCCAACATATTGTGCATCAGGACGCTTGCGCGCTAGCGCCAGCACCAGTCCGCCCAGGCCGCTGCCGATATCGATCACACACAGAGGGCGGGCCGGCAGCAATTGGGCCACCGCACTCCAGACGGCAGGAGCGGAGGGATAAAACGGTACCTGGGTGCGGAAAGTCGACCAGTACATCCCCAGCATCAACACAAACAGCAACAGAAAAATGACAGGAGGAAGATGCAGCGAGTGCGCTCCCAGCAATGCCAGCGGAAACAGCAACTCGATTGCACGCCACCAGGGCGCCAGATTGGTTTTGCAAGTGATCAAAGCGGCTATCGCGCCTTGCAACAGCGCGATCATGGCGATGGACATCGCGCTGCCGGAGCGTGCCAGCATCCACGATATCGCCAGCATCGGCAGCACGGCAAGAAGTTGGATCAGCGCCGCTGTCACTGCGGGCGCGCGCGCAAGCCGGCCCAGACTCACGCCCGGCCCGCTACGCTATCACGCAGCCAGCAGCAGCCTGGCCGCATCCGCATCCTTCGATTTTTTGGTTTTTCCGGCGCGCGAAGGCATGTGGCACAAGCCGCACACATAGTCGGTGTGCAAGTCGAGACAATTGACGACGAACTTGCCGTGGCACTTGCCGCAAGCGGTCATCTGCATCATCTTGCTGCTGAAAAATCGCACCAAAGTCCAGGCCCGCGTCAGCGACAGCAACGGTTCCTGGCCCGGTTCCGGCGGCATCTGCTCAAGGTAGAGCTGATATGCCTTCATGATCGCTTCGATGCCGCTGGCACCGGCGTGATCGATCAGGAATTTGTGTATGTTCATGAACAGCGAAGAATGAATATTGGGCTGCCATGTGATGAACCAGTCGGTCGAAAATGGCAACATGCCTTTCGGAGGCGACACGCCCTTCAATTCCTTGTACAGCTTCAGCAAACGCTCGCGCGACAAGCCAACTTCGGTTTCCAGCAATTGCAAACGGGCGCCCAGCAAAATGAGCTCGATCGCAAGCCGGATTTCCTGCGCCTCGGACACGACACTTTTCTTGGCCATTCTTGCACTCCGGACGATGCGCGTGGGCGCGACCCGCATTTAAACGATTTCTTCGACGGCTTGGCCCGCCATCAGGATGGCGGCATGAGACAGTGCCAGCACGCGATCTTTGTTGTAATTTGTCAACATCGACAGGATCGCGCTATCGTCGAAACGGAAGCGCGCCAGCATCATGTTGCCGCTTGCCAGCTTCAAAATTTGAGCGTTGCTCATGCCGTCGATCAGGTCGGCGATCTCGCTGGCGATGCCGAGACGAAATATGGCTGTCACCTTGTCGGAACGAATCATCTGCTGCGCCAGCATCAGATAGCTTAAATTGGCATCCCGAATTTCGGCCATCATGTCGTTAGCAGTCATTTCCATTCCCTTGTTCGATTGCAATCTGGCGTTGTATGGTTTTACCAGTGGTACTCATTTTGCGGTCTATATTGATTTTCGGAAATAGGAAATTTTCTGTATTTTACATCAGAAAATAGAGGGCACCATTGTAAGTGTTTGTCTGACAGATACGCTGCGATGAAGATTACGCGCCTTGCAGCGCGTCGATGAGATAAAAAAGAATGTGAGGTAACGTTGCCACCCATGAAGCTCGCTGCATTTTTTACAGCGTGGCCGTGCCGGCAATAACAATATAACGGCCAACATCAGCAGAACTTGAGGATTTATTTGAAAAAATAGAAAATCCGCGTATCACTTGATGATTTACGGCTTGAGCGCGCCGAACTTGAGGCTTTTTTAAACCAGTTTTAAAAAATGATCCGACGATAGCGAAACATCCGGTTTTCAACGACTTCCAGATACCGACAGTCACCTGAACCCGACACGGAGGAAAGCATGACGACAGAGCCAAGCTGACACGGCGCGCACATAGATTTCAGCAACAAGGTAGGCTACGGCGATTATTTGGCGCCGCTGGCGACGATGTCGCCGCCCGAATATAGCGCAATTTGGCGTACCAACATCCCGACCGGTATGGGGCGTTGTATGAACTGACGGAAAAGTTGGTCGATCTGGAAACGGCGTTTCGCACCTGGCGCTTTCGCCTCATGAAGACGGTCTAACGCATCATCGGCTTCAAGACCGGCACCGGCGGCGCCAGCTACCTGCGCAAGATGCAACGCGTGGTGCTGTTTCCCGAATTGTTCGCACGGCGCACGGCGCTGTAGATTTTTCAACACCAACGAAAAAGGCGAAAAAAAGCCGGCGCCCCCCTCAAGGGAGGACGCCGGCCCGGTGCCAGGGTTCAGCTACTGCCGGAATTACTTGGCTGCGGTGTTGAGCAACATGTCATTCAAGCGCTTGACGAAAGCGGCCGGGTCAGCCAGCGAACCGCCTTCGGCCAGCATCGCCTGGTCGAACAGGATATGCGACCAGTTCGCGAATTGTTCACCAGCATCCTCGTACTTCAGGCGCGTGACCAAAGGATGATTCGGGTTGATTTCCAGAATCGGCTTCGATTCCGGCGCGCTCTGGCCGGCCGCCTTCAGCATGCGCAGCAAATTGCCCGACAACTCGTTTTCATCGGCCACCAGACAAGCCGGCGAATCGGTCAGGCGGAACGTGACGCGCACTTCCTTAGCCTTGCCATCCAGCGCCGCTTTCATCTTGCCGACCAGGTCCGCATACGACGTTTCCGTTTCCGCGTGCTCTTTTTTCTCGGCTTCGTCTTCCAGCGTGCCCAGGTCCAGGCCGCCCTTGGCCACCGACACCAGTTCCTTGCCTTCGAAGTCCTGGATGAACGACAACATCCATTCGTCGACGCGGTCGGTCAACAGCAGCACTTCGACGCCCTTCTTGCGGAAGATTTCGAGGTGCGGGCTGTTTTTTGCCGCGTTGTAATTCTCGCCGGTCGCGTAATAGATCTTGTCCTGGCCATCCTTCATGCGCGCCACGTAATCAAACAACGAGCTGCTCTGTGCATCGCTGTCATTGTGCGTCGAAGCAAAGCGCAGCAGCTTGGCGAGGCGCTCCTTGTTGCTCGCATCTTCGCCAATGCCTTCCTTCAGCACCTGGCCGAATTCTGTCCAGAAAGTCGCGTACTTGTCCTTCTTTTCCTGCTCGTCGGCGTTCGCCAATTCTTCCAGCATGCCCAGCACGCGCTTGGTCGAGCCTTCGCGGATCACCTTGACGTCGCGTGACTCTTGCAAGATTTCACGCGACACGTTCAGCGGCAGGTCGTTCGAATCGATCACGCCTTTGACGAAGCGCAAATAGGCCGGCATCAATTGCTCGGCATCGTCCATGATGAAGACGCGCTTGACGTACAGCTTGATGCCGCCGCGCTTGTTGCGATCCCACAGGTCGAACGGCGCCTTGGCCGGGATATACAGCAGTTGCGTGTATTCGCTGCGGCCTTCGACGCGGTTATGCGTGTGCGTCAACGGCGCGCCGAAGTCGTGTGACACGTGCTTGTAGAATTCTTCGTACTGTTCCGGCGTGATGTCGCTCTTGCTGCGGGCCCACAAGGCGCTGGCCTGGTTGATCGTCTCGAACTCTGCCAAGGCGACGGTTTCCTTCTTTTCTTCGTCCCACTCTTCCTTTTGCATCACGATCGGCAGCGAGATATGGTCGGAATACTTGCGCACGATCGACTTGATCTTCCAGCTCGACAGCAACTCGTCCTCGTCGGCGCGCAGGTGCAGCACGATGTCGGTGCCGCGGCCAGTCTTGTTGATCGCTTCGATGCTGTAATCGCCCTCGCCGGCCGATTCCCAGCGCACGCCCTCAGACGCATCGAGTCCGGCGCGGCGGGTCTCGACGGTGATCTTGTCGGCCACGATGAAACCCGAATAAAAACCGACGCCGAACTGGCCGATCAAAGCCGCATCCTGCTGCTGGTCGCCGGAGAGTTTACCGAAAAATTCCTTGGTGCCCGATTTGGCGATCGTGCCCAGATGCGAGATCGCCTCGTCGCGGCTCATGCCGATGCCATTGTCGGAAATGGTGATGGTGCGCGCTTGCTTGTCGAAGCTGACCTTGATCTTCAATTCATGGTCGTTGCCGTACAAGGCGTCGTTGTTGATCGCCTCGAAGCGCAGCTTGTCGGCGGCGTCGGACGCATTCGAGATCAGCTCGCGCAAGAAAATTTCCTTGTTCGAATACAGCGAGTGAATCATCAGTTGCAGCAGTTGCTTTACTTCAGCCTGAAAACCCAGGGTTTGCTTTTCGGTGCCAGCCATGTTTGCCTCATTGTCTTGTTGATCGAAACGATTTTTTGCAAATGGGGATCATCGAAGCAATTGCAAGCCATCGCAGAAAAGTTATCGGGCGCTCAACTGCCCAGCGTGCGCTCGAAGAAGCGCCACACGGCAGGTTCCTGCACGGTGGCCACGTTCAGCCGCATCCGGGTCGACGGCAACTGGTGCGGCGAAAACAGGCTGCCGGGCGCCAGCAGCACGCCGTCAGCCATCGCCTTTTCGGTCAGCACATTGGTGTCGCAGCCGGCGTCGACCCAGACGAACATGCCGGCCGATGGGGCCCGGTCGATTTGAAGACCGACGCGCTCCATCTGGCGCACCGCCTTGGCCCGCACTGCATCGAGGCGCGCGCGCAAGCGCGCCACGTGCTTGCGGTACAAGCCTTCGGACAGAATCTTGTAGACCACCCGTTCGCCGATGTCGCTGCTGGTCAGCGTCGACAGCATCTTCCGGTCGGCCAGGCGCTGCGCCCATTCGCTGGACGTGGCGATGAAGCCCACGCGCAGGTTGGCCGACAAGGTTTTGGAGAAGCCGCCCAGGTAAATCACGCGCTGCAACTGGTCGAGCGCGGCCAGCCGCGTGGCCGGCAACCCGCCCGGGTGCATGTCGCAATAAATGTCATCCTCGACGATCATGAAGTCGTGCTGCTCGGCGATGCGCAGCACCTGGAACGCCTTGGCCGCCGACAGCGACGTCGAACTCGGGTTGTGCAGCACCGAGTTGATCACGTACAGCTTGGGCTTGTGCAGCGCCGCCAGTTGCGCCAGTTGCGCCAGATCCGGCCCGTCGGCCAGGCGCGGTATGCCGATCACCTTCGCGCCCAACGCCGCAAAAGAACCGAACATCAAGAACCAGGCCGGATCGTCGACGAAGATGGTGTCGCCGGGGCGCGTGAATTCGCGCGCCACCAGGTCCAGCGCCTGCGTCACGCCCACCGTCGTCACAATCTGCTCCGGGGTGGCCGCGATTTCCAGTTCCGCCAGCGTCATCTGCAATTGTTGGCGCAGCGGCAAGAAGCCTTGCGGCGCGCCGTAACTGACCTGCAACTGTTTGTACTGGCGGCTGATGTCGCGCAGCGCGTCGGCGATCATTTTCCCGTCCAGCCAGTCGTTCGGCAGCAAGCCGGAGCCGGGCACCATAGGCAGCGGCACCTGGCGAAACATGTTGCGGATCAGCCAGACTACGTCCAGCGGCTGCGGCGCGTGTGCATCGAGCCCGCCCGCGCTTGATCGCTCGCTCACCAGTGAGCCCGAGCGCTCGTTCAGCAGCGAACGCTCGCGCACGAAAAAACCGGCGCCGCGGCGCGATTCCAGATAACCCTGCGCGACCAGCTTGTCGTAGCTGGTCACGACGGTAAAGCACGACACCTGATGGCTGGCCGCGAACTGGCGGATCGACGGCATGCGCGCGCCAGCGCGGAGCAACCGGTCATCGATGCGCGCAACCACCTCGCGCACGATCTGTTCGCTGAGCGACTCGCCGGAAGTGCGCGACAGCAGCGCCGCAGCGGCATTGGATGATGGGGGAAAATTGGGCGCGCTCGGCGCAGGTTCTGTATTGTTCATGTCGCCATTACAGTAGTTAAAATTATGCGGTTAAGTGTATCGGTACTGTACTTGTTTTTTCATCTAGGATACCCCTGTAACTTGTTTCACGCCACCAGGAGACCCTCATGAATGACAACACCCCGCTCGGCCCCGGCTTAACCAGTTCGACCATGCACCCCTGGTCCGACGACGCCAGGGGCATGCTGTTCGGCCTGGCCGGCGTCGCCATTTTCAGCCTTACCTTGCCTTTCACGCGCATGGCAGTGACCGAACTCGATCCGACTTTCGTGGCATTGGGGAGGGCTCTGGTCGCGGCGCTGCTGGCCGGCATCTGGCTGCGCTGGCGCCGCGCCCCATTTCCGCCGCGCGCCAGTTGGCTGCCTCTGGCACTGGTAGCCGCCGGATGCGTGATCGGTTTTCCATGGCTGACGTCGATTGCGATGCAAACGCTGCCAGCGGCCCATGGCGCGGTGCTGGTCGGCATCCTGCCGCTGGCGACGGCTTTGTTTGCCGCGCTGCGCGGCCATGAAAAGCCATCAAAAGGCTTCTGGGCAACGGCGCTGACGGGATCGGCGCTGGTGATCCTCTTCGCACTGCGACAGAGCGGCGGCAGCTTGCAGATGGCCGACATCCTGATGTTGATCGCCGTCGCGCTGGCCGCGCTTGGCTATGCCGAAGGCGGCCGCCTGGCCCAAACCATGGGCGGCCTGGCCGTCATCAGCTGGGCGCTGGTGTTGTCGGCGCCGTTGCTGTTGCCGTTGCTGCTGGTCCGGTTGTCCACACATTCCTGGTCACATGGCCCTGCGATCGGCAGCTTGAGTGCGTGGATCGGTTTTGCCTACGTCTCGGTGTTTTCGATGTTCATCGGCTTCGTGTTCTGGTACCGCGGCATGGCGCTGGGCGGCGTGGCCCGGGTCGGCCAGGTGCAACTGATGCAACCGTTTTTGAGCTTGCTAGGCGCTAGCGTGCTGCTGGGCGAAGCGCTCGCATGGTCGACCATGCTGTTCGCGCTGGCCGTCATCGGCGTCGTCGCGTTCGGTCGCAGCATGTCGGTGCGGCGCTGATATTTTGCCGCTCCGCGGCAGCGCTGTGGGCAGCATGGTCGCCAAGACGTACAATGAACGGCTACCCATCACAATTCTGGATTCCCATGTCAGTTTACGAAAAAATCAAGGCGCTCGGCATCACGTTGGCCGCGCCCGCCACCCCTGCCGCCGCCTACGTGATGCATGTACAAACCGGCAATCTGGTATTCCTGTCGGGCCATTTGTCCAAGCAAGACGATGGCACGCTGTGGGTCGGCCAGCTCGGCAAGAACATCACGACCGAACAGGGCCGCGCTGCCGCCCGCAATATCGCCATCGACCTGATGGGCACGCTGCAACAGGCCTGCGGCGGCGACTTGACGCGCGTGAAGCGCATCGTCAAAGTGATGAGCCTGGTCAATTCGACGCCCGACTACACCGAACACCACCTGGTCACCAATGGCGCCTCCGAATTGCTGGGCGCCGTATTCGGCGACGCCGGCAAGCATGCGCGCTCCGCTTTTGGCGTCGCGCAACTGCCGCTGGGCGCTTGCGTCGAAATCGAATTGATTGCCGAAATCGAATAAAATTCGCTCCTTTTTTGACGATGAAAAACGGGCGGCGCTTATCCGGCGCCGCTTTTTCCAGCCGCCACAAGCGCGCTTATCCACCCTTCGAGACTTGCATGAAAATGAAACACAGCACTCCGATTCAGTGGCGCTTTGCCGAACGCGCCGAGCAACTGAAAAGCTCCTTCATCCGCGAAATTCTGAAGATTTCGCAGCGGCCGGAGATCATTTCGTTCGCCGGCGGCCTGCCCTCGCCCGCCACCTTCCCGATCGCGGAAATGAAGCTGGCCTTCGACAAGGTATTGACGGACAACGGCAAGGTCGCGCTGCAGTACGGCCCGACCGACGGCTATTTGCCGCTGCGCCAGTGGATTGCCGATGACTTGTCGACCGACGGCGCCACCATAGTCGCCGAGCAAGTCTTGATGACGTCCGGTTCGCAGCAAGCCCTCGATTTGCTGGGCAAGGTGCTGATCGACGAAGGCAGCCGCGTGCTGGTGGAAACTCCCAGCTATCTGGGCGCGCTGCAGGCATTTTCAGTCTACCGCCCTGAATTCGTGTCGGTCGCAACCGACGAACACGGGCTGGTGCCGCAATCGGTGGACCCGGTCGCCTCTGGTGCGCGCCTGCTGTACGCGCTGCCGAACTTCCAGAACCCGACCGGGCGCAGCATGTCGATACAGCGCCGCGAGGAACTGGTCGAAACCTGTGCGCGCCACCAGTTGCCGTTGATCGAGGACGATCCGTATGGCGCGCTGAGCTATGCAGGCGCACCGTTCCCGAAGATGGTGGCGATGAACCCGGACGGCGTAATCTACATGGGCTCGTTCTCGAAAGTGCTGACGCCAGGCATCCGCCTAGGCTACGTGGTGGCGCCGCTGCCGTTGGCGCGCCGCCTGGAGCTGGCCAAGCAAGCGGCCGACCTGCACACGTCGCAACTGACGCAAATGGTGGTCCATGAAGTGATCAAGGATGGCTTCCTGGAGCGCCACATTCCGACCATCCGCACGCTGTACGGCAACCAATGCCAGGCGATGCTGACGGCGATGGAGCAACACTTCCCGCTCGGGGTGCGCTGGACCAGGCCGGAAGGCGGCATGTTCATCTGGGTCACGCTGCCCAGCCATATCGATGCGATGCAATTGCTGGACGCCGCGCTGGCCAACAACGTGGCCTTCGTGCCGGGCGCGCCGTTCTATGCCAACGCGCCCGAGACCAACACCTTGCGCCTGTCGTTCGTCACCGTGCCGCCTGAGCGCATCGCCCTGGGCATCGCGATCCTGGGCCGGCTGATCGCCGCCCGCATGTAACAAGCCTATGCACCCCGTCAGCCCCGCCAACCCCGTCAACCTTCCCCGTTTCATTGCGCGCGGCCTGATTGCGACCCAGGAGCAGACCCGCATCCAGCTAGCGCGCGACAAGGTGGTGCTGATCGAAGCCAATGCAGGCGCCGCAAAAACGACCACGCTGGCGCTGCGCATCGGCGAGGCGCTGGCGCGCAAACTGGCGCCGGAACTGATCCTGGCGCTGACCTTCACGCCTGAAGCGCGCGATGTGATGCGCGCCCGCCTGATCGAGCTCGGCATCCTTGACGCGAACGCGGCGCGCGTTTGCATCATGACGTTCGACGACTTCGCCGCCAAGGTGCTGGCGCAGGGCGAAGGCGGCGCCGCCCTCTGCTGCAGCCAGGCGCGGCAATTGAAGCACTATGCGCTGGCCGCGATCGACCAGGTCGGCCTGCGTTACCACGAAAAATACGATTTTCTGGACTTGAAGACGCACCATGTCGCGCTCAGCCAGTTTCTCGACGTGCAGCTGGAATTGAAGGCCACGATGGCGCTGAACGGCGACGGCGGCGAGCTCGAACACGACGAGGCCGCCGCCGCGCTGAACGTGCCGCTGACCGATTACCTGACGACGCTCGAATACGAACGGATCAGGCTGGGCAGTCACGAAGAGGCGCTGTTTCGCGGGCCGTTCGACGCCACCTACGATCTGGCGCGCAGCCTGGCCGAGTCCGGGGAACAGATGCAGCGACTGCCCCCCTTCAGACTGGTCATCTGCGACGAGCTGCACGACTTGAACGAAGCGGCGTTTCGCATCCTGAACGCGCTGCTGAAGCAGCCGGAATGCTATTTCGTCGGCGCCGGCGACAAGGATCAGGTGATCCATTCCAGGCATGGCGCGAGCGAACAATATCTGCAGCACCGCTTCGCCAGCAGCTATCCGGCGCTGGCGCGCTACCGGCTCACGCTCAGTTATCGCCACGGCCCCCACCTGGCCCGTGCGATGGCGCATTTCAAGCAAAAGGAAATCGATTCCGACTTGCCGCTGCATACCGAAATCCGGCAAAGCCATTACGATAATGCAACATCAACCTCGGCCGCGCGCGTCGTCGAGGCGATCGGGCAATGGAAGCGCGACAAGTTGCCGCTGGACGGTTGCGCGATCCTGGTGCGCGAACGGCACCAGTCGGTCGCGATTGAAAATGCGCTGATGCAAGCGGGAATCGCTTACCGCACTCCCAGCATGGCAGGCTACCTGCAGCGCGAGGAAATCCTGTTTTTGAGGGGCATGATCGCGATCGCGCTGAAGAACCTCGCGGCAATCAAGTCCAGCGCGGTGCGCCGTGCGATCGTCGAAGCGCTGGCCATCTTCGGCGAGCTCGACATGGCGCCAAGCCAGCTGGCCGAGGCCCAGAACATGATCGCGCGCGACCCGGACACGCTGCGCTTTTTTTTCAGCGGCCAGTTGGCGCGCAGCCAGTCCGGCGGCGCCGGGCTGCGCATTGCAAACGCCGTGGCCTACCTCGAAGGCGTGGACCCGGAAACGCCAGCCGACGCGGTGCTGCGTGAAATTTGCGCGCAGATGAACCTGGAGACGCTGGCGCGCCGCATCTACGTGCATCCGGTCGATGCAAGCTCGGTGTCGAAGTCGATATCGGGCCTGATCGCCGCAGCAGGCAGTTCAGGCATGAATTTGCGCGATTTTTCGCAATGGCTGGGCGCGGCCGAAGCGTTCGCCAGCCACAACAGGAGCAAGCACCAGGTGGTGCTCGATTGCGTCGCCAACGCCAAGGGCAAGGAGTTCGACCATGTGATCCTGCCGTTTCTAGAAGTGGGCGAATTCCCGCACCCGCTGTTTGCGTGCAAGCAGGAAGAAAATCTGTTCTATGTCGGCGCGACCCGCGCGAAAGCGCGTTTGACGTTGATATCGCCCCAGGCAGCCGAACAGCGCAGCCCCTTCATCGGGCAGATGGCACTGTCCGCGAGCGGGGCCAGCGCACATGCGACGCTGGGCGCCAACCTGGCGCGCGCAGGGACAGGCAAAGTCACAGGAGCAGCGCAGCTTGGCCGCCACGAACTGAAGGTGCCGTACGCCGAAAAAAACGACGCCAAGGCACTGGGCGCCGAATGGGACGCTACGCGCAAGGTCTGGCATGTGGCGGCGGGCGTCGACCTGAAGCCGTTCGCGCGCTGGCTGCGCGCCTGACGCGGGCAGCCAGACAGGGCCAGACAGCCAGCACTGCGGCGTCAGGCCAGCGCTTCCTTGGCCGCCTGTTCAGGCGTCAAGCCGTCGTAGAACAGATCGGTGAACCATTCGACCTCGTCTTCGATGTGTTCCTGGGCCTGGGCCTGGGTGGCCCCGCCGGCGACCAGGAAGCCTTCGACTTCGATGCACCAGTGAATCAGCGCCAGCGTTTCAGGATCCAGCTCTTCTTTCTTTGCCATGATGTCGCCTCTTGCGTAATGTTTTTTCCAAGCGATAGTGTAGCAGCATGGACGGCCAACCCGGCCGATCACTGCTACCATGGCGCCATGAACTCATTGCCATCTTATTCATGCCACTTTATTCATCGATGCTGACCCGCCTGAACCGCGGCGCGCGCGACTGGATCGCGAGCTGGTGGCGCATTGCGCGCTTCGCGATGCTGATTTTCTCGCTCGCGCTGACGCCGTCGACCTACAGCGGCGCCAACCGCGCGGCGATCGCGCGCCAACTGGTGCTGGCCGCCAGCGCCAATCTGCTGTGGTTTACGGTACTGGCGTCGTTGATCAGCCTGGTGCTGATCCGCATCGTCGTGGTCACCGCGTTAAGCTACGGCTTGTCCCGATATGCGCTGGAGATGGTGGTGCGGGTGCTGGTGCTGGAATTGATTCCGCTGACGGCGGCGCTGTTTGTCGCGCTGCGCAGCACGTTGCCCGACGGCGTGGAATTGGCCGAGCAGCGCGCCGATCATGCCCGCCAGGCCCGCAGATCCGGCCAGACAGTGCCGCCGCAAGACATAGCCTCGCTGCAGCATGCATTCGTGCCGCGCGTGCTGGCCGGCCTGTTTTCCGTGTGGCTGCTGGCCGCCGTCAGCTGCGTGACGGCGCTGGTGCTGGCCTACATCACGATCTATGGCTTCACGCCGTGGGCGCTGTCGGGCTACACGCGCGTCGTCGGCCAGATATTCAACCCCGCCGTGGCCATGATATTGCTGCTGAAAGTGTTTTTCTTCAGCCTGGCCGTGGCCCTGATTCCGCTGGCGTCGTCGTACGACGACGGCTTGGCGCGCCGCAGGCTCAGCTCAGCGCACGCCTTGCTGGACATGGTGCGCCTGTTTTCGGTGATTCTGATCGTCGAAGTCGGCTCGCTGATGGGCAACTACTATTAATTCACCCACTCACCAATCAACGTCTGGAACACATGACCGATACCAACGACCACGACGCCATTGAACAGAAGCCCGCGCGCGCGGTACCCAACGCCGAATTCAAGGCTGCGCTGCTGCTGATCCTGCTCGCAGTGCTGGTAGCGGGCTCCGTGGCCTACCTGATGTATGCGCGCGGCGCCTTCGAGGCGACCCAGAAACTGGTGCTGATGGCAGATGATTCAGACGGCGTCTCGGTCGGCATGGATGTCACGTTTTCCGGTTTTGCGATCGGGCGCGTCAGTCGCATCGAACTCAGTGCCGAGGGCAAGGCGCACGTCATCGTCGACGTGCCGCAAAAAGATGC
>Ga0326735_1000014_pt1 | contig 33069 bp, 30 predicted proteins | sample 37_GP2_1092_FD_207945 | JGI IMG/M metagenome (GOLD analysis project Ga0326735, IMG submission 207945) | Glacier ice microbial communities from Ngari, Tibet, China - 37_GP2_109.2 | ecosystem: Environmental > Aquatic > Freshwater > Ice > Glacier | place: China: Ngari, Tibet | collected 2018-07-31
CCGGCATAGGGCATCAATAGCCGTCGTCCTCGCGCACGCGGGGACCCCATTTGCCTGATCAGCGCAACGCACCACGTCCCCCACGACGATAATGCTCGGGCTGCCCAGCCCCGAGGCCGCCAGGTCGTCGATCAGATGTATCACATGTATCGTGTTGATCCTGGCGCTCGTGGCCGGTAACAAAAATCGCGCCCGAGCTCCAGTCGCGGTGCGTCAGCGGTATGCCGATCGAGGACGGCGCCACCAGTCCGCTGCTGATGCCGTTGACCGCTTCGACCTCGATTGCGGCCGCCATCAAAAAAGCGCGTTCCTCGCCGCCGCGGCCAAAGACGAACGGATCGCCGCCCTTGAGCCGCACCACGCAGCGGCCCGCTTGCGCCTCCGGCACCATCAGGCGCTCGATAAAATCCTGGGCGGTCGAACGGCAGCCGCGGCGATCGCCCGTGTCGCCTTTAACGTCAGCAGCTCCGGATCGCCCGGTCCTGCCCCCACCAGCCATACCTTAGCTGTTCTCTGCATGATTGCCGCCAGTGTTTGCCTGTATTGCCTTGGAGACTAGCAAACACTGTGCCACTTGTTCGAGGATCGACGGCGGCACCGGTACCTCCCCACTCAGGGCGCGGCGAATCCACGCGGCGGTGGTGGCTGCATCGCGGTCGGGCGGAACCTGCGCCAATTCGTCCGTCGGCGCGTCGCGCTGCACCAGGATCGTGCGCTCGCCGGCGTGGAACCAGTCGATCTGGTTGGCGCGGTTGGCGTTGGCGACCGTCTCGCCTTCGGTGCCGCGCATCAGGAAGGCGTCGCCGCGCCCGCTTGGCGCCGCAGTCGTAAAATAGTCGCCCAGCGTCGCCAGGTATTCGGGATGGGTGTACGACACCAGGCGCAACGCCGGCCCCTGGTATGGCTGCAGGATTTTGACCAGCGTATGGGTCGAGTTGCGCACGCCGAGGCGCCGGCGCAGCGACAGCAGATAAGCCATTTTAGGCGCCAGCTGCTCGACCGGCATGAAGCATGGACGTCCGAGTGCATGGGCCGCTTCGACGTCGGCCGCGCAGGCGGCCAGGCCTAAGCCGAGTTCGGCGAAGATTTCGGCGCTGGTGACCCGGCCCGGGTCGCGGCTGACGCCGTGCACCAGCACCGGCACGCCCTCGCGCGCCAGCAGCATCGCCAGCAGGGGCGTCAAATTGGCCATCTTGCGCGCGCCGTTGTAACTCGGGATCAGTACCGGCGCGTATGGGCCAGGCGGCGTCGGCAGCAAGGGAAAGGAAGCTTCGGCCGCGTCGAGAAAGCCGGCGATCTCGTCGACCGACTCGCCCTTGATGCGCATGGCCAGCATGATGGCGCCCATTTCGAGCTCAAGCACGCGGCCATCGAGCATGGCGCCGTACAGCGCGCGGGCGTCATTGCGCGCCAGGCTGCGCGCGCCTTTTTTGCCGCGGCCGATTTCCTTGATGAAGTGGGCGGCGGCAAAGGAACCGGGGTCAGCAGAGGTAGTAAAAGAAGTGTCCATGGACAAAGCTTACACCGGGCGGCGCAATATTTTTGTTAAAAAGTGAATCCATTGCCTAAACCACCTCGTATAACCAGGCGCCACCACACGGCGACCAAACCATTCTAGGAGCAATAAATGAAACAGATGAGCAAAAGAGCCAGCATCGGCGCCCTGATCGTCGGCAACCTGCTGGCCGTCGGACTGGCACCGTCGGCGATGGCGTCGAGCCACCGTGAAGCGCCGTTTATTACCCGCCAGCCGAAAGTCGACGGCACCGACTTCTACATGTTCCGCAGCTACCAGACTGGGCGCGCCGAGTACACCACGCTGGTCGCCAACTACATGCCGTTGCAAGATGCCTACGGCGGCCCTAACTATTTTTCGATGGACCCGGACGCGCTCTACGAGATCCACATCGACAACAATGGCGACGCCAAGGAAGACCTGACGTTCCAGTTTCGCTTCAAGAACACCAACAAGGATGCCCAGTTCACCATCGGCGGCAAGAAGGTGTCGATCCCGCTGGTGATTAACGGCGGCGCCATCGACGGCCCCAATGCAGCTGGCGTCAACCTGCGCGAAACCTACACCGTCAGCGTGGTGCGGGGCGATCGCCGTGCCGGCAGCCGCGCCGCCGTCACCAACGCCGACGGCAGCGGCAGCACCTTCGACAAGCCGATCGACAACATCGGCAACAAGTCCATTCCCAATTACGAAGCCTATGCCGCCAAGCACGTGTATGCCGTCAACATCCCCGGCTGCGCGACGCCGGCGCGCATGTTCGTCGGCCAGCGTAAGGACTCGTTCGCGGTCAACTTGGGCGAAACGTTCGACCTTATCAACATCAAGGCGCCGGCCGTCGAGTTCGACGCTAATGCCGAGAAAGGCGCCAAGGACGACCTCGCCTTCAAGAACGTCACCGCGATCGAACTGGAAGTGCCGACCGCCTGCCTGCTCAGCGCCACTGCCGGCGACCCGGTGATCGGCGGCTGGACCACTGCCAGCCTGCGCCAGGGTCGCCTGATCAATCCGACGCCCAAGTCGGACGCCGACGTTTCGCGCGAAGGCGGCGCCTGGACCCAGGTATCGCGCCTGGGCATGCCGCTGGTGAATGAAGTGGTGATCGGCCTGAAAGACAAGGACAAGTTCAACCACAGCAAACCGTCGGCCGATGCGCAGTTCGCCGACTACGTCACCAACCCGACCCTGCCGGCGCTGGTCGAAGTACTGTACGGTTCGGCCGGCGTCAAGGCGCCGACCAACTTCCCGCGCAATGACCTGGTGGCCGCCTTCCTCACCGGGATCAAGGGCGTGAACCAGCCGAAGACGGTTACAGCGTCCGAAATGCTGCGCCTGAATACCTCGATCGCCGCTACCGCGGTCGGTGCACAGCATCGCCTTGGCGTGATCGGCGGCGACAATGCTGGCTTTCCGAACGGCCGTCGTCCGGGCGACGACGTCGTCGACATCGCGTTGCGCGTGGTAATGGGCAAGCTATGCACGCTGAGCATCGGCTGCGTGCCTGCCGACGCGCCGGCCGGCGCCATCCGCTTTACCGACGGCGCCTATCTCGACGAGACGTTCTTCAATCCGACTTTTCCGTATTTGAAGACGCCGTTGCCAGGCTCGCCGCAGAAATAAGGACGGCATCAATCACTTAACCAGGAAAACACCATGAAAAAATTGAGCCTGATCTGCGCCGCGCTGCTGATCGCCGGCTGCGGCAGCGGCAGCGGTACCTACACCGCGCCGACGCCAACGCCGACGCCGAGCGTGCCGCTGGCCGCCATGCTGGACGCCTTCTCCGCTGCCATCAGCGGGCTAGTGTCAGCGGCGCCGGACGATACCGAAGCGGGCAACATCGACGCTCTGGTGGCGACCGCGCCGGAAGACAGTGAGCCGGCGCCGCTGTAAGGCGCAGTAGCATGACCGGCCGGGCAGCGTTGCCCGGCCGGTATTGGCTTCCCTTCCCTTCCCTTCCCAAATTCACCGGATACACCATGTCGACCCGATTTGCATACTTCGCCTGTGTGCTGACGCTGCTGGCGACGGCGCTCCACGCCGCCCCCTACACGCCCAAGCGCGGCGACGACATCATCGAACAACTGCCAATGCGCACTGATCCGGCGCAACTGGCGCTGCGCCAGCTGCGCGCGCAACTGGCGGCCAAGCCGCGCGACCTGGAGCTGGCCACCAGCATCGCCCAACGCTACATAGTCACCGCGCGCGCCGAAACCGATCCGCGCTATTTTGGCTACGCGCAGGCCGCGCTGGCGCCTTGGTGGAGCAGCCCGGCACCGCCGCACGCGGTGCGCCTGCTGCGCGCCACGCTGCTGCAAAGCACCCATCATTTCTCCGAAGCGATGCAAGACCTTGACGCTGTCGTCGCCGCCGATCCGGCCAACGGACAGGCATGGCTGACGCGCGCCACGGTGCAGACCGTGCGCGGCGAGTACGCCGCTGCTACCGCAAGCTGCGCGCGCCTGTCATCGCTGGCCAACGAACTGGTGGCCATCACCTGCATCGCCAATGTAGCGGGCATGAATGGGCGCGCGGCGGCCCGTGAAGCGCTGCTCGACGCCACCCTCGAACGCGGCGGCGACGCCGACCCGGCAGTGCGGTCGTGGTCGCTGACGCTGCTGGCCGAAATGGCCGGCCGGCGCGGCGCGGCGGCACTGGCCGAGCAGCGCTACCGACGCGCGCTGGCACTGACGCCGCGCGACAGCTACCTGGTCGGCGCCTACTGCGACTTTCTGCTCGACCAGGGTCGTCCGCGCGACGTACTGCCGCTGGTGCAGGAGCAGACACGCATCGACGCCCTGCTGCTGCGCTACGCGCTGGCTTTGCAGCAAATCCCCGGACAGCAGGATGCATTGCGCCGCGCCGACGACGAATTGCGCGCGCGCTTCGGCGCCGCCATGCAGCGCGGCGACAGTGTGCACCAACGCGAACAGGCGCGCTATGAACTGCAGCTGCGCGGCGACAGCAAAACGGCGCTCGTGCTGGCGCAAAAAAACTGGACGGTGCAAAAGGAATCGGCCGACATGCGCGTGCTGCTTGAAGCTGCGCTGCATGCGGGCGACCGGCCGGCAGCCGCGCCGGTGCTCGAGTGGATTCGCAGCAATCGTGTCGAGGACGTCGTGCTGGCCCGGCTGGCCAAGCAACTTGGAACAGGCGCATGATGCGCGCGCTGCTATCGGTCCTGCTGATGCTCGCGCTCGCGCCAGCGCAGGCACACAAGCCGAGCGACAGCTACCTAACGCTGTCGGTCAAGGACCAGCAGGTGAAGGGTCAGTGGGACATCGCGCTGCGCGACCTCGACTACGCGCTGGGCCTCGACCAGAACGGCGACGGCGCGCTGACCTGGGACGAAGTCCGCGCCCAGCATCAGGTCATCGCCACCTATGCGCTGGAGCGGCTGGCGCTGTCGGCGGGCCCGGGCGCCTGTCCGATCGTGGCCGGCGAACAACTGATCGACCAGCACACCGACGGCGCCTACACAGTGCTGCGCTTTACCGCCGCCTGCGCGGCTGCCATCGACGCCCTCACCATCAATTACCGTCTGTTTGCCGACATCGATCCGCAGCACAAGGGCCTGGTGCGGCTCGATCACGATGGCCAAAGCTCGAGCGCCATCTTCGATCCGCAGCAGGCGCGCCAATCGCTGTCGCTTGCTTCGCCGAGCCGCTGGGCCCAATTCCGCGACTACGTGCGGCACGGCGTGTGGCATATCTGGATCGGCTTCGACCACATCCTGTTCCTGCTCTCGCTGCTGCTGCCGGCGGTGCTGATGCCGGCGGCGGCGCGCCAAAGCCAGACTATCAAGGCAGCCTTCATCGACGTCCTCAAGGTCGTTACTGCATTCACCTTGGCGCACTCGCTGACGCTCAGTTTGGCCAGCTTGCACGTGCTGTCGCTGCCGTCGCGCTGGGTCGAGTCGGCGATCGCCGCATCGGTGGTGCTGGCGGCGCTAAACAACCTGTGGCCGCTGTTTCGCGGGCGTCGACCGGTGGTCGCCTTCCTATTCGGCCTGATCCACGGCTTCGGCTTCGCCGGGGTGCTGGCTGATCTTGGGCTGCCGCAGTCCACGCTGTTGTTGTCGCTACTCGGCTTCAATGTTGGTGTCGAAATTGGCCAACTCGCCATCGTCGGCGCCTTCCTGCCGATCGCTTTCGCGCTGCGCAAAACCTGGCTGTATCGGCAGTTGCTGACGACCGGTTCGGCGCTGATCATGCTAATTGCCGCGGTCTGGCTGGTCGAGCGCGCGTTCGACCTGAGGATCCTGACAGCGTAACCGGTTTTTTTGGCGTCTATCGTGGGGGACCGGCCTGACAACCGTGGTGTCGGGCCCGGTTGAAGTTTTTACATGCAGGCACCGCTCTATTTTTGCTCCCTGTCAGCAATTCCGGCGAATTAACGCTAGACTGTTAGATACCCCCACGCAAAAGAAGCCGGATCATGATCATCCCAGATATCGAAAATACCAACGTCACCTCGTTCGGCCGGATGCCAACCCCGGTCGAGCTGCACGCGAAGCTGCCGCTTACCGACAGCGCCTTTGCCACCGTCATGAAAGGGCGCGCGGCCCTGCGCAACATCATCGACCGCGAAGACAAGCGCCTGTTCGTGGTGGTCGGGCCGTGTTCGATCCACGATCCGGCCGCCGGCCTCGACTACGCCACGCGCCTGCTGAAGCTGCAGGCCGAAGTAGCCGACACCATGCTGCTGGTAATGCGGGTGTACTTCGAAAAGCCGCGCACCACCACCGGCTGGAAGGGCTACATCAACGATCCGGACATGGACGACTCGTTCCGCGTCGACGCCGGCATGGAAAAAGCGCGCCGCTTCCTGCTCGACGTCTGCGAGATGGGCCTGCCCACCGCCACCGAGGCGCTCGATCCGATCTCGCCGCAGTACCTGGGCGACCTGATCGCCTGGACCGCGATCGGCGCGCGCACCACCGAGTCGCAGACCCACCGCGAGATGGCGTCCGGCCTGTCGACCCCGGTCGGCTTCAAGAACGGCACCGACGGCGACATCAGCATCGCCGTCAACGCGATCTTGTCGTCGGCCCATCCGCACCGCTTCCTCGGCATCAATGGCGAAGGCACGGTGTCGATCGTGCGCACCAGCGGCAACGCCTACGGCCACGTGGTGCTGCGCGGCGGCGATGGCCGTCCGAACTACGATTCGGTGTCGGTCGCCATTGCCGAGCAGGCGCTCCAGAAGGCCGGCCTGCCGGCCAACCTGGTCGTCGACTGCTCGCACGCGAACAGCTACAAGAAGCCCGAGCTGCAGCCGTTGGTGATGTCCGACGTCATCCAGCAGATCCGCCACGGCAACCGTTCGCTGGTCGGCGTGATGATCGAATCGAACATCGTTGGCGGCAACCAGAAGATCCCGCTCGACCTGTCGCAGCTGAAGTACGGCTGTTCGGTGACCGACGGCTGCATCGACTGGGCCGCCACCGAAACCATGCTGCGCTCGGCGCACCAGGAACTGCTGCAACGGCCGTAAGGTCTTCCTCGCGCAAAGGCGGCGCCGGCGGCGACCAACGCACCCTGTCGCCCCGGTGCTTTACAATGACGCATTCCCAAATTTGTCCGCACCTTCCATGATCGTTCTCGGCATCGAATCCTCCTGTGATGAAACCGGCCTTGCGTTGTACGACACACAGCGCGGCCTGCTGTCCCATGCTCTCCATTCCCAGGTAGTAATGCACGAAGAGTACGGCGGCGTGGTGCCGGAACTGGCCTCGCGCGACCACATCCGGCGCGCCATTCCGCTGCTCGAGCACACGCTCGAAGAAGCCGGCGTGACGCTGGAGAAAATCGATGCGATCGCCTACACCCAGGGTCCGGGCCTGGCCGGCGCGCTGCTGGTCGGTTCGTCGATCGCCTGCGCGCTCGGGCTCGCCACCGGTAAGCCTGTGCTCGGCGTGCACCACCTGGAAGGCCATTTGCTCTCGCCGCTGCTGGCGGCCGACCCGCCGGCCTTCCCCTTCATCGCGCTGCTGGTGTCGGGTGGGCATACCCAGCTGATGCGGGTCGACGGCGTCGGCCAATACACGCTACTGGGCGAAACGCTCGATGACGCCGCCGGCGAGGCGTTCGACAAGTCGGCCAAGCTGCTCGGCCTCGGTTATCCGGGCGGCCCGGCGATATCGCGGCTGGCCGAATTCGGCGATCCAAGCGCCTACAAGCTGCCGCGCCCGATGCTCCATTCGAAGGACTTCAATTTCAGCTTTTCGGGCCTGAAGACGGCGGTGCTGACGGTAGTGAAAAACCACGAAGAAAAAGTGGTCGCCAATATTTGCGAGCAGGACAAGGCCAACATCGCGCGCGGGTTCGTCGACGCCATCGTCGACGTGCTGACGGCAAAATGCATCAGCGCCTTGAAGCACACCGGCTTGAAGCGGCTGGTGATTGCCGGCGGCGTCGGCGCCAACGCGCAGTTGCGCGCGTCGCTCAACGCGGCGGCGGCGACGAAAAAATTCCGGGTGTTTTATCCGGAGCTCGAGTTTTGCACCGATAACGGCGCGATGATCGCCTTTGCCGGCGCGATGCGCCTGATGATCAATCCGGATGCGGCGAAAAAAGACTATTCGTTCAACGTGCGGCCGCGCTGGCCGCTCGACGAGATCAGCGTGGTCTAGCTATCACGCGGTGATCGAACCGACCGGTGAAATTTACCGGAACAAGCTGCCGCGCCAGTTCGGCAACCTGCTGCTGTCCAACTACCGCATCACCCAGGTGCATCATTATTTGCTGCCCTTGCCGCCCGATCCCGGCCGGCAAGCCGCGCGTACCGACTACCGACCTCGAATACTATTCGCCCGTGCCGCGCCTGGCGCAAGTGCGCCATATCAAATACCTGCACTGGCAGTCGGTCAGCGCAATAAAGCCGATCTTGACTTCCTCTTTTTCGGGCTTGTCCGAGCCGGCGGCCCAGACCCCGCCGCTGGCAACGCTAGTCAAGGAAGCGCCGGCGCCAGCTTTAAGGAGGGCACGGCGGGCGTGGTTGGTTTTGCTATCGGTGGTCGTTATTGCCTCGTTGGCTTCGGCTGGCCGGTATAGTCGGAGCAAGCGCAAAGCGCTTGCCGATACCACTGCATCAGCAGGCAGCGTGCCAGCGATAAAACGAGGCAATCACGGGTGTTGACAGCGCGTGCCGCCGCATTGGGCGACACTCAGGCAAAATCAGGCGAAATCAGGCACTGTTATTGTGCGCCGCACCAAAAGGCGCGGCGGAGCGGCTCAGTCTTCGGTAGCGATGATCTGGCGCAGCGCCTGCTCGAACACTTCGGGCGGTTGGCCGCCTGAAATCAAGTGGCGCTGGTTGATGATGATCGCCGGCACCGAGCTGATGCCGTGGCGCTGGAAGAACTGTTCGCGCTCACGCACTTCAGCGGCGTAGGTGTCGGACGCCAGGATGCGCGCCGCCTCGGCCGGGTCGAGGCCGACGTTGGCGGCCAGGCGCAGCAATACTTCGTGCGAGGCGGGACTTTCGCCGGCGGTAAAGTATGCATTGAACAGCGCCATTTTCAGCTCGCGCTGCAAGCCGTGTTCCTCGGCCCAATGCAGCAGGCGGTGGGCGTCGAAGGTATTGTAGATGCGGTCGCGCTGGTTGAATTCGAAACCCATCTCGGCGCCGCGGGCGCGGATCATTTCGCTGGTGGCGGCGCGCTGCTCGGCATTGGCACCGTATTTTTCGGCCAGGTGCTCGCCTATGTCCTGGCCTTCCGGCGCCATCTGCGGATTGAGTTCGAACGGCTGGAAATGCAACTCTGCGCTGGCGGCGTCGCCGACATTCTCGAGCGCCTGCTCGAGCGACTTGAGACCGATGACGCACCATGGGCACGACACGTCCGAGACAAAATCAATCCGAATTTTCTTGCTCATCGCCAATCCTTGCTATTAGTTTGACTAATACATTGGCCCATTTCACCCTATTTCAAGCCCCAGGGGACAAGCTCGTCGCGTTTGCGCGCAGCCAGCCGACGAGCAGCTTGTTGAATTTTTCAGGCGGCTCCATCAGGAAGAAGTGGCTGGCGCCCTTGAAGATCTCGGTACGGGCGTTCGGCAGGCCGGCCGGCCGACAACATCGCCGTCGCGGCCAGCGAGCAGATAGGATCGCTGTCGCCGGCCATGACGAGCGTCGGCTGCGTGATGCGGGCCAGGTCGGGCAGCGTATCGTGCAATTGGCATGCCTCGTTCTGGCGGATGTAGCAGGCCGGCAGGCGGGTCTCGCCGCCAATCAGCTTTTCGATCGCCTCGACGCGCGCCGGAAAGCGATTGAAGAAATCGGCGGATACGAAATTCTGTGCCAAGTGGCGCGCATGGGCCAGTTCACGACCGATGGCGCAGATATGACATCGTTGGCCGACCAATTTTATGCGCTGGCAGGACAGGTCCGTCCAGTTTGAGGGCGCCGTACCCTTTCGGGGGGATCTCATTTTTCGATCAACAACGCGACAAAGCCTTTACGATGAAATCATCGGCTTTATCGACGGCTGACCGACTATTTCTTTTTGGTCGTCCCTTTGGCGGCCGGCGCGCTCTTGCTGCCGATGCGGCTTTCCTTGCCGGCGATCAGGTTGCCGATATTCTTGCCATGGCGCCACGCGAGCAGAATGCACATCGCCACCACGGCGAACAGTTTTTCGTCGACGCCGAACAGCAAGCCGTAGTAGAACGGCGCGAACAGCGCGGCGATCAACGCGGCCAGCGACGAATAGCGGAAGGCGTAAGCCACCGCCAGCCAGGTCACCAGGGTCGCCAGCCCCAACCAGGGATTGAGTCCGACCAGCACGCCGAGGGCGGTAGCCACGCCTTTACCGCCGACGAAGCGAAAGAACACCGGCCACAGGTGGCCGAGAAACACCGCCAGCGCCACCAGCGCGACGCCGGCGTCGGTCACGCCATACTGGTCGGCCAGCCGGATCGCCAACCAAACTGCAAACCAGCCCTTGACGCCGTCGCCGATGAGAGTGGCGATCGCCGCTTTCTTGTTGCCGCTGCGCAGAACGTTGGTGGCGCCGGGGTTTTTCGAGCCGTAGGTGCGCGGGTCGGACAAGCCAAAGGCGCGGCTCATCACCACCGCAAACGAAATCGAACCGATCAGGTAGGCGGCAATCACAAATAGTAGGGTGGCGGTCATCATGTCTTTCTTGTTATTTGTTTCTTGTTATTGGTTTCTTGTTATTCGTTTTTAGTTATCGAGCCCGGTCTCAGGCGCCGGGTTGGTGAATATACACTATCGGCCGCGCCGCGCCGTCACCCTTCCAGCGCGCAATTGACCGCTTTCGCGCCCAGCAGCGCCGGCAGCAGCGCCGGGTCGATGCCAACCAGATAGCCGCGCCGTCCGCCGTTGATGTAGATCCGCGGCAGCGCCAGGATGCTGGCCTCGACGTACACCGGCAGCGCCTTGCGGGTGCCGAACGGCGAGGTGCCGCCGACCTGGTAGCCGGAATGGCGCTGCGCCACCTCGGGTTTGCACGGCTCCACCGACTTGCAGGCGATCGCGCGCGCCAGGTTCTTGGTCGAGACCTTGCAGTCGCCGTGCATCAGCACGATCAGCGGGCGCGCCGCCTCGTCCTGCATCACCAGCGTCTTGATTACCGCGTGCTCGTCGACACCGAGTTCGCGCGCCGACACCGCGGTGCCGCCCTTCTCTTCGTAGGCGTACGGGTGCGCGCTGAATGCGACATGGTGCTTGCGCAGGAACTGCGTCGCCGGTGTTTCTGAAATGTGCTCGGTCTTGGCCATGGCGTGATACGCTGTTTGTTCATTGAGGAGTTTCTTATTATGCAGCAGGAAATTCGCTTTGCCACCTTTAACGCCTTCAACCTGGCACCGGCGGGCACGAAACTGTACGACAATTTGTTGCCATATACCGAAGAAGAATTCGAGGCCAAGATCGATTGGACGGCGCGCCAGATCGATTTGCTCGATGCCGACGTCATCGGCTTCCAGGAAATTTTTTCGCACGCAGCGCTCAAACTTGCGCTATCGCGCACCCGCAATTACCGCGACGCTTTCCATGTCGGTTTCGATCTACCGACGGGCGCCGAGCCAGCGGGCGCCGAGCGCCTGGCGCCGAGCGTGGCGCTGGTGTCGCGCCTGCCGCTGGCCGAACCGGGCGTGGCGTATGCGCTGTTCCCCGAAGGAATTGCCATGCCGCCGGGCAGCCGCGACGCCGACCGCTTCGCCCGCCCGGTGGTGCACGCGCAGGTGATCGTCGCGCCCGACGTCACCGTCGACGTGGTGGTGGTGCACCTCAAATCGAAGCGGCCGGACTACCGCACCGGCGACACCGGCGACGATCCGCAGTTGTATGCGCTGGCCTGCCTGCGTTCGCTGATCCGGCGCGGCACCGAGGCGGTCGCGCTGCGTGTGCTGCTCAGTAACCTGGGACGCGACAACGGCCGCGCGCGCGTGGTGCTGGGCGACTTCAACGACGTCGCCGACGCCGTCACCACCGGCATCGTGCTCGGCGCCGGCGCCAGCGCCGACCGCCTGTTCGACGCCTACCAGCTGCAGCGGCGCCAGGACCACCTGCGCCATGTCGGTTTTTCGAGCCTGCACGACGGCCATTACACCACCATCGACCATATCCTGGTGTCCGAGCAGTTCAATGCGGTGCTGCCGAACGCGATCGGCGAAGTGGTCGACGTGGTCTACCTGAACGACCATCTGGTGCTGGAGCTGCCCGCGGCGTCCGACCATGGCCAGGTGCTGGCGCGCATCCGCCTGTTCGACGTCGCCGATGGCCTCATGGATGCCGGCGCGTGATTCCAAGGTCCGGGTTGATTGATGCCATGCCGGCGTAATGCCCCTGGTATTCGTCGCAGCCGTGCTGTTGCAGGAAGTGCAGCTGCTCGGCCGTCTCGACTCCTTCGGCGATCACCCGCAACTTGAGGCTGCGCGCCACCGCGATGATGGCCGGGATGATGGCCGCATCGGCCGGATTGCGCGTGATGTCGTCGACAAACGAGCGGTCGATCTTGAGCTTCGTGAGCGAGTAGCGGCGCAAGGTCGACAGGCTTGAATAGCCGGTGCCGAAATCGTCGACGGTGAGCAGCACGCCGCGCTGGCGCAGCGCGTTGACGGTGGCGATGGTGGCGGCGTCGCCGGTTTGAATCATGCCTTCGGTGATTTCAAGGTCGAGGAACTGCGGCGCCAGGCCGGCGCTGGCGAGCGCGTCGTCGACGCAGTCAAGCAGCTTGTCGTGGGTGAACTGGACGCTCGACAGGTTCACCGCCACCACCACCGGACAGCCCTGGTCGCGCCACGCACGCGCCCGCGCGCACGCTTCGCGCAGCACCCATTCGCCGATCGCCAACATCAGCCCGCAGGCTTCGGCGACCGGGATGAACTGGTCCGGCCGGAGTATGCCGCGCTGTGGGTGGCGCCAGCGGATCAGCGCTTCGACGCCGATCGTGCGCCCGCTGGTGATGTCGATCTCGGGCTGGTATTCGAGCAGGAACTCGCGGTTCTCGAGCGCCTGGCGCAGCTTGTTTTCCATCTGCACCCGCTCGACGACGTGGGCGTTCATCTCGGGGCTGAAAAACTGGAAGGCATTGCGGCCGTTTTGCTTGGCGTGGTACATCGCCACGTCGGCGTGCTTGAGCAGCGTGTCGACGTCGTCGCCGTCGCTCGGACAAATGCTGATGCCGATCGACGCCGACAACGTCACCTGACGCTGGCCCACCGTCATCGGTTGCGACACCGCCTGCATCACGCTGCCGGCGACGTGGGCGGCCTGGTCAGCGCCGCCGATGTCGGCCAGGATCACGACAAATTCGTCGCCGCCCTGGCGGCTGACGGTGTCGACCCCGCGCACGCAGCGCACCAGGCGCGCCGCCACTTCCTTGAGCACGATGTCGCCAGCCTGGTGGCCGTAGGTGTCGTTGATTGCCTTGAAACGGTCAAGGTCGAGGAACATTACCGCTACCCTGGTGTGCTGGCGCCGCGCCGTCGCCAGCGCCTGCTGCAGCCGGTCGAGAAACAGCACGCGGTTCGGCAGGTCGGTCAGGAAGTCGTGCTCGGCCAGGTGGCGGGTCTGCTCCTCGACCTGCTTGCGGTCGGTGATGTCGGACAGGATCGCCATATAACTGGTGATGCGGTTGGCGCTGTCGTGGATCGCCGTCAGCGCGGCCCACACCGGGAACACCTCGCCGCCGCGGCGCGCGCTGAACACTTCGCCCTCCCAGTGGCCGTGGGCGTCGACGTGATCCCGGATCTGCTGGTGAAAAGCCGGCTCGTGCAGGCCGGCGCGCAGGCTCGGCATTTCCTGGCCGATGACGCCCTCCGGTGCATAGCCGGTGACGTCGGAAAACGCCCGGTTGACCGCCACCACGCGGTAGCTGCTGTCGAGGATGAGGATGGCGTCGCGGCAGTTCTCGAACACCTGCGCGGCCATCGTCAAGGTGCGCTCGGTGGCCTTGCGCAGCGAGATGTCGCGGATGACCGCAAACGCCAGGTGCTGGTGGTCGACCGCCACCGACGTCAGCAGCACCTCGGCCCAGAACGATTCGCCGGCGCCGCTTTGGTACATCCACTCGTAGCGCTGGTTGCCGTCGCTGAAAGTCCGGGCCGCCAGCGCGGCGTCGCGCACCATCGACGCTTCGCCGGACGGCTGGACCGGCGGCGAGAAGTCGAGCAGGCTGCGCCCGACCATGGCGTCGTTGCCGTCGCAGCGGAACAGCTGCAACGCAGCCGGGTTGACGTCGACGATCTCGCGCCCGCGCACCAGTACGATGGCGTCGGTCGAACGTTCGAATAGCTGGCGGAAGTTGGCGCCGGCGTGCAGCAGCACCTGTTCGTCGATCTTGCGGCCGGTGATGTCGATCTCCATGCACAGCACCTGCCGGGTTTGGCCGCCGCGGCTGACCGGGAAGTGGCTCGAATAGACCCAGCGCTCGCTGCCGTCGGGCAGCCGCACGCACCAGTCGCGCGCAAGCGGCGCCTTGCCGGTACGCCAGACCGAGTCGATCACCGCGGCGAACTCGGCCTCACGCTCCGGGTGCGCCACCAGGCTCGCCAGCGGCCGGCCGACCGCATCGCACGCCGGCACCCCGAACAGCAGGTGGCAGGCGCGGTTCCAGTAGCGCACGATGCCGTTGCGATCGCTGCTGTGCACCGCCACGTCGGGCGTCACTTCGACTGCCGCCACGAACCGGTACAGTACTTCCAGCGCCGCCAGCCCCGCTGCGTCCCGATCGTCACTCGCGTCGCCCTCGGCCCCCATGTCGTTCACTGAACGCTCCTTGTTGCTGTCCGCTGCGCGGCGAAGCCACCATTTTTGCCGATCGCCACCGTGGTGCGCTTGTTACGGCACAAACGATGCTGGGTGGCTGGTTTTTCCATACGGGAAGTTTTGCGCTTTGTCGGTGTTTTCTGCATTCCGTCGTGCCGAAAGCACTGCCTGTCGCATTCCAATGGCAGGGCCGCTGGTGTTTTTCTATAGTGACAACATGCGCAAGAGGCTCCATCTCGTCACACAGGCGGAGCCCGGGCGCTCCGCATCGGCATGCCAGGCTCGACTCAACAACGATTCCACGATTCCACGATTCCACCGCGAAGAACCTCCCCATGAAAATCGACACCTTGCCGTTGGTCCAGCCCCAGCCTACCGTGCGCCGGCGTCGCTGGAGCAAGCCTGCCACCATCCTGCTGATCGGGGCGCTGACCGGCGGCGGCTGGGTTTTCCTGCAGAAATCGACGGCCAACGCGAATCCACCCAATGCGGCCAAGACGGCGCAAGCCAGCGAAGGCAAGGATGGCGCGCCGAAGGTCGACGTCTATGAACTGTCGAGCGGCGACGTCGCCGCCGTCGAAGCGCGCGAACTGCGGCTCGCCTTGCCGCTGGCCGGCTCGCTGGCGCCGCTCGACCAGGCCACCGTCAAGTCGAAGGTGTCGGGCGTGGTACTGGCGACAATGGTGCAGGAAGGCATGAGCGTAGCGGCCGGCCAGGTCATCGCCCGGCTCGATGCGGCCGATCAGCGCCCCCGCGTGGCCCAGCAGCAGGCCGCGCTCGACGAAGCCAACGCCCGCCTGTCGCTGGCGAAGAAAAACAACGCCAACAGCGGCGCGCTGCTCAAGCAGAATTACATCTCGCAAAATGCGTTCGACACGACGCAAAACAGCGTCGAACTGGCACACGCCAGCGTCAAGGCGATGGCCGCCCAACTCGAACTGGCGCAGCTCGCTTTGGCCGACACGACCATCCGCGCGTCATTGGCCGGCGTCATCAGCAAGCGCCATGTGCAGGCCGGCGAAAAGCTTGCGCCCGACATGCCGGCCTTCACCATCGTCAACCTGCGCCAGCTGACACTCGAAGCGCAGGTGCCGGCCTCGGAAGTGCCGCGCGTTAAAATCGGCCAGGAAGTGCAGTTCAGGGTGGACGGCTTCGCCGGACGCGCTTTTGCCGGCAAGGTGGCGCGCATCAGCCCAACCGCCGAAGCGGGCTCGCGCTCGATGCTGGTGTATGTCAGCGTCGATAACAGCGATGCGGCCCTGCGCGGCGGCATGTTCGCAAAAGGCACCATCACGACCGAAAAATCCGCCGTGGCGCCCCTGGTGCCGCTGGCCGCCATACGTACCGAGCAGGGCCGGCAAGTGGTTTATACGATCGAAGCGAACAAGGTGGTGGCCCAGCCGGTAACCCTCGGCATGCGTAGCGAGGACGAGGGACTGGCGCAAGTGACGTCGGGCCTCCACCAGGGCGCCAGCGTGATCGTCGCCCGGCTGGACGGCGTCAAGCCGGGCAGCAAGGTACGCGTCGTGACTATCCCCACGGTTCCCACGGTGGCCGCAGCGACGCCGCCGGTCAAGGGATAAGCCATGTGGATCACTAAAACCAGTATCAAGAACCCGGTGTTTGCCACCATGATCATGGTGGGGCTGATGGTGCTCGGCCTGTTTTCGTACCGCAGCCTCAGCCTCGAGAGCATGCCCAACGTCGACATCCCGTTCGCCTGGGTCGAGGTGCAGTATCCCGGCGCCTCGCCCGAGCAGGTCGAGAACGACATCACCCGCCCGCTGGAGGATGCGATCAATGCGGTGAGCGGCATCAAGAGCATCCGCAGCAATTCGTGGGAAGGCCGGGCCGGCGTCTCGCTTGAATTCCAGCTCAGCACCAACGTCGACAAGGCGATGCAGCAAGTGCGCGACAATATTGCCCGCGTGCGGCCCGGCTTTCCGAAGGAAGCGAAGGAGCCGTTCATCATCCGCGCCGAAGGCGACAATTCCCAGCCGATCGTCGAGCTGGCATTGACCTCGAGCACCCGCAGCCTGCGCGAACTGTCGACCCTGACCGAACAGGTGATCACCAAGCGGCTGCAAGGCGTCTCGGGGGTCGGCCAGGTGCGCGTCAACGGCAAGACCAACCGCCAGATCCTGGTCGACCTGAAACCGGAACAACTGCAAAGCCAGAACATCGGCGTCGACGAAGTGCTGCGGGCGATCCAGAGCACCAACGCCAATCTCCCAGCCGGCAACATCAGCTACGGCGCCAGCGAACGCCTGGTGCGCATCGAAGGCAAGATGAAGTCGGCGCGCGACTTCAACCGCATCATCGTGGCGCGCCGCGCGGGCGGCCCGGTCTACCTCGACCAGGTGGCGACCATCGTCGACGGCGAGCAGGAGGAAACCTCGGTCTCGCGCATCAACGGGGCGCGTGCAATTTCGCTCGAGATCACCAAGGTGCAAGGCGCCAACGTGGTCGAAGTCGGCACCGGCGTCATGAAGGTGGTGGCGGCGATGAAGCAGGAATTTCCAGCCGATATCGAACTCAAGGTCATGGAGAACCAGGCCGAGCGCGTCCAGAGCCAGCTCGACAACGTTAAGAAAACCATCATCGAAGGCGCCGTGCTGACGATGCTGATCGTGTTCCTGTTCCTGCACTCGTGGCGCAGCACCATCATCACCGGATTGACCCTGCCGATTTCGGTGCTGGCCAGTTTCATCGCCATGAAGTGCTTCGGCTTCACGCTCAATTTTTTGACCCTGATGGCGCTGTCGCTGTGCATTGGCCTGCTGATCGACGACGCCATCGTGGTGCGCGAAAACATCGTGCGCCACATCGGCATGGGCAAGAGCCACCTGCGCGCGGCCTACGACGGCACCAACGAAATCGGTCTCGCCGTGATGGCGACGACGTTCGCCATCGTCGCCGTGTTCGTGCCGATCGCCTTCATGGAAGGCATCATCGGCCGCTTTTTCCTGCAGTTCGGCATCACGGTGGCGGTGGCGGTGCTGGTGTCGCTGTTCGTCAGCTTCACGCTCGACCCGATGCTGTCGTCGGTGTGGCCGGACCCGGTCAAGGACCGCTTCAAGTATGTACCGATGCTCGGGCGCCTGATGGAACACATCGAGCACGGCATCGACCGCGTGCACGGCTGGTACGGCAAGGTGCTCGCTGCGGCGCTGGCCTGGCGCAAGTCGACCCTGGCGCTGGCGCTGGCGCTGTTCATCGGCAGCCTGGCCCTGATTCCGCTGATCGGCGCCGAGATGATGCCGGAAACGGACAACGGTTACGTCCAGCTGCGCTTCAAGACCCCGGTCGGCTCCAGTCTTGCCTATACCGACTTGAAGGTGAAACAGCTCGAAGCGGCGCTGGCCGACTTCAAGGGCGAGATCGACAGCGTGTCGACGACGGTCGGCACCTATGACGGGCGCAACACGGCGCAGATCAACCTCAAGCTGACGGACGCGCACCAGGTCAAGCGGCGCTCGCAGCAGCAGCTCGAAAAGCTGATCCGCGAACGGCTGCAGTCGATCGCCGGCATCACCATGTCGGTCGGCCAACGGCCGATCTTCATCGCCATCCTCGGCCAGGACGAAGCCAAGCTCGATGCGGTGGCGCGCAAGCTGATGGACAAGATCCGCGCCATCAAGGGCGTCGCCGACATCGAGTACAGCCAGGAAGGCGCCAATCCGGCCACCATCGTCAAGATCAACAACGAGCTGGCCAGCGACCTCGGCGTGTCGGTGCAGCAGGTCGGCGCCGCGCTGCGCCCGTTCGTCGCGGGTGACCAGATCAGCCGCTGGCTGGCGCCGGACGGCCAGAACTACGACGTCAACGTGCAGTTGCCGAAGTCAAGCCGGCAAAAAGTCGCCGACCTGGCCGACCTGTCGGTGGCGTCTGCCAAGCGCGACGCCGCCGGCAATCCGGTGATGGTGCCGCTGCGCCAGATAGTCGAGTTCGTGCCGTCGACCAGCCCGCAAGTGCTCAAACGCCAGGCGCTCGAGCGGCGGGTGGCGGTCTACGCCGGCATCGAGGGCCGGCCCAATGGCGACGTCAACAGCGACGTGCAGAAGGCGATGAAAACCATCGCGCTGCCGGAAGGCGTGCGTTTCGACGTCGGCGGCGAGGCCGAACGGATGGCCGAGACCATGGCCGGCTTCGTCGCCGCGATCGTGATTGCCATCGTCTTCATTTACCTGGTGCTGGCGTCGCAGTTCGGCAGCTTCCTGCAGCCGGTGGCGATCATGGTATCGCTGCCGCTGTCGATGATCGGCGTGCTGCTGGCGCTGCTGGCGACCGGCAGCACGCTGAACATTTTTTCGGTGATCGGCATCGTCATGCTGATGGGACTGGTGACCAAGAACGCGATTTTGCTGGTCGACTTCACCAATCAAGCCCAGCGCGAAGGCAAGCAGCAATTCGCCGCGATCCTCGAGGCTGGCCAAGTGCGGCTGCGGCCGATCCTGATGACGACGCTGGCGATGATCTTCGGCATGCTGCCGGTGGCAATCGGCATGGGCGACGGCGGCGAGCAGCAGGCGCCGATGGGCCGCGCCGTGATCGGCGGCGTGATCACCTCGACCTTGCTGACGTTGGTGGTGGTGCCGGTGGCGTATTCTTACCTCGACAGCCTGGGCAAGCGCGCGGTGCGCTGGTTCAAGCGGGGGCAGGGAGCGGACCCGGTCGCTGCGGCGCGCGACAAGGATCTGGAAGTGGCTTGATGTGTGGCGCGGCGCAGGACGGCCGCGACAGGGGTCAGACCCCGGTTCTTGTTTTAGAGGGTCTAACCCCGGTTAAGTTGGAGCCTGCCAGGCACCCCCAACAAAAACGCCGGATCTGGCCCCGCCGGCTCAGGCCGGGTTTTGTGCTTCTGGCGCTGCAGCTTCGGTGTCGTCGTCCTGCTCGACCGTCTCGCCTGCTTCGCCCGGGGTGGACTTCGCTTCCAGCTTGCGCTTGGCTTTTTCGTCCGCCTTTTTCTTTTTCTCTAATTCCCGTTGCCGCTTTTCGTACGAAAAATTGGTTTTAGCCATGAATCACCTCTTGAATTATCTGTATAGAAAGGAATGCCGTCTCCACATTATGACGCATTATGCCGGCCGCATTTGAATTAACCACGTGGATGATGCTCGGCGTGCAAGCGTTTCAGGCGCTCGCGCGCAACATGGGTGTAGATCTGGGTAGTCGAGATGTCCGCATGTCCAAGTAACAGCTGCACCACCCGCAGATCGGCACCGTGGTTGAGCAAGTGGGTGGCAAACGCGTGGCGCAGCGTATGCGGCGACAACGGCCCGCTAAGCGCCGCCGCGGCCGCGTGCTTCTTGATCAATACCCAAAACATCTGGCGCGTCATCGCAGCGCCGCGCGCGGTGACGAACAAGGCGTCGTCGATCTGGCCGTCGAGGATGATTGGGCGTGCTTCGAGCAGGTAACGCTCGATCCAGCGCCGCGCTTCCTCGCCAAACGGCACCAGGCGCGTCTTGCTGCCCTTGCCGGTGACGCGCAGCACGCCATCGTTCAGGTTCAGCTCCACCAGCTTCAAGCTCACCAGTTCGGACACCCGCAGCCCGCTCGCATACATCAATTCGAGCATGGTGCGCTCGCGCAGGCCCAGTGGCGTGGCGACGTCGGGCGCGCCCAGCAAGGCTTCGACCTGCCCCTCGGTCAGCGTGTGGACAAAGCGGTCCGGCTGCCTGGCCGAGGCCATTTTCAGGCAAGGGTCGAGCGCTACCTGTTTCTGGCGCAGCGCCAGCTGGTAAAAGCGCTTGAGCACCGACAGCCGGCGGTTGGCCGAACTCGGCTTCGACTCGGCATGGCGCTCGGCGAAATAGGCGGCCAGGTCATGCGGCTGCACTTGGTACAGGCTGGCGCAGTCGGGCCGGCGCACTTGCAGCCAGCGGGCAAACAGGCGCATGTCGCGGCGGTAGGCGTCGAGCGAATTTTTCGCCAGTCCACCTTCCAGCCACAGATTGTCGCAAAACTCGTCGATCAGGGCGAGGTTGCCGGCCGACGGTGGCGCGCAATCAAGCAGATGCGCGGTGTCGTCCGCAGTGACATGCCGCGTCACGCCCACATCGCCTGCTGCTGCCATGGCGTGCCGCCAAGAGTGGCGCCCTCGTGGCTCAGCAGCCAGCGTTTGACGCCCAGGTGGAAACCGTGTTCGTCGTCCTGGTTCGAAAACCCGCCCAGCCCGGCGGCGGCGGTGACCCGATGACACGGGATCACCAGCGGAAACCAGTTGGCGCCGCAGGCTTGGCCCACCGCGCGCGGTGCCGAGCCGATGTGGCTGGCCACCTGGCCGTAGGTACGTACGCTGCCGCGCGGGATGGCGGAGATCGCCGCCCACACCCGCCGCCGGAACAGGCTGCCGACGTCGGGCAGCGGCAGGTTGAAGACGAAATCGGGGTCAGCCAAGTAGCGCACGACTTGCTGGCAAGCTGCGTCCGCCACGCCATCGGTGGCGTCTTTTTCACTAAAATGGGGCGGCAGGTAAACCAGTTCGCGCAGCTGCCCCGCTTCGGTGCGAATGCCGATGGCGCCGAACGGCGCGGCGACGATGGCGCTGAAAATGACGTGGCCTTGCGGCAGGGGAGTCGGCGGTTGCATGAAGCCAGTTTAACATCCGGCGTGAAACGCCAGCAGCCGGCATATGCCACGAAAAAAAGCGCACCCTGAGGTGCGCTCCAAATTCGTTCACGTTTCCGGTCGTTTGGACATGCCAACGACATTCTGTAAAACGTGTGTCTCCTCGATATTTCTCCGGTATGGACTACCGTGCTTTTATCACTACTCCCCAAACTTGCAAATTCGTCGTTCGGCTTGCACCATCGTGGTGCCCGGGAAGGTGCCAATCATAACGCATCTGCATTCCTGATGTATGGTTTTTTTTACATGGCCGTTGGATTTATTTCACTGTTTAAACAATTTTGCTCAATTTGTGCTGGAAACGTATACGGCGGCAGGATGGTGCGCACACGGCTTGTTTCGGGCTTATTTCGCCGCTTCCCTGGTAATCTTCGCGATCAGTTCCTTGCCGATCCGGCCTTCCATTTCCTTGTGCACCGGCAGCAGGGCCTTGCGCCATGCCGCCTGCTCGACCGGGGTCAGGTTGTAGACGGCGGTCTTGCCGGTCTTCTTGATGGCGTCCATTGCCATGTCGTTGTCGCGCTGGGCAATGGCTTTCTCGAACGTGGTGGCGTCGCGCATCGCCGCTTCCAGGCTGATGCGGATGTCGGCCGGCAAGCCGGCCCAGAACTTCTTGTTGACGATCACGGCGTAACCCAGGTAGCCGTGGTTCGACATCGTGATGTGCTTTTGCACCTCATGCATTTTCTGGGTGAAGAAGTTCGATGGCGGGTTCTCGGTGCCGTCGACCACGCCCGTCTGCAGCGCCTGGTAGACTTCCGAGAACGCCAGCACCTGCGGGTTCGCGCCCAGCGCGCGCATCTGCCCATCGAGCACCTTCGACGCCTGGATGCGCATCTTCAAGCCCTTGAAGTCAGCCGGCACGCGCATCGGCTTGTTGGCCGACATCACCTTGAAACCGTTGTCCCAGTAAGCCAGGCCGGTGATGCCCTTCGGCTCGAGCTTTTGCAGTAATCCCTCGCCGATCGGGCCTTCAGTGACCGCATACAGCGCCGCCTTGCTCGGGAAGATGTACGGCAGGTCGAACACTTCGAACTCTTTTATTCCGAGCGGGCCAAACTTGGCCAGCGACGGCGCCAGCATCTGCACCGCGCCCAGTTGCAAGGCTTCGAGTTCTTCCTTGTCCTTGTACAGCTGGCTGTTCGGGTACAGTTCGACCTTGACCCGGCCGCCGGTCGATTTCTCGGCCAGTTGCTTGAAGCGCTCGGCGGCCTGGCCCTTCGGGGTGTCGGTCGCAACCACGTGACTGAACTTGATGACGATCGGCGTTTGCGCGAAAGCGCTCATGCTGACGGCGGCGGTCAATGCTACGGCCAGCGTCTTGAATTGCATGCTTGTCTCCTGAACCAATTAAAAGGCTATTATTATTAAAATTAGTAACAAATTTGGACCGCTTCATCCATCATCGCTACTGTGAAAAACTACAATAGCATTCCCGCGATAAATGTAACACTTCAGTCCATGAAAATACCCTTTATGCATGTCGCGCCGCAGCCTCTCGGCGGCCCGCTGCGCTTCGTGCTGCCTGCCGTGCTGGTGCTGTTGTTCCTTGCCGTCTTGCTATGGCTGCCCTGGCAGGCGCGCGAAATGGAAAACAATGAGCGCCAGGAGCAGCTCATTGCCGACACGCTGTGGGTCGAGCAGGCGGTGCGCTTCGCGCTTACCCGCAGTGAAGACGCCCTCGCCTCGCTCGGCGCGGAGCTGGAGGGCAATCCGTTGCTGGCCGCTCCGCCGGCGGCCAAGGTGCAGGCGCGCTTCAAGCAGATGCTCAACAACGGCCATGAACTGCGCCGCGTGCTGTGGCTCGGTCTTGATGCCAAGCTTCTGGTGGCCGCCGGCGCTGAAGCGCCGTCGACGTTGCCGGCGGCATCAATCAACGCGCTGAAACTGGCGCGTGCCACCCGCAAGGGCCGCTACAGCGAACCCTATCAGGCCAGCGCGGGCGGGGGCGCACTGGTCGATTACTACTTGCCGCTGTTTCGCGCCGGCGAATATGCCGGCAGCCTGGCTGCCACCTATGACCTGAAAACGCTGCTCGATGAAACCGTGCCGTGGTGGTTCGCGCAGGACAACGCGATCTCGCTGATCGACCCGGACGACAAGGTGCTGGCCAAACGCGCAGCCGCCGGGCCCGGGCGCGGCGTGTACACCCACAAACGCCCGCTCGACTTGCCGGGCGCGACGATCGTGCTGGCGACCGATAGCGTCAAAGGACTGCCGCGCCTGCTGCCGAACCTGCTGGTCGGCTCCGTCATCGCGCTCGCGCTGGGCCTGTTGGCCAGCCTGGCTGCGCTGTGGCGCCACATCGCCCGCCGGTTAGAGGCCGAAGGCGCGCTGCGCCAGCAGATGGCGTTTCGCACCGCGATGGAAAATTCCCTGGTCACGGGCCTGCGCGCGCGCGACCTCGAAGGCCGCGTCACCTACGTCAATCCGGCGTTCTGCCAGATGGTCGGTTTGCCGCCCGAGGAGCTGGTAGGCAAGGCGCCGCCGATGGCCTACTGGGCGCCGGAAGCGATGGCCGACTATCAGCAGCGCTTCGCTTCAGTGCTGGCCGGCCACGCCACGCCGCAGTTCGAGACCATCTTCCAGCGCGCCGACGGCAAGCGCGTGCCGGTGCTGATCTTCGAGGCGGCACTGGTTGACAGCGACGGCCGCCAGACCGGCTGGATGGGATCGATCCTCGACATATCGGAGCGCAAGAATGCCGAGGAACTGGCGCGCCAACAGCAGGAAAAACTGCACGCCAGCGCGCGCCTGGCGACGATGGGCGAAATCTCGTCGATGCTGGCGCACGAACTGAACCAGCCGCTGGCCGCCATTTCCAGCTACACCACCGGCGCCCTCAATTTGCTCGGGCGGGCCGTTGACACCGGCGCGCCGCTCGATCCGGCGATTTTGAAACCGGCGCTGGAACAGGCTAGCGTGCAGGCGCGGCGCGCCGGCCAGATCATCCGCAGCGTGCACGAATTCGTCAAAAAGCGCGAACCGGAGCGCCAGGAAGTCCACATCGCCAGCCTGGTCGACGGCATCGGCGCGCTGATCGACATGCAGGCCTCGAAATATTTTGTCGCCATCCAGACCAGCATGGCTAGAGCGCTGCCGGCCGTCAGCGCCGACCGCATGATGCTCGAACAGGTATTGCTGAACCTGACGCGCAACGCCATCGAGGCGATGCAGGACGTCGCCCCCGAGCGGCGCGTGCTGCGCATCGCCGCTGCCCACGAAGGGGGCAACGTGACGGTGGCGGTGATCGACCAGGGCCACGGCATCGCCCCCGAAGTGGCTGAACGATTGTTCTCGCCGTTCTTCTCGACCAAGGCCGAAGGAATGGGCGTGGGCCTGTCGATCTGCCGCACCGCGATCGAGTTTCACGGCGGCACGCTCACCCATTGCGCCAATCCGGGCGGCGGCACCATCTTCAAATTTGCCTTGCCCAGCCTGGCCTGACCCCCGCTACCCACTTTGCCGACCTGGGATACACTCCGTATACTTAACCATAATTAAAAAATACGGAGACTGTTCATGCTGCACATCGTCGACGACGAGGACGTCATTCGCGATTCGCTTGTCTGGCTGGCCCAGTCGCGCGGCATCCGCGCCCGCGGTTACGCCAGCGCGCAAGGTTTCCTTGACCAGCTTGGCGCCTTCGACCCTGGCGGCGACTGCGTCCTGCTCGACGTGCGCATGCCGGATGTGAACGGCATGGCGGTGTTCGACCAGTTGAGCGTGCGCGGCCTGACCGCACGCCTGCCGGTCATTTTCCTCACCGGCCATGGCGACGTGCCGATGGCGGTCGACACCCTCAAGCGCGGCGCCTTCGACTTTTGCGAAAAACCGTTCAACGACAATCTGTTGATGGACCGGGTCGAACAAGCGCTGGCACAGTCGCGCCAGGCCAGCGCAGCGGCGGCGGTGCAGTCGCGCCTGGCGAGCCTGTCGACGCGCGAACGCGAGGTGCTCGACCTGATTTTGGCTGGTAATCTCAACAAGGTCGTTGCCGACAAGCTCGGCATCAGCATGCGCACCGTCGAAGTGCACCGCGCCCATGTTTTCGACAAGATGCAGGTCAAGACCGCGGTGGAACTGGCAGGGCTGCTGAAGTAGACTGGCGGCGCAAGCACATGCATCGCCGCCGCGCCCACCAATCTAGTTGCATAGCTAACGACATTGCGAACAGCAGCGCCAGCGCGAACAGGCCGCGCCGTGACTGACCGTGTCTTGCAGGTCTGCGCTCGGCGCCGATGGTTACAACTCCGCCATGCAAACGGCCAGCGAATGAATGAAGTCGTCGCGCAGGGCCTGGTACTGTTCGAAATTTTTGAATTTGCGCTCGGCCGGCTTCTGGTTCAGCAGGTAGGCGGTGGCGATGACGTTGTTTTTTTCCGAGATCAGCGTATAGAGGCTGATGACGTCGCCGGTCAGCGTGAGATTGTTGAGCGCCATGATTTCGACGCCGTTGCGCTCGATGACCTTGAACGGCGCCACCGGGGCGCCGGGCGTCGCCGCGAAACTGGTCATCTGCGCCAGGATGGCGGTGCGGTCGGCCCCCAGCTTGCCCGGCTGCGAACGCTCCAGCTTGAGGTTGACGAACGGCGCCGTATCGGGATACGCCAGCAACATGCGGTAGCCGTCGGCGATTGATACCTGCATCGGCCCGGTCGAGGTCTGCACCGCGCGCGTCGGCATGCCGGCCGGCCAGCGGTTGACGCTTTGCGCTTGCAGGTCTTTGCCGAACGAGCAGCCCATGAGCGGCCTGAGCGGATCGGCCGGCGCCTGCCGCGCCAACGCGCAACCCGGTCCGCACAGAACCATGACGGCGAAAACGACTCGAACGAGGTAAGACATAGTTGCCTCCAGCGGAACCGATGAGCTATCAATTTGCCAATTCTTTCACATTGAACCAGGTCGGTGCCACGGATTCATCAAAAGCACCGGCAGACGGTACCGCAGGTACCGCGGCCAGCGCGGGCGGGCTGCGCCGGGCGCGCACGCTACGCGTCCTGAACCTGTTCGCCAGCGAATAGCTTGTAGAATAAAAAGACCACCCGGGAGACCAGGCGCTGCTTGCCTTACGTTACAACTGGCTACCAACAGTCTCAATATCAATCATCGCGCTGAGGAAATACCGATGAACGAAAAAACAGCTGCCGATAAATTGTTTTTAAAGAATGCCAAGTCGATGGCGGTGCTCAACGGCGCCGCCCACGCCGGCCTCGTGTCCCAGCTGCCGGCAGCGCTGATCGACAACGGCAACGGTCCGGCCGACGTGGTGCTGATGTTTGCACTGAACCAGAAAGAACTCGAGCACTACCTGCCCCCCGCCTTGGCGCGGCTGGGCGAAAAAGGGTCTCTGTGGATTGGCTACCTGAAGCAGACCGCGTCCAGGGCGACCGACATCAACCGCGACACCATCAACGCCCACGCCAAGGAACGCGGCATCACCGCGGTGGCGATCATTTCGCTCGACGGCGAATGGTCGGCGCTGCGGCTCAAGCAAATGTAGAACTAGTTCAGGTGCCGCGCCAGCGCCCACTCGACATGTTCACGCACCAGCGCCGACGGATGCCGTTCGCGCGCGCGCAGGGCGCTGACGATGGCCGCGTCGCCCTTGGCGCGATCGGCCGCATTGCCCAGGGCGACGGCCAGGTTGCGCAGCCAGCGCTCGTGGCCGATACGGCGGATCGGACTGCCTTCGGTGCGCCTGCCGAATTGTTCCTCGCTCCAGCCGAACAGGTCGGTCAGCGTGGCGTCACCCATGGCGTTGCGCTCATCGAAGTCAGGCAGGCTCGCGCGTTGGGCGAACTTGTTCCACGGGCATACGGTCTGGCAATCGTCACAGCCGTAAATCCGGTTGCCGATCAGCGGGCGCAGCTCGACCGGGATACTGGTTTTCAGTTCGATGGTGAGATACGAAATACAGCGCCGGGCGTCGAGTCGGCCGGGGCCGAGGATTGCCGCGGTCGGGCAGGCGTCGATGCAGGCGCGGCACTGGCCGCAATGGGCGCCGGTGGGGGTGTCGACCGGCAGCGGCAGGTCGACCAAAATTTCGCCCAGAAAAAACATCGACCCGGCCTCGCGGTTGAGCATCAGCGTATGCTTGCCGCGCCAGCCGAGGCCGGCTTTTTCGGCCAGCGGCAGTTCCATCACCGGCGCCGAATCGGTAAACACGCGGTAGCCGAACTGCCCGGCTTGCGCCTCGATGCGCGACGCCAACTGCTGCAGCCGGGCGCGCAGCACCTTGTGATAGTCGCGGCCGCGCGCATACAGCGACACCACTGCCGCGCGCGGGTCGTCCAGGCGCGCCGCCTCGCGCGCGCGCCAGTCGCCTGGCGTTGCCGCCGGCAGATAATCCATCCGCGCGCTGATCACGCGCACCGTGCCTGGCACCAGTTCGCCAGGCCGGGCGCGCTTCATCCCGTGGCTTGCCATATAATCCATCTCGCCGTGGTGGCCCGCGTCCAGCCACGCCTGCAAACCCGGTTCGGCATGTGCAAGGTCGATGTCGGTGATACGCAGGTCGGCAAAACCAAGTTCGACGCCCCACTGCTTGATGGCGCGCGCAAGGTCATGCATATCCGGCAAGAGGTTCGGTACGTCGGGCGACTGAGTTGGCATGCGGGAGCAGGAAACGCTGGACAGAAAAAACGGCGGCGCGCGGCGCCGACGACGATCAACTTACCATTCTATTCGATGCAGCATTTTACAGTTCACCTTCGCAACGAAGCGGCCACCACCGACCTGGGCGCCGCGCTGGCGCGCGTGCTCTCGCCTGGCTTGGTGATCTACCTGCACGGCGACCTCGGCGCCGGCAAGACGGCGCTCACGCGCGCGCTGCTGCACGCCGCCGGCCACATCGGCAAGGTCAAGAGCCCTACCTACACGCTGGCCGAGCCGTACCAGGTGAGCCTGGCCGGGCGCGCCGTGCAGGTGATCCATTTCGACCTGTACCGCATGTCCAGCCCTGAAGAATTTCTCGACGCCGGGTTTCGCGAAGACTTCAACCAGGACAATATCTGCATTGTCGAATGGCCGGAAAAAGGCGCGCCGGTGTTGCCCGCGCCCGACCTGGCTATTTCCCTGGGAGTTTGCGGCGAAGGTCGTACTGTAGAATTACAAGCGTTGTCCGAATTGGGTTTGCTATGCATCGACCGCCTCACCTTCCCACCAAACCTGTCACCAGCGCCGTGACCGCCGGCCGGCTCACGCGCCGCACCGTCCTCAAGGCCGGCGGCACGCTGCTGCTGTCGGTGCTCTCGCCGCTGCCGGCTGCGGCCGCGCAAATCCTCGCAGTGCGGGTGTGGCCGGCCGCCGACTACACCCGCGTTACGCTGGAAAACGACAGCGACCTGAAAGCTACCCACTTCATCGTCCCCGATCCGCAGCGGCTGGTAGTCGATATCGAAGGCCTGGACCTGAATCCGACGCTCAAAGGCCTGGTCGCCAAGATCGCCTCGAACGACCCGTATATCAAGCAGGTGCGGGTCGGCCAGAACCGCCCGAACGTAGTGCGCCTGGTGTTCGACCTAAAAGAAGAAATCAAGCCGCAGGTGTTCACCCTGGCGCCGGTCGGCGCCTACAAGCATCGCCTGATCTTCGACCTATATCCAATTACCCCGGTCGACCCGATTGCCGAGATGATCGAAAAAGGCGACTGGCTGCGCGACCCCGCCGCGCCGGTCGGAAAAACCGAACTGCCGGCGACGGTCGTGGTCAGGCCGGAGTTGCCGGCGCCGGTACCGGTACCGGTCAAGCCTGAACCGCCGGTCCCGGCCAGGCCGGCGCCGGTGCAAAAAGTCGCGCGCATGATCACCATCGCCCTCGATCCGGGCCATGGCGGCGAGGATCCGGGCGCGATCGGCGCTTCCGGCTCGCGCGAAAAAGACATCGTGCTGTCGATCGCCAAGCGGCTCAAGTTCAAGCTCGAAGAGCTGCCGAACATGCGCGTGATGCTGACGCGCGACGGCGACTATTTCGTACCGCTCGGGACCCGCGTCGACAAGGCGCGCAAGGTGCAGGCCGACCTGTTCGTGTCGATCCATGCCGACGCTTTCGTCGAGCCGAGCGCGCGCGGATCGTCCGTGTTCGTGTTGTCCGAAAAAGGCGCCAGCTCGAGCACCGCGCGCTGGCTCGCCAACAAAGAAAACCTGGCCGACGCGATCGGCGGCGTCAACCTCTACGGCCAGGACAAGCAGCTCGCCAGCGTACTGCTCGACCTGTCGACGACGGCCCAGATCAGCGACAGCCTGAAACTTGGCAAAGCGGTGCTGAGCGAGATCGGCGGCATCGCGCGGCTGCACCGGGGATCGGTCGAACAGGCCGGCTTCGCGGTGCTCAAGGCGCCCGACACCCCGTCGATCCTGATCGAGACCGCCTTCATCTCGAATCCCGAGGAAGAGGCCAAGCTCAAGGATAACGGCTACCAGGACCAGATCGCCGCCGCCATCGCCAAGGGCATCAAATCCTATTTCGCCAGGAATCCACCGATGGCCAAGAGCCGAACGACGTAAGGGGCACCGCATGAACACGATCGCCCTGGCCGCGTTCGGCCAACTGCCCGCCGTGCAGGTCAGCGCGGCCGACGGCGCCCAAGCCGTCATCACGCTGTATGGCGCTCACCTGGTATCGTGGCAAAGCGCCGGCGGCGCCGAGCACCTGTTTTGCAGCGCCAAGTCGGCGCTCGACGGCAGCCGCGCGATCCGCGGCGGCGTGCCGGTCATCTTCCCTCAGTTTAACGAGCGCGGCCGCGGCCTGCGGCATGGTTTCGCGCGCGTCAGCGACTGGGCGCTGGTCGACAGCGGCACCGAAGTTGGCAAGGATGGCGAAGCCGGCGCGGCGTTCGCCGTTTTCGCGCTCGAGCCGCACGACCTGCCGCCCGCCGCCGCGCAGGCCTGGCCGCACGACTTCCTGCTGGAATTGCGCGTCACCGTCGGCGGCGACAAGCTGGCGATGGCGTTCGAAGTGCACAACCGCGGCGCGGCGCCGTTTGCGTTTTCCTGTGCGTTGCACACCTATCACCTGGTCGACCAAGTCTGTGATGCGCGCATCGACGGCCTGCGCGATGCGGCGCTGGCCATCGGCGACCCGCTCGACGAGATCTTTTTCGGTGTCCAACCGCGCCTCACGCTGCGCGCGGGAGCTGCCACCCTCGTTCTCGAGCAGGATGGATTTACCGATGCGGTGGTGTGGAACCCGGGTGCGGCGAACGCCGCAGCGCTGGTGGACCTGGAGGACGACGAGTACCAGCGCTTCGTCTGCATCGAGCCGGCCGTGATCGAGCCACTGACGCTGCAAGCCGGTCAGCAATGGCGCGGCAATTACCGCATCACCGCCGGCTAGTTCGCGCTAGTTTGATTCCTTGACCACCCGCCCACCGCCCGGCTGGATCGGGCGGGCATTGAGCGGATACAGGCGGGAAAACAACGCCATCTGCGCCGGCGAGGCCGGCATCGGCTGCTTCATCACCAGCCACAGCACGCCTTCGGTGCAAGGTGGCTCGGTGAGCGAGCCCATGAAGGTAAAGTAGTCGCGCTTGGCCGGCAGGATGTGGTTGACGTCGAGCGTCACCGACGGCGTCACGGTGTCGTTCTTTTCCAGCGGCAGGTTGTTCCACACGGTCTGGATCATGCTGTTCTGCGCGCCGCGCTCAAGCAGCACGGCCACGATCGCCAGCCTGCCCTCGGCGTCCTTGTGCACCAGGTGCACCACCATCTCGGTGCCGCGGCCGTTGATGCGCTCCTCGGACGGGCGGTGAAAGTGGAACTGGACCAGCTCGTAACTGCGGTTCTGCACCGTGATGTAATTGCCGAATCCGACCGCGACCTGGATCGTATGGCCGTTGTCGACGACGTTAAAACCGGACTGACGGTAATCGAAGGTGATCTGCTCGAGGTCGACTTTCATGCCGTCGCGCAGATCGATCGGCGACTGGCGCGTGCCGCTGCCGCACTTGGTCCAATCGGCATTGATTCTGCCCCAGTTGACCGGCCCGGTTTCGCCTTCGTACGACCAATGGTTGCTCAGGCGCGGCGCCGGCGCGGCGGCGGCCATCAGCGGCACTTCCTTCGGCCGCGCTGCAGCGGCCTTGCGGGCCTTGGCGGCGGCGGCCACGCGCGCGGCCTGGTTGGCGCGCATCGCGGCCAGGCGCGCGGCAATCCTGACGGACAGTTCGGCTTCGGCCTCTTCTTCCTTGGCGCGCTGGCTGGCGGCGCTGGCCGGCGCGGCCAGGTTCGGCTTGATCGCGGCAGGCACGACCGCGGTCTTGGCGGTGATTACCTCAGCCAGCGGTTGGCTGGCAGCAGGGGCGGCGGCGGCCGGCAGATCCTTCGCGCTTGCCGTCGCAATGACGAAGCAGCAAGCGAACAGGGCGAACAGGTTACGCATGGGATTCCAGACAGTAGCAGAAGAAGCAAGCACTAGAAGCAAGCACTACGGGCAGTGCGAGCAATACAGTCTGAATAACGGCGCCGATCGCCGGAAACTTGAGTCCGGATTTAGCTTAATACTGGTCTTGTGCGGCAGCGCGCGCGATAACACCGCGCATCTGCCGCCGTGTTGGCTATTTGCTTAACATCCTGCGGCCGACTTTCCACATGCCGCCAAGCGCCAGCGGCACGATGGCGGCGCCAACGCCGACCAACACGATCGCTGTCAGGTGGTCGCGCACTACCGGGATGTTGCCGAAGAAATAGCCAGCGGTGACCAGGCTGATCACCCACAGCGCCGCGCCAGTGAAGTTGTAGAACTGGAAACGGGCATGGGTCATGTCCGACACGCCGGCGACAAACGGCGCGAAGGTGCGCACCACCGGCACGAAGCGCGCCAGGATGATGGTCTTGCCGCCATGCTTTTCAAAAAAGTCGTGGGTGCGGCGCAAGGCGTCCTTGTTGATCCAGCGGTAGTCGTGGGTAAACACGCGCTGGCCGATTTTTTCGCCGATCCAGTAGTTGAGGGTGTTGCCAGTGACGGCGGCGGTGATCAGCAGCGCCATCAGTAGCCAGTAATTCATTTCACCAGTCGCGCAGAACGCGCCGGCGATGAAGAGAAGGGTATCGCCAGGAAAAAAGAACAGGACGACCAGGCCGGTTTCACAAAATACGATGGCGAACAGCACCGCGTAAACATAGATACCATACTGGGCAAGCAGATGGCCCAGGGTTTTATCGACATGCAAAATCATGTCGAAAAATTGCATCAGATCCATAATTTTCCTAAAAGGTAGCCGCGAATAATACCATCTCCTGCCCCCTGTATTGACCTATGTGGGATGCATGACCAGCAATTTTTTGCACCCACACAAGTTCCTGATCCTCGATACCGGCATTACAATTTGCGGCACGCGACGGGCACGATCATGCCGGCCAGTATGGGGGAGACGAGAATGTAAGGTTTTAAGGGAATTAACAAAATTGCGCAGCTGGCCGGCATGGCCTTATCGGCCGCGTCATCGCCGGCATGCAGTTGCTGTCGCCAATGTCGCGCGACGCCGGCGCGATGGGGCTTTACGACCAGCCAACGCCCCGATCCCGGTGCGCGCACAAAAATAGTTTCCTCAAAACCGGGTCAGACCCGTTTTAAATTTTTAAAAACAGGACCGAACCCGTTTAAAATTGGGGTCTGACCCGTTTTAAATTGCGTTTAAAATTGGGGTCTGACCCGTTTTAAATTGTGCGAATCGACGTCTGGCC
>Ga0326735_1000015_pt1 | contig 32900 bp, 30 predicted proteins | sample 37_GP2_1092_FD_207945 | JGI IMG/M metagenome (GOLD analysis project Ga0326735, IMG submission 207945) | Glacier ice microbial communities from Ngari, Tibet, China - 37_GP2_109.2 | ecosystem: Environmental > Aquatic > Freshwater > Ice > Glacier | place: China: Ngari, Tibet | collected 2018-07-31
GCGCTGCATGGGCCGCGCCCGCATCAAAGGCGGCCGGTAGCTGCGCGCGCCGCGTTCCGACTCCAGCTCCCCATCAAGGGCAAAGGGCAAGTGTTCGAATTGTTGTCCCGTTGCGTCCTCAGTTTCGTCCTCAGTTTCGAACTCATTTGCGTAACTCATGCCGCCTCCGATAGTTGATGCAGATGGTGCAAGGCCGCCACGGCGTGCTCTATATCGCAAGGGCGATGATCGGCGCGCAACAAAAAACTGATGAAAGCGGCCCCGCCGGCCGACTGCAGCAAGGTGTTGACGCCGCGCCGCGCCAGAGCCGCATGCAGTGCCCTGCCATCGATTGCTGGACCCAGCAGCAAGGTCTGGACCGGAAAACAACCGCCGCGACACTCGATGCCGATGTGCGCCAATCCCTGTTGCAACTGGACGATGCGCTGGCACAACAACTGGCGCAACGCGGCGCCCGATGCAAGGTTGACGGCCAGCGCGTGGTGCCCCGCCTGGATCGCGGCCACCGACGGCGGACTGGTGTGCAGGCGAATTTGGCTGCATGCATCGAAGCGCTGCAGCACGGCGCGGCTGCCGGCCAGCACCGCCAGCGGCACACCGAAACTCTTGGCCAGCGACGCTCCGACGATGACGTTCTCCCCGGCAAGGCCGTGGCGCGGCACCGAGCCGCCGCCGCCAGGGCCGAACAAGCCCAGCACCTGGGTATCGTCGAGCACCAGATACCCGGCACCGGTAGCGGCAATGCGCGCATACGCGCTCAAAGGGGGCCAACTACGAGATCCCGGACAATAGCCGTCGGCCAGGATCACAGGGCGCCGCCCGCACTTTTGCGCACGGCGCGCCAATTGCAGCGCGACCGGCGCCGCGCCGCGTGGAAACACATGCAGCGTGGCGCCCAGCGCGCGCGCCCTGTCGGCGCCCCAGCGCGCGATCGGATAAGCGCCGCCATCGATCAGGATCGCCACCGGTTCCCTGGCCAGCATGCCGAACAGGTCCCAAAACAGGTGCAACGTGGACGGCAGCAAGGTCGCCGCCTGGCAGCCTTGCAATCTGGCCAGCGCAGCGGCCAGATCGAGTGCGCCGGGCGCTTCTTGCAATGCGGCAGGACGGCCCAGCGTCAACGCCTCCCAGGCGTCGAGCGCGGCGCTGGGGTGGCGCATGCCCAGATACAGCGCGCTGGTAAAGTCGGCCACGCCACGCTCCTAGGCTATGCGTGCTTGCTGGGCCAGGCGCTGGCGCAGCAGTACCGACGGCATGGTCGCTTCAGCCAACGCATTGCCAGCGTTGATCGACAGGTCGACCCCGGTCGCGGCGCGATAGGCGTGAATGTAACCTTGCACCTGCGGGCGCCAGAAGCGGGCGAAGTTGAAAGCCTGGGTCGGTTCGAACACCACGCTCCAGGCACCGTAGCGAATCGCCAGCACGATCTGTTCGCCAAACACCGCCAGATTGTGGAAGTGCATCACGCTGGTGTCGGTCCAGCCCTGCAGCGTCTTCATTGCATCGACCCGGTCCATCCACGGCTCCGGATAAGCCACCATCGCGCGTGTGGGCAAAAATTCGCGGAATTCGGGCCGCGCCAGCAGCCATTGTTGCATCAGCATTTCGATGCGCGCCGTCGGCGGCAAGTCGCCGAACTGGCTATGCGCCCCCTGCGAAATGATCAGGTGCAATTCCTTGAGTGCATTCAGCACGCCGAAGGCGTCGGCCTTGACGGTAGTGTCGTCGTCCTGCCGGTAGAACACGGTGCACAGGCGCAGCAGATGATGGAAGCCTTCGATGAACTTGGAGCGGGTATCGGCCGGCCGGAAATTTTGCACCGCGCGGCCCTCCAGATGCAGCCCGTAATGATGATCGTATTCATAGTTGCGGCGCGCCACAGTCAGGCGGTGCTGTTCATCCTGGATGTAACCCCAGATCAGGTTGTTGAGCGGACGCAGCGGATTCACTTCCATATTCGCCAGCGGATCAGGCTGGCCGGGGCCGCGCACGTTCTGGAAGCGCCGCGTGATCGCGTTCATGGATTGCACCAGCATGCCCTCTTCATGCCAGTACGACCAGATCAATTCGAGCAGACAAGGATTGCTCAGCTTCTCTTCCACGAAACCGGCGCACAGGTCGGCGCCCACGTTGGCGTCAGGAAAGCCAGGCTGGTTGAAGGATACGTCCGGCAGCTTGCGCCGGATGATCGCCAGGTAGGGCAGCATCTTGATCCCGTCGACTGTTTCCCGGTACAACTCCGGACCTGGTTTTGGCAAGTCGCGCCGATCCAGATAACCCAGCAAGTCGGCCAGCACCGGATCGCTGTCGATGTCACCGTCGCCGGTGAAGACGCCGCAATTGACGATCACGAACGCTTCGGTCGCCGCTTTCATCACGCGATAGGCGTCGGTATCGGTGAAGGGCAGGAAACGCCGCTGCAACAGCGCATGAAAGGTATCCTTCTCGGTTGTCGAACCGATGCGGTTGGGATTGCTGTCATGACTGCAAAACAACTGATCCATGAAGCGCAGGTAATTGACGAACGACAGGGACTCAGTGCTGGCGCGTATCGCCGCCCACAACCGCAGATCCGTCGTCGGCTCGGTTTCGGTACGCGACATGGAGACGTTGACGCTGCCCGAGATCGGCACCGGCTCTTGCGCTGCGGCGTCGATATCGGTCGTCAAGGCATAGCTGGCGACAGAACCGGGTGCGGGACCGGACACTGCAAGGCCCGATGCGCCGGAGGCATCGGGCAGCCTGGCGAATTGCAGCGCCATCATGATTTGCTGGTGGCCGGCGCGGCGGATCGGCAGCGTGAAACTGTAGGGATAACCCGGCAGCGCCGTCGCACCGCGCGGCAGTTGCAGCGCGACATGCTGCTGTAAAATAAATTGATCATCGCCGGCAAACCCGACATTGACGTGCAGGCAATTGCCGACCCGAATCTGGACGCAGCCGCCCGTATCCGGCGGCGTCACATCCTCATCGAGCGTGGCATTGAGCGGCAAATCGAAACACACCGCTTCAAGGCAACCGGGTCCCACCTTGATGCATTGCGCATAGGTCGCCAGACCCGTGCCTTTGTCATCGGGTGCATAGTGTTCATAGCGCACCATGTAATGCCCCGGAAGCACTCCCTGGAACGTGTGTCTGCCGTCGCTCCCGGTGCGCGCAATGGCATAGGGCGCATTTCCGGCCGGGCTCCAGTTGCCGAGGCCTGAATTGACCGCCTGCACGGCCGCTGCCGGGTCGAGCTGGTAGACCCCTACGTAAGCGTCGCTGAGCGCCCCGCCCATCGCACCGCTGTCAACTACCGAGACCGTGATCGACCCCGGGCGCTTGCTTGTTGCATCAGAAACGTTAACCATCTTGCTCTCCTTGGTGAACTGTCAGCGAATTGTCGTGCCCAACGCGCGGCGCGCGCTGTCGCTACAAAGTGCTGTGCTGCCCAGCGTGCTGCGCAAGGCCCAGTGCGTGAGCAGGCGCGCCAGCAGCGTGCTTTCATCTTCCGGGCTGAGCTGGCCGTTGGCGCGCGCCTGGCCAAGCACGGCAAACACCAGCGACGGCCCGGCCCGGTACATCTGTCCCGGAATCACGTTCCAGGTGCGAAACAGGCGTTCCAGCTGGGCCGGCTGGCGTCTGCCCACCTGCATCACTTCGACCAGCGAGCGTCCGCGCAACAACTGCGGGCGGTGATTGACCAGCAAGGCAACCAAGGCGGACATGCTGGCCTGCAATTGCACCAGCAACTGCTGCTGCAGCGGCGCCAGGCCCGTGAGCGGGTAAAACGATTCCCACAGGTGGGCGATGCGCGCCCATTGCGGATGCGGATACATGACATGCCCCATCGCGCAACTGAGCTTGACGCGAATCCACGGCACCGGATGCGGATCGTCTGCATTCAGGCGAAACACGAAGGCGCGCGGCAGGCTGACGACGCCGATCAATCCCATCGTGGCCACTACTCCGACCCGCGCCAGCGACCAGAAATCGGCGACGATCTCGGAAACCCAGCGCTCCCACAATTGCCACACCAGCGGCGCGCCGCCGCCGCGCTGCAATCCCTGCAACAACGGGCGCAGTGAATTGACCAGATCGAGCAGCGCCGCACCCTGGTGCCCCACTTCGTGGATCAGGGATGAGGCGATGCCGCTGCCGACCATCCGTTCGCGCGGCACGCGGATGATGGCGACCGGATTCTCTCCGCCGCCAGGCAAGCGGGTGCGGGCACGCCGGATCGCCGCGCCGGGGCCACGATCGAGGTAACAGATCACCGGCGGCGCTTCATAATAAGGCTTCACATTAACGCCGGCCTCGGTGCCGGGCAGCGCCAGCGCATCGGCCGACACCACGTCCAGCCCGGACAGCCAGACCCCGCTTTCATGCTCGCTGCGCTGGGTCACGACGTCGTTGAACAGATCGAACTGGGTCAACGTCGCGTTGAATTTCATGCGCATGAACGTGAATCTGCGCTGTGCCTCGGCGGCCGTTGCGCGCTGGCCTTGCGGGCCGTGCAACCAGCCAAGAAAACCCATGATCATGCTGCGCAACTCGCGCCGCCCCAGCATCAGGTAGCGCTCGATGGCCGATTGCGCATCCGGCAGCAACGCCGCAGCGGGCAGCATCGGCTCGATCAGGGCGAAGGGCTTGACGCGCGCCAACCTGGTCAGCAGGGAGCGCGCCTCTTGCGCCAGCATCCACGAGGCATAGGGGCTGATGGCCATGTCGGATCAAATGCCGTACAACACGATTTTGCGGCCCTGACGCGCCCAGCGCCCGCTTTGGCCGGAGCCTCCGGCAGCGGCAGCGCCATATGCCCCCCTGGCCCCCTGGCCCGCGCCGCCGGACTGCGCTGCGGCTGCGCCCAGCAAGCCGGGCGCAAACTGGCGCGCCGCGGCCATCGCGGCCGCTTGCGCGATGGCGCGTGGGTCGCCATTGCCGCGCGTCTGGGTTGCGCGGTTGACGGTATCGGCGGCCAGACGCACGAATTGCCTCGCGCCTTCATACTCACGCTCCTCCGCTTCCATCGTTTCCGCTTCCAGTCCCATCGCGCTGCCAGCGGCGGAAGCGAGGCCGCTGCCGATCTTGGCCCCCAGCGGGCCGCCGAAAAAGCCGCCCAGCGCGCCGCCCGCCAGCGGCAACGCTTTCTTGGCGACGCCCTTGAGCACGCCGCCGATGGCTTGCCCGACCGGCGATTTGATCGCCTTGCCAGCCACCGATACCGCCTTGCGCAGGAAATTTCCGAGAAATTGTTCCAATTCCGCCTCGTTGCTCACCGACAGCAATTCATTGGCCAGTTCCATCTCTTGCTCTTCAGAAAACATTGCGCCGCCTTCTCCGTTCCATTCGCCCTGTCCGGATTCGAAATTTTCTGCTTCGAAACCGGACATTTCCTGGCCATATTCCAAGGTCGTGCGATCGATGTCATGCATGGCAAACTCCCGATGAAAGGTGAAACAACAAAGGCGGAACAGGACATCCGTTCCAGTCAACAATTGGCTATCAACAATTAAATACCGTAATACGCCCCCCTTGGCGCTGCCAACGTCCGCCGGAAGCAGGCCCGGCCGCGTCCACTGTCAACAAGCCGGGGGCGTAATGACGCGCCGCCTGTTGCAGCGCGGCCTCGGCGCGCGCTTGCACACTGCCTGCCTGACGGGCCGGGCCCGACTGGTCGATCGCATTGCGAATGGTGTCGCTGGCCAGTCGGATGAATTGCTGGGCGATTTCGAATTCCTTGTCTTCCGGGCTCAAGCCCTCGAGCTCCAGTCCGAAGATGCGCGCTGCCCTGGTCTTCGAATCAGCCTGGGCATCATGGGTATAGGTGGCGAGCGCTGTATCCGCGTTACCGACGGGCAAGACATGCCGGACGGCCCTGCCCAGCACGCGCAGCAGCGTTGTGCGCAACGGCGCGGCGACGCGGTGGTGGGCAGCGGCGCCGACAAAGGACACCAGGCTGGCCAGAAAATGGTCGAGCTCGGCGTCATTGCCCACTTCCAGCAAGCCGGCGCCGAACGCCATCACCGCGTCCAAGTTCTGCTGGTGCAAGCCACCGGGCGACAAGGTGGTGTTTAGAAATTCCATCTCCGGCGTGTATTCCAGCAGTCGATTCATGCCTGACTCCATGTCGAGGAACTGGCGCAGACCAAGGTGCTGCCCATGCCGACTCCATTGCAAGCGGCGTGCCAGCAACCATCATGGAAAAAAAGGAGGGAAAGGCCGCGCGTAGCGAAAATGCATTCGGGCCGGACTGGAAACAGCGGATGTCGGCGAACAGGATTTCGGCGACGCTCAGGATGAGCAGTTTTGGCTGATTTTTTAGCTACCGCTCGCGCGGCTCGGGGAAGTCTCGATGCCGATCAAGAGGCTGCCGGTGATTGCGCTGCGGCGAGCCAGCCCAGGCCATCCTCGGTGCGCCCGCGCGGCCGGTATTCGCAGCCGACCCAGCCGTCGTAACCCGCTTCGTCGAGCAAGCGCAGCAGATAGGGATAGTTGATTTCCCCGTCATCGGGCTCGCTACGCGCAGGTACGCTGGATATCTGGACATGACCGATGCCATCGACATGCTTCTTGAAGGTCGTTGCAAGGTCGCCCTCGACGATTTGCGCATGGTAGAAATCCATCTGCACCTTGACATTGGCCAAGCCGCTTTGCGCGCGCAGCGCATGGGCCTGGGCTTGCGTGCGCAGGAAATAGCCGGGCATGTCGCGCCCGTTGATCGGTTCGATCAACAGCATGATGCCGTGTGCGCCGACAGCATGCGCGGCGTACTTCAAGTTGTCCAGGTAAATTGCGCGGCGCCGCGCGAAATCAACCGCATCGGCCCCGGCCGGCACCAGGCCTGCCATCATGTGGACCCGTTTGGCGCCCAGCGCCAGCGCATAATCGATGGCGCGCGCGACCCCGGCGCGAAACTCTTCTGCGCGCCCCGGCAACGAGGCGATGCCGCGCTCGCCGCTCGCCCAGTCACCCGGCGGCAAGTTGAACAGCACGCATTCCAGCTTGTTTTCCGTCAGCCAGCCGGCCACTTCTTGCGCCGTGTAATCGTAGGGAAACAGGAATTCGACGGCCTTGAAACCGGCAGCAGCGGCAGCGGCGAAACGCTGCGGAAAAGCGACTTCGTTGAACATCATCGTCAGGTTAGCGGCAAATTTTGGCATCAAGGTTTCCTTTATTTAATTATCCGCCCAGGTAGGCTTCCAATACTTTCGGGTTGTGTAACAAATTGGCACCGCTGTCGGTCAGCACGATCTTGCCGTTCTCCAGCACATAGCCGCGCTGGGCAATGCGCAGCGCCTGACGCACGTTCTGCTCGACCAGCAGGATCGTCAAGCCAATCTGGTTGATCTCTTTCAGCACCCGGAAAATTTCCTGCACCATCAGCGGCGCCAGGCCCATCGACGGTTCGTCCAACAACAAGACGCGCGGCCTGGCCATCAAAGCGCGCCCGATCGCGAGCATCTGCTGTTCGCCGCCCGACAAATTGCCGGCCAATCCATCGATGCGATCCTTGAGAACGGGAAACAGCGTCAGCACCCATTCCAGGTCCCGGGCGATTCCGGCCTGGTCACGGCGAATGTAGGCGCCCAGCGCCAGATTCTCCCCGACCGTCAGCGTCGTCAGAATCGCCCGTCCTTCGGCCACTTGCACGACGCCGCGGCTGACGATTTTATGGGCTGGCAACGTCATCAGGTTGACGCCGTCGAACATCACCCGTCCGCGCACCGGTTTCAGCAAACCCGATACCGCCAGCAGCGCGGTGCTCTTGCCGGCGCCATTGGCGCCGACCAGGGCCGTGATTTCGCCTTCGCTCAATGCCAGGTCAATGCCCTTGACCGCTTCGATGTGACCATACGACACGGCCAGGTCTTCTATCCGCAAGATATCGCTCATGCGGCCTCCTCTTTGCCCAGATACGCCTCAATGACTTCCGGATTGTTCTTGATCTCGTCGGGCCCGCCTTGCGCAATGATCTTGCCAAAGTTGAGCACGGCGATCTGGTCGCACAAGCCCATCACAAAACGCATATCGTGTTCGATCAGAAAAATGCTGAAACCGCGCTGCTTGATGTTGATCATCTCCGCCATCAGTTCGGTCTTTTCAGACGGATTCATGCCGGCTACCGGTTCATCTAACAGCAGCAGTTTGGGGTTGGTAGCGAGCGCCCGCGCGAATTCCAGCTTGCGCTGTTCGCCGTAGGACAGGCTGTCGGCCAGTGCATGCGCCTTGTGCTCCAGCCTGACCCACGACAGCAATTCGAGCGCACGCTCGCGGGCGCGCTCTTCGGCCTGGCGGAACGACGCCAAGTTCAGCAGCACGCCGGCGACGCCATAGTCGAGCTGGTCATGCATGCCGACCACGACATTTTGCAGCAGCGTCATTTCCTTGAATACGCGGATATTCTGGAATGTGCGCGCAATGCCAAGCCGGGTAATCTTGTGCGGCGCGACGCCGTCCAGTGCATTGCCATTGAACGTGATGGCGCCGCCGGATTTACGGATCAGTCCCGTAATCAGATTGAATACCGTCGTCTTGCCGGCACCGTTGGGACCGATCAAGCCGAAAATGCCGCCCTGCGGCACGCTGAAACTGACGTCCTGCAAGACTTGCAGGCCGCCAAAATTTTTACTGACATGATCGAATTGCAGCATCAAATCACCTTCCCGGCTGTGCGTTGTTCTCTACGTTTTTGCCAGAATGCACGGATACGGCGCGGATCCCACAGGCCTTGCGGCAGGTACAAAATGACCAGTATCAGGATCAGTCCGTTGACAGCGAGACGATAGTTGTTCAGGTCGCGCAAGGCTTCCGGCAACAAGGTCAGGATCGCCGCGCCGAGGGTCGGGCCGATCAGCGTGCTGGTTCCGCCAAACACCGCCATCGTCAGGATGTCGACCGCGTGATCGAAGCCGTAATTATTGGGGCCAATCGTGAACGTGTAGTGGGCATTGAGGCCGCCGGCGAGACCGGCGATGATCGCCCCCAACACGAAAGCGAGCAGTTTATAGCGTGCGACATTAACGCCCATCAATCGCGCCGCAATCTCGTCTTCCTTGATCGCTTCGAACGCACGGCCGATTTTTGATCTGCGCAAGCGCGCCAGGCAATACAGCGTCAACGCCAGGATCAGCACGATATGCCAGAACTCGGTCTTGGGTGGAATACCGTTCAAGCCCATCGGACCTCCGGTGAATTCCAGGTTGATCACCGAGACCCTGACCACTTCCCCGAAACCCAGGGTTGCCATCGCCAGATAGACGCCGGACAGGCGCAAGGTCGGGATGCCGATCAACATGGCGACCAGTGCCGGCAGCGCCGCGCTGGCCGCCAGTGCGACCGGAAACGACAGATCGGTCTGCATGCTGATGAGCGCCGCAGCGTAGGCGCCGATGCCCATGAATGCCGCATTCGCCATCGACAGCAAGCCGCACGACAACGTCAGATAAATCGACAACGCCAGCAAGGCATTGACGCCGACGCCATAGACGACCGTGTTATAGGTCAGCCAGAATCCTTCCCACCACTCAGCCATTGGTCAGGCCTTTCTTTCAAGTACTTTGCCGAACATGCCAGAAGGCCGCACCAGCAAGATCAGGAACAACAAACCGAATGCCACCGCATCGCGCAAATCGCTGGAGATATAGGCGATCGTCATGACTTCCGCGAAGCCGAGGAACAAGCCCCCTATCAAGGCGCCACGGATATCGCCCATGCCGCCCAAAATGATCACGGCGATACCCTTGTGCAACATGGGCTGCCCCATGAACGGCGAAATCGCATTAAACGACAAGCCGACCAGCACCCCGGCGGCGCCGCCAAGGGCAGCGGCCGTAAAAGAGGTCAGGAAAAACAAGCCTTCGACATTGACGCCGAGCAAATAGGCCGCCTTCGGTGATTCTGCGATCGCGCGCAGCGCCCGTCCCAGCTGGGTGCGGCGCATGACGGCCAGCAGCATGACCATCAAGCCGAAGGATATCAGCACGATGCCGATCTGCACTTCGGTGACATGCATGTCTTTGACAGTGAAACTGTCTTCCGGGATGGTTCCGACCGGAAAGCGCTGGTTGGCGGCGCCAAACAGGCCCTGCGCCAGATTGGTCAGCATGATGGCCACGCCGATGGTCGCAATCATCGGCGCCAGATGCGGCGCGTTGCGTTTGCGCAGCGGGCGCAACACCAGGAAGTCGATCAGCAAGCCAAGACAACCGGCCGCCAGCATCGCCGTCAGCATCGCCAGCCACAGCGGCAACGCAAGTTGCTCGACCAGCAGCAATGCGGCGTAACTGCCGAGCATGAAGATGGCGCCGTGCGACAGGTTGATCACGCCAAGAACGCCAAAGACGAGGGTAAAACCCAACGCAAAGAGCGCATAGACGCTGCCCAGCGACAGCGCATTGATAAGTTGTTGTTCGAGCATGATGTGCGCCTGTAAAAAACAAAGGCACTCTCACGCGTGGCGGGAGTGCCTTTTTAGAGCTTGACGATAAGTATTTTGCTTATTTTTTAGCTTATTTCAACAAAATGAATTTCCCGCCTTTGGCGATATTGACGATGGCTTCCTGGTCGGCATCGAAACCGGCTTCCTTGCCATTGGTGGATGGCGCGCGGCGGAAAACGAACTTGCCGGTCGCGCCGGTGAACTTCACGCCCGGCAGCGCCATGCGCAATGCCTGGCGATCCTGGCCGAGGTTGCCGCTCAGCTTGATCCCTTTCAACGCCTCGGCAACGATATAGACTGCATCGTAAGCCTGGGCGGCGAACTGATCCGGATCGGCATTGTATTTTGTCTTATAAGCGGCCATGAAGGCCGAGTTGGCGGGGGCGGCATTTTCAGCCGACCAAGGACTTCCCATCACGGTGTTATCTGCGGCATCCTTGGCAATCTCGAACAGTTTTGGCGAATTGAAGCCGTTGCCACCGATGAACGGTTGTTTCATGCCAAGCGAACGGGTTTGCAAGATGATGTTGGCCGCTTCTTCGGCCAGGCAAGAACAGACGATCGCATCAGGATTGCCAGCCTTGATCTTGGTCAGTTGCGCCTTGAAATCGACGTCGCCCTTGGCATAGGTTTCGGTGCTCGTGACCGCAATATTTTGCGCTGCGAGCGTGGCCTTGAAAACGTCGTAGCCGCTCTTGGTAAAAGCATCGTCGTTACCGTACATGACGGCCACTTTCTTGATCCCAAAATGCTTGACTGCGGCGTGTGTGGTCACCGGCAAGACGTCCGCTTCCATGACCGAATTGCGGAAAACATGCGGCCCTATCGCGGAAATGCCGTCGGCGGTGTTGCTGGTGCCAAATACAACGACCTTGGAGGCATTCGCAATCGGATCGGCGGCGAACGCCGAATTGGACAAGGTAGGCCCAAACAGCACCAGCACTTTATCCTGGAAAATCAGTTTCTTGAAAGCGTTGATCGCCTCTTCTTTTTTGCCTTGCTCGTCTTCCACGGTCAGCACCAACTTGTTGCCGTTGACGCCGCCTTTGGCATTGATCTGCTCGACTGCCAGCGTCAAGCCATTCTTGATGGCGCTGCCATATTTGGCGGCCGGACCGGTCAGCGCTTCCGCGGCGCCAAGCTTGATGTCGGCAGCCACTGCGGTGCTGGCGAGGCCGGCCAGGCCAGCACTCATCATCAGGAACGGAAGTTGTGTCAATAATTTTTTGATTTTCATGGCTATTTCCTTGGGCCTGGACGAATAAAAAAATGGCAACGTAGCGCCCGTCGTGTCGTGCGCCCACATTGGCGGCATGACCGGACGGCGTGTTGGTAGCGCTTCCAGATTGTTTAAACTGACGGTTGGGCAACTCTGACGGCCGGACATGATAGCGTATTTTTTGGTACTTTCTTTGACAAAAATGGCGCAGCGCAACGAGCGTGCTTGCGCCATGACAATATAATATCAAAGTTTCAATTCCTCAGATTTCGCCTCGCCATGTGCACGGCCTTAGAATGATTGCTGTCCGCCGGCTCGCTCGCCAAGATGCACGACGCTTTCGACTTCGGCCCCGATGCCGTGTATGCGGGCCAACCGCGCTACAGCTTGCGCGTACGCAATAATGATTTCTCTAGCCACCAAATGCTCGCCACCGGGATCAGCGAGACGCATACGCGCGGCAAGCATTTTTTGTGGTAAGCCATATTTTCGCCCACAATGCCAGGCTCAAGACTTACCTGAACGATATGACCCCGGTAAGCATCAATCACCAGGACCTCAAGGACAAGCCCGTCAATATCGATCAGCGCGAAGCTTACGTGCAAGACATCATCTCGCAGCGAGGCGAATACAACGTGTTCCACGAGTATTACAAGGAACTGGTCCAGGCGCTGCACCACAACGGCATTTCGCGCACTGCGTATTGCGTCAATATCGATGCGCTCATCGCAGCGTTGCTGCTCAAGATGCTGTGGAAACCTTACCAAGCGGGAATGCTGGCGGCGCATTCGTTGGAGAATGCCGCGGTCACTCTGCTTCTGTACGTGCGCACCTTGGGCTGTGCTCGCAGATCGACGATTACTTGAGCCAGCTTTCTCAAGGTCGGTTCGATATCAACAAAACGCAGAATGGAAAATTTACCGGGGCTGCAGATCGCAAGCCACCTTCGCATACAATCGGGCGGCTTGCACCCCTGATCAGTTCAACATGCCGTTCAGGCCATGGCGACCTTGCTCGGGCGTGTTTGCGGCACCATGGCGACCTTTGCAACCTGGTTCGCCAAGGTTTCCTTGTTTTTACTTAAGTATTTTTCCATTGCATGGTATCCAACATCGCGACGCTGCTTGATGCCATATTCTGAAAAATCCATGGCACCGGTCAGCGGCGCATGTGGCGCGTGAATGGCGTGAATGTTTTTCAGCGTCCCTAACAGGGTCTGGCCAGGGTTTACGGATGACATGAAGCCGTCTGGATGAAGCAGATCGACAACATCGCTCAGCTCGCTGATATAGTTTTTCAGCCGGCTTTCGTATTGGATTTCGGCCATCCGATTTTGCACATCAATCAGATTGACCGGTGGCGCGCCGGCGGCCGGGAACAGATCGACGCAAAAAATGGGCGTGCATGCTTGTTCTTCTATGGACATCATCGACAGCAGCGTCTTGACGGGTGTGTTGTTGCTCAGTCCACCATCCCAGTACAGTTCGCCGTCAATCTCGACTGGGGGGAACATCGGCGGCAAAGCACCACTGGCAAGGATATGCTCGGTAGTGAGACGCATTTTCGTCGAGCAAAATCGACGAATTTCTCCAGTGCGCACGCTGGTCGAATTGACGCCAATGTGGACGCCATGCGGGTCGTTCAAGCGCTTGAAATCGATGATGTCTGCCAGCGTCTTGCGCAGCGGATTTACCTGGCACATGCTCGTCCAGTTCAAGACGTTGAACAGGTCTGAACGTGATGCCCAGAATGCAGGATTGCCAAATATCGACAACAACGGCGGTTGCTTCACGGAAAAAAACGGATTATTGCGCAGGGTGATGGCTTTCCATAACTGGTTCAAACAGCCGACCATATCGCCATCGGGTGCCCCAGCCACAGCAGCGGCATTCATGGCGCCAATGGAGACGCCAGAGACGAACTTTGGCACGTAACCATGTTCAACCAAACATCGTATGGCGCCCCATTCATAAGCACCTAAGGCACCGCCACCTTGCAAGATAATCGCCACTTCAATTTTATTCGCTGCCATAGTCTGCACCATTTCGTCAGGGTTAAAAAATCGTTCGACAATTACTACTGGCCTAAAACTGGCCTACAACTAAGGTTTTGGCTCAGCCCAGTCGCCAATCCATGCAGGCCAAACAGGAGGATGAACGCCTAACGGCGACGTCGGCAAGTCCCAGCGCGATGCAGTTTCCGAGTAACGCACGATGGGGCCAAGAAAATGTAGCCGGCCAAGGCGCGTGTCGCTTTCCATCATGAAACGCTGCAGCACTTCTGGTGCCACGTTGGCGCTCGCTGCGGAAGCATCATTGAGCCCTTGCTCGAGGATTAACATCGCGGTCCGGGTCAAAGACACGCGAACATGCCAGCTACCACCTTCCGTGGCCCGCCGTATCAGGGCTGCCATTACTCCAAGAGCGGCGAGATTTCCAGTCGTATAGTCATTGGGGTAAAATCCATTCGCCAGTTTGGGTGACGCCAAACTTCCCTCTACCACGGCAATCCCCGCTGCCGCTTGTCCCAGATGTTCCCAGCCGGGCCGGTCTTGCCACGGACCTTCACCGCCAAAGCAGGAGACGGAGACATATATGATTCCCGGGCGTAAAGCCGCAATTTTTTCTGGCGAAAACAAACCGGATATGGCGCCTGGTCGGTAGCTCTGGGCGAACACATCCGCCGATTTCGCCAACTCGAGTACCTTGTCATAGTCCGCCGGCTGCTTGACATCCAAAAATGCGCTCAGCTTGCCGTGCCCAGTATCGATGTCGAACGGGGCCATGGTCGGACGGCTGGGAGAATAGATGTGTAACGGTGTCGCGCCCTCGCAAGCGAGCACTTTGGCACAGGTCGGCCCGGCGATGACATGCGTCAAGTCGAGAATCCTCAATCCGGACAGGGGCCGCAGACCAGCGGGAGGATACACTTTGCCAGGCCGGGGAAACGGCTTCGGGGGCGCGTCGCCGATCCGGGTCAACTCGACCGCAGGGCTTGCTGCCAGAATCTTTCCTTGTGGATGTGCCAGCCATTCTTGTTCGCTACGCACCATTACACCAGGCAATTTTTTGTCAGCGATCGCCTGCTCAAGCGTCGCCGCCGGCCATCCGAGGATCGCCTTGCCGACAGATTTCTTGTTGTTCGTGCAGCCTAACAGATCAAGAAAACCATTGCGCAACAAGGGATAGCCACCGTCGATCATGATATGGCGACCATCCTTGGTCGGATATAAATCGACCGTGGGATAAATCAACTCGGGCATCGCGATTGGATAGTTCCAGATTTGCTGGTGAAAAACGCTTTGCATGGCCAGCGCTGCGCCTTGCATGTCAAGCGACGCACTTTGCGTGCGCCCAGTGCGCATTGTCCAAATCTGATTGACCAGCGTGGCTTGGGCGGTCAGCACCGCAGCGGACACCTCTGCAGCGCGCAAACGCGTCTGCAATATGGGCTCTGCCTTCGCAACGTGGACATGTTGCGTGGAAAAATCAATTCCGGCACCGTGAAGAAGACTTGCAGCAAGTTCATGGATCATTGGTATCCCTGACGAGTTAGCTTGAACAATAAACAAAATTTTTGTACTGGACCGCCGAAATGAAGACTCATGTGCACCGCGAGCGCCGCCGTCACTTGCACTCACCGCCTTGAAAAAGTTGTCTTATTTTACATCAATTATTTTAAAAATATTATTATTTATTAATTTTTTTTAGCGGATGTCTTGTCGCAGAACACTCCTTTGGCAAGCTGATCAAGCGAGCGAGTCCGGAGGAATTTGTGTGGCTGTCGTCTGTTGGCAAAGACTACTTTTCGGATAAGCTTCGAATCGCTCATCATCGGCTGGAGGCGGAATTTTTCGCAAACGAATTTAGCTGGACACGGACCCGTGGCAGGCAGTCAGCGCAAGTGGACATTATCGCAAATGCAGCCGTGCTCGTGATGCTGACTTTCTGCTGGGCACAGTCGATCAGCAGAAATTATCTAAGCTCAAATCAGCCCTGTCTACCACTCATCGAGGGGTGATGCGAGACCAGGGTCATAAGGATGAAGCTTTGCCCCTCGGCGAGAAAGCGCACGCGCTCCAGGCCGATGAAAAGTCAGAAAGGTGCTCCCAGTACTAAAAGCATGCGACCAACGCGACAAAACTCAAAAAAATAAATTACACCGGAAAATTACACCGGCAATAAAAAAGCCGACTGTTTTATGGTCGGCTTTCTTTCAACTATCAAGTTTTATTGCATATTCTTGGTGGGAAGTGCGAGTTTCGAACTTGCGACCCCTGCAGTGTGAATGCAGTGCTCTACCCCTGAGCTAACCTCCCGAAGCGGGGCGAATTATCGCATGAAATCAGGTGTCATTGGTAAATAATGGAAAAAATATCGTTGACCCCGAAAACAGATGCCGATGCCGATCAAGAGCCTAAACTTGCCCGCGCCAGATGCAACTACCCCTGACCGCCTTGTCCAGCCCGGCCAGCGTCGCTTCGTGCTCCAGCAATTCGTCGGCCGTCGCGGGCAACAAGATGACGGCGGCCAGCGCCACATGCTCCAGCTGCTCGCCCGGCGACGACAGGTCGATTTCATCGTCCATGCTGAGACTGTTCTGGCCGCGCGTCATCGACAGGTAGACATCGGCCAGCAGCTCGGCGTCGAGCAAGGCGCCGTGCAACTTGCGGTGCGCATTCGAGACGCCGTAGCGGTCGCACAAGGCATCGAGCGAGTTGCGCTTGCCCGGGTGCATTTCCTTGGCTTGCACGAGGGTATCGATGACGCTGCCGACATGCTCGCTGAAACTGGGCAAGTTCAGGCGCTTGAATTCGGCGTTCAAAAATCCCAGATCGAAGGGCGCATTGTGGATAATGACTTCGGCGCCGTCGATATACTGGCGCAACGAAGCGACGATTTCGGCGAATTTCGGCTTGTCGCTCAAAAACTCGGTCGTCAAGCCGTGCACGGCCAGCGCGCCCTCCTCCGAATCGCGCTCCGGATTGATATAGCAATGGTAATTATTGCCGGTCAACATGCGATTTTCCAGCTCGACGCAGCCGATTTCGATCACCCGATCGCCGGTACGAGGATTCAATCCGGTGGTTTCAGTATCCAGTACAATTTGGCGCATCGCTTAACGTTCCAGCACAGAGGCCACGCCGCGGTTGGCCAGCACGTCGGCGCGCTCGTTGCCGACATGGCCGGAATGACCGCGCACCCAGCGCCAATCGACCTGGTGCACCGCCTGCGCAGCATCGAGCGCTTGCCACAGGTCGATATTCTTGACCGGCGCCTTGGCCGCCGTTTTCCAGCCGCGCGCCTTCCAGCCGTGAATCCATTCGCTGATGCCCTTTTGCACGTACTGACTGTCGGTATGCAGCACCACTTCGCAGGGCCGCTTCAGCGTCTTCAACGACTCGATCACGGCCAGCAATTCCATGCGGTTGTTGGTCGTGTTGCGTTCGCCACCGAAAATTTCCATTTCCGCTCCGTCAGCCACCATCAGTGCGCCCCAGCCGCCTACGCCAGGGTTGCCCTTGCATGCGCCGTCGGTAAAAATTTCAACTTTAGCCATCCTGCTGTTCCCGCCTTTTGTTAGTTGCCGGCACGGCCACAGGGGCCTTTGCCGATTGCCTGGTCCACGCCGGACCGATCAGGCGCATGCCTTTGACGCGCTTGATCGCCTGCACTATATACGCGGCGCCCAAATAAGGCCACCAGCGCGCGCCGGCGCCATCCATGAAAGCATAGCGCTGCAGCCAATGTTCGGTCTTGCAAGGCGGCGCATAACACCCGAAATAGCCATGACTGAGGCCCATGTTCAACAATTTCAACCAATCCTTGACGCGAGGCATCGAGATCAGTTCCCCTGCCTGCGGCAAGAAATGCGATCCGGTCAGGCGCCCCGCAGCCTGGCGCGCGCCCCACAAGCTGGCCGGATTAAAGCCGCAGATGATCAGCCGACCTTCCGGTATCAGCACCCGCTCGACTTCGCGCAGCACCTGATGCGGCTCGGCGGCGAATTCCAGCACATGCGGCAAGATCACCAGATCCAGACTCTGCGATGCAAATGGCAGTTCCGAAAAATCGAGCGCCAGCACCGTGCGCGGCGAACTTGCGCACGACGACGGCAAGCGCGTATCGGCCAGCCATTTGTTCGGCATCCGGTTGGCCGCCAGCCCATTAATATGTGGCATGCCGATTTGCACCGCGTTATAGCCAAATATATCGACCGTCAATCGGTCCAGGCAGGCCTGCTCCCAAACGCGCACGTAATTGCCGGCCGGCGTTTGCAGCCAACGATCAAGCGCTATAATCGATTTTTCGGATGCCGCGCTATCCATGTCTTGCCTTTTTCAACATCATCGACATCATTAACATCCATGACTACCCATTCCAAGCGCACACTGCGCATACTCACCGTTCCAGCCTTTGACGACAACTATCTGTGGCTGATCCACGATGGCGTGCATGCCGCCGTCGTCGATCCGGGCGATGCGCAACCGATCCTTGCGGCGCTGAAAACCGCTGGCCTCGCCCTCACCGCCATTTTACTCACACACCACCATGCTGACCATATCGGCGGCGTACCTGAATTATTGCAGCATTATGCGGTGCCCGTATTTGGTCCGTCGAATGAAGCGATTGCAGCCATGACCCACAAGCTGGCCGAGGGCGACACGGTCGACGTGCCGGGACTGGATCTGCAGTTGTCGGTACTGGACGTGCCGGGCCATACCAGCGGCCATGTCGCTTACCTGCGACTCAAGGAAGAAGATGGGGCGGAGCCGGCCTGGCTGTTTTGCGGCGACACGCTGTTCGCCGGCGGCTGCGGCCGCCTGTTCGAAGGCACGCCGGCGCAAATGGCGAATTCGCTGGACAAGTTGTCTGCGCTGCCTGACGATACCCTGGTGTTTTGCGCACATGAATACACGCTGGCCAACTTGCGCTTCGCCAGCTTTGTCGAGCCAGGCAATCAAGCGTTAAAGGCAAGAGTGGCGATCGAGAGCGCGAAGCGGGCGCAAGGCGAGCCGACGGTACCCAGCACGATCGGCCTTGAAAAGGCCAGCAATCCTTTCCTGCGTTACCGCCAACCTGCCATCATCGACAGCTTGGTCGCGGCGCGCAAGCTGGCCGTGGGTGCGCCGCCGGTGGCCGCCTTTGCCGCCCTGCGGCAATGGAAGGATCACTTTTAAGTAACAGATAAGCGACAACATGGGCCAATTCAAACAACTATCCACTTTCGTCGACGTCATCGCGAAAGGCAGCCTGTCGGCAGCGGCGCGCGCCGAGGGCATCGCGCCGGCGATGATAGGGCGCCGCCTCGATGCGCTTGAACAACGCCTGGGCATCAAACTACTGCAAAGAACCACGCGCAAGCTGGCCCTGACCAACGAGGGCGCGGCTTTTCTGGAAGATTGCCAGCGCATCCTGTCAGAATTGGAAGAGGCGGAATCGGCGGTCGCCGAGCGCAGCGCAAAAGCACGCGGCCACTTGCTTATTTCCGCTCCCGCCGGATTTGGCCGGCAACATGTCGCGCCGCTGCTGCCATCGTTTTTGGCCGAGCATCGCGATGTCAGCGCGGCGCTCAATCTCAATGACCGCATCGTCGACCTGATCGGCGACGGCGTCGACGTCGCCATCCGCATCGCCAGCTTGTCCGATTCCAGCCTGGTCGGCGTCAAGCTGGCCACCAATCACCGCGTCCTGGTTGGCTCACCTGGCTATTTGAAGCGCCATGGCACGCCGTTGACGCTGGCGGACCTGGCCAGGCACAATTGTCTGACGATCAGCAGCGAAGGCAGCCAGCGCGGCTGGACTTTCCACGAGCACGGCAAGAATGTAACGCTGAAAGTGGCCGGCAACATGGGGTGCAACGATGGCGAAGTGCTGCTCGACTGGGCTCTAGCAGGCAAAGGGCTGGCGTGGCGCTCGATGTGGGAAGTGGCCCGGGAAATCGATGCCGGCAAACTGAGCACGGTGCTGGATCAATTTGCCGCACCCGGCAATGATATTTATGCCGTTTTCGCGCAGCGTCGCCATTTGCCTTTGCGCATCCGCGCCTTTGTCGACTTCCTGCGCCATAGCTATTCGCATGCCGAATACTGGAACCGGCGCGACAAGCCAGCATAAGGAAACGGGCAACGGGGCTTGCTGCGAAGATCGACGCCCTTGCCCGGGACATCGCGATAAAAGCAAGGCTTGCCCTACCCTTGAATTTTGAACAAAATTTTGATCAAAAAAAATCCCCGGAAACCGAGGATTTTTTTATTTCGTTTGATTCAGCGTATTAGATTGGCTGAATGTTCGAAGCTTGCTTGCCTTTAGGGCCAGCTGTCACTTCAAAAGAAACGCGTTGGTTCTCTTGCAGGGACTTGAAACCGTTCGACTGAATCGCCGAGAAGTGAGCAAACAAATCTTCGCCGCCTTCGTCAGGTGTGATAAAGCCAAAACCCTTCGAATCATTAAACCATTTTACGATGCCAGTTGCCATTACAATTTCCTATTTCAGTTAAGTTGGGCTTGCGCCCGTTATATCGTTTGAAGCAAGAAAGGAATGACAGAAAACTTCACTGCCACCTCGAATCCAACGATTCCGTATTATACCAAACAAAACAAAAGAAAACGATCCTTGCCAAAATAAACCTGCAAACACCGGTTTTGTCGTTTTGTTCCCCTCTTGCAGCACGCCGGCTTCATGAGCGTTGAAATAGAATACACGACAAAGTGGCGCGCACCTTGAGCAACATCAAGAATTTTAAACCCGGAAACGGTTTACTTCGTGCCAAAAATGCGATCGCCGGCATCGCCCAGGCCGGGGACGATATAGGCATGCTCGTTCAAGTGCGAATCGAGCGCTGCGGCGTACATCTTCACGCCGGGATGCGCCTGCTGAAATACGGTCACGCCTTCCGGCGCCGTAACCAGGGCCAGGAAAATGATTTGTTCATCCTTGACGCCGCGCGACTTCAGCACATTGACGGCATGCACGGCCGAGTTGCCGGTCGCCACCATCGGATCGCACAGGATGAAGGTGCGTTCGTTCAAATCGGGCAGGCGCACCAGGTATTCGACCGGTTGATGCGTTTGCGGATCGCGAAAGACGCCAATATGACCAACCCGGGCCGACGGCACCAGGTTCAGCAAGCCGTCGCTCATGCCGATGCCGGCGCGCAAAATCGGCACGATCGCCAGTTTTTTGCCTGCAATCACAGGCGCATCCAGCGTCATCAACGGGGTCTCGATCTGGCGCGTCGTCAGCGGTAAATCACGGGTGATTTCATAACCCATCAACAGCGTGATTTCCTTTAGCAACTCACGAAACGTGCGCGTCGACGTGTCGCGCTCGCGCATATGACTCAATTTGTGCTGGATCAAAGGGTGATCGGTAATGAACAGATTGGGAAAGCGCGGGTCTTGTTTCATTGTCGGATGAGTTCAATGGATTTCAGGATATTTTTGGCGTCGCCACCCGCACATCGGCGCACTGGGCGCGCTGCATCAGCGCGTGATCGATCAACACCAGGGCCAGCATTGCCTCGGCGATCGGCGTGGCGCGGATGCCGACACAGGGATCGTGGCGACCAAAGGTTTCCACCGAAACAGGATTGCCCTCCTTGTCGATCGAACGGCGCGGCGTGCGGATCGACGAGGTCGGCTTGATCGCGATCGACACGGTGATGTCCTGGCCGCTCGAAATGCCGCCCAACACGCCGCCTGAATTATTGCCGACGAATCCCTGCGGCGTCAGCTCATCGCCATGCTCGGAGCCTTTTTGCGCGACCGACTTGAAGCCGGCGCCAATCTCGACACCCTTGACGGCATTGATACCCATCATCGCATACGCGATGTCGGCATCGAGCTTGTCATAAATCGGCTGCCCCAGGCCGACCGGCACATGCTGCGCCACCACGTCGATGCGCGCGCCGATCGAATCGCCGTCGCGCCGCAGCTGATCCATTGCATCTTCCATGCGCGCGATCAGGTCAAGGTCGCCAGTGGCGGCGAAAAACGGATTGTTCGGCACCTGGTCCCACGACTGAAATGGCACGACGATGTCGCCCAACTGGCTCATGCAGCCCTTGAACACGGTGCCGTATTGCTGCAACAGCCATTTTTTCGCGATCGCCGCCGCGCCGACCACGGGCGCCGTCAGGCGCGCCGACGAGCGGCCGCCGCCGCGCGGGTCGCGCACGCCGTATTTGTGCCAGTAAGTGTAATCGGCATGGCCGGGGCGAAAGCTGTCGGCGATATTGCCGTAATCCTTGCTGCGCTGGTCTTCATTGCGAATCAGCAGCGTGATCGGCGTGCCGGTCGTCACGCCCTGATAGACGCCGGACAAGATCTCCGCCGTATCGGATTCCTGGCGCTGCGTGACGTGGCGCGAGGTACCGGGTTTGCGCCGGTCCAGTTCGGGCTGGATATCGGCCTCGGACAAGGACAAGCCGGGCGGACAGCCATCGATCACGCAGCCGATCGCCGGCCCGTGCGATTCGCCAAAGGTGGTAACAGTAAACAGCTTGCCAAATGAGTTGCCGGACATAATCGATGAAGTAGGATGGGGAAAGAACCGATTCTACCAGCCCAAGGCGCAATCGATGGCCACTGATGGTTAGTCGGTCGTTTCGGCCGGCCAGTCGCGGATATAGGCTTTCAACATCTGGTTCTCGAAGCTTTGCGCCTCCAGCACCGCCCGCGCGACGTCATAAAACGAGATCACGCCGAGCAAGGTTTTGGCATCCATCACCGGCAGATAGCGCGCATGCTTTTCCAGCATGATGCGGCGCACTTCATTGACTTCGGTATCCGGAGTCACCGTGATCGGATGGTCGTCCATGTGCTTGCGCACGGTGCCGCCACCGACCGAGCCGGCATTTTCATGCAGCGACTTCAACACTTCGCGGAAGGTCAGCATGCCGACCAGATCGCCGAATTCCATCACCACCAGCGAGCCGATATCCTTGTCGGCCATCGTGCTGACCGCATCCGCCAGCGGCTGATCCGGAGTGACCGTGTAAAGAATATTACCTTTAACCTGGAGAATTTCGGAGACTTTCATTGAGACCGTCCTGTGCACTGTGAATGAAATTTTTGTGGCTTTTTTTTATTGTAAGCCCAACTTGCGGCTGTCGCCAAGGGTTGCCGGGCAATCCCGCATTGCCGGCAGCAATTGACTGGTAGAGCACAGCGCCGCGATCGCGCATGCCGCTATGGCGCAAGTGGAGAACTGCCCTGAAATGCGGGCGCGACAGCCCGACGCGGTGCGGACGCGCTGTTCTATTTTTGCCGGCCTGGCTCATGCAGATCGCGCGATCAAGCTGGCATGGAAACCCGGATCGCTACTCGATTTGGGCAAGATTTGCCGCGCCTGAAGGGCAAAAGAAAAATCCACGCCATTATCATTATCCGCGCTGAACCGAACCGAAGTGCTGCAGCAGCGACATCCCCAGGCCTTGCTCGACGGCGTTTTCGACCTTTCGCGCCAGCACTGCGGCGCGGCGGCCAGCATCGATGTTGTCATTGTCACTGCCGAAGGCCAGCGGCGCCACCCCGGCATTGAGCGCGACACCTTTGAAAACGAACAATCGGTAAAGATCGGCCAGCGTCAGCTTGCCCAGGTTGGCCAGCAAGACCCAATGATCGCCATCGCTGACGCGCTTGCCCCACTGGACCCGGCGCGGCGCGTCCACGTTGACGCGCCCTACCCACCCTTGCGCCAGCATTTTTTCCAGCAACACATCCATTTCATCGAAGCCGAGGCGAGTTGCGCTACGGATGGCGCCCGCGCCAACCAGCGCCGAATCGGAGTGTTCGCGCGCACCATGCAACACATCCAAAATCGCGATCGCATCGATGAAGGCACCGCCCGGCGCCGCTTCATGCCACCAGCGTTCATATTTGACGACCGGCAGCGCCGCCGCCAGCAACGCGCCGGCCAGCGTGATCATCCAGCATAAATAGATCCACAACAGAAACAGCGGCAGCGCCGCCAATGCGCCATAAATCTTCGAATACGGCATTTGCAAGATGAAGATGCCGAAACCGCGCTTGGCGATTTCGAACGCGAGCGCCGCCAGCAAGCCGCCCCAGGCCGCGTCGCGCCAATCCACTTCGCGGTTCGGCACGGTCACGTACAGCAGCGTGAAGGCGCCGGTCGTCACCAGCACCGACACTCCGGTGAAGAACAGCGCCCCCAGCAGCGGCACGTGCCCGACCAGGTCGCTGGTAGCCATGAACACTTGCGAAGTAACGGTCAGCGACACGCCGATCAGCAACGGCCCCAGTGTGACGATGGCCCAGTAGACCAGAATGCGACGACGCCATGCGCGCGCCGTCTTGACGCGCCAGATGCGGTTCAGTGCGCATTCGATCAAGCCCATCATCGCGACCGATGTGAGGATCAGCGTAATCGCGCCGACCGCCGACAAGCGCGTCGCCTTGGTCGCGAACTGGGTCAGATAGGCCAGGATCGTGTTGGCGATCGGCCGGGGCATCACGCTCTGGATGAAATAATGCTCCAGCGCAGAGCGTAAAGTATTAAACAGGGGAAAGGTCGTGAAGATGGCCAGCGCCAGCGTCAGCAAGGGCACCAGCGCAAACATCGTGGCGAAAGTCAGGCTGCCGGCCACTTGCGGCAAGCTTTCCTCGCGCAGGCGGCGGCGCGCAAACAGGAACAGGGCGCGCACCCGGGATCGGGGCCAACCAGGCATGAAGCCGACATCGGTCTTGCCCAGGATTGAAATACACTGAAAAAAAGAACCGGGATGGTTGAAAAACATGGCTAAGATGGATCAACACAGCGCTGCCGCATTGCCCTGAAACGACCTAAAGCGCCCTATAATACCAACGATGAACTCACCTAATCCGATTATTCTTGTTTTGTTTTACTCGCGCCATGGCGCCACGCGAAAATTGGCCGAATTGATCGCCCAGGGCGTCGAAAGCGTGCCCGGTTGCGACGCCCGCCTGCGCACCGTGCCGACCGTCTCCAGCGTGACCGAAGCGAGCGCGCCCGAACTTGCCGTCGAAGGCGCACCTTATGTGGAGTACCAGGACTTGCACGATTGCGCCGGCCTGGCGCTGGGCTCGCCGACCCGCTTCGGCAATATGGCGGCCAGCATGAAATATTTTTGGGATGGCAGCGCCAGTCAATGGCTGTCCGGCACGCTGGCCGGCAAGCCCGGCTGTGTCTTCACGTCGACCGGCAGCCTGCACGGCGGCCAGGAATCGACGTTGCTGTCGATGATGATGCCACTGTTCCACCACGGCATGATGGTGCTCGGCTTGCCTTACACCAACCCTGAATTGATGACAACGAGCAGCGGCGGCACGCCCTACGGCGCCAGCCACTGGTCCGGCGTCGATGGCGACAAGCGCTTGACCGACGATGAACGACGCCTGGCGATCGCGCTCGGGCGCCGCCTGGCCGAAACCGCGTGCCGGATGGGCCAGCCATGAGCGCGCTGCAGAAATATTATCACTGGGGCGCGATCGGAAGCTTGGTGACGCTGATCATCTGGTGCGTGCTGTGGGAAATGGTCCTCGCGCCGCTGCGACCTGGCGGCTCGTGGATGGCACTGAAGGCATTGCCGCTGCTGATACCGTTGCACGGTGTGATCAAGCGTGACGTCTACACGATGCAATGGAGTTCGATGGTGATCTTGCTGTATTTTACCGAGGGCGTGGTGCGCGGCTACAGCGACAAGGTCGCCTTGTCGCAGTGGCTGGGCTGGGGCGAAGCGTTTATCGTCTGCATCTATTTCTTTTGCTGCATTTTGTATTTGCGGCCCTACAAGAAAGCCTCGAAGCGCATCGCCAAGGAATTGCTCGACAAGGTCAACCGCACCCAATGACGACCTTTGCCGGCGCGGCTTGCCTGGCAGAGTGCCGCGCGCTGATCGGCGACGCTCATGTGTTGACCGATGACGCATCGATGGCGCCGTTCCTGCGCGACTGGCGCCAGCGCGGCAATGCACGCGCACTGGCCGTGCTGCGCCCGGCATCGACCGAACAGGTCGCCGCGCTGGTGCGCTCGTGCGCGCAGTGGCGCATCGCACTGGTGCCGCAGGGCGGCAACACCGGACTGGTGCTGGGCAGCGTGCCCGACGCCAGCGGCACGGCCGTCGTGCTGTCGATGGCGCGCATCAACAAGATCCGCGCCATCGATACGCTCAACCGCACGATGACAGTCGATGCCGGCTGCATCTTGCAGCACGTCCAGCAAGCGGCTTTTGATGCCGGCTGTTTATTCCCCTTGTCGCTGGCGGCCGAAGGCAGTTGCACGATAGGCGGCAACCTGGCGACGAATGCCGGCGGCACCGCAGTGCTACGCTACGGCAATACCCGCGACCTGTGCTTGGGCCTGGAAGTGGTCACGTCGCAGGGCGAGATATGGAATGGTTTGCGCGGGTTGCGCAAGGATAATACCGGCTACGATGTGCGCGACCTGTTCATCGGTTCCGAAGGCACGCTCGGGGTCATCACCGGCGCGGTGCTGAAGCTGTTTCCGCAACCGAAGGCGTGCATCACGGCGCTGGCCGCAATGCAGTCGCCGGCCCAGGCGCTGCAATTACTGACATTGATGCAAGACCATTGCGGCGCCAGTCTGACCGGATTCGAACTAATGTCGCGCCATTGCCTGGACCTAGTAGCGACCCACTTCCCGCAATTGCCGCAGCCGTTCCCGGCCCGACCGAATCAATCGCATACTCAATCGCACTCTCAATACGTTTTGCTGGAACTGTCGAGCAGCCAATCGCAAGCCCATGCGATCGGCTTGCTGGAGACCAGCCTGGCGCTAGCGCTGGCGGACGCCATCATTGTTGATGCGGTGCTGGCTGGCTCGCAAGCGCAGTCGCAAGGCTTGTGGCAATTGCGCGAACATATACCGCTGGCCCAGGCCGCTGCCGGCAGCAACATCAAGCACGACATTGCGCTACCGATATCGCGCATCGCCGACTTCATCGACGCCACCGATGAGCTGCTGCAGCAGGCGTATCCAGGATGCATCCTGGTCTGCTTCGGCCATCTGGGCGATGGCAATCTGCACTACAATGTGGCCCCACCAGGCGGCGTGTCGCCGCGCGATTTTTTGCAGCACCAGAGCGCCATCAACCGCATCGTGCACGACAGCGTAGACCGCTGCGGCGGCTCGATCTCGGCCGAACACGGCATAGGCGCGTTGAAGCGCGATGACCTGGCGCGCTACAAGAGCGAGATCGAGCTGAGCCTGATGCGCGCCATCAAGGCGGCGCTCGATCCGCTGGGTATCATGAATCCGGGCAAAATCCTGTGAATATTCAACGTCTTGCGCCGTATTTTTTTCTGCTGCTGGTACTGTGGGCGGGCCAGACCAGGGCGCAAACGATCTACAAATGCATACTCGATGGCAAGACCAGCTATGGCGAAGCGCGCTGCGCGACCGACGCAGCGCAGCAGGTGCTGATATCTGCCGCCGCCGCCCCCGCTTCCGCGGAACGCAGCGAGCGGCTGCGCCAGCAAGCCGAGCAGCTGACAAAACAGCGTCACCAACGCGAAGCGCGCGAAGCGCAGGCGCAGCAACGGGCCGACAAGATCGCTACCAAGAAGCAAGGCCGATGCGCCAGCCTGAAGTTGCAACGACAATGGGCCGAGGAAGACGCCGAGCGCGCCGTGCGCGACAAGAATGCCGCCAAGGCGGCGCTGAAGGCGCGCCGCGTCGGACAGAAACTGGCGATGGCATGTCCCGATTAATATGTCCCGATTGAAATGTGCGCAATGATATGACTTTGATCCCATGCCCACCTTGAGGCTTGCGCGCCAGTTGCTGCTGGCCGAATGGCGCGCACACCCGGTGCGCGCGCTGGTGTCGATCGCCGCGATCGCGCTAGGGGTCGCGCTCGGGTTTGCGATTCATTTGATCAATGGCGCCGCGTTCAACGAATTTTCATCGGCGCTGAAAAACCTTGCAGGCCAGGCCGACATCCAGGTCAAGGCGACCGAAGCGCGCTTCGACGAGCGCATTTATCCGTGGCTGGCCGAGCGCGATGGCGTCGCGCTCGCATCGCCGCTGCTCGAACTCGACGCCGGATTGGCCGGGGGCGAAGGCGCACTGAAAATCATCGGGCTCGATCCGATGCGCGCGGGCCGGATCGCGCCCGACTTGCTGGGCGTGCCAGCCAAGGATCGGCCCTTCGACCTGCTGGCCGACGACGCCTTGTTCTTGTCGCCGGCGGCGCAATCATGGCTGGCGTTGCAACCGGGCGCCAGCGTGGCGCTGCGCTCGGGCACCGGCACGGTCAAACTGAGGCTGGCCGGTGCGCTCACGCGGACCCGGGTCGGCCAACGCCTGGGCGTCATGGACCTGGGCGCCGCGCAGTGGCGTTTCAATCTGCTGGGCCAATTGTCGCGCATCGATCTGCGCTTGCAGGACGGCGTCGACCGCGACACCTTCCAGAGCCGCCTGGCGACCGAACTGGAGCGCGACTATCCGGGCCGCTTCATCGTTAGCCAGCCCAATGACGTGAACCAGCACAGCCGCAACGATAACCTGAGCCGCGCCTACCGCGTCAATTTGACGGTGCTGGCGCTGGTGGCGCTGTTTACCGGCGCCTTCCTGGTGTTTTCGACGCAGGCGCTGTCGGTACTGCGGCGCCGCAGCCAGTTTGCGCTGCTGCGCGTGCTGGGCATGGAGCGCACCCAATTGCTGCGCCAGGTCTTGCTCGAAGGGGCCAGCCTCGGCGTCGCCGGCGCCGCGCTCGGCATCGCCATCGGCTACGCGGTGGCGGCGGCGGCGCTGCATTTCTTCGGCGGCGACCTGGGCGCCGGTTATTTTTCCGGTGTGCGACCGACCGTGCAATTCATGCCGCTGGCGGCGCTGATTTATTTCAGCCTCGGCCTTGGCGTCGCGCTGCTCGGCTGCGCTGCGCCGGCCTGGGAAGCGGCGCGCGCAGCCCCGGCTGCAGCGCTCAAATCGGGCAGCGCAGAGACGGCGCTGGCGCAACTGGCCAGTGCGCGCCCGGCGCTGGCATGCCTGCTGCTGGCCGCGCTGCTGACCATGGCGCCGCCGCTGTTCGACTTGCCGCTGCCAGCCTACCTGGCGATCGCACTGCTGCTGAGCGCGTCCATCGCGCTGATGCCGCAACTGGCGACGCGCGTCTTTGGCTTTGCCAATCGCCATGGCTATGGTTTCGCCAACGGGCCATCCAACGAAAAAACAAACGCGCGAAAAAGCCTGGCGCACGTGATTTCAGGCGTCATTCCGGCGCTGACGCTGGCGCGCCTGGCCAATGCCTCGGGCCAGGCCGCGATTGCGCTGGGCGGCGTGCTGGCCAGCTTCAGCCTGATGGTCGCGATGGCGATCATGGTGTCCAGCTTTCGCAGCTCGGTCGACGACTGGCTGCTGCAGATTCTGCCGGCCGACCTGTATGCCCGCGCAGCCTCGGGCAGCGGCGGCAACAGCGGCAATACTACTTCCGGCCTCGATTTGCGCGAACAAGCCGCGCTGCAGGCACTGCCCGGCATCGCGCGCATCGATTTTATGCGTAGCCGGCCGTTGACTTTGTTGCCCGACCGGCCCGACGTCATGCTGCTTGGGCGCGTCATCGATTCACGCGACCCGGGGCGCTCGATGGTGATGCTGGCAACGGAGATGACGGCGCTGTCGGCGCCTCCGGGCGCTACTCTGGCCTGGGTCTCGGAAGCGATGGTCGACCTGTATGGCGCGCGTCCAGGCGGCACCATCTCGCTGCCGTTGAACGGGCGGCTGCATCCGTTTTTCGTGGCCGGTGTCTGGCGCGACTATGCGCACCAGAGCGGCGCCGTGCAAATTAAGCTGGCCGACTATCGCTTGCTCAGCGGCGACAACGCCGCCAGCGACGCCGCGATCTGGCTGGCGCCCGGCGTCACACAAAAGCAGGCGCGCGCGCAGATCGACGGCTTGCCGTTCGGCGCCGCGCTGGAACTGACGGCGCCATCCGAGATAAGGGCCCTCAGCTTGACGATCTTCGATCGCAGCTTCGCCGTCACCTATGTGCTGGAAGCGATCGCAATCGTCATCGGTCTGTTCGGCGTGGCCGCGACTTTTTCGGCGCAAACCCTGGCGCGCTCAAGAGAATTTGGCATGCTGCGCCACATCGGCGTTACGCAGCGCCAAATCCTCGCGCAACTGGCGCTGGAGGGCGGCGCGCTGACGGCGCTCGGCATCGTCAGCGGCTTTCTGCTGGGCTGGATCATCAGTCTGATCCTGGTCTTCATCGTCAATCCGCAATCGTTCCATTGGAGCATGCAACTGCACGTGCCATGGATCCTGCTGGCCACGGTTGCCAGCGCGCTATTAATCGCTGCGGCGCTGACGGCGTTGCTGGCGGGCCGCCAGGCCTTGTCCGGCAGCCCGGTCAAGGCCGTGCGGGAGGATAGCTGATGATGGCCCGGCTGATCATGTGGATGTGGCTGACCATGTCGCTGGCGCAGGCCGGTGCGCCGCGCTCAGAACCAAGTTTCACGCCGGTGCTGCCATTGGCGCCAGGACAAAAACTGCAACTGCCGATGGACTTCGGCGCGCATCCCGACTTCAAGACAGAATGGTGGTATGCGACCGGCTGGCTGACGACGCAAGATGGCAAGGCGCTCGGCTATCAAGTGACATTTTTTCGCAGCGCCACGCAGAGTGACCGGGCCAACCCCAGTGCGTTCGCGCCGACCCAGATCATCATCGGCCACGCCGCCTTGTCGGATGTGGCCGAAGGCAAGCTGCTGCACGAACAAAGAAGCGCGCGCGCCGGCTTCGGCCTCGCCTACGCCAAGGTAGGCAATACCGATCTGAAGCTCGATGACTGGCGCATGCGGCGCGCCGCCGACGGCAGTTATGCGATCACGCTGGCGACGCGCGAATTTTCGCTGGCGCTGCGATTGGCGCCGACCCAGCCGGTGCTGTTGCAGGGCGAAGGCGGTTATTCGCGCAAAGGTGCGAAAGCGCAAGAGGCGAGCTATTACTACAGCGAGCCGCAGTTGGATACAAGCGGCACGATCACGCGCAAAAATGGAAAACCGCAGGTGGTGACCGGCACGACCTGGCTTGACCACGAATGGTCGAGCCAGGCGCTGGCGCCGGAGGCGGCCGGCTGGGACTGGATAGGCGCCAACCTCATTGATGGCGGCGCGCTGATGGCGTTCCAGATCCGCAGCAAATCAGGTGATAAAATCTGGAGCCACGCCACTTTGCGCGATGCGTCCGGTAAAATAATGCAATATGCGCCACACCAGGTCGATTTCACGCCGCTGCGGCACTGGCGTTCGCCCCGCACGCAGGTGCGCTACCCGGTCGCCACTCGCGTGCGCACAGGCAATACGACCTGGCAGGTCACGCCGCTGCAAGATGATCAGGAACTCGATGCGCGTGCATCGACCGGCGCCCTGTATTGGGAGGGCGCGGTGCGCATCGAACGGGACGGCGTGCCGGCCGGCCGCGCCTATCTGGAAATGACCGGTTATGATGTCCCCATCAAATTATAAAATTATGAATACGCTTAACAATAAAACTTCCCATGACCAATAGCGCCACCCGCAAAAACAGCCACCCGCCAAGCCAGAGCGCCGCGTCTGAATCCACAGCTGAATCCGCATCCGCGTCCAACAGCAGCAACGCCAAGCTCAAGCCTGGCGAAAAAGATGGCCGCAAAGGTAGCCTGTCGGCGTTCAAGGGTTTGCTGCCGTTCCTGCGGCCCTATACGCGCCAGTTCATGATGGCCGGCGTCGCGCTGGTCGTGGCGGCCGCCTCGACGCTGGCGATACCGTACGCATTCAAGCAGATGATCGATCTGGGCTTCGGCGCATCGGCCGGCGCCAAAAGCATCAAGCACGTCGATCTGGTGTTCCTGGCGCTGTTCGGCGTCGCCTCGATCCTGGCGCTGGCCACCGCCGCGCGCTTTTACATCGTCTCCTGGCTCGGAGAACGCGTCACCGCCGACATTCGCAGCGCGGTCTACGCCCATGTCGTGACCCAGAGTCCGGAATTTTTCGAGACCACGCAAACGGGCGAAGTGCTGTCGCGCATCACCACCGACACCACGCTGATCCAGTCGGTCGTCGGCACCAGCATCTCGATGGCGCTGCGCAACGTGCTGCTGTTCTTCGGCGGCCTGGCGATGCTGTTCTTCACCAGCCCCAAATTGTCGGGGATCATCATCGGTTTGCTGGTGCTGGTCGTGGTGCCGATCGTCGTCTTCGGACGCCGCGTGCGAAAACTCTCGCGCGACTCGCAAGACCGGATCGCCGACGCCTCGGCGATGGCCGGTGAAATCCTGAATGCGATGCCGACCGTGCAAGCGTTCACGCACGAGAAAATCGAAGCGACCCGCTTCGGCGCATCGGTCGAAGGCGCATTCCAGACTGCAATGCGGCGCATCAAGGCGCGTGCGCTGTTGACGGTGATCGCGATCCTGCTGGTGTTCGGCACCATCGTGTTCGTCTTGTGGCTGGGCGCCCACGCGGTGATCCAGGGCACGATGACGGGCGGCGACCTTGGCCAATTCATCCTGTATGCGGCCATCGTGGCCGGCGCCATCGGTGCCTTGTCGGAAGTGATGGGAGAAGCGCTGCGCGCCGCCGGCGCCACCGAGCGCCTGCTCGAACTGATGGCCGTCAAATCCAGCATCCTGTCGCCGAATCAGCCATTGCCGCTGCCGCCGCGCGCCGCCAGCGGCGCCGCCTTGAGCCTGACGAACGTCACGTTTTCCTACCCTTCGCGCCCCGACACCGATGCGCTGGGCAAGCTGACGCTGGACATCAAGGCCGGCGAGACGATCGCCGTGGTCGGCCCTTCGGGCGCCGGCAAGACCACGCTGTTCCAGCTGTTCCTGCGCTTCTACGACCCGCGCCAGGGATTGATCACGCTGGACGGCGTCGACATCACGCAACTTGACTTGCATACGCTGCGCAATGCGATCGGCATCGTGCCGCAAGACACCGTCATCTTCTCGGCCGACGCGATGGAAAACATCCGCTACGGCCGCTTCGACGCCAGCGACGAGGAAGTGATTCAGGCCGCCAAGCTGGCCGCCGCCCATGAATTTATCGAAAAGCTGCCGCAGGGTTACCAATCGTTCCTCGGCGAGCGCGGCGTGCGCCTGTCGGGCGGCCAGCGCCAGCGCATCGCGATCGCGCGTGCGTTGCTGAAAAACCCGCCGCTGCTGCTGCTGGACGAAGCCACCAGCGCGCTCGACGCCGAATCCGAACGCCTGGTGCAGAAAGCGCTGGAAGCGGCGATGGTCGGGCGCACCACCGTCATCATCGCGCA
>Ga0326735_1000016_pt1 | contig 32835 bp, 26 predicted proteins | sample 37_GP2_1092_FD_207945 | JGI IMG/M metagenome (GOLD analysis project Ga0326735, IMG submission 207945) | Glacier ice microbial communities from Ngari, Tibet, China - 37_GP2_109.2 | ecosystem: Environmental > Aquatic > Freshwater > Ice > Glacier | place: China: Ngari, Tibet | collected 2018-07-31
CGATTCAAAGGCGGGACAACATAATGGAATCGATCGCACCTTTGATTGCGGCCAGCATCAACGCGGGCACCCCTTTGATGCTGGCCGCATTGGGTTTATTGATCAATGAAAAATCGGGCGTCGTCAATCTGGGCGCCGAAGGCATGATGCTGGTGGCTGCGATCATCGGTTTCGCCACCACGCTCCACAGCGGCAATGTCGCGCTCGGCTTCGCCGCCGGAGCCGCATCCGGCATGCTGCTGTCCGGTTTTTTTGCATGGATGACGGTGTGGCTGGGCACCAACCAATACGCGACCGGCCTGGCGCTGTCGCTGTCGGGCGCCGGCATCTCGACCTATATCGGCATCGATTATGTCGGCAACAGCTTGCAAAACGGCAAGTTCGCGCTGCCTTGGTTGTCCGACATTCCCTTCGTCGGCGTGGCGCTGTTTCGCCAGCATCCGATGGTCTACCTTAGTTTGCTGCTATGCGCGGCGAGCGCCTGGTTTTTGTATAAAACGCGCGCTGGCCTGGTGCTGCGCGCGGTCGGGGAAGCGCCGTCCTCGGCCCATGCGCTCGGTTACGACGTGCGCCGCATCCGCCTGTGCGCCGTGATGTTCGGCGGCGCCTGCTGCGGTCTGGCCGGCGCTTTTTTATCGCTGGTCTACACCCCGCTATGGGTCGAGGGCATGGTGGCCGGGCGCGGCTGGATCGCGCTGGCCTTGACCACGTTCGCCACCTGGCGCCCGGCCCGCGTCGCCGGCGGCGCCTACCTGTTCGGCGGCGTCACGATACTGACCTTTCATGCGCAGGGACTGGGCGTGCCGGTCGCCTCGCAATTGCTGTCGATGCTGCCTTACATTGCGACCATCGTGGTCTTGGTGCTAATATCATCGAACGCCAATTACATCAAATTGAACATGCCGGCCTCGCTGGGCAAGCACTTCAATCCAGACAGTTGAATGAAACCTGTCTGCCGTCATACCATTCGGCGCAAGCCATCACGAGGAAAATAATGTCCAACAAAATGCGCGCGGCCATCCGTGCCGCCGTCTTGCTTCCTGCAGTACTGCTTCCCGCCATCGCGCTGTCGCCTGCAGCTTTTGCCGCAGCGCCAGCGCCGCTCGCCATCGGCCTGGTCTACGTCAGCCCGATCGGCGACGCCGGCTGGACTTACCAGCATGACATTGCACGCAAGGAAATGGAAAAGAGCCTGGGTGCGAAAGTGACGACCAAGTTCGTCGAAAACGTGCCCGAAGGGGCGGATGCGGAACGCGTGATCCGCGACCTGGTGCAGCAAGGCAGTCAACTCGTGTTGACGACGTCGTTCGGCTACATGAACCCGACTTTGAAAGTTGCCAAGCAGTTCCCGAACGTCAAGTTCATCCATGTGACCGGCTACAAGACGGCGCCCAATGTCGCCACCACCAATGCGCGCTTCTATGAAGGCCGTTATCTGGCCGGCGTACTGGCAGCAAAGATGAGCAAATCGGGCGTGGCCGGCTATGTCGCCGCGTTCCCGATCCCGGAAGTTCTGCAAGGAATCAACGCCTTCACGCTCGGCATGCGCAGCGTGAACCCGAAAGCTTCGGTCAAGGTCATCTGGGTCAACAGCTGGTTTGATCCGGGCAAGGAGCGCGATGCGGCGATCACGTTGATCGGCCAGGGCGCCGATGTCATGACCCAGCACACCGATTCGACCGCAGTGGTGCAGGCGGCCGAGGAAAAGGGTAAATACGCGATATCGTACCATTCGGACATGAAGAAATTCGGGCCGAAGGCGCAGCTGGCCGCAGTCACCCACCACTGGGGCGCGTACTACACCAAACAGGCGCAGGCGGTCATCGACGGCAAGTGGAAATCGACCAGCACCTGGGGCGGCATCAAGGATGGCATGGTCAAGCTGGAAGCCTACGGGCCGGCCGTGCCGAACGATGTGAAGCTGTTCGTCCAGACCAAGGAAAAGGAAATCGTCGCCGGCACGCTGACGCCGTTCGCCGGTCCGCTCAAGGATAACCTGGGCAAGGTGCGCCTTGAAAAAGGCGCGATGAGCGACGATGGCTTGAACCAGATGGATTATCTGGTCGAAGGCGTGGCAGGGAAAATTGCAGGAAAATAAAGCAGCTGCCCAGCATGCTGGGCAGTAACATCACAGCATGGCGCGGCCATGCCTGCCCACCACGATGAGGGGAATGCTGACATGGACCGACTCGACATCTTCAGGCAAATTGCCATGCAGGCTGGCAAAGGCGAGCTGACCTTCCCGGTCAACGTGAATGCCACGCTGAGGTTGCAACAAGCGTTGAGTGACCCGGATTGCCACATCGATGCAGCTTCCAAAATGGTGATGGCGGAGCCGCTGCTGGCGGCGCGCACGGTCGCGATCGCCAATTCGGTCGCTTACAACCGCTCTGGAATGGTGATCACGAATGTCAAGGCAGCCATCGACAGGCTCGGTTTTCGCACGCTGAAGACGCTGGTCGCGGCCGTCATCGTGCGTCAATTGAGCAGCGAGATCCTTGACCCCGCGCTCAAGGCCAAGGCCGATCAATTGTGGCACCATACGGTCCATGTCGCGGCGCTGGCGCAAGTGATATCCAGGCGCATCACCAACATCGATCCCGATACCGCGATGTTTGCGGCGATCGTGCATGAAGTGGGCGGCTTTTACCTGCTTTCACGCGCCGAGGAATTTCCCGGCTTGCTCGACGGCGACCCGGAAGACTGGGTCGAATACGGCGAAAAGCTGATCGGGCGCGGCGTATTGAAAAAACTCGAAGTGCCCGCTCCCGTCATGCAGGCGCTGGAAGCGCTGTGGAGCGGCATCCACGCGCTGCCGCCCGAATCGCTGGGCGACACGCTATTGCTGGCCAACGCTCTAGCGCCGATCGTGTCGCCGCTGCATCAAAAGGAAGGCATCGCGCGCCAGGGTGCAACGGACATCGATTTCGTGATCGGCGGCACCACGCTGAGCGCGATGCTGGCCGACTCAAGCAAGGACGTCGCCTCGCTGACGGCCTCCTTGTTAGGGTAGGCGTTCAGGCCAGCTTCACGCGGCTTCCTTGCTGAACTGCAGCCGGTACAGATTGGCATACATGCCGCCCAGCGCCAGCAATTCATCGTGGCGCCCTACCTCGATGATGCGGCCATGGTCCATCACGACGATGCGGTTAGCCCGTTCGATGGTCGAGAGCCGGTGCGCGATCACCAGCGTGGTGCGCCCGGCCATCAGCGTGTCGAGCGCCGCTTGCACCGCGCGTTCGGATTCATTGTCCAGCGCTGAGGTGGCTTCATCCAGGATCAGAATCGGTGCATCCTTGTAGATCGCGCGCGCGATCGCGACGCGCTGGCGCTGTCCGCCCGACAGGCGCATGCCATTCTCGCCTATCTTCGTGTCCAACCCGTGCGGCAGCGCCGCCACCACATCTTGCAGGTGTGCCGCCTTGACCGCAGCGTGCAGCCTGCCTGGGTCAACCTGCTCGGCGCCGTAAGCGATATTGGCTTGCATCGTGTCGTCGAACAACACCACGTTCTGGCTCACCATCGCCAGTTGCGCGCGCAAACTGGCCAGGCTGATCTCGTCAAAAGGCACGCCGTCGAGACAGAGGCGGCCCGCGTCGGGGGCATAAAAGCGCGTGACCAAATTGACCATGCTCGACTTGCCGCCGCCCGAAATGCCGACCAGCGCGATGGTCTCGCCGGGTGCGATATCGAGCGAGACATCGTCCAGCGCCAGCGCGCCCTGCTGCGCATATGCAAAAGACACATGCTCAAAACTAAGCTGGCCGCGCGCGCGTCCCAGCACCCTGGTGCCAGGATCGGCCTCGACCGGTGCATCCATCATCGCGAACACGGTTTCGGCCGCAGCCATGCCGCGCTGCAGCGGACCGTTGACCTCGACCAGGCTTTTCAAAGGCGCCAGCAGCATCAGCATGCTGGTGATGAACGCGGTGAATTCGCCGACCGTGAGGTGCTGATCCAGCGCCATCACCACCACCACCGAGACCGCCACGGCGGTGGCAATCTGGGTCACCGGCACGGTCGCCGCGGCCGCCACCGTCATGCGCTGCGAAAAGCCGCGCAGCGCGCTGCTGCGCTCTTCGAAGCGGGCGCGTTCGTAGCGCTCGCCGGAAAACACGCGGATCACTTGATGGCCGCGCGCCGCTTCCTCGACCACTTGCGTCATTTCGCCGGTCACGCGCTGGTTCTCGCGGTTCAACGTGCGCAGCCGCCCGGTCGTGAAACGCACGATGACGGCGGTCAAAGGCACCACCACCAGCGCCACCAGCGTCAAACGCCAGTTCAGGTACAGCAGGTAACCGAGCAAGGCCAGCACCGTCAAGCTATCGCGCACGAAGGCCAGGATCACCGAGTTGATCATGTCGACCACCTGGCGCACGTCGCCGATGACGGTATTGATCATGGTGCCGGTCGAAGCCTCCTGGAAACGCGCCACGGGCAAGCCCAGCAAGCGCTCGAACATCGCGCGCCGCAGATCGTTCAGCACCCGGCTGATGACCCAGTTGTTCAGGTAAGCGGTGGAAAACGTGAACACGCCGCGCAACGCAAAAATCGAGATCAGGATGGCAGGCACCAGCCACAGGCTGAAACTGACCTGATGGGCGCCGAAACCGTTATCAAGCAGCAACTGCATCGAATTGGTCAGCATCGGCTGGGTGCTGGCCGTGCCAGCCATCGCCAGCAGGGATAACAGCGCGCGCGCGCGGTAGGGCCGCACTATATTGAACAGGCGGGCGATGATCGCGCCATTTTCCATCGATTTCTTTCGAATTCAGGCATCCGCCCAAGCAATTATTACAATAAAAATCGTGCCGCCAGTCATTGTTGCGGCTGGCGGAACTGTCATTATCGCTGATGACGGCGCGCCAGACAAACGCGCAAGCCTGTCGCAGTCCAGCCGCTTTTCAAGGAAATCATGGCATTGGCCGTGAACGCTTCGCGCGCCATGATGACATCGCCCATGGCCTTTGATGATGATCGCCGAGATCAGGCAATCTTGGGCGGGCAAACTCAGCGCGATCTGGCCTTCAGGTAGCGCACAAACCAGCGTGCGCTGCAGAGCAGCTGACCGCGCTTCCACAAGAAGCGCGACAGCATGCGCATTTCCCTAGAATTCCTGGGCGCCGCATCGAGCCCCATGTCGGCCCATGGCGAGCGCGCATGGTAGCGCACGAACAGGTCGCGCGACGCATGGCCGCTCCAGTCGGTCCACGGCTTCACGGCACCGGCGAAATGGATCAGCACGGCGTTGTCGAGCGCGCGCATGCGGGTGATGTTGCGATCCAAGTCATGGATCAGGTCGTAAATATAATTCCATTTTCCTTCGATGAAACGGGCCCGCCCGTCCAGCGCGATATTGAGCGCATCCTGGTCACTGAAGCGTAATTTCTTGCCCAACGTCAAAAGCGCCTGCATCGCCTCCTCGGTGATCCTGTTGCTGATCCAGCTCTCGACATTGATCAGCATCACCCCGCTGTTGAAGTAGCGTGGGTGCTTCAATTGCAGCGCGGCGCAGCGGCGCAGCGTGGTCCCCGGCGCATCCGGCACTACCAACGCGATATCGGCAGAGATGTCGATCTCGATCAGATCAGACAGCGGCCCCACGCACAGGATGTCGGCATCCAGATACAGCACCTTTGGCGTCCGGCCCTGTAATGTCGATGGAATAATCAGGCGCAAGAAGATCGACAGCGAGTAATACGAAAATTTCAGAAAATCGGTGAATTTCTCGAAGATCGCCGGATCGATGATATGCAATTCGGTGTCCACGCCCGGCAGTGTCGCCAATTGCTGCAAGCGCTCGCGATGCTGATCCGAGACCACGAAGGCGAATACATGGAAGGTGAAGCGCTGTCCCGGATTGTTGTCGACTATCGACATGATGGTCGCACCCATGCTGCGAAAATAATGGTTGTCCACGCAAAAAGCAATATGGAACGACGGATCAGAAGCGCCGCGTGCAGGACCGGGCGCGGTCAGCTTTGGATTCGGGTTCGAGTCAATATTCAGGTTCATTCAAATTCCATTGTTGACTTGTGCGGCGGTGATTTCTTGACTTGGTAGCGGTGCTGCCCCGCCATCGCGAGCGACCATTCATTCTCACTTGCGCACTATGCAAGCGAGCTTTCAATAAAAAAATTAAGCCGTCTCAATATTTTTTTGCCTCTTTATTTTCATGAATGGTCTTTTAAAAAAAGCGAATATGATTGTTTTTATGTACCTGTCAAAATAATAATTTATATTGAATTTTATTTTTATTTTTTTTCTTCTATCGCCGAAGAAGTCTATTGTAGAAGAAAGAGACGTATCCGATAAACTTATGCAATTCGGAACCAGCACCTTTATCGGAAAGAATTTTTCCTGGAAATACTCCCACTTATCGGCGACAACATAAACCGGGAAAATATTTTTTGCCAGAATTATTGCTGCTGCTTTTGTAATAAAATATCCGGATGCACTGACGCCCCGATACGAATCATGCACTGCATATTTTTCATCAATGATGATATCGTCTTTATTTGAAACATATCTCTTAACATAATTCAATAATACGACTACCGGGTAATCTGCAGGATAAGTTTTTTCCAAATTCTTAAAAACCTCATCAATTTCTCCATCGATGATACAGATATCATCTTCCATGATCACGGCGCTGGAAATGTCATCGGACACCATCTTTTCATATATTTTAATATGGCTGAGCGCACATCCAATTTCGCCCAAACTTAATTTAATATTGAATAGTTCAATCGATTTCTTTTCATTGTAGTATGTTTCAACATTATCGGACGATAAAAGACTGCCATCGACGGCTTCGATGATGGAAAAATTCAAATTGCATTTTTCCATGTCATCGATAATAAACTCTCTTCTTTTGGCATCCCTAGGAAGATTTATTATAAAGCAATTCATTTCAATAATCTTTTTAAAAAAACAATTAAAAATTGTTTCCAAAACAAAATTCTTATTTTACAGACTTCATAACCTGCTCTAAGGAAATATTTCCGACCCAGTCGCGGCGCCGCAAGGCGGTGACGACGGTGCTGTTCGCGCTGTCGATGGGTGTCCATTCCGGATTCTTCTGGCGCATCAGCGCGATCACCGGCACGTGCACCGCATTGGCCAGATGCATGACGGCGGTTTCGACCGAAATGATCAGATCGCATTTTTTCAGCATCGCCGGCAGTTCGAAGAAATTCTGTTCGGCGCAAAACAATTGCGTGCGATCCAACCCATAGCCGGCGAAGACCTTGCGCGCGTCCGCCAGTTCATTGGGCGCCGCATTGACGATGAAGCAGGCGTCCATAAACTCTGGCCGTTGCCGCAGTGCGACTATCAGTTCCGCTACCTTGGACAGGGGCCAGCAGCGTTTCCTGGTCTTCGCGTACGGATTGATGAAAATGAGTTTGCCGCTGCGTGCTTCCCACCCCCAGGAAGCCAGCTGGTCGCTGGCCGCTTGCAGCCAAAGCGCAGGGATGGCGACGAACGGAAAACGATCCTCGGCAGCGATCTCGATGCCGCACAGGCTGTGAAACCAGCCAGCATAGACGCCGCTGATGTGCTGCACATTGCCGCGCTCGACCGAATACGGCGGGATTGCGGCATCCAGTTTGCGGTACGCGATGTGATGATGCAACTGAAAAAGACCGACCTTTTTCTGCATGCCGACAACGAAACCGTCCGGGCTGATGGCGCGCGCCAGCCCTGCATACAGGTGCGGGCGCAGCGTCGCCAGCGACACCACGATCGGGTAATCCTGCGCGCGCGCCTCGGCGATCGATTCCCGATAGAGCTGCGGACTGTAGGTGCGGTCATAGATTTTATGAAAAAACGGACAGGCGGCGACCCAGTCATAGAGAGAATATTTTTTCAGATGTTCCCACTGCGCCGCATCGTCGGTGCGTCGCACCTCGTCCACCCACAGGTCGATCTGAAGATGCGGATAAGCACGCGCAAACGCCTGGAAACAGTTTTGCAGATAGGTGAAGTCGCCCAGCGCCAGATGCGCGATGAACAGGATTTTGTTCGACTTGCGCAGCAGGTCAGGGTCGATGAGTGGCTGTGTCATGGATGGATAGCTACTGAAGTTTTAAGCACGGGAAAGCCGATGGCCGACGCAGCGTCATCGCTGGCGCGCAGCAATGACCAGAGGATGACCAGCATGAATACCAGCATCATGACGCCGGTGTTATGGGTCAAAAAAGACTGGGTCAGGCCGAAGGCCATGTAAGCGACGATCAAGAGCACGCCGGCTACCGCATAAGGCCGCGCTGCCCGGCTGTCATCCCTGACCCGCCTGGCGAACAGCACCAGCGGCACCAGGTACAGCGCCAGCAGCGCAGCCAATCCCGGCAAGCCGCGTTTGACCTGCGCATCGAGATACTCATTATGTAAATGGTTGTGCTGCCCCGGAATGAGATTGATCTTGCCAGCCTGGACCAGGTTCGCTTGCTCCTGCACGTAGCCTGTCTTGCCCCAACCCAGCCAAGGGCGCTTTTCAATGAGCAGCAATCCGGCACGCCACATTTCCAGGCGCGCACCGACCGACGTCGTGCTGCTGCCGGAGTGACTGTAATCCTGCGCCTCGATGACGGCCAGTTTGATGCGCGTCTCCATCGGCGATTCGGGCAATGCCTGCAGCACACCAAACAGCAACAACACGGCGGCAACGCAGACAGCCAGGTGGCGCCTGTTTAGCAAGCGGCCATGGCAACAATAAGCCACCGGCAATACAGCCAGCAAACTGATCCAACTGCCGCGGCTGCCGCTGAGCAGGGAACCAAGCAAGCCCATGCAGATACCGCACACCATCAGCACATACCAGAATACCGAACGGCGCTGGGATGCGGCCCAGCCGAGGCCGGCCAGGCACAAGATACCAAGCACCATGCTGATATTGCCGAACTGAATGGGATTGGTATGGCCTTCAGCCCGCAAGTAGCCTTTTGAAAAAATTTGCCAGGCCGCATACAAACCGGAGCAAATGGCGCCGAGCGCGACACCGCTCCAAAAAAAGCGCGGCATCGGCGGGAAAACCCGCAGCAGGAACAACGCGGGAATGGCCAGCACAAAACGAAGCGGAGCGTCATATTCGCTGATCGGCGCAGCATGCGCCAGATTGACCAGGCTGCCGACCAGGAAATACAGCGCCCACACCGAGATCAGCGCGATTTCCTCTCGTTCCAGTTTTGGCCTATCCTGCTTGCGCAGCAGTACCGCGCTAGCGACGAGCAACAGCACCGGTCCGATCGACAGCCCGCTGGGAACAACGAGCGCAATCGCCGAAAAAAGGAAAACGGCGATGGACGTAAAAATGATCATTCAAAAACCCTTGATGTGCAAACTTCCTGCCAGATGAGAATGCAGCAAGCGCTGCTTGTCGCCAATGCGGGCCGGGCAAGATTATACTCCACGGCATCATGGGAATCGATTGCCAAACCGGGCTCGACAGCGTATCGGGGGCTGCCCTCGCCGCCCTCAATACTCGACTGCAACCTCTTGCGCGCCGAGCATTTGCTCGAGCGCCGACTGCAACGCATCCGACGGTGCCACGCGCCATTCTTCGCCCAGGCGCAGCGTGCAATCGATGCCCTGGGTGTTGACGCGCAAGGCGACCGGCAAGCCGGCATCGAGGCGGTGCGGCTGCAGCACGTCGCGGATTTGCTGCATTGTCAGCGGCGCCGGCAGGAATGCGCCCAGTTGCTGGCCATACTGGATGCGCGCGGCGATGATGTCGAAGGCTTTCTCGGCCGCGATGCGCAAGCCGCCCGAAAAGCGGTCTTCCGACACCTTGCCGACGATGGCGATGAATTCGTCTTCCTTGAAGATGCGCTTGTTGGCGTCGAACAGTTCACTGTAGACCGTCACCTCGACTACCGCACTCTTGTCGTCCAGGCTGACGATGACGATGCGCCCGCGCTGCGTCATCTGGGTGCGGATGCCGACGATGATGCCGGCCATCATGCGCGGCTCGCGCGACGGGTCCAGATCGCTCAGTTTGGTGCGCGCGAAGCGACGCGCTTCCGGCGCGTAGGAATCGAACAAATGGCCGGACAGGTAAAAGCCGAGCGCAATCTTTTCTTCGGTCAGGCGCTGCTTGTCGCTCCACGGCGCCACCACCACATACTCGGGCGGCGCCACCATGTCGCTGGCGTCGCCGTCGAACAGGCTGACCTGGTTGGCGGCACGGGCGCTCTGGTCGGCGCACTCCATTGCGAACGGGACCGACGCCAGCAAGATTGCGCGGTCGACCTTGAAGCAGTCAAAAGCGCCGCCGCGGATCAGGGAGTCGATCGTGCGGCGGTTGATCTGGCGCTTGTCGACGCGCTTGCAAAAATCGAACAAGTCAAGGAACGGCCCGCTCGTGCGCGCCGCGACGATGGCTTCGATCGCGCCCTGCCCCGACCCCTTGACGGCGCCCAGGCCATAGCGTATCTGCGAGACGCGTTTGCCCGACGTTGACGGCGGCGCTCCGTCGGGCGTGAAGCGATAGTCCGACTGGTTGATGTCGGGCGGCAGCAAGGTCAGCTTGCACACATCTAACGCATCGACGACTAAGATCTTGATCTTGTCGGTGTCGTCCATCGCCAGCGACAAGTTGGCCGCGATGAAGGCGGCCGTATGGTGCGCCTTCAGGTACGCGGTGTGGTACGACAGCAACGCATAGGCGGCAGCATGCGACTTGTTGAAGCCGTAGCCGGCGAACTTTTCCATCAAGTCGAAGATTTCGTCGGCCTTCGTCTCGCTCAAGCCATCCTTCGCGGCGCCGTCGCGGAAAATCTGGCGATGCTCGGCCATTTCCTCGGCCTTCTTCTTGCCCATCGCGCGGCGCAGCATGTCAGCCCCGCCCAGCGAGTAGCCGCCCACCACCTGCGCCATCTGCATCACCTGCTCCTGATACACCATGATGCCGTAGGTTTCGGACAAAATGCCCTCGGTGCGCGGATCGGGGTAATCGAAGCGTTCGCCGTGCTTGCGCTTGCAGAAATCCGGGATCAGGTCCATCGGACCGGGACGGTACAGCGCGACCAGCGCGATGATATCCTCGAAGCGGTCGGGCCGCGCATCCTTCAACATGCCCTGCATGCCGCGCGACTCGAGCTGGAACACGGCAACTGTCCGCGCCTTGGTCAGCAATTCGTAGGACGCCTTGTCGTCCAGCGGCAGCTTGGACAGGTCGAAGTCAGCCTGGGCCGGGTCGAGCTGCTTGATGTAGCGCACCGCCCGATCCAGAATCGTCAGCGTAGTCAAGCCCAGAAAGTCGAACTTGACCAGGCCGACCGCCTCGACGTCGTCCTTGTCGTATTGCGACACCACGTTGGCGTCGCCGCCTTGCGTGTACAACGGGCAGAAATCGGTCAGCTTGCCCGGCGCGATCAGGACGCCGCCGGCATGCATGCCGATGTTGCGCGCGATGCCCTCGACTTGCTGCGCCAGATCGAGCAATTGCTTGACCTCTTCCTCGTTCTCCAGGCGTTCGGCCAGCTGCGGCTCTTCATTGATCGCGTCCGCGATCGAGACAGGCTTACCCGGCTTGAACGGGATCAATTTCGAGATGCCGTCGCAAAAATTGTAGCCGAAGTCGAGCACGCGGCCGACGTCGCGGATCGCGCCCTTGGCCGCCATCGTGCCGAAGGTGGCGATCTGCGACACCGCTTCCTTGCCGTACAAATCCTTGACGTGCTGGATCACGCGGTCGCGCCCCTCCTGGCAAAAGTCGATGTCGAAGTCGGGCATCGAAACCCGTTCCGGGTTCAGGAAACGCTCGAACAGCAGGTTGTAGGCGAGCGGATCGAGGTCGGTGATCAACAGCGAATACGCAACCAGCGAGCCGGCTCCCGAACCCCGGCCCGGCCCGACCGGCACGCCGTTTTCCTTGGCCCAGCGGATGAACTCGGCCACGATCAAAAAGTAGCCGGGAAAACCCATGTTGATGATGGTGTCGGTTTCGAATGTCAACCGATCCTGATAGCGCTGGCGCTGCGGCGCGCGCTTGGTCTCGTCCGGATACAGTTGCAACAGGCGCACTTCAAGCCCGGCCTGCGCTTCGGACACCAGGAACTGGTCTATCGTCATGCCGGGCGGGGTCGGGAAATTCGGCAATTGCGGCTTGCCCAGCACCAGCGTCAGATTGCAGCGCATGGCGATGTGGACCGAGTTGTGCAGCGCCTGCGGCAAGTCGGCGAACAGTGCGGCCATCTCGGCTTGCGACTTGAAGCATTGCTGATCGTTGAAACGCTTGACGCGCTTGGCGTTGGCCAGCATCTCGCCTTCCGAAATGCAGGTGCGCGCCTCGTGCGCGATGAATTCATCCTGCGACAGAAATTGCACCGGATGGGTCGCCACCACCGGCAAGCCGAGCTTGGCCGCCAGCGCCACATGGTGGCGCACCTGCAGCTCCTGGTGCGGCTGGCCGGCGCGCTGGATTTCGATGTAAAAATGGCCGGGGAACAGCGCAGCCCAGCGCGTGGCGCAGCGCTCGGCCAGATCAAGGTTGCCGTTCTCGATGGCGATGCCGACATCGCCGAAATGGGCGCCCGACAACGCGATCAAGCCGTTCGCGCCACTGACCCCGGGCAACAGCGACAAGGGGGTAGCGGCCAGCGCCTGCAGCCATTCGATGCGAATTTCGGCGCGGCCACGGTGCTGATTGGTCAGCCAAGCCTTCGACAACAATTCGCATAGCTGCAGGTAACCGATCCGGTTCTTCGCCAGCAGCAGCAAACGCGACGGCTTGTCGCGGTTGTCGTCATTGGTGATCCAGACGTCGACGCCGATCACCGGCTTGATGCCCTTGCCGCGCGCTTCCTTGTAAAACTTGACCATGCCGAACAGATTGGCCAAGTCCGTGATCGCCAGCGCAGGCTGTTTATCCATGGCGGCGGCGGCCACGATATCGTCGATCCGCACCAGACCGTCGACGATCGAATACTCGGAATGCACCCGCAGATGGACAAAAGCCGGCCCGGAAATTGCCATTGGGGTTACCACTTCGCTTGCCATGTCGTTTGCCACTGCGTGCACCATGTCGATTGCCATCCTGATTTACCGTTCTTTTACTGTCACGGCCCATTTTACCGCGCCTGACGGCGGGCCTCCCGCTGATCACCACCGCTTATAATAACGGCTGTCAAATCCACCTTGAACGCAATCATGTCAGCTTCCAGCCCAACCGCAGCGCCGGCCCAGATTCTCACACAGACTCAAACTCAGACGCAGACTCAGGACGCCGCACCCACGATCCACGTCAACATCGCGGCCTACAAATTCGTCGGTCTCGACGATACCGAGGCCATGCGCCCGCGATTCCAGGCCATCTGCAAGGAACTCGGTTTGAAAGGCACGATTTTACTGACACCGGAAGGGATCAACCTGTTCCTGTCGGGGCCGCGCCAGGCGATCGACGATTTTCTACACTGGCTGCGCAGCGATGTGCGCCTGCTTGACATCGAGGTCAAGCAGAGTTATTCCGGGGAGCAATCGCACAAGCGCATGCTGGTCAAGCTCAAGCGCGAAATCATCACGATGCGCATGCCCTTGATCCAGCCAGAAAATGGCCGCGCGCCGTCAGTGCAGCCAAGTACGCTGAAACGCTGGCTGGACCAGGGCGTTGATGATGACGGCAAGCAGGTTGTCATGCTCGACACCCGCAACGCGTTTGAAGTCGATGTCGGCACCTTTGACGACACGATCGATTACCGCATCGACAAGTTCACCGAATTCCCTGCCATGGTGCAAGAGCACCGGAGCGACTTCGACGGCAAGACCGTGGTGACTTTCTGCACCGGCGGCATCCGCTGTGAAAAAGCCGCGATCCACATGAAGAACATCGGTTTCGACAGCGTCTACCAGTTAGAGGGCGGCATTCTGAAGTATTTCGAAGAGGTCGGTGCGGCCCACTACAGCGGCGACTGCTTCGTGTTCGACTATCGCACCGCGCTGAACCCGCAGCTGGAGCCGGCCACCACGGTGCAATGCTTCGCCTGCCGCGCCGTGGTTACGCCGCGCCAGCAATTGTCGCCGCAATACGTGTATGAAGTGTCTTGTCCGCATTGCGCGGACAAGACCATCATCAAGCCCGACTAGAATTAGTGCTTCAGCAAGCCGCCCAGCAAGGCCGCGAGCTTGTGTTTCGGCTTCGCCGGCGGCGCGCTGCTGGCGACCGGCGCCACCGACTTGGCCGGCTCATACGGTTTGGCAAACCATGGATCGACTTTTTCGCGGCGCCCGATCGGACCTGCACCGTAAGTCGATGGCGAGCGGCTGCTGCGCTCGCTTGAACGCTCGAACGCTCGCTCGGGAGGACGCTCGAACGAACGGGCCACCGGCGATCGCGCCTCGGACTCGCCGCTGCGGCGCGGCACAGGACGGCGCAGGGTGCTGTCGCCGGCCGTCGGGCGCACGCGGCTGGACGCCGGCGTAAAGCCGGTCAGCTCGCCGCGCGTGATGGTTTGCTTGATCAATTTTTCGATATCGACCAGCAAGCGCTCGTCCTTGTCGGAAAAAATCGAGATCGCGTCGCCCGAGGCGCCGGCACGGCCGGTGCGGCCGATCCGGTGCACATAATCTTCCGCGCTGTAGGGCAAGTCGAAATTGATCACGCAAGGCAAGTCGGAAATATCGAGGCCGCGCGCCGCAACGTCGGTCGCCACCAGCACGTCGATCGCGCCGCTTTTGAACGCTTCCAACGCCGCCATACGTTCCTGCTGGGTCCGGTCGCCGTGGATCGCGGTCGCCTTCACGCCTTCCTGCTCCAGCTGGCGGGCCAGGCGCGAGGCGCCGATCTTGGTATTGGAAAACACCAGCACCTGCTTCAAATCGCGCCCGCGGATCAGATGGGCGACGACGTCGCGCTTGTCTTCATCGGCCACCTTGTAGACGACCTGAGTCACCTTGTCGGCCGTCGCATTGCTGCGCGCCACTTCAATCGTGATCGGGCTGTTCAGGAAACTGCCGGCCAGACGCTTGATTTCCTGCGAAAACGTGGCGGAGAACATCAGATTCTGGCGCTTCGCCGGCAGCAGGTTGATGATGCGCTGCAAGTCGGGCAGAAAGCCCATGTCGAGCATACGGTCCGCTTCATCCATGACCAGGATCTGTACCTGCGACAAATTCAACGTCTTTTGCTGCACATGGTCGAGCAGGCGGCCCGGTGTGGCGATGACGATTTCGACGCCGGCGCGCAGCGCCGTCGTTTGCGGCGCCATGTCCATCCCGCCGAACACGACGGTGCAGCGCAGCGGCGTGTGCTGCGCATAGGCTTTCACATTCTCGGCCACCTGCACCGCCAGTTCGCGCGTCGGCACCAGCACCAAAGCCCGCACCGGATGACGCGCCGGCGACATGCTGCTGCTGGCGTGCGCCAACAGCAACTGGATGATTGGCAACGCGAAACCGGCCGTCTTGCCGGTGCCGGTTTGCGCCGCGCCCATCACGTCGTGTCCTTGCAAGACGATCGGAATGGCTTCAGCCTGGATCGGGGTCGGGTTGACATAGCCTTGGTCGCTCAGCGCGCGCAAGATGTCAGGCGCCAGACCAAAATCGGCGAAACGCACCGCCGGCGCAGTGGCGGCAAGCGCAGCGCTAGGGGCCGCAGAGGCAATGCTGTTGGACGCTGTTTCAGACATAAATTGTAATGTGCCCCCAGGCAAGTGGAAGCCATGCTTTCTTCAATAAACAATACTTCGCCCAACCAGCCGATCACCCGGGATTGCCGCAGCGCCAACCGTGATGTGTGCTGCGCAGGCCAAGGGCTCTGGACGGAGGCGAGAGAACCCGCGCGGACAGTGCAATCGGCGCGGAGGAAAACCATGTGGCGAAATTGAACGCGCAAACATGGATACGATAATATAGAGCGTTACCATACCCTAAATCGATGCCTCTGTATATACTCCGCGCTTATCGTGTTTTTGCTCGGCTAGCTTTAGTGGCTGCAGGGCGCACCAACTTTGACGACAAGGACTTGTGGCACAAGATGAGCGATCCGGAACGACCTTCGATGCATACGCGCATCCCGCCCATCCAGTGCCTGCTGACCTTCGAAGCGCTGGCGCGCCTGCGCAGCGTCACGCTGGCGGCCGAGGAATTGTGCGTGTCGCCCAGTGCGGCCAGCCATCGCATCCGGCAACTGGAGCAAAGCATCGGCGCCAAGCTGTTTTCCCGCAGCGATTTTTCGCTGACCGCCGCCGGCAGCGATTATTTGACCCACGTGCGCGAAGGGCTGTCCCGGCTGCAAAAATTTCCAATCAATACCTCCGGATCGGGCAAATGCAAGCTGCGCCTGGCCGCGCCGCCGACCTTCCTGCGCACCGTACTGATCCCCCGCCTGCATCAATTCGTCGAAGCCTATCCTGAAATCGACCTGATTTTGCAGCTGGCTAATCCGATGCAAGATGCGTTGCCCAAGGATGCCGACGTGATGATCCGCTACGGCGCCGGCGCTTATGGCGATGTCGAACATGTGTGCCTGATGACGGACGACATCACGCCGATGGCGTCCCCGGCCTACCTGCGCGAGCATGGCCCGTTCGACACCGCGCAGGACTTGCAAGGACTATCCTTGCTGCGCAGCCCGCTGGAACCCTGGCTGACTTGGTTTGCCGGCAACAACCTGGATTGGCCGGAGCCGCCGGAAGGGTCGCAATTTAACGATCTGGGCCTGATGTGCGATGCCGCTGCAGCCGGCCTCGGCATCGCGCTGGGGCGCTTGAAGCTGGCGGCGCCGTGGCTGGCCAACGGCACGCTGATGCGGCTCTATAGCCACGATCTAGCGAGCCCCAACGCATATTACCTGTGCTGGCGCGCCGACGTGATGCAACGCTGGGAATGCGTGGCGTTTTCCAACTGGCTGCGCAAGAGCATCGCTTGAAACAAACCATAATATTGACGCAATGCAACATACTATTACCCGCGTCACTTGAAAAAATTTCACACCGCATTGAAATAAATTCCTTCAAAAGAAGATGCTTTGGAAATCTTCTTCGTATAATATCTGCCCACGCGTTCCGTCAAAAGAAGTCAGGAACCAAACGCCGGGACACTTCGGTGCGCCAGACTGGACGCAATCACGACTTGCATATCCAAGCGTGTACGGGCAAGCAATACAATTCTAAACAGAGGATGACATGAACCAGAAAATGAATTTCGTAGTCGCAGCAGCATTGTTGACCTGGTCCGCGTTCGGCGTGGCTGCGGAGCCGATCAAGATCGGCGTATCCGGCCCGTTCACCGGCGGCTCCGCGCCGATGGGAACGTCGATGCGCGATGGCGTCAAGCTGGCCGTGGCCCAGATCAACGCCAAGGGCGGCGTGCTCGGACGCCAGTTGCAACTGGTCGAACGCGACGATGAAGCCAAGAATGAACGCGGCGTGCAAGTCGCTCAGGAATTGATCCACAAGGAAAACGTCGTGGCCACGCTGGGCTTCATCAACACCGGCGTCGCGCTGGCGTCGCAGCGCTTCTATCAGGACGCCAAGATTCCGGTCATCAACAACGTCGCCACCGGCTCCATCATCACCCAGCAATTCGCCAAGCAGCCGGAAAACTACATCTTCCGCACCTCTGCCAACGATGCAATCCAGTCGTCGATGATCATCGACGAAGCCCTCACCAAGCGTAAGTTTACGAAGGTTGCGATCCTGGCCGATTCGACCAACTACGGCCAACTGGGTCGCGAAGACCTGGAAAAAGCGCTGGAAAAGAAAGGCGTGAAAGCCGTCACGGTCGAAAAATTCAACGTCAAGGACGTCGACATGACGGCCCAGTTGTTGAAAGCCAAGCAGGCTGGCGCGCAAGCGATTTTGACCTACGGTATCGGCCCAGAACTGGCCCAGATCGCCAACGGCATGGAAAAGCTCGGCTGGAAAGTGCCGATGATCGGCAGCTGGACTTTGTCGATGGGCAACTTCATCGACAATGCAGGCAAGAATGGCAATGGCTCGCTGATGCCGCAAACCTTCATCCAGGACGCCGACACTCCGCGCCGCCAAGCTTTCATCGATGGCTACCTGAACGCCTACAAGCCAGAAAAAGGCCGTATCCCGTCCCCGGTGTCAGCCGCGCAAGGCTATGACTCGGTGTTCCTGCTGGCTGCCGCGATCAAGCAAGCCGGCAGCACCGACGGCCCGAAAATCAAGGCGGCACTGGAAAACTTGACTGAAAAAGTCGATGGCGTCATCGCCACCTACAACAAGCCATTCACCAAAGACGACCATGAAGCCATCAAGACCGGCATGGCCGTGTTCGGCGAAGTCAATGATGGCAAAGTTGTGCGGGCCAAGTAATTGAACGACGCATAGCTTACACAGCACACAACCACGACCGGCCGGAATGACGTGCTTGCTGCACCGTCATTCCTGAAGAGCCAGTTTTTGCACGGGAAAAATCCCAAGCAGAGGCTGGCTTTCTTGTCATCGATCTACGGCGTCCCCAACGCCGCCTCTGGAATAAAATAATGGAAATCCTGCTGCAACTCATCATCAGCGGCGTCGCCGTGGGCATGATCTACGCGGTGATCGCCTTCGGCTATCAACTTACATTCGCCACCTCCGGCACACTCAATTTCGGTCAAGGCGAAGCGCTGATGCTCGGCGCTCTGGTCGGCCTCTCGCTGGTCGGCGAGATCCACGGCGGTCCCTACGTCAACTACTGGCTGATGATCCCGATCGTGCTGCTGTTCGGCGCGCTGCACGGCATCCTGGTGGAGCGCATCGGCGTGCGGCCCGCACTGAAAATCAAGTCCGAATTCGGCTGGATCATGTCGACCATCGCGCTGGCCATCATCTTCAAGAATGTCGCCGAAAACATCTGGGGCCGCGATGACATGGCTTTCCCTTCGCCGCTCAGCGCCGTGCCGTTCCAGGTGTTCGGCGCGAACGTGCAGCCGATGCAAATCGTCGTCGTGCTGGGCGCGCTGGGCATGATGCTGGCGGTCGAATTTTTCAACCGCAAGACGATCTACGGCAAGGCCGTCGTCGCCACCTCGAACGACCGCGACGCGGCTGGTTTGATGGGCATCAATACCCGGGTCGTCATCATGTTTTCGTTTGCCCTGTCGTCCGCCACGGCCGCGTTCGCCGGCATGCTGATCGCACCGCTGACGCTGACCGGCGCCAGCATGGGCACCGCGCTCGGCTTGAAAGCCTTCGCCGTGGCCATCATCGGCGGCTTGACGTCGGGCATGGGCGTGATCGTCGGCGGCTTGCTGATCGGCCTGATCGAAACGCTGACCGGTTTTTATGTTTCCACCGGCTACAAGGAAGTGCCCGGACTCGTGCTGTTGCTGCTGGTACTGGCATTCAAGCCGGCCGGCTTGTTCGGCAAAACTTCCATCAAGAAAGTTTGATCATGTTCAATTCAAAATTCATTCTGTCACTGCTGGGGCTGATTGGCCTGGCAGTCTTTCCGCTGCTGGTTCACAATCCCTATTACGTCCACCTGGCCCAAACAATCCTGATCTACTCGATCCTGTTGTTCGGCCTCGACATCGTAGTGGGCTATACCGGCCAGGTTTCACTTGGCCACGCGGCGCTGTTCGGCATCGGCTCGTACACCAGCGGCGTGCTGTATTTCAAGCTCGGCGTGCCATTTTTGCTCGCATTACCGGCCAGCATCGTCGTCACCGCCTTGTTCGGTGCGCTGCTGGCGCTGCCGGCGCTGCGTGTAACGGGGCCGTACCTGGCCATGGTCACGCTCGCGTTCGGCACGATCATCCAGATCCTGATCAATGAAATGAGCTTCCTGACCGAAGGTCCGATGGGTGTCAAGCTGACCAAGCCAATGTTTTTCGGCGAGACACTGGGCGAAGTCGGCTTTTTCTATCTGGTGGCCGGCATGATGCTGATCTCTTTGATCATCGTCAACCGCATCATGAAATCGCATCTGGGGCGCGCATTCCAGGCTTTGCGCGACAGCCCGACTGCCTCCGATTGCATGGGCGTCTCGGTCTACCGCCACAAAGTCTATGCCTTCGTCATCAGCGCCGCGCTGGCCGGCCTGGCCGGCAGTCTGTATGCGTATTCGGAAGAATATATTTCGCCGAACACCTACAACTTCGAGTTGACCATCCTGTTCCTGCTGGCCATCATCATGGGCGGTCGCAAGACCCGCAGCGGCGCCTTGCTGGGCGCCACGATCGTCGTCATGTTGCCCAGCCTGCTATCGGACATCGTGCTGTTTCGCCAGTTGGCGACCGTGTTCGCCGTCGTCGCCATCATCGCCAGTATCTATCTGCTGGCGACCAAGCGCAGCAACTTGCGCCAGGTCGCCGTGCCGGTACTGGCGACGGTGGGCATGGCCGTGTTTTCGTACAAGTTGACCAACATCACCGACTGGCGCCTGACGATCTTCGGCCTGATGACGCTGTTTGTCGTGTACTACCTGCAAGATGGCATCATCGGCTTCCTGCGCGAGTTGATCGGCAAGGTACGGCCAAGCTTGCTGCACAGCACCCATCTGCAAGGCGTCACGATGACACCGGGCACCGAGTGGACCGCGCCGACCGCAGCTGTCGCTAGTGGCGGCATGCTATTGAGCGCCAAGCAGATTCTGATGCAGTTCGGCGGCTTGAAAGCGTTGAACCAGGTCAACCTGGAAGTAGTCCAGGGCACCGTGCACGGCTTGATCGGACCCAATGGATCGGGCAAGAGCACGATGATGAATGTGCTGACCGGCATTTACAAGCCGACCGCCGGCACCGTCGAATTCAAGCAAACGGTCATTTCCGGCAAGACGCCATCGTCGATTGCGCTGGGCGGCGTCGCGCGCACCTTCCAGAACGTCGAGTTGTTCGGCGAAATGACGGCGCTGGAAAACGTGCTGGTCGGTCTGCACCACAGCTTCAAGAGCAATATAGTGGACGTGATGCTGCATACCCCGCGCTACAAGAGGGAAGAAGCGGCGGCGCGCCAGCGCGCGGCCAGCATTCTCAGCTTCATCGGTTTATCTGAGCTGACCGATGAGGAAGCGCGCAACCTGCCCTATGGCAAGCAGAGGATATTGGAAATCGGCCGTGCGCTGGGCCTCGATCCATTGCTGCTGCTGCTCGATGAACCGGCCGCCGGCCTGACCGCGCCCGACATCAAGGAACTGGTCGCGATGATCCGCAAGATCAAGCAGAGCGGCATTACCATTATCCTGATCGAGCACCACATGGATGTCGTGATGTCGATCTGCGACATGGTCACCGTGTTCGATTTCGGCCAGAAAATCGCAGAAGGCGAACCGGCACTGGTGCAATCCGATCCGAAAGTGATCGAAGCGTACCTGGGCGGCACGCTGGAAGACGACGACCTGCATGCCATCACCTCACACTAACGGAAGCCGACATGTTGACTATTTCTAATCTGCACGCAGCATACGGCAAGGTCGTCGTGCTGCACGGCATCTCGATGGACGTTCCGAAAGGAAAAGTGGTGACGCTGATCGGTTCCAATGGCGCCGGCAAGACCACGACGATGCGCGCCATTTCCGGCATGATCAAGCCCACTTCCGGCGAGATCAAGCTGGCCGGCCAGGACATCGCCGGCCAGGACTCGCACCAGATCGCGCGCGCCGGCCTCGCGCACTCGCCGGAAGGCCGGCGCGTGTTCGCTAGCATGAGCGTAACCGACAACCTGTTGCTGGGGGCGTTTCCGCGCTACACCGGCGCGCGCCCGCGCGGTGACATCAAGAACGATCTGGAGCGCGCGCTGGAATTGTTTCCCCGCCTGAAAGAGCGCCAGCACCAGTTGGCCGGCACCCTGTCCGGCGGCGAACAGCAAATGCTGGCGATGGCGCGCGCCGTCATGCTTAATCCAGAAGTGATATTGCTGGATGAGCCGTCGATGGGTCTGGCCCCGATCCTGGTCGAGGAAGTGTTCCGCATCATCTCGCGCCTGAAAAGCGAAGGTGTGACGATGCTGCTGGTCGAGCAATTCGCCGCCGCCGCGCTGAACGTGGCCGACTATGGCTATGTGATGGAAAATGGCCGCATTTCGGTGCACGGTCCGGCTTCCCAACTGAAAAACGACCCGGCGGTGCAAGCGGCTTACCTGGGCGGCGGCGCGCAGCACTAGAGCATCGCATCACTTGCGCAGTTGATGCAGCAAATTACAAAGCTCCCTGCGCAAGCACGGAGCTTTTTTCGTGTGAGGGACCAGACTCAACCGGGGTTGCGGTCGCTCGATTTATCCATGGCATCGCCCCCGATCGAACTTGGGTCCGCTACGCGCCCTCGCCCACTAGGCAGCGCCGCACCAGCGCGATCATTACGCTATACTGCGCTGATTCGATTTGAGAAATTGCCCGTGCGCCGACTTTTTTTCCTGTTCCTGTTGTTAATGTTGCCTTTGCACAGCGTGGCCGTGCAGGGAAACTGGTGGGCGCAGGGAACCACCATCGATGTTGTGCACGAGATCGAACATGCAAAAGGCATCAGTCACCATCACGGAGACGACGGCTCTTTGCAGTACGATGATTCCAGCGCATCGACCCAGCATGGCCTGGAGTATTGCGCAGCCCATCAGGGCGCTTCCCTGCCTTCAAGCGCGATGCCGCAACTGACGCTGGCCGCATTGTCGGCCGTCCCCGACGAATTCACGCGCTCCCTTCCCGACCCGATTCCCGAACGGCCCGCGCGGCCTCCGCTCCCCCGCCACTGATCCTGCCGGGGGCATCTTGCATTTTTTTTGAATTTCAGCGGCTGCGCCGCTGAGATGTGCTATCGCCTTCGGCCATTTAATCCGGATTCCGAATGGAGATCGCATGCCTGCCTATATGTTGCACCCTATCTGTATCTTCACCGCCGGCATGCTCGCGCTGCCGCTCGCCTGCTCGCAGCCGGCACCTTCCGGCTTGCCTGGTTTGAAGAGCGCCGTCGATGCGGCCTTGCAGCGCTCGCCGCAAGCGCGCACGCTGGAAGCGCGAAGCGACGAAACGCTGGCCGCAAGCGCTGCCGCACGCACCTGGATTGCCGGCTCCCCTGTTATTGGGCTGGCACAGCGCAAGGGGAGCGAGCAAAACGACATGCGAGAAAACGAAATTTCCTTGTCCGCGCCGCTGTGGCTGCCCGGCCAAAAATCAGCCCGTCAAACTTTGGCGCAAGCCGGCATCGATGACCTGCAAGCGGACCTCAAAGCCGAGCGCTTGAGCATCGCAGGCGAAGTGCGCGAGCGACTGTGGGCGGTGGCGGCTGCGCGCGCGATGCTGGCCGAGGCCAGCGACCATCAACACCATCTGCAAGCCATCGCCGACGAAGTGATGCAACGGGTCAAGGCCGGCGACCTCGCGCGCACCGACGGCATGCTCGCGCGGCAGGAAGTGCTGGCGGCCAAGGGGACGGTCGCGCTGACGCAGCGCCGCGCCGCCGAAGCATGGTCGCGCTATCATTTGCTGACTGGACAAACCGATATTCCCGCAGCGCTGCCTGAACCACTGGCTGAGCCGATTGCAGCCGCGTGGCCGAAGTTGCTCGAACAGCACCCCCGCATGCTGGCCGCGCAGGCCACGCTGCACAATGCGCAAATGGCGCTGAAAGTGATCAAAGCCACGCGCAGCGATCCGCCCGTCGTGGCGCTGTCGATGCGGCGCGAGCGCGATGGGGGTGCGGCGGCAGCGCGCAACAGCGTCGGCCTTGCGCTGCACATTCCAATCGGGACCAGCGCCCGCAACCAGCCATTGGAAACGGCAGCGCTGACAAAAATTGCCACCGCCGCGGCGCAAGAGGCGCAAACGGCAGCGACGCTGCGGGCCGACGCCGACCTGGCAAGGCAACAACTGGAAATGTCGCAACAAGCGCTGGACGCCGCGCAAGAACGCACGCTGCTGACGCGCGAACACATGCGCCTGATCGAACAAGCGTTTCGCCTGGGCGAACGCGCATTGGCAGACTTGTTGCGCGCCACGATCCTGGCGCACGACGCCGAATCCGCGCAGCGTCAGGAACAGGTGGCGCTGAACCTGGCCCATGCCCGCACCAATCAAGCCCTGGGAGTAACGCCATGAACCGACTGAGCTATTTTTTCCTTGTTTTCATCCTTGCCGCCACATCGGCGCTGGGTGCGCCCGGCGCGCATGGCCCCGATGGCGAGCACCTGGACGGGCCCGCCGGCCATGTCGACAGCAGCGCCGGAGCACGGATTGAAACCTACACCGAGCTGTTTGAACTGGTCGGGCGCCTGCAGGGGCAGGAACTGTCGATCCTGATCGACCGCTATGACACCAACCAGCCGGTGCTGAACGGCAAGCTCGAAGTCGAGCTGAACGGCATCAAGGCGCAAGCGAAGTTTCATGCCGACCAGGGCGATTATGCAGTCGATGATGCCGCCTTGCTGGCCGCGCTGGCCAAACCGGGCAAGCATGCGCTGATGTTCACGTTGACCGCAGGCGAGGACAGCGACTTGCTGGAAGCCACCCTTGAAGTGAGTGCCAAGGCTAGCGCGGCCCGGGAAGACCATGCGCCATGGGCCTCGGCTTCAACATGGATCGCCCTCGCCATGCTGGCCGCACTGGCCGTGCTGCTGCGCCGGCGCAACGTGCGCAACAATTTGAACAGGAAAACGTCATGACCATCCACCCCGCCGTTCTTTGCTTTGCCTGGTGCCTGGCAGCCATCCCGATCGCCCATGCGGCGCCCGGCGCGCACGGCCCGAACGGCGAACACCTCGCCGCGCCGGGGTCAAATACCTCGAACACCGCGAGCGGGACCGCGCTGGCGCGCCTGCTTGACGGCAGCGTTCAGGTGCCCAAACTGGCGCAGCGCCGCATGCAGATCCGCACCGTGATGGGCCAGTTGGCCGAGCACGCGTTGACCGTGGCATTGAATGGCCGCGTAGCGATCGACCCGAATGCCGGCGGCCGGGTCCAGGCGCCTTTTGCCGGGCGCATCGAAGCCGGCCGCAGGGGCTTGCCGGTGCTCGGTCAGCGCGTGACCAAAGGCCAGACATTGGTCGATCTGCGCCCCGTTTCCGGCGCCATCGAGCACGCCAATCAACAGGCGCAACTGGCCGACCTGCGCGCCAACCGCTTGCTCGCCGAGCAACGCGTCGCTCGCCTGGCGCAGCTGGAAGGGAGCGTGCCCGGCAAGGACATCGAAGCCGCCAAAGCCGAGCTGAGCAGTTTACGCGGAAGAGAGCGGGCCGTTTCAAGCTCGCTTGCCAGCACTTACGCCATCACCGCGTCGGCCTCCGGCGTGATCGCCACAGCCCATGTGCTGGCGGGGCAAATCGTCGAACCGCGCGATATCCTGTTCGACATCGTCGATCCAGGCCGGATGATGGTCGAAGCCTCGAGCACCGACGTGACGCTGGCCGCGCACATCGACGGCGCCAGCCTGCTCAACTTTCCCACGGTAGCATTGACGCTGGCGGGCGCAGGGCGCAGCTTGCAAAACGGCGCGTTGCCGCTCAACTTCCGGGCCAGCGCCAAGGATGCGCCGCTGGCGATAGGCCAGCCGGTCACCGTGCTAGCCCGACTGGCAACCAAGGTCAAGGGCATCGCCTTGCCGGCCGAGGCGCTGGTGCGCAGTCCGACCAATGAAGCCATCGTCTGGATCAAATCCGGCGCCGAGCGTTTCATTGCGCAGCCGGTAGTGGTGCAGGTGCTGGACGCCGACACCATCATCATCGTCCGGGGATTGGCGCCGGACAACCGGGTCGTCGTGTCCGGTGCCGCCTTGATCAACCAGATCCGGTAAGGGCCAACCATGTTCAATTTGATCGTTCGTTTCAGCCTGAACAATCGCCTGTTCATCCTCGCTTTCGCCCTGCTCTTGATCGTGGCCGGCGCCTTGACGGCGTCGCGCACGCCGGTCGACGTGTTTCCCGATTTGAACAAGCCTCTGGTGACGGTGCTGACCGAAGCGGGCGGCATGGCGCCGGAAGAAGTCGAACAACTGGTGTCATTTCCGATCGAGACGGCGCTGAACGGCATGCCGGGCGTCACCAGGGTGCGCTCGATCTCGGGCGTCGGGCTGTCGATCGTATATGCCGAGTTCGACTGGGGCACCGATGTCTATCGCAACCGGCAACTGGTGGCGGAACGGCTGGCCTCGGCCAGGGAGCAGCTGCCGGCGACGATTGCGCCCGTGATGGGTCCGGTCTCGTCGATCATGGGCGAAGTCATGCTGATCGCGCTGCCGATCGACACCAGCAAAGCCGATCCGATGCAGGCGCGCGAATATGCCGACTTCGTGCTGCGGCCCAGATTGCTGTCGATCGCGGGCGTCTCCCAGGTGATTCCGATCGGCGGCGAAGTGCGCCAGTTGCGGGTCGAACCGGATACGGCGCGCCTAGCGCAGTTCGGCGTCACGCTGAGCCAGGTCAAGGCGGCACTGAAGGGTTTTGCGGCCAATACCAGCGGCGGCTTCATCGACTTGAACAACCGCGAATACCTGATCCGCAACATTGGGCGCACTACGCGCCTTGAAGATGCCCGAGGGCTGGCGGTCGCGTTCAACCAGGGCGTACCGGTGCTGCTGGAGCAAGTCGCCATAGTCCGCCATGCTGCCGCGTTCAAGCGCGGCGATGCCGGCATGAATGGCAAGCCCGCCGTCATCATCAGCGTCCAGAAACAGCCGGCCGCCGACACCGTGAAGCTGACGCATCAAATCGAGCTGGCACTGAAGGAATTGACGCAAGGCTTGCCGAACGGCTTGTCCAAGCCCGAAGTAGTGTTCCGCCAGGCCGACTTCATCGAAGCCTCGGTCGGCAACGTCGTCGAGGCGTTGCGCGACGGCGCCATTCTGGTCGCCGTGATCTTGTTCATGTTCCTGCTCAATGTACGCACCACGGCGATCTCGCTGATTGCCATTCCGCTGTCGCTGGCGGTCACCGCCGTCGCCTTCCATCTGCTGGGCCAGTCGATCAATGTGATGACGCTGGGCGGCTTGGCGATTGCGATCGGCGAACTGGTCGACGACGCGGTAGTCGACATCGAAAACATCTTGCGCCGGCTCAAGCAGCACCAAAGCCAGGACAAGGACACTGCGCTGCCGGTGCTCGAAGTGATCTGGCGCGCATCGGTCGAAGTGCGCTCGGGCATCGTCTACGCCACCGTCATCGTGGTGCTGGTCTTCGTGCCCTTGTTTGCATTGCCCGGCATCGAAGGGCGTTTGTTCGCGCCGCTGGGAATCGCCTACATCGTCGCCATCCTGGCCTCGATGCTGGTCTCGATGACCGTCACGCCGGTGCTGGCGTATTACCTGCTGCCGCAAATGAAGCAGCGCGGCGACACGCCGCTGGTCACGCATCTGAAGCGCTGGGATGCGCGCCTGCTGGCCTGGTCGTTTCCCCGTGCCAAGGTGATTCTGGTCGTGGCTGCGCTCGCGGTGATCGCCGCAGCGGCAACCGTACCATTTTTTCCGCGCGCCTTCTTGCCCCCGTTCAACGAAGGCTCCTTGGTGATGGGGATGACCCTCAATCCCGGCACCTCGCTGGCCGAGGCGAACCGGATCGGGGCGACGGCCGAAATGCTGATCCGGCAAGTGCCCGAAGTCATCAAGGTGGGCCGGCGCACCGGCCGCGCCGAACTCGACGAACACGCGGAAGGCGTGCACTCGTCCGAGATCGACATCGACTTGAAACGATCGGGGCGCGCGCGGGAAACCGTGATGGCCGATATCCGCGCGCAACTGTCGACGCTGCCGGCAACGATTGCGATCGGCCAGCCGATCTCGCACCGGCTCGACCATCTGCTGTCGGGCGTGCGGGCGCAGATCGCGTTGAAAATCTATGGCGATGACATCGATACCTTGCGCGCTCTGGCTGAAGACTTGCGTGCTCGCCTGGCAACGGTGCCCGGGCTGGTCGATCTCGCGGTCGAGCGCCAGGTGCTGATTCCGCAAATCAAAATACGGGTCGACTACCGCAAGGCGGCCCAGCATGGGCTGGCGCCCGGCGCCGTCCTGAATGCGCTGGAAACGCTGTCCGAGGGCGAGCGCATCGCGCAAATAGTCGACGGCGCGCGCCGCTTCGATCTGGTGATCAAGCTGGCCGACGCCAGCCGCTCGCCGCAGGATCTGGAGCGGGTCATGCTGGACAGCCCGGCCGGGCCGATTCCATTGGCGTCGATTGCGAGCGTGGAAGAAGACGACGGACCGAACCAGATCGGACGCGAAAACGGCCGCCGCCGCATCATCGTGTACGCCAATACCGATGGCTCCGACATGTCGGCCATCATCAGCGAAGTGCGCCGTGCAATCGCGGCAACCAAGCTTCCAAGCAGCTATTTCGTCAGCATCGAAGGGCAGTTCCAGGCCCAGGAGCAAGCGATGCGGCTGATATCGGGGCTATCGCTGGCATCGCTGGCGATGATTTTCCTGGTCCTGTATTCGCGCTACCAATCCAGCGTCCTGGCTTTGATCATCATGGGCAACATTCCGTTCGCGCTGATCGGCAGCGTGACGGCGATGTGGCTGGCCGGCGTCTCGCTGTCGGTCGCATCGATGGTCGGCTTCATCACGCTGGCCGGCATCACGACGCGCAACGGCATCTTGAAGGTCAGCCACTACATCAATCTGTGCAAGTTCGAAGGCGAAACATTCGGCATCCCGATGATCGTGCGCGGCTCGCTGGAACGACTGACGCCAGTGTTGATGACGGCGCTGGTGGCTGCCTTTGCGCTGGTGCCATTGCTGCTGGCGGCAGATGCTCCCGGCAAGGAGATCCTGCACCCGGTCGCCGTCGTGATCTTTGGCGGCCTGATCAGTTCGACGCTGCTGGACACGCTGCTGACGCCGCTCATTTTCTGGCTGACCGGGCGCAAGCCGCTGCAGGCTTTGATCGCGGACCAGCAAAAAGAAACGTATTGAAATAACACCTGGGCCGATGCAGCGGCGCCCATCCCAGAGCCGCTGCACTGAAGGAGAAAAGCATGCACACCATGAAAACCATCATAGCCGCCGCAACAATCGCACTGGGCCTCGCAGCATCCGCCAGCGCCTGGGCCCACGGCGACCAGCCCAAGCATGGCGGCATCGTGCAAACTGCCAGCGACATCAGTTTCGAGCTGGTCAACCAGGATGGCAAGGCGACGATCTACATCGAAGACCATGGCAAAGAAGTGCCGACGACCGGCGTGATCGGCAAACTGACCGCGCTGAACGGCGCCAAAAAAACCGAAGTCCAGCTTGCGCCAAACGGCGCCAATGCGATGATCACCCAGGGCGATACCAAACTGGCGAAAGGCTCGAAGGCCATCGTGTCGATCACGCTGGCCGACAAGCGCACCGTCAACGTCCGGTTTTTGATCAAGTAATTTGGCCAAATCCTTCACTCAACCAGTAGCAAACCCTGCTGCTGCGCCAGCTTCAGCCAGGCGGGATACTCGCCCATCATCAGGTCGTACAGGTCGCCATCGGCGTACTCGTCGGGTGACGACACCGAAAAGAAGTCGGCGTTATCGATCAAGCGGCCGCTCAACTCATCGAGTTTTTCCAGGAAGGGAAAATCCGAATCGGCGAACATCGACAGCTTTTTCGATCTCGACTTGCGGCCCTTGCCGATGCCCATGAATTGCCAAAAAATCGGCTCGTAGCTGGCCGCGCGCACTTGCTTTTCAGTAAACGACTTGTCCGATGTGCCGCCGTCCGTGACGAACATCACATAGACCGGCATGTTTGAAGCGGCCACAGCGGGAGCGTGTTCGCTGCCGCCATTTTGCGGAAAGTAAAACTTGCGAACAGCTTCGATCGCGGCGCCATAGCGCGTATCGCCTTCGAGCGGATGCAGTTGCGTCACCTTGCGCACATAACTGCTGCAATTGGCCAGCGTCATTGCATCGGGTTGATGCACATGGCGCCCGAACAAAAAAACGTCGATTTCGCCATCGTCGTCAAAGCGGCATGCCAAGGCCAGTATCCGTTCAGCGAATGCTTGCACGAGTCCCGAACCATACGATTTTGCCATCGAGCCAGAGATATCGAGCACCAGGCATACTTTAGCCCGATGCGCGCCGAGGCCAACCTTGTCAAGTGACAATGTCGCTTTCTTGATCAGGCTGACCAACTGCGGCGCTTCAACGGCAACCCGCTTTTCCAGGTTCAGCCGCTTGTTGAAATCTGGCGCCAGCGCAGGAGCCGCTGCGGGTGCGTCCGCCACCGAGGCACCGAAATACCGGACCAAGGCGTCCATGCCACCGTTGAAACCCTGCCCTGTTGCACCAAAGCGCCACGCGCCATCCTTGCGATAGATTTCAGCCAGCATCAGCGCCCGTTCGGCCAGGAAATCTGCACCGGTGAACGCAAACTGCCCCACTTCTTGTCCCTTGCTCAGCAGCCTGACATGGCCGGATTGAAGCTGGCTCATCGTGCCCGCCCCGTCGATGGAGGCCGTCAGCACCAAGCGCTCGACCTGGGCCGGGAGCCGGGCCAGGTCGAGCGCCAGCCGCATCGAATTGGCCGTAGCCGGTGTCATCGCAACGCCTGCACACGGCGTTTTCGGCTGGTTGAAGAAAGTCATGTAGCGGTCGTCCGACAGCTTGCCAGCCGCATCGAGGCCAAAGCAGGCGAAATCGATATTCAAGCCCGAGCCAGTGGCCGACAGCGCGATGTCGAAGCGCATATCGCCGGTAAACAGGTCGCTCAGCTTGATGCGCCGGCCTTTGTCAATTTGCATATATTTACCTTGTTGGCCGCGCTGCAATGCTCAAAAGATAAGCAAGCGATTATGGAACGGGCGTTGTCAGAAGCTTGCTTACAGCGCATACGACACCTTCCCGTCATCGACGATCACCTTGCCGGTGGTTTGCAAACGTTGAATCAGCGCAGCGAGTTCGATCTGCTTGAGCCCGTTGGCAAAAATCGATGCAATGGTGGTGGTCAGCGCTTTGAGTGTTTTGGGCCGCGCATTGCCGCGCTGCGTCAGATTGGCGACAGCCAATGCGAAGTTGTCGGGCTTGGCAATGGCCGGCGCTTTGAACGCGGCGACAGGCAAAGGCGCGCACTTGGCCGTTGCGACAATCGCGGCTGTGCCGGCAACATTCGGGCATTTGAAATTGCCCCGCTGATTCAACACAATCTGGAATTTATCCTTCAGCGACATGCTGCCCAGGATCGCATTGAGCGAATTGCAACAGGCCACGCAATTGTCTTCATTGTTGCCGCCGCCATTGGCGCTGGCAAACAGATGCTCGATGCTGGCCTCTGCCCGGGGCAGCGCCGATTTGCAAAAGAAGCAAGCACCGCCCTGGACAAACATCAGGCGTTCCAGGCGTTTGGTTGGCATGCGCTATCATCCCGTTTGTATTGTCAGAAACCCGGCAGCCTGTGGTGTGAGCCTGGCGCTTCGGGGCGCCAATATTAGCTTCAACCAATATTAGTTGCAATCATACCAAAATCACGGCGCCGCCACGCGCTGTTTTAAAGAACGCTTCACGGCAGCCTTGGCATCGGGTAACCCCAGTACAGCCAATGTTGTTCCAGCATCTGCTGCACGCGCCGCGCTTCGAGCGCCCGCTGATCCTGTTCATTTTGCCTCTGCTGATCCCTTGCAAACTGCTGCTGCGTTGCCTGGCGCTCAGCCTGATCGGCCGCCATCTGCCTTGCCTGTTGCTCCTGGCGCGCCGCCTGCCCGGCCAGTTCCATCGCCCGCAGCTGCTGCTCCGCTTGTCGCTGCTGCGCCGCCTGCAATTGCCTGACATCGTCTTGATATCCGGCCTGCAGCGCCCGCTCCTGCGCATCCCGGCGCTCGCGCGCCTTGGCCGCATCGTCGTTGACGCGTTTGGCCTCGGCGCTGCGCTCGGCCTCGGCGCTGCGATTATCCTCGGCCTCGACCAGCGGCCCGGCCACTGCACTTGGCTGCGCATCGACTTGCTGTGCTGGCGGCGCGGGCGCGACTGCCTGCGGCTGGCGCAACAGGATTGCCGCGGTCGCAAAAAACGTCAGCAAGCCGACGATAAAAAGTCCAGCAGCAGTCCTGCTCATCACGAATCATTCGCCCCAAAACCATAGCAAGCCATCCTGACACCAGCGCCCTGCCCAGGGTGGAGGAAAATACCGGCCAGCATCAGTTCGCGCGGCGCGGTGCGACCTTGGCCGCCGCCCTGCGCTCCAGAAACTCTGTACCGCCAGCATCCAATGCAGCGGCAATGACCGCCGGCGCCAGGCTGTACACCGTGGCCCAGGTGGCGCGTCCGTCGGCCGCGTTGGCCGGGAAGCTGTCAGCCTCGATCGGCCAGTGATACTTGCGTTTCAAGGTTTTCACAATGGCCGCGAGCGTCACGCGGCCCGCAAGCGGCTCGGCGCCGGTCTGGTCGCCGCTTGAGAGCAGCACGGCCAGCACCGCGCCCCTGCTGGTGAGCGGACCGGGGAATTTTGGTGGTTTGCTTGGCATCAACGCATTTTAGCGGGGTTTGCGCTTCCCAGAGTCGAGATTTCTGTCCCGTAGTTAATTGGCGAGCTTGTCAGCAGCTTCTTGCAGGCCGTTGAGGATACTGTCGGCCAACGCAATCGGGAAGTCCTTCGGCAACTGCGCTCGCACAACCTGTATTACCTGCGGCGTGCGCTCCACCAGATTGTCCACGACGAATCGCGCAGCGCGGCCTGAGGTGCCCTGTCAGAAAAGGAAAGAAAGCTAATCGGCTCCCGCACCAAAGCCGCCCTAGGTGCGCTCAAAGCTCTAGGCGTCCAACTCGGCAACCGTACCAACATTGGCGAAGTTCAAGCCCTTGGACAAGCCACCACTTTCACGGCTAAGATGCTGCCAGCTATCCAGCTTCTCCAAGCTCAGGGAATGACGATGGCACAGATTGCCACCGAGTTAAACGAACGCGGCACCCGTACCGCCCTTGGCGGCGTATGGCACCAGTCAACTGTTAGCCGCTTGCTCAAGGCAGCAAGTTAAAATTGATTTATTGTCTACGGGC